>Ga0164294_10000028_pt1 | contig 168448 bp, 186 predicted proteins | sample GEODES005metaG_FD_111479 | JGI IMG/M metagenome (GOLD analysis project Ga0164294, IMG submission 111479) | Oligotrophic lake water microbial communities from Sparkling Lake, Wisconsin, USA - GEODES005 metaG | ecosystem: Environmental > Aquatic > Freshwater > Lake | place: USA: Sparkling Lake... | reverse complement strand
ACTCAGAAGTGAAACCTCTTTGCGCCGATGGTAGTGTGGCATTCGCCATGTGAGAGTAGGGCATCGTCAGCTCATTATTCCTAAAAAGGGAGAGTTCATTAAGAACTCTCCCTTTTTTTATTTGCCTTTTAGCCTAAGCCCCCAACAGTACTGCCGGGGGGGGTATCGGTGGTTTTTTGATGATGTGTTGTTTAATGGACAGAAAGAAGCCTGCCTTTTATTGGCCCGAGCTTTTCTGAATAATTGACTATATATGATCCTTGTGGGATTTTTAGCGTCATCCTCAGAAGAGTGGCAAACACCAATGAAGAGACGATTGACGGGGTTAGCGGTGATAGGCGTGGTGTGCAGTGCGCTCACGTCACATCTATTTGCTGCGCGTGCAGCAGTCAGTGGGGCAGAGGTCACAGGCACGTTCCGCGCGTATTTTAAAGGCGCGCCTAAAGCTACCTATTACAGTGAAATACAGATTCAGGCGCTAGGGCATCAAAAGCTAAAAATACAGATGGATTTAGTTGATCCTTTCAAACCACCAAGTGGAGAGTGGACGGCCAATCTGGGAAGTGCCAGTGGTGAGGCTGTGATCATGGGCGATATGGCAACATTCGTGATTGGACCTGAGGGGTCCTATCAGAGCGGTTGCAAAATGTTGCTGCATTTTGCCCGGCCGGGGCATCTAGTAGTGACTACCCAAGGGCGCTTGGAGGGTGCTGATTGCGGGTTTGGTATGCATTTGGCGGCAGATGGCATCTATAAGAAAGTCAGTGCTGCACTGCCTAAGTTTGAGGAGAACCACTAGGTTTTATTGGTATTGTCGCGACTACGATGCAGCCTCATAGTCGCAGTCTGGCTTGTTGATTAAACAGGAATAACAAAATTTGCCCAATTGGATTGCTGGGCATCCCAATATTGCAAACGCGCTAAATCGATCTGATCGAAGCTGATCCAGAAATCTTTCCCCTGTTTTTCCGAGAAGCCGGTGCTGATCAGCAGGCGGTCGTCCTCAATCTCCATGACCCAGCCTTGATGCACAGTGCCGTCTGTCAATTGAATACGTTGCTGATTGCCTGCGTTGGCAAATTCAATAAGTTGTTCGACCAAATGTGGCGGATTTGAAGGTGTGACGGGTTGATTCATAACAGAATTAATCACGCAGATAAGGATAAGGGTTGACCGCAGTACGGTTGGGGGCCAAATAGATGCCATAGTGTAGATGGGGTGTGGTCGCATTACCAGTACTGCCGACATATCCGAGCACATCCCCAGTCCTGACACGGTCGCCGACCTGATAGCTGCCAAAGCGCTCCAAATGTGCATAGTAGTGCTGGCTTAAGGCATAGCTAGTGACGGTGATGGCATTGCCGCCTGCGCCATAGCTGGTGATGCGTGTGACTACACCGTCCGTAGTACTCAGGATGGGTGTGCCGCGACTGCATAGAATGTCGATGCCTTCATGCACACGTCCATGACTACGGGCATTTCCCCATGTATCTACTAAATGATCCGGAGAAACACTGGCAATGGGCATTGGAAGATGCTTGGGAAGGGGCGTACCAGCGAATAGCTGATAGTCTGAGTTGCTGATGCTGCTCGGTCTGTAAGGTGCTTTGGATTTAGTCGGGGTGCTGGTACAAGCGGCGAGTAATATAGTCAGGCCGATGAGTGCTGCAAATCGCTTAGTAGCGAGACTAATAGAGGACAGACGCATGGATGATGACTCTCCTTGATCATAAGTCGATACACACGGCTTACGATATGATGTCCGGTACGTGTGATTGATCTACCTGCCTGTACTAAATCAAAGCAAGCAGAGTGTGCATTTTAAGCTGTTCATGCGATGGACTCATGTACGCTCATGTGAACGATACTGTCTCAGTAGCAGCACAATTGTGTGTTTTTTATGGAGATGTCATATAACTGTCATATTTGTCGGCTTTAATAGCATCGTTCAATAAACCGCTGTTATTTCACACTCGCCTGTCAGACCTTGAGGTTTAAAATGCGTATTAATTCCCTGATGCTGTCCGTCATGGTATCTGTTGCTAGCGTTGGTGCTGCTCACGCTGCCGATATCACTGGTGCTGGTTCTACTTTTGCTGCACCGATTTTCATGAAATGGGCTGATGCGTTCAAAGCCAAAACCCAAACTGGTCTGAACTATCAATCGATTGGTTCCGGTGCCGGCATCAAGCAAATTTCTGAAAAAACCGTTGATTTCGGTGCGACTGACAAGCCACTGACGCCAGAAGATCTGGCAGCTAAAGGTCTGACCCAGTTCCCAGCCATCATGGGTGGTGTAGTACCAGTTTTGAATATCAAAGGCATCACTTCAGGTCAGCTCAAACTGACTGGCGATCTCTTGGCCAAGATCTATCTGGGTCAAATCAAGCAATGGAATGATCCAGCGCTGGTTGCTCTGAACCCAGGCTTGAAAGACATCGACGAGAACATCACCGTAGTACGTCGTGCTGACGGTTCGGGTACGACCTTCAATTTCACCAACTACCTGTCGAAAGTCAGCGCAGAGTGGAAAACCAAAGTCGGTAGCGACACTGTCGTTGCATGGCCTGAAGGTGTTGCAGGAAAAGGTAACGCGGGTGTTGCTTCCTACGTACAACGTATCAATGGTTCGATCGGCTATGTTGAATACGCCTACGCCAAGCAAAACAAGCTGACCTACACCCAAATGCAAAACCGTGATGGTGCTTTCGTGCTGCCTGACGACACTACTTTCCAAGCGGCTGCTTCTTTCGCTGACTGGGCTCATGCACCAGCTTTTGGTGAAGTGCTGACCAACGAACCAGGCAAAAACAGCTGGCCAATCACTGCCACCACTTTCGTGCTGGTCCAGAAGAAAGCGGAAAAAGTTGACAACACTAAAGCGGTGTTCAAATTCTTCGACTGGTCGTTCAAGAACGGTGCACCAGCCGCCGCTGCTCTGGACTATGTACCAATGCCAGCCAACGTGGTTAAGCTGATCGAAGCTTCGTGGAAGAACGACGTTAAAGACGCAGCCGGTAAATCGGTCTGGTAAGTGACGCTGCAACGGATGTGATTCATGACACATCCGTTGCAAGTTTGACAATATGCTGCGGTAAGGAAGGAACAGGGCAAAGGTGCTCTGTTCCTTTCTGGCTGTAAGCGCTAAAATGGTGGAATACATGCTGGCGGTCTGTTTCCGTGCCTGCTTCCCACCGCGCTTGATGCGCCATCCTACACATGGCATGTTTTTTAGCCGTATATGTGCTCGAACAAGAATAAATTCATCATCTGATTGGCAAACGTGATCGGCGTATAGCGCGCCTATGGTAACAAGACAAGCAACGGGTTTCCTGAGCGGGTTTTCGATCTTTATTGAGCAGGTTTAAAGGCGATTATGATTAATACAGAAGTAACCTCTGCAGCCAGATTTCTGCAAGCGGAGCATGGGCGTAATACCCGCTTTCGCTTGCTGGTTCTCGGCATTGCACTGTTGGTGCTGATTGTCTTGGGGGCGATCATTCTGACGCTGGTGAGTGGTGCACTACCAGTATTCCAAAAGCTGGGTCTGTCATTCCTGACCTCTAAAGAGTGGGATCCGGTGGCGGATCATTACGGGATTCTGCCTGCGGTATACGGTACGCTGGTGACCTCGTTTATCGCGCTGTTGCTGGCGGTACCGATCAGTTTTTTCATCGCATTCTTTCTAACAGAACTGTGTCCGTACCGTTTGCGCGGCACGCTGAATGCCATTATTGAGCTGCTCGCGGGTATCCCGAGTATCATCTATGGCATGTGGGGATTGTTCGTACTGGCGCCGATTCTGGCGGACCATGTCCAACCTCTGCTGACCCATACTTTTGAGCATGTCTGGTTGCTGAAGGATATTTTCACCGGCCCGCCGATCGGGATTGGTTATTTTCCGGCTGCGTTGATTCTGGCGATTATGATTACGCCGTTCATCACTGCGGTGATGCGCGAAGTCTTTGATGTGGTGCCCAAGACCTTGAAAGAAGGTGGCTATGGCCTTGGCGCCAATCGCTGGGAAGTGATGTGGGATATCGTGCTGCCGCACACCAAGGTTGCGCTGATGGGCGGCATTATGCTGGGTCTGGGTCGCGCCTTGGGTGAAACCATGGCAGTGACGTTCATGATCGGTAACGTGAATAACATTAGCCTCGGCTTGTTTGAGTCGGGCAACAGTATTGCATCGGTGATCGCTAACGAATTTGCCGAAGCCAAAGATCTGCATATGTCGGCACTGCTGGCGCTTGGCCTGCTGCTGTTTGTGATTGCGTTCCTTGTGCTGGCGTTTGCCCGCTTCCTGATTAATCGGGTGAAAAAATGACCACATATACCATGACTTCTTTTACCAAATTCAAGCGTAAATTCATGAATCGTGCCGTGCTGACACTGGCAACGATCGTCACGCTGGTGGGCATGTTGGTGCCACTGTGGATTCTGTATACCGTAATCGAACGCGGTATCGGCTCGTTTAACTGGGCGCTCTTGACTCAGGTTACCCCACCGCCACAGGCGCAGGGTGGTCTGATGAATGCCATCGTCGGTAGCTTCCTCTTGGTCGGCGGTGCCATGGCTGTGGCGATTCCGATCGGCATTCTGGCGGGTGTCTATCTGGCCGAATATGGTCGCGAGAGTAAGCTAGCTTCTATCGTGCGTTTCGTGAATGACGTGCTGCTGTCGGCACCATCGATTGTGATCGGTCTGTTCGTCTACATTATCATGGTCATCCCGATGCATCATTTCTCGGGCTATGCCGGTATCGTCGCACTGGCGATCATTGCGATTCCGGTGATCGTGCGTACAACCGAAAACATGCTGCTGCTGGTGCCGGACACCATGCGTGAAGGCTCGTTGGCCCTGGGTTCATCCCAGCGTCAGTCGATCATCAAGATCTGCCTGCCTGCGGCCAAGAACGGCATCATCACTGGTGTTCTCTTGGCGATGGCGCGTATCACCGGTGAGACAGCGCCGCTGTTGTTCACCGCGTTGAACAGTCCTTACTACTCGACAGATCTGAGTCAGCCGATTGCTAACCTGCCAAACACCATTTTCCAGTTTGCCATGAGTGCAGATGATGGCTGGATCAGTCTGGCGTGGGCCGGTGCAGCATTGATCTCGGTATATGTGGTGGCGGTGAATCTGTTCGCCCGCCTCGTATTTGCGCGCTCAGATAAGTGACATGAAAGATCGGGCAGAACGTGTCGCGTTGACTACGGCTGGTCTGCCCTGCAAACGATAGACAGTGTGAAAAATAACCTACGTGATCCTCAGGATCGGTACCACTGGATGAGATATGATGAACGAAATTACAGCAAACAGGCAGTCTACCATGACCACACACACACAAACGCCGGAAGAGCTTGGTGCTGCGCAACCGAGTACGCCAACATTGCGTACAGAAGTTGCAGGCGGTGACAAGAATCCTGCACTGAGTACTTATACGGCTGCAGATATCGAAGTTGAAACTAAAAACCTCAATCTGTTCTACGGCAAAAAGCAGGCGTTGTTTGACGTCAACATGGTGGTTCCGAAGAAACGCGTCACTGCATTTATCGGACCATCGGGCTGTGGTAAATCCACCCTGCTGCGCACCTTCAACCGCATGAACGATCTGATTGAAAGCTGCCGCATCGATGGTGAGATCGTGCTGAACAAGCAGAACATCTTCGATAGCAGTGTTGACGTGACTGATCTCCGCCGTCGTGTCGGTATGGTGTTCCAAAAGGCCAATCCGTTCCCGAAATCGATCTATGAAAACGTGTGTTACGGTCTGCGTCTGCAAGGTATCAACAAGAAGAGCATTCTGGATGATGTGGTCGAAAACTCGCTCAAGGGCGCAGCCCTGTGGGATGAAGTGAAAGATCGCCTGCACGATTCGGCACTGGGTCTGTCCGGTGGTCAACAGCAGCGTCTGGTGATCGCGCGTTCGATTGCGATTGAGCCTGAAGTGCTGCTGCTTGACGAGCCTTGCTCTGCGCTGGACCCGATCTCGACGCTCAAAGTCGAAGAGCTTATCCACGAGCTGAAAGAGCGCTTCACGATCATCATCGTGACGCACAGCATGCAGCAGGCTGCACGTGTATCCGACTACACCGCGTTTATGTATCTGGGCAAGGTGATCGAGCATACCGACACCAATACGCTGTTCACCAATCCGCATAACAAGCAAACCGAAGACTACATCACTGGCCGTTACGGCTAAGAGATAGTTAGACGCGAACTGATCGGGTGGATTGGGACCGGATTGGTTACGGATGTAGATGCTGGTTTTGTTGTACTTTTTGAAAGTCTGATGCTGAAGTATCAGACTTTCCTATTTTTCTCTCAGGGTCTTGTATTGACGGTTGTGAATACAGGATGATGCAGATCCAAAAAGCAAAAAATTGAATAGTCACGATTTAAAGGTGACGTTCTAAAAAGCACAATTTACAGATCTATTGCATGAGGAGCACCCGTCATGGTCACGACGAAAGAAGATTTTAGTCATCACATCTCACGCCAGTTCAACGATGATTTGGGCAAAGCTCACTCGATGTTTTTGGCGATGGGCGGGTTGGTCGAGGCGCAGGTGGCAGATGCTACACACGCTCTGCTGGACTCCAATGCGCAACTGGCAACCCAAGTGCAAGAAAATGATCTGAAGGTCAATGCGTTTGAAACCCGAATTGATTCGGAACTGGTCCAGATCCTGGCCCTGCGCCAACCAGCCGCCAGTGACTTGCGTATGGTAATTGCGATCAGTAAGGCCAATACGGATCTGGAGCGGATTGGTGACGAGGCGACCAAGATCGCTCGTGCTGCCCAGACCGCTGCCGAGCAAGGCGAGTCGCCCCGTGGCTACACTGAGGCACGCCACATTGCCAATCAGGTCCGCCTGATGCTGCGTGAAGCACTGGATGCCTTTGCTCGTCTAGATGCCGAGAAAGCCTTGCAAGTGCTGGAAGCCGATCAGGAGGTGGATCGCGAGTATCAGACTGCCACACGCTCACTGATGACGTTCATGATGGAAGATCCACGTCATATCAGCCGTCTGATCAATGTGCTCTGGGTACTGCGTTCGCTTGAGCGTATCGGTGATCATGCGCGTAACATTGCTGAGCAAGTGATTTATACGGTCAAGGGTGCTGATGTGCGCCACACCCGTCTCGAAGAGATCGAAAAGAAAGTCCGTTCACAAGGCGAATAATTGCTTGTTCTTAGATGTTGGGATGTATCGGCATCCCCTTCCAATAAAAAGGCCACCTTCGCTGTGATCATCCGAAGGTGGCTTTTTATATGTGAGATGGACTCTGGTGCAGCCTGAGATCAGGTCGGTTTCCAGCCCTCTGGTCGTTCGTAGTCCTGATTGGTGAAGAATTTTTCGCGTTGCTCATCCAGAAACGCCCGCGACTTGGGGTCCATGACATTCAGGCGATTTTCATTGATGAGCAGGGTCTGGTGTGATAGCCATTCTTGCCAGGCTTTTTTAGACACATGATCGAAGATGTCCTGACCTTTGACACCGGGGAATGGGGCAAACTCCAGCCCTTCCAGTTCAGTCTGGTATTTGCGACAAAAAACACTACGCATGCGTATGATCTTCCTCTTACGGTGTGGGGCAGGGCAGACCATCATCAAGGATGTCCTGCGGCTGCATAGATGACTATTTTAAACCGGATCAGGGTGATCTGCATCCAGTGATTGCAGATTGCATGCGCTAGATTGTCTGGTGCAGATGTTGCTTTGCAAGTGGATGTGTTTGCATATGGTCCAAATCACCATTCGCGGTTAAGATAAATGAATCATCCCTCGTCCAGCAGGACGACAGACAAGAACAGGCTGAGTGTCATGGATTTACCTCATATCGATCAGAGACTGGATGCCGAAACGCGCCGTATGCTGGCGGAACTGATCGCCATCCCGAGTGTCACGTGTACTAATCCGAAACAGGATCAATCCAATCTGCCCGTGATCGAATTACTGGCGAACTGGTTCGGCGATCATGGCTTTAGCTGTGAGATCATGCCGGTCGCGCAGGGCAAGGCCAATCTGATTGCGGTGCTCAATCCGGGCGGTGGTGATCTGTCGGGTGGGTTGGTGCTGGCTGGGCATACGGATACAGTGCCGTATGATGAGGCATTGTGGCAGTCGAATCCCTTTACCCTGACTGAAGCCGATGACAAGCTGTATGGTCTGGGCACGGCTGATATGAAAGGTTTCTTTGCCTTGATCCTGCAGGCCGTGCGCCTGATGGGGAACCCCGCGTTTAAAGCGCCATTGATCGTGATTGCGACCAGTGATGAAGAGACTTCTATGGCGGGTGCCAAGGCACTGGTACAGGCCGCTAAAGACAGCGGACATACGCGCGGACGCTTTGCCGTGATAGGGGAGCCGACCAACCTCAAGCCCGGTCGCCTGCATAAGGGCGTGATGTTGGAGCGCATTGTCATCACTGGACATTCAGGGCATTCGAGCGATCCGGCACTGGGACGTAATGCACTGGAAGCCATGAATGAAGTGATGACCCGTCTGCTCGCTTATCGTGACCGACTCAAAGTCATTCAGCAGCCGGTCTTTGCTGTGCCTTATCCGACTTTAAATCTGGGATGTATCCATGGCGGTGATAATCCGAACCGGATTTGCGGTCTATGCGAGCTGCAGTTCGATGTGCGTACGTTGCCGGGTATGAAGATGCAGGATATTCGGGATGAGATTCGCGGCCTGATCAAAGATATCGCGCCAAAGTTTGGCGTTGAAGTGCTGTATGAGCCTGCGAGTCCCGGTGCGCCGTCAGCAGAGACACCAGCAGAATCGCCATTTGTGCAATATATCGAGAAGCTGACCGGTGAGACAGCAGGGGCGTTGGCTTTCGGGACTGAAGCGCCGTATTTCCGCCAGATGGGTTTGGATGCCGTCATTCTGGGGCCGGGTCGGATTGAGCAGGCACATCAGCCGGATGAATATATTCCGATGGAAAACATCGCACCGATGGTGGGCTATCTGATGCAGTTGATCCAGTATTATTGTGTGCTGGGTGAATCAGCCTGATGGTGTGGGTCGCACAGGTGGGTCTGATATGGACCAGCATGATGCTTGAGTGACGTCCGCTCAGTGTACTATGCCAAAGCATCGATCCGTTGATCTGGCTTAGCATCAGCAGTTTGCTGCCTTGAGCAGTACTATCGGATATCGTCTTAAGTACCGTGGTCAAAACTCGGGAAAACCCTGCCGGATCGCGGCTTTTCCTGCTAATATCGCGGGCGATAAGACGACAGCATTATGTAATGATGTGAGTGGTCACACGGCGGCGGATAAATGGTTTAGAGCAGCGGGATTTGATTCTGCTGCGTTTTAAGTACTACAGGGTTTTCTTCATGACTGATGATTTTCTTTCTCCAGATACGATGACGTACAACTACGTGCAATGGTTCCGTAATTCTGCACCGTATATCAATGCGCATCGAGGAAAGACCTTTGTCCTCATGTTTGGCGGTGAAGCAGTCAATCACGACAATTTCCGCAATATCATCCATGATATCGCGCTGCTGCACTCGCTAGGTATACAGCTCATCCTCGTGCATGGTGCGCGTCCGCAAATTGATGAGAATCTGATCGAGTACGGCCTTGAGACCCCATTCCACAATGATCTGCGTGTCACCACACGCGAATCGCTGCGTTGCGTGCTCGATGCCGTAGGCTCGACCCGTCTTGAGATCGAAGCCTTCCTGTCCATGGGGCTAGCAAACTCGCCGATGTTTGGCGCCCGTATCGATGCGGTCTCGGGTAATTTCATCACCGCGCGCCCCTATGGCGTACGTGACGGCGTGGACTATCAGCTGACGGGTGAAGTGCGCTCGGTCGATGTCGAGGCACTCGAGAAGAACCTTGAGAACCGCAGTATCATCGTGCTCGGCCCAACGGGTTATTCGACCACGGGTGAGGTGTTCAATCTCTTGGCGGAAGAAGTCGCGGTTGAGACAGCGATTGCGGTCAAGGCTGATAAGCTGATTTTCCTGGGTGAACAAGAGGGGATTCAGGATAAAGACCATCGCCTGATGCCTGCCATGATCCCGAACGAAGTGGATCAGTTTCTGCGCAATAAAAAACTCGACAGCGAAAATCTGCGCTATATGCATGGTGCCGCCGAAGCCTGCCGTGGCGGAGTCCGCCGCGTACATTTGATCTCTTATGCGCGTGATGGGGCGCTTTTGCAAGAGCTCTTTACCCGTGATGGCTCCGGCACACTGGTGAGTAATGACCCCTATGAAGAAATCCGCATGGCCGACATCGATGATGTCGTCGGTCTGATCGAGCTACTGCGACCGCTTGAGGAAGAAGGCATTCTGGTGCGTCGCTCACGCGAGCGCCTCGAGACGGAGATTGGTCAGTTTGCGGTGATCGAGCGCGATGGTATGATCGTCGCCTGTGCCGCGCTGTATCCGATCCCGACGACGGCCAATGAGCAGCCTTCGGCTGAGATTGCCTGTGTCGCAGTGCATCCAAGCTATCGTAAGTCCAGTCGTGGTGCAGAACTGATGGATTATCTAGAGACCAAGGCGCATAACAAAGGCATCAAGAATCTCTACGTGCTGACCACACGTACGGCACTGTGGTTCACGGAGCAGGGCTTTGAGCCTGCTGATGTGGACAGCCTGCCGCAAGCCCGTCAGGCGCTGTATAACTTCCAGCGTAGCTCGAAGGTATTCCTCAAGCGTCTGGATTGATCTCTGATACGCATAAAAAAAACCTGACACGATGTCAGGTTTTTTTATGCGTGGTTTCTACATTAAGCGAAGCGGTGCTTATACATGACATCGGTGCGCAGGACGTATTTTTGGCCTTCAAGGACGGGTGCACCTTCGTGCAGTTGCTGATGTTCAAAGATCAGCACTTGTCCAAGCGACGGCGTGATGGTGTGGGTCTTGCGTAAGGGATGACGACATATCCATGCGGCATAATCGTCGTGATAAAAAATGGTTTCGCCGCCTGTAAAGCCTTCATTCAGATAAATCAGCAACGTCAACTGGCTGCTATGCCAATCATTCACTTCGTAATTGCCATCATAATGTGGCCTGAACGTCTGACCGTTTTCATAAAGATAAAAACGAAAGCGTTCGTTCAGCCCTGCCAGTCGCCAGCCATGCAGTTGCTGTGGTAAGAGCGGTTCAAGCCGACTAAAGAGCAGGTCGGCAAGTACTGGACTGTCATAGATCGCGCGCTGGTTGTTGCGAATATCCAGCCGCGTCTCGAACTGATCACGACCGAGTGTGATGGAGGCCACTTCGTACTGAAATTGATGGCTAAAGTCGATCAAAGCGGTGCATTCATCAGGACTAAAGACGTCGTCAAAGGTGGTGATGAGCGGTTCGTCTGCATAGGACGTATCGAGGATATGATTACGTCCAGCGGTGCCACTGGTCGCAGCAAAAGCCTCGGTGATGAGGCGTAAATCGGGTTTGGGATTCATGGTGTATTCCTGCTGTTATCGAGTGTGTGATGAAAAATTTCAAAACGCTTAAACACGATATACAGCGGGGTCAATATCCCGTCTCAATTGGATTGCTTCGGTCCTTGCCCCACTCACTCCACGAGCCGACATAGAGGCGATGGTTGGGGTAGCCTGCCAGCGTCATGGCAAAGGCATTGTGGCAGGCCGTGACGCCTGAGCCACAGCTATGGATGACAGGTTCATCGCCAGCTTGCGTGGCGATAGGGGCAAAGCGTGCTTTCAAATCAGCCATAGGCAGGAAACACTGCTCGCTATCCAGATTACCCATAAAAGGAAAACTCACCGCACCCGGAATATGACCAAACACACCGCCATCCAAGGCATTGGGCTCACCGGCAAAGCGGTTGGCTGGGCGGGCGTCGGTGATACGACCACGGATGCCGCTATCTGCCATGGTGCGCACCTCGGCCATGCTGATGATAGCGTGATCATTTAGGCTAAAGGGTGCGCTGGAGGGTTTCACAGATTCAATCAGAGTTGTCACTGGATAGCCTGCCTTCACCCATGCCGGATAGCCGCCATCCAGTATCGAGACATCTTTGATCCCCGCCCAGACATGCAGCATCCACCACAGCCGTGCCGCCATCATGCCGCCTTTGTCGTCATAGATGACGATCTGGCTGTTGGGTGTGACACCCCATGCGTGCAGTTTGCTGATGAAATCATCTGGTGCAGGCAGGGGGTGCCGACCCGATGTGGCTGTGACAGGGCTAGATAGGTCGCGCTCAATATCGACGTACTGTGATGTCGGGATATGGCCTTCGCCATAGACACGACAACCATACTCAGGATCGAAATCAGGCCCGAAACGGGAGTAGCGGCAGTCGAATATTTTTAAAGCAGTCGTTTGCCTGCTTTCGGTGATCCATTCCAGTAACGTCGAGGGCGATTGCAACATGACAGAGGATTCCAGACGATCATTAAATGCGTGTTTGCCGGACGGCGTCAGACAGCGCGACCCAGCGCTGTACGGATGGCCGGGCAAACTGATGTGCGACGTAGCGGCGTATCCGCTCGGAGACCGGATCGCCATTGGCCACCAGCCGATTGAGCATCAGCGCCAGATCGGTATCGGCGATACACCACGCGCCAAACAGCGTCAGGCTGGCATCGTCAATCATCCGATCCGCGATGGCACGCAGTTTCGTGGCGGCAAGTTCCGCTTGAGCTGATAGTGGGGTGGTGCTGGGTGCCACATAGATGGTTGTCGTAGGGCGCTCTTCCCTGATCTGCATCAGGTCGCTGCGCAGCCATGCCTGTATCTGGCGCGCATGTGCCCGCTGCTGTATATCCTGAGGATAAACGGATGGATAGTGTGGCGTGGGAAAGGCTTCTTCCAGATAGTCGATGATGGCGGTGGATTCGGACAGGCTGAAACCTTCCTGCACCAGCGTGGGAACACGGCTGGTCAGCGAAAGCACAGCATAGTCTGGTGAATGATTGGCACCCAGACCCAGATCAATCGGATGCAAGGTAAAGGGCAGTCCCTTTTCGATGAGTGTCACAAATACCGACAGCACATAAGGGCTGAAATAATCACTGTCGCTATAGAGCGTTAAGGAGGTCATGCGGGCGCATCCTGCAAGGTTGAACCAACTGCTAAAGACTGAGCATAGCAGAAAAAATAAAAGCCGCAATTGATGCGGCTTTTGATGTCACACAGCAATTCCTTAACTCTGCAGCAAGCTCACATCTGCCACACTCAGGAACAGCGCACGCAGACGGGTCAGGAGACGCAGACGATTGAGACGCAGGGCTGGGTCTTCGGCATTGACCATCACACTCTCAAAGAACGCATCAATCGGCGTACGCAGGGCAGCAAGTGCAGACAGGGCTGGCGTGTAATCAGACTGGGCGAGCAGCGGATGAACGCTAGGCTCGAGTTTTTCCAGTGTCTCATACAGGGATTTTTCGGCAGCTTCGGTCAGCAGGCTGGCGTCAATCGCGCCCAAGGCGACAGTTTCTTTCGCCAGAATATTCGCCACACGCTTGTTGGCAGCAGCCAGCGCAGTCGCTTCAGGCAATGCACGGAAATGCTGTACGGCACGGATACGCTGGTCGAAATCCAAGGGCGAGACGGGCTTGAGCGCCTGCACCGCGAGGATCACATCGACCGGCATGCCTTGGTCTTCGTACATGGCCCGGTAACGGCTCTCGAGGAACTCGAGTGAGTCAGCAATCGCCTTGGCGGGATTCTCGATCTTAGTGCCGAAATTCTGCACGGCACGCTCGACCAGATCAACGAGACTTAAGGTCAGACGCTTCTCGATCAGGATACGCAGCACGGCGATAGCGAGACGACGCAGACCGAAGGGGTCTTTGGTGCCGCTCGGCGGTTGATTGATCCCGAAAATCCCGGTCAGGGTATCCAGACGGTCGGCGAGGGCAATGCTGATGCCAGCTTTGGTCTCTGGTAGTACGTCACCTGCGAACTTGGGCAGGTATTGCTCACGGATGGCTTCCGAGACTTCATGCGCTGCGCCTTCGGCAGCGGCATAGTAGCTACCGGCGATGCCTTGCAGCTCAGGGAACTCACCGACCATCTCGGAGGCAAGGTCGCATTTGGACAAGAGCGCGGCTTGTGCGGTCTGATCGGTATTGCCACCGATCTCGCTGGTGATATAGACGGCCAAAGCCTTGATGCGTTCAGTCTTGTCCCACAGCGTGCCAAGCTTGGCCTGAAACACGCGGTTTTGCAGTTTTTCCTGACGCGCGGCGAGTGGCTGCTTCTGGTCTTGCTTAAAGAAGAACTCGGCATCGGTCAGGCGTGGGCGCACGACTTTTTCGTTCCCCAACGTGATCTGGGTCGGATCGCGGCTTTCGATGTTCGACACCGTGATGAAGTAGGGCTGCAGCTTGCCCGCGGCATCCACCAGACAGAAATACTTCTGGTTATCCTGCATGGTCGAGATTAGGGCTTCTTGCGGCACGTGCAGGAAGCGCTCCTCAAACGTCGCACGCAGCGCGACCGGCCATTCAACCAGACTTGTGACTTCATCACGCAGATCGGCAGGCACCAGCGCTTGGGCGTTGACTTCACCGGCCAGCTTGGTCACTTGTTCATCAATGCGGGCCTGACGCTCATCAAAGTCCGCCAGCACGTATGCACTACGCAGGGCATCCAGATAGTCGGAGGCATGTGACAGGGTAATGGCACCCGGTGCATGAAAGCGGTGACCGTATGTAACATTACTTGGTTTAAAACCTAAAATTGTTGAGTACTTCTCTTGATCGAGTGTCACAACTTGATCATCAATCATCAGCACTACCCATTGTACAGGGCGAACGAATTCTATACGACTTGCCGCAGATCGCATCCGCTTAGCGATTGGCAAATTGTTGAGAATATTATCTAGCATCGATGGAAGCTGAGCGTTTAGAGGAAATCCCTTTTTGGTTTCGCGGAAAACTAGCCATTCTCCCTTGTCTGTTTTGAGCCGTTCCAGTTGAGCAAGCTCGACACCGACGCTTTGTGCAAACCCAAGAGCTGCAGGAGTTGGACTACCATCTTGTTTGAATGCTGCGGTTACGGCAGGCCCCCGTTTTTCCACAACTGTGTCTTTTTGGCGATCAGTGATACCTTCGATTAATAGTGCTAAGCGTCGAGGCGCAGCATATGCTTTGACTTCTTCAAAATCGAAACCAGTACCTCTTAAAAAGCGTTCGACTTGGTTTTTCAAGTCATCGCGCAGGGTTTTGAGGTTTTTTGGAGGCAGTTCTTCGCAGCCGAGTTCAAAGAGGACGGTATGCAGACTCATTGGGCGTTCTCCGCGGCGGTGTTTTTATCTTCGGTATCTTTGCTTTGGGCTTCGGCTGCGAGCTTGGCCAGCACTTCGTCGCGCAGGGCAGGCTCAGCCATCGGGAAGCCGAGCTTGGCACGCGACTGCACATAGCTCTGGGCAATGGCACGCGCCAACTGACGCACGCGCAGGATATAGCGCTGACGTTCGGTCACGGAGATGGCACCACGGGCATCTAGCAGGTTAAAGGTATGCGAGGCTTTGATCACCATCTCGTAGGCGGGCAGGGGCAGCTCGGCTGCCATGAGGCGGTTGGACTCGGATTCGTAGAAGTCGAACAGCTCAAACAGCTTCTCGACGTTGGCGTATTCAAAGTTGTAGGTCGATTGCTCGACTTCGTTCTGATGGAACACATCGCCATAGGTGACCACGCCAAACTGACCGCGCGTCCAGACCAGATCGTAAACCGAGTCCACACCTTGCAAATACATGGCGAGACGCTCAAGACCATAGGTGATCTCACCCGTGACCGGATAACACTCGACACCACCGACCTGCTGGAAGTAGGTGAACTGCGTGACTTCCATGCCGTTCAGCCAGACTTCCCAGCCGAGACCCCATGCACCGAGTGTCGGCGATTCCCAGTTGTCCTCAACGAAACGGATGTCGTGGGTCAGGGTGTCGATGCCGATGGCTTTCAGCGAATCGAGGTAGAGCTGCTGGATGTTGGCCGGATTGGGCTTGAGCACGACCTGAAATTGATAGTAGTGCTGCAGGCGGTTCGGGTTTTCGCCGTAGCGACCGTCCTTGGGGCGGCGTGAAGGCTGCACGTAGGCGGCGTTCCACGTCTCAGGGCCGAGCGCGCGCAGGAAGGTCGCCGTGTGGAAGGTCCCGGCACCCATCTCAAGGTCATAAGGCTGGAGGACAACACAGCCTTGCTTGGCCCAGTAGTCCTGCAGGGCGAGGATGAGCTCTTGGAAGGTGAGGTTGGAGATGGCGCGGGCTTTATTAGTCTGGCTTGGGACGTTACTCATGGCGGTCCATGCTATTGGGGTGAAAAATTGGGGAATAGTATAGTGAATTTGAGGCCGATTTTCACGGGGAGAATTGGTACGACTTGCGCGGGTCTGATGACAGGGGCCGTGATCGGTCCATGACGGAAAAATGATACAGGGTGCCTGTCTTGTAGCATAATACGGGTCTAATACTTTTATTTGCTGGATACACCATGAAAATCATCGCCCGTAATCTCTCTCGCGAGACCACTGAAGCGGAGCTACGCGCGCTGTTTGCAGAGTTTGGCGAGGTGCAGTCGTGTGATCTGGTGATGGATAAAGCCACGGGCAAGTCCAAGGGCTTTGGTTTTGTTGAGATGCCGCTGTATGAGGGGCGCACGGCAATCAAGCGTCTGAATACCAAGCGGATTCAGGGCAGCGTGATTCGGGTGAAAGAGGCGGAAGAGCCGAGCAAATAAAAAAAACTAATGTTACCAGCCCATATTGAAATCAACGTGAATAATAGGTTTAAGCTGAATTTCACATACGGTGGTCTCGCTGCTGCGACTGATAACACGTAGAACTTCGCGTGCAGGCTGCATATCTAATGTCCAGAGATGGATCGCAACCAGTTTCAAGTTGAGGCGCTGGATGCCAGAATGAAACCATTGCAGGTCCAGCTCCTGCTCATCGGGTGCGATGGTGGTGATGATCCGATCCTCTCCTCGAATGATGGTAAAGCGTGCGCCATAGAACCATCCCATCGGGTGCAGCCATTCAGGCTCGCATTCAAAGTAGACGATAAAATCGAGTAGCGATGGGGTGATCAAAGTCTGTGTCATGGTCTGTACTCATCCAAAGTCGAAGTTTCCAGCCTACTGGCCGGAAACTTCTCCCGCCACATGCCTTCAAGCGCCGTCACAAAGTCATGCGCAAACCTCTCGACGTCAAACACCGGACTAAGGCTCACCTGCTCACGTAGCGTCTGACGCAGGTCAGCCAAGCGCTGCCGTGTCGCCGCACCGCCATTTGCCCAGCCAATTGCTCTTTCGATATAGGCGTCCTCAGTCTGTACGACCCATTCGCTCAGCCCGGCATTAATCATCAATGCTTTGCCCTGTCGTCCGAGCATGCTCGGCGTCTCGAGCGTCAGGGTCGGCACACCCAACCATAGCGCTTCCGCTGTCGTCGTTCCACCGGGGAAGGGGAAGGTGTCCAGCAGCATGTCTACCTCACTATAAGAGGCGAGATAGGCCTGACGATCCGTCTCTGCCAGTAGCGCCACCCGATCTAGCGGTATCCCGGCTTGCTCAAGCCGACAGATAAAAAGATTGCGCTGGGCCGGGTTGCCGAGCGGCTTGCACTGGATACGTAGTCTTGCCTGCGGGGCCGCCGCCAGTATCTGCGACCAGCAGGCGAGGACACGGTCATTGATCTTGGCGAGGATCTGATAGCTGCCAAAGGTGAACGCCTCCTGCTCAAGACAAGGCGGCGGGCTGACGCGAGGGGCATTATCAGGGATGGCGAGGCAATAGCGTAAGTGCGGCAGCCGCCACAGTCGCTCGACGAACCATTGCTGTTCATCTGCAGGCGCTGAGATCGGGTCGGCGAGTACGTAGTCGATGCTGGCAAGTCCGGTCGAGCGAAAATAACCCAGCCAACTGACCTGTAGCGGCGCTGGCGCTTGCGCGAATACAGCGAGGCGGTTGGGTGTGGTGTGTCCGGCGAGGTCGATCAGGATGTCGATCTGATCGGCATGGATCTGCTGGATCAGGTCGGTATCGCTGTATCCAGTCACGGTGCGCCAGTGGTCAAACTGGGCCTGCATACGGGCGGTATAGTCGTCGCTCGAAGCCTGATCGGCATAGGCGATGAGGGTCAGGCGCTGGGCGAGACTAGGGGTGCCATTGATGACCCTTAGCATCCCCTCCAGAAAGAACGCCACCGGATGTCTACGGAAGTCTGCCGAGATGAAGCCGACACGGAGCGGTGTATCGGGCATTCGCTGATGAGGCATGGCTTTTTCAGCTACCGGCAGAGATGCGATGAGGTGCTGCGCGTACTCTCGCAGGATCTGCATCTGCCGCGGCTGGTTGGGGATGGATTGATAGTGGTGTAGGGCAATGAGTTCGCGGTAGATCGTAAGCGGCGGGATGTCGGCGATGCGTTCACGGGCAAGCTGCTCGAGGGCTTGGTCGGCATCTGTATAGTCGCCCTCTTCTTTCATGGCGATTGCGAGCCAGAAGCGGGCGAAGGCGGACCGTGGCTGGTAGCGCAGAGCCTGCTGGTAGCTGCTGCGGGCCTCAGTTAGGTAGCCGATGCTGTGGAAGGCTTTGGCGAGTTGGAGATAGGTGTCGTAACCGGGCTGCTTGAGGGCGGCCAGCAGATGGGGTTTGTAGCGGTCACTCAGGTCGGTTTTAGTCGGAGTGGGCATGAGAGAGGCGTGGTCAGGTTTGTTTTGATTTTAGGGGCTCGGGGTTGATCGTGTAAACTTTTGTAGAACATGATTTTGCGTTTTCGCTTTTGTGGTTTCTGTTGGCATTAATGCTTTGCTAGATCAGGAGGCATGTTCCAGACACTCCAATCTACTTCTGTTTCTGCGGTGCAATAAAAACCTTCAAATGGATGAAACGCTAAAATCCTTTCAATGTTCTCGCGGCTAGAGCATAGCAGTGAATAATGGCTATCCCAATGCGTGGTCAGGAGTAGGTCGTGACTTTGTGTGTAAAGGCAATCATTGCTGAAGGAGATAATCTCTTGGGTGATTAATTCGTCGATGTTGTAAATTTTAGGCGGGTACAGCGGTATATCTCCAAGTTCATCACCTACCCATAATTCGTCAATTCCCAGATATTGAAAGGCTTTCAGAATGTGATTCTCAAGAAAAGGGGATAGAAATCCTTCTGCGGGCTGCCAGATGCCGCGATCTTTCGTGAGAAAATTTAATCGGTCAGCCGCAGCTTGATCCTGATATTCGGGTTTAAGCCGATGAATATTGGTTTTGAGTCCAATATCAATTTCTGATAGGTTCTTGAATCCACCAACTGTCATGACTTCCTGCCAAGACACACGGGAGCAGTCAGTCAAAGATTCCTGTTTGCTGCCATTATAATTAATGTCGTGCATTGGTGAATCAGGTCTAGTAACAACATAAAAAGGCGACAGCAATACATAAACCGCTTCAAATTGTCCCTGGAAAAACTCCAAGATTCGACCATCCTGTGGCCCGATATTGTATCGCTTGGTGTCCATTTGGGGGGATTCGGCCATACCTTGTTGCCCTTATTAAATCCGTTTACTAAAAGTATGAAATGAAGTTTCAAACCCTTCGTTTGAATACAATTTCATAGCCTTCTCATTAAACGCCATTACCTCCAGCCGAATCTCATCGACGGCTTGTGTCTTGGCCCAGTTCTCGGCCGCCTGCATCAGCATACGTCCGGCTCCTAATCCACCGTACGCCGAACCAACGACAATCGTACCGATCCTACAAAAGGTCTTTTGCACTAAGACAGGTACAGGCGGAGTCTGTGTGAGTTGGGCAGATAAGAAGCCGATGATATTTTCAGTAGAGCTATTCAGGAGAGTCGCCACAAACACGATATGACTTGGGATAGACAGGCGTTCCTGCCAAAGCGACAAGTCACGCAAACGATCAGGCTCCGCGAATACCTCCGGTGCCTGCTGATGGTGTAGATGACTCGATTCGTCAGCCAGATGCGAGATGGCATCCAGATCGGCGAGTGTCGCAGTGCGAATCTGGATATTCGGCAAGCGCTTAGGCGATTCGGATTACCCCCGAATCTGCCCATCCCCCAGTACAATCCACTTCTGCGACGTCAGACCTTCGAGACCCACTGGCCCACGCGCATGGATCTTATCGGTCGAGATGCCGATCTCAGCACCCAAACCATACTCAAAGCCATCCGCAAAACGACTGGACGCATTCACCATCACCGAGCTCGAATCCACCTCGCGCAAGAAACGACGCGACTTGCTGTAGCTCTCGGTCAGGATCACGTCGGTATGGTGCGAGCCGTACTGATTAATATGCGCGATCGCCTCATCCAGACCATCCACCACCTTGATCGCAAGGATCGGTGCCAGATACTCTTCATACCAGTCCTGCTCAGTCGCAGCCACAGCATCTGGCAGGATGCGACGGGTCGCCTCATCTCCACGCAGCTCGACACCCTTCTCACGATACAGCGCTGCGATCTGGGGCAGGAAGGCGTCAGCGACTGGCGCATCGACCAGTAGCGTCTCCATGGCGTTACATACACCATAGCGATGGGTCTTGGCATTCAGACAGATCGGCAGGGCTTTGACCAGATCCGCTTCGCGCTCAACGAATACATGACAGTTACCGTCCAGATGCTTGATCACCGGTACGCGCGCTTCACGACTGATACGCTCGATCAGGCTCTTGCCCCCACGCGGGATGATCACATCGACATACTCGGCCATCGTGATCAGCATCCCGACCGCAGCGCGATCCGGGGTATTGATCACCTGTACACTGGACTCGGGCAGACCCGCCGCTTTCAGACCCGCCTGAATGCTCCGGGCGATGGCTTGATTAGAATTAAAAGCTTCTGAGCCGCCACGCAGGATGATGGCATTGCCGGATTTGAGTGCAAGCGATGCAGCCTCGAGCGTCACATTCGGACGCGACTCGTAGATCATGCCGACCACGCCGAGCGGCACACGCATCTTGCCCAGTTGAATACCTGACGGACGGTAGGTCATGTCGGTGATCTCGCCGACTGGATCAGCCAGTGAAATCACATCACGCAGACCATCCAGCATGCCCTGAAAACGGGCAGGGGTTAGCTCCAGACGATCAAGTAGGGCGCTGTCGAGATTGACCGCGTGGCCTTTGTCCATATCGATGCGATTGGCAGCGAGGATATCGGCTTGATTGGCTTGCAACGTACGATAGATGGCTTCCAGCGCGGCGTTTTTGCTCTGGGTTGAGGCACCGGCGAGTACACGAGACGCAGCACGTGCAGCCTGACCCAGACCCAGCATCATCGGCTCAATGCCGCTACCGTTGGTCGGGTCTTGGCTGGCCTGACTCTGGACGGATTGGGCGGCATGATGGATCGCTTGGTTCATGGCTATATACTCGCTAGGCCCGCCTGCATGAGGGCTACTCGTGCAGCAGCACTTAGGTTAAATAAAAACAAATAAAATCAATGTGAATCAGGTGTTTCAGTCTGGGCGGGTGACGGGATATGAATGCCCAGATGGGGTCTGATGTTATACCCTAAAAAATCAGGGCAGTACTCGATTATAACAATTTTCTAGCAAATACTCGCCTGTTTTTCACCGCGTATCCATGCATACTGCCGAATATCCTCAAAATAGGCTTGATCCTCAGGTTTTTCTAAGCACTTCAATCAACTGGCGTCATTAAGCTGTCATAGTGATCGTGGAATCTGTACCATTTTCAGCAGCTTCCCCGACGAACTGTAGGATGGGTAGCATATTCAACGCAGTTTTTTTGTGCTATCTTGGCAAAAAATTGTGCCATCCTTTTCGAAATTTAGGGTGCATATGGAGAAATGGACTGACCTCCAGTTGAGTTAAAGTAGGGAGACTGCAAGATGAATGCAATGACTAGTGTTCGTTTGAAATCAGTGCAAGAAAGGGTAGCGGAACCACTGAAAGTGATGGATAAAGCTGTGCCAACTCATGACCATTATCCATTGTATGCCGAATATCATCGGGGTGATCTGAAGGTTGAACCCCGCGTTCACTGGGTGAACGGCTGGAAAGTCGAATTCCTCGCCTTTGCCGATGCCGCGACTGCTCATCTGCCTCCTGTGGTGATTCTGGGCGGGGCATTTCAGAACTTTAATTCCTACAAATACTGTATCGATCCGCTCATGAGCACCGGTCCGGTGATTCTGGTTGATCTGCCAGCGCTCGGCAGCAATGATCAGCTCGTCAATACCGTGACCGGTGTACGTTCGCTGGATCTCGATATTCATGATCTGTCGGCGATTCTCACTCAGTGGATCGAGGCCATCGATCTACCGAAAGTCTCCATGATGGGCATGTCGCTGGGCTCCGTGATCGCCGCTAACTATGCGCACGCCAATCCTGAGCGCATGTCGCGCCTTGTACTAATGGGCGTGATGCAAGAGACGCGCAAGAGCTGGCGTATGCTGATTCAGGAAGCGCTGGACCTCTTGCACGAAAATCGTATGGTCGAGTTTGGTCAGGCGATGATCCTCTATCTCGTTAACCATGCCCGCATCAAGGAAACCCGCATGTCGCCGACGGCGCGCAAGCTGTTTTTCCAGCAGATGTCTAATTTTGGTGAGAACGAGCGCCTGCGCTACGAGATCAATGCCAGCCGTCTGCTGCGCATCAAGCATGTACCTAGCCCGACTTGCCCTACGCTGGTTGCGACCGGTCAATATGATAGCTTTACCCTGCCGTTTGAAAATGCCACATTCGCGCTCGACTGCCCTGATATGCAATTCGCACTGGTCAAGAACGCCGACCATGTACCGCAACTGCAGAAACGTCGTGAGACGCTGGAGCTGTTTACCACCTTCCTGCGTGGCGATGCGATAGACGGACTGGATGGCATCCAACCAATGACCCGTGATGAGATTCGTCAGATGGATCGTCGTAGCGAACAGCGCGTCCAACTGCTTGAGCCTACCTGCCGGATGACCCACCGTACCAAGACGGACTTGGTTGCAACGGTCAATGTGGTGGATATGAGTTATTTTGGTCTGAAGATCGATGCGGGTAGTGAGATTCAAGCCGCACGTCTCTTGGCCGAGCCACGTGACATGGCGTTGCATCTGTCCTATGTGAATGTGAGCGGTGAGACTGTTGATCTGCCGATCGAATGCCTGATCTTTGCTCAGGAAGGTCAGTATCTGCGTGCGATGTTTAAACACGGTAATTTTGAGGTGTCGGATCAGTTGCTGCATCTGCTCGAGAGCGATGCCGTGGTGCGTACCGAGCTGCATCCCTGCTGATACACGCTTAAACGCATAGAGAAACGGCTGATTGTAGAATCAGCCGTTTTTTTATAGGGGTGTTTTTATGCGTGCTGTGATCGAGGTATAGCGTGTATCAGGTACGCGCTTCAATGACCCAGACCAGATCACCCTGATGGATGTCGGGATCTGTTGATGTGGTTGGTTCTGCGGCTTTGTTTGATAACTGCTGTTTGCTGTCGCCTGGCAGTGCGCTATGCGGCTGCATGACATCGACGTAGGTGAAGCTTGCCGCCAGCAGGGCGGTCTGGACTTCGCGGGGCGAGACGAAATGAAAAGCAAAAGCACTGCGTGAAAAATAACGCAGCAGTCTGCTGCTCTGCCAGATGACCTTGGCAAGGCGGCGGGTGACGGGCTCAGGGTAGAGGTCGGTCAGATAGATACCGTGGCTAAAGCGGGCAAGACCCTGAGCCAGCACTGACCACAGCTCATGCAGCATGTCTTTGGTGAAATAATTGACCAGACCTTCGCTGATGATGATCAGCGGGCGCGTCGCATCAAAGCTGTCGAGCAGTGCCGTGAATTCGTCGCTAAACAGATCCACGCCTACGATGTGTGGTGCTGGATTTTCAACTGCCGCCAGCGCCTGCCGTTTGGCTGCTGCCATGGCGGGTAGATCGGCTTCGACATAGGTCAGGCCGGGGTGGGATTGGCGGTAACGCCAGCCACGTGGTGAGAGTCCGGCGGCGATCTCAAGAATCTGTGCATCTGGATACTGGCTTAGCCAATAGTCGAGACGACGGTCGATCAGAGTGTGACGCTGACGCAGGGTGGTGCGCATGCTGTCGCCGATGGTGTGCTCGGCTAGGGATTCAAAGGGGGCCATCAGATTGGCAAAGAAATGCCCCTTGCGACTGGCCAGTGCCGGATGAGAGATGCCTTCTTGAAACCAGATATAGCCGGTGTAGTGGGCGGTAAACGAGATATGGCGGTGCGGAGATGCGACGGCATCTGCCGCCGTAGGCGATGGTGCTTGCTCTGTCACAGATATGTTCCTTACATCTGAGGGTGGATTGGAGAGATTATTGTTTTGGAGCTTGGCTTTTCAGGAACCTAGTTTTAGAGGTCTAGCTTTTTGGCGCTGTCGGATCCTTTATACCAGCATCTGCTGGGATCGCAAAGCGTTCGCGGATCGCCAGCGCCTGCGTGCGGGCCATAGCCCATTCGTCGCCAAGTAGAAGTTTGCCATGGGTCAATGAGCCAAAGCGTTTGGCACGCATGCGCTCAAGGCGGGTCTGGTTGGGCAAGGGCTGATCATCGAGCGCACGCAAGGCTTCATAAGCTGCAGTGCGGTTGTTGCACACCAGACCCATATCGCAACCGGCATCCAGTGCGGCACGGATGCGGGCATCGGCACCACCTGCCACACAGGCCGCCTGCATGCTGAGATCGTCGGAGAACAGTACACCGTCAAAGCCCATCTCGCCACGCACGATGTCCTGCAACCAGTGACGAGAGAAGCCTGCTGGATCGGGGTCGACTTTGGGATAGATCACATGGGCAGGCATCAGCGCGTCGAGCTGATCGGCCAGTTCAAAGAACACGGTCATGTCTTGCTCACGGATTTCATCCAGACTGCGCTCATCTACAGGGGCTGCAATATGCGAGTCTGCTTCGACAGAGCCATGACCGGGAAAGTGTTTACCCGTGGTTGCCATTCCGGCGCGATGCATGCCCTGCATAAATGCACGCGCAAGCAGGGAGACTTTGTCAGGGTGGACATGAAAGCCACGATCACCAATCACGTGGCTGATGCCGTTGACATCCAGTACGGGCGCAAAGCTGAAGTCGATACCCACCGCCAGCACTTCGCTTGCCATCAACCAGCCTGCGTTGCTGGCGGCAATCAAGGCTTCGTCGGGATCAATGTCGTAGAGCTGGCCAAACATGCCCATGGCCGGCAGGCGGGTAAAGCCTTCACGCAGGCGCTGCACACGACCACCTTCCTGATCTACGGCGATAAGGATGTCGGGACGCACGGCACGGATACTGTCAGTCAGGTCACGCACCTGCTGAGGACTTTCGACATTGCGGCCAAACAGGATCAGCCCGCCGACCTGCGGCTGCTTGAGCAATGCCTGATCCTCTGGAGTCAGGGTCAGTCCTTGTACGTCGATCATCAAAGCGCCGATCATCGGGCTCTCCTGTATTCAAAAACAGTTCTAAAACAGCCTAAAAACAACCTGACAGCATCTTGAATAGGCGCTGGATCGGCGGTTGTTGTGCAGGGCTAGATATGTATATCGCTAAAAAAGAGATTATAACGACAAAAAGCCCTGCGCAGCAGTTGAATTCCCTACAGCTTTGCTACATTCTGCCACAATATCTTTTTGCCAGAATGGTATAGTGCTGGACTTGGACATAATCAAGATCTCGCTCGCCTGCGTCTTTTTTGACCATGGATGTGATCGAATATAATCAAGGAACGTCTCCTGTATCAACGACGATCGGAGGCTGGTGAAGTCGCGATGGTCAGTGCGCAGGCTTGGTAGATGATTGACCACGGCTTGAGTTGCTGCACTGTCATTACTCTGGTCGATAAGGTCTCTGTATTTGTGTCTGTGTGAGCTAGCTTGAAGGACATTACCTCATTTATGAAATTTTTTAGCCCCGCTTCTGATTCCCGTATTCCCGCACCCCAAGGCGTTGCCTCACACGGTTCTCGCTGGCATCGATTGACTCTGGCGGTTATGCTGTCAAGCGCGAATCTATGCACGTTGGTCCATGCTGACGTACCGGCAGCGTCTGCAGTTGCAACCACCGCGCCTCCGGCTGCACTGCCGGTACTGACCCCGACCCGCGAGCAAAGCATTGTGACTAAGCAGGTCGCGCAGTTGCTGGATGCGCAGCATTATCTGAATATGCGTCTGGATAAAGACGTTTCGCGTCGCATTCTGGATATGTATCTGGACAATCTGGACGCCGATCATGCGATCTTTCTGGCATCGGATGTGGATGAATTCCGCAAGAAGTACGCCGACGAGCTGGGCAATGATCTGAAAAAAGGTGATCTGACTGCTGCCTTTGATATCTATCAGCGCTATGAAGCTCACCTGCAGGATTATTATCAATACGCACTGTCGCTGCTCAATCAGCCGATCAGCCTGAAACGCAACGATAGCTTCACGATTGATCGTGAGAAAGCGCCGTATTTTGCAACGGGCGCCGAGCAGCGCCTTTATTGGCAGCAGCAATTGGTGTCCGAAGTCATTTCGATGACCCTGTCGCAAGAAGAGGACAAGGTCAAGCAAGCGGTGCTCAAAGCCAATCCCAAGCTGGCAGATGGTCAGGACTTAGGCTCCGGCAGTGATCAGTCGCCGGTTGATACCCTCAAGAAGCGCTATAACCGCAAACTGCAACAGTTGGGCCGCATCAAGAGTGATCGTGTGCTCGAAGGTATTTTGAATGCAGCCACTGCCACCTATGATCCGCACAGCCTGTATTTTGCGCCGGTCGAAGCGATGGAGCTGAATCGTCAGACCACGTTGCAACTGGAAGGCATTGGCGTATCGATCCGGCCTGAGCGTGGCAATGATGACTATACGCGCGTCGAGACGCTGGTTGATGGTGGACCTGCCAGCAAGTCGGGTCAGGTCAAGCCGGGTGACCGGATTATTGGTGTTGCCCAAGAAGGGCAGCCGATGGTGGATGTGGTCGGTTGGCCGACCAATGAGATTGTCGGGCAGATTCGTGGTAAGCGCGGCACCAAAGTGATCCTCAAGCTGCAAGCCAAAGAAGGCAGTCCCCGTCTCGTCACTCTGACGCGTGACGTGATTCAGGAGGATGATGCGGGTGTGCAAGATCGTGTGGTCAATATTGCGCGTAATGGCAAAACCTACAAGATTGGTGTCCTCGACATCCCGTCCTTTTACCTCAACTACAAGGCACGTCGGGATGGTAAGACCTACCGTAGTGTGAGTGAGGATACCGAAAAGGCTCTCAATGATCTGAATGCCAAAAAAGTGGACGGTATTGTCGTCGATCTGCGCGGCGATCCGGGCGGCAGTCTGGATGAGGTTGCCAAGATGATTGGCTTCTTTATCAAGCAAGGCCCGGTGGTGCAGATTCGCGATGGTAATGGCGCAGTCAGTGTCTTCAAGGACACCGATGGCGGTGAAGAGCTGTACAAAGGTCCGCTGATCGTGCTGGTCAATCTGGCTTCGGCCTCGGCCAGTGAGATTTTCTCGGCGGCAATACAGGATTATGAACGCGGTCTTGTGGTCGGTAGTACAACGACTGGTAAGGGCACGGCGCAGGTTCAGCTTGATAATCTGGCCTATGGTCAGGCGACCCTGACTCAGCGCAAGTTCTACCGCATCACGGGCGGCAGTACACAGAATAAAGGCGTGATCCCGGATATTCCGTTCGTCAATATTTACGAAGAAGACATGGGTGAGCGCAAAGCCAAGAATCCGCTCAAGTGGGATACCATTGCGACGGCTCCCTATACGCGTGAAGACAGCTTAAAGCCGCTGGTACCGCAGTTGACGACATCCTCTGAAGCCCGTCAGGCCAAGGATCCACAGTTCATTTACCTGAACCGGATCAAGGCCATCGGCAATGAAAACAAAGACCGCAAGCAACTGGCGCTGGATATTGATGTCCGTCGCAAGGAGCTGAAGGATCTGGAAACGGAAACGCTGGCCGCTGAAAACACCCGCCGTCAGGCGACGGGATTGGCGCCTTATCCGAACTGGCAAACGTATCAGATTGCCGTGGATGCGCAGTCTGAGGCTCGCGCCAAACTGTCCTTGCTCCAGCGCCCACCTCTGCCTGAAGAGGAGGTCTTTATCACGGAGTCGGCCAATATCCTGCTGGATCAGATACAGGCCAAGCAGAGCCGCAAATAAAGAGATCTTTGCGTAATCAAAAACCTCGCTTTTGCGAGGTTTTTTATGGGAGTTAGGCAATTGTTTAAGGCAAAGGGAGTACCTCTTGCAATTGACCCTGATTAAACACATAGCAGCGGTGTTCATCCGGGCTGATCACGACATTGCCCAGATTGACAAATGGGCGATGCGCTTTACGCAGGAAGTACAACAATGCAGCTTTGTTCATCAGTGACGGTTTGGGATTCATCATGGCATCTCCGTATGGGCGGGCAGAGGCGGTGGCGATACGGCCGTGCTTTTGAGCTGATACCAGTCCACTTTACGCGTTAGGATCATGACGATGGCCAAGAGGACAAACATCAGGCAGGAGCCCATGATCAGGGTGTAGTCCTCGGATTGCAGGATCACATACATCGCGCCATACATCAGCGAGAGGATGGTCGTGAGCAGAAGCGTGCGCGACAATCGCTCTAGCACAAAGTAAACATAAAAGCTGATGAGGCCAATACAGGCAATGCTGGAGCCGAGATAGGACTCGGCAAAGCCGAAATGCTCGCTAAAGGACAGCAGTAGCAGATAAAACACACCGAGTCCGGCTGCGACCAGCCCGTATTGCATGGGATGGACGGCGAGGCGTTTAAGCACTTCAAATAGAAAGAAGGTGCCAAAGGTGATCAGCAGAAAGATCAGACCGTATTTAATGGTGCGGTCGGTCATGGTGTAGCCGTTGACGCCTTCGACAAAACCGACGGCGAACGCCGTGTCTGTCTTGCTGTTGGCATGGCTGCATTCGGTGTCGTCATCGGCACAGGTGGTCGTCTGAGCTGTATTAGTCTCCAGCGTCTGACAGCTGGCGGGTGAATTGCCATTGAAGCAGAGGTTAAGAAGCTGGTTATTTTGCTGATTGAGGTAGCTGCTCTGCCACGCGGCGCTAAAGCGTTGGTTGTCGCGTTGCTTTTGCGGCAGTGCGCCGCCAAAGAAGTTGGGATAAGGCCAGTCTGCATCCATGGTCATAGACATCGATTGTCCCAAGGGGATCATGGCGAGATTGCCCATGCCGTTAAGACTTAAGTGCAGGTTAAACGGAATCTGAGGATGACTGGGGTCCAGCTTTAGATCGGTTTCAAGATAGGCGGTGCCAAAAGGTTGATTGGTCGTGCTATTGCTGCTGTCACTTGCGGAATCATTATCCGGGAAATCCAGTGTACGAGATTGTCCTAGAATATCCAGAACCGGTGGTGAGGCGAGGCCACGCAGATCGGAGATCGGGAGATGCAACTCGACTTTATCCCAGTCGATGCTGCGATCTGGCTCTGAGGTGGTTAAGGCGGCTGGCAGTACAAAATCGCCCTCACCATGCAGGCTGTCCTGATAAGTGATGGCGTGATAGATGCCACGCTTGTAGTTGTCATTACGGACCTGTACCTGATGCTGCCAAGTAGACTGATGTGGAGTCAGGATTATCTGGCTGTTGGTGGGGCAGGTCTGTCGTGAGTCTTGAGGGCAGACATGCTGGGTCGTGACCGGAATCACGAGGAATGGGGTCGTGATGCTCTGAGCACGGACGTATTGGTTGCCGATGTCGTCCATGACCTGCTGGTGGTAGTACTGGCGCTCGCGGACCAGTCCTTTGATGCTGCCGAGTCCGATGACAAACAGCAACATCAGCCCGAGCATGACGAGCAGTTTGGAGGTGAGAAAACGAGTCATGAGATGCCTTGCCTTGACGTGATGAAAGGTGGAATCAGTGTGCAAGGGGCAGATGAGGTCGAGGTGAATGGCGCATGAAGTCTGGTGAAGTCATGAGGAATTCTATATGAAGCCTATGAAGTTGTTCCAGCCGACGCTCTGATCAGAGCGACTCTTTAAAAAGATAGGGTCACCCGAACGCCGTGCGGTAGATTGTCAATGCTGACATGGCCCTGATGTAGCGCCATGACTTCGCGGACGAGGGTCAGGCCGATACCAGTGCTCTTTTGCTGGGTGTGGGGGCGTGGCAAGGAGAAGTAGCGGTTGAAGACCTGCGGCAGCGCATATTCGGGGATGGGTTCGCCTTCATTGTCGATCTGTAGTCGGATTGGGTCCGTGCCCTCTGCAGCAAGCCCGCGAATGACGATGTGACGGCCTTCAGGGGTAAAGTCGATGGCATTATCCAGTACATTGCCGATTGCTTGAGCGAGCCAGAAGGGCTCGGCCTGGACCTGCAACTCTGATGGAATATCGAGTGTGATTTGGATCTGCCGTGTCTGGATGGGCGCATGCCTTGCCGCGAGCAAGCGTTGACACAAGAGCAGCAGGGCTTGCGGCTGTTTTTCCAGACCCGCCATGGGGGCATTGCGCTTTTCCAGTTGTGCCAGCAGCAGTAGCCGCTCGACCAGCTGTTGCAGACGGATGGTTTGTTCCTGAATGCTGTGCGCGAATCGTACCCGGTCCTCTTCAGGCAGTTCATCCTGCAGCAGCTCGGCACTGGCGGCGATGGCGGTCAGGGGGCTTTTCAGCTCATGGGTCAGGGTGTGTACATAGTGTTCGACATAGGCTTGATCGGTCAGGGCGATTTGCATGCGGTCGATGGCTTGTGTGAGCTCGTTCAGTTCGCTTGCGACCCAGAAGCGCAAGGGCTTGGGCGGGTTGATCACAGGCGCTATGGGGCTTTCTTTGTCGTCGGATTTATCCCGTGGGGTCATGGCGACGGCATAGCGCCGGACCTGATCGATGCCATGTCTGAGCCACCAAGCGATCAGTGCAGCACAGGCCAGCGAGATCAGTACGATCCACAGTGCATGCACCAGCATCTCGTGATGGGTGGCATTGATGTAGGGTTGCACCGAGATCCCGGGCTTGGATACGGTGACGACGCCAATAAGCTGACCATGCCAGAGGATGGGTGCAGCCACATACATGGTCGAGGTGCTGTAGTCCTCGGGATCGGTACGGGTGGCACGCACACCGTAGCGACCGTGCAAGGTGAGGTAGACGTCATTCCAGCGCGAGTAGTCTTGCCCGACAGCCAGTCCCTGCGAATCATAGATGACGATGCCGTGGCTATCTGTGATGTAAAACTGCTGATTAATGTGATCCTTATGCTGGTGCCAGATGTTGGCACCAAGTTTGCGCTGCTGGATTTCCAGAATTTTCTGGCTAAAAGCAGGGCTGCGTACCTGACCGCTCGCGACATCTTCGGCGATCAGCGAGGCAATGATATTGGCATTATCGGCCAGCGTCTCCTCGACCACCTGCCGCACGCTGGGTTTGATCTGGTTCTGCATGGCGCTGAAGGTAAAATAACTCCCTGCGAGCAGCACAATCGCGAAAGCCAGCCAGATACGCAAAAAAATCGACATAACGACCTTAGACCAGAGACACAGCGTCGATAGACCGACTGAGACTATAACCCAAGCCACGGTGGGTCTGGATCGGGTCAACCGGATGTATGGCTTTGAGTTTTTGTCTTAAGGTCTTGATGTGACTGTCGATGGTACGCTCAAGGCTGTGATCGGGATGCTCCCATGCACTCTGCATGAGCTGATGTCTGCTCCAGACGCGCTCTGGATGGCGCAGCAGGACTTCCAGTAGTCGTAGCTCATAGCGGGTTAGTTGCAGCAGTTGATCAAAGTAGCGGATCTGCAGGGTGGTGGCGTTGTAATGCCATGGCCCCCATGACAGGTGCGGCTCCGCCTGCGTGGTGAGGGGGGCGATGGCAAGCGGTGTTTGTCCTGCTTGTGCGTCTCGTGCATCGGTCGGCTGTTGCATACGCCGCCAGATGACCTTGATACGCGATATAATCTCGCGCGGGCTAAAGGGCTTGGCGCAATAATCGTCTGCACCGATCTCAAGCCCGATGATGCGCTCAATCTCTTCGCTACGGGCAGTGAGGAAGAGTAGCGGTGTCTGCCATTGACTGCGAATACGGCGACAGAGGTCAAAGCCATCCATATCCGGCAGGCCGACATCCAGAATCATGAAGTCCATGTGGGTGGTGTCGAGTAGGGCGAGCGCTTCGCCCGCGAGTTGAGCCCAATGAACCTGCCAGCCTTCCCGGCTTAACGCATAGCGCAGAGGTTCGGCGATTGCGGCATCATCCTCGACCAGCAAAATTTGTTTACAGGCTGTCATTGCGCCGCGTGGTGCGCTATCGGCAGATGTCTGGGCATCTGGGTGACGGGTTGAAAGCATCATGACCGAATCAATCCATGTTAATCATGTAAAAAAGCATCTGACTATAAAAGTAATCACGTCACTGAATTATGAAAATCCACATTCGTCCTGTCTAGCAGCTAAATATGGAAAATGGGTGAAGTCTTGATGAGCTGCAGGGTGGCGGGATTCAATCTATTCCCATAAAGCCACCGGTCTGGTGCTGCCACAGCCTGGCATAGAGGCCACCTTGCGCCAATAGCTCGGCATGGCTGCCTGTCTCGATGATCTGACCTTGATCCAGCACGACAAGGCGATCCATCTGCGCAATGGTCGATAGCCGGTGTGCAATCGCGATCACGGTTTTACCCTCCATCAGTAGCTCAAGGCTATCCTGTATGGCCGCTTCGATCTCCGAGTCCAGTGCAGAGGTGGCTTCATCCAGAATCAGAATCGGAGCGTTCTTGAGCAGAACGCGGGCGATGGCGATGCGCTGGCGCTGGCCACCCGAAAGTTTGACGCCACGCTCGCCGACATGTGCGTCCAGACCTTGACGCCCTTCGGCATCCGATAATGCTGGGATAAATCCGTCTGCACGCGCCCGCTGGATAGCGTGCTCTACTTCCTCTGGCGTTGCATCGGGTTTGCCGTAGAGCAGATTGTCACGGATCGAGCGGTGCAGCAGTGAGGTATCCTGAGTAACCAGACCGATCTCGGCACGCAGGCTGTCTTGAGTGACGGTGGCAATATTTTGCCCGTCGATCAGGATATGGCCTGCCTCGATGTCATAGAGCCGCAGCAGCAGATTGACCAGCGTTGATTTACCTGCGCCCGATGGCCCGACAAGGCCGATCTTCTCGCCTGCGCGGATATGCAGTGACAGATCGTGGATCACGCCCGCATTTGGACTGAGCGGTGCCAGTGGTTCGTTGGTCTTTTCCGGTGACTTTAGCCATGACGATGCACCGATGATTTTTCGCGGCGGTGCTGTGCGATAGTGGAAATTCACGTGCTCAAGCCGGATCTCGCCTTGCGTCACTTGGAGCGGTTGAGCGTGCGGCTCGTCCGTCAGGGAGAGCGGATGGCTGATGCTTTGGATGGCATCCTGTACTTGCCCGACATTGTCAAAAATGCCATTCATCACCCACATGATCCACGTCGAGAGTTCATTGATGCGGATGACGAGGCCTGCAGCCAATGCCACGACACCGAGACTGGTCCGACCTTCACTCCACAAGTCAATCGCGACCCCCAATGTGCAGACGATTAACAGCCCATTAATCAATGACAGCCAGCTATCCATGCCGGTAATCACCCGTGACATGGCCTGATAGCGTGCGGTATGTTCGGTCATGCTGGCTTTGACATAGTCCTCTTCGGCCTGCCGATGAGCAAAAAGCTTAAGTGTCGTGATATTGGTATAACCATCGACGATACGGCCCATGAGCTTTGAGCGTGCGGTTGAGGAGATCGAGGCGCGTTTTTTAAGTTTGGGGATAAAGTAGCGCACACCCGCGAGATAAAACCCCAGCCAGATGATCAAGGGCATCATGAGCCGCCAGTCCGCCTGACTGAACAGCCACAGTGCGCTTGCGGTATAGATCAGCACATGCCAGATCGAGTCGGTGAGCTGGACGGCGGACTCTCGCAGGGACGGGCCGACTTGCATGATGCGGCTGGCGATGCGTCCGGCAAAGTCATTCTGAAAAAAGCTAATATTCTGCCGGAGCACATACAAATGCGATTGCCAGCGAATCAGGTTTGTGACATTGGGGTTGATGGTTTGCTGGATCAGCAGGTTATGCAGGAGCAGGAAGATGGGTCGTAAGACCAGCGCCACCACCACCATCAACCACAGAAGCTTTCGGTGTTGATGGAAAAATTCCTGTGGCGGGGTGTGTTGGGCCAGATCGACGATACGACCTATAAAGGTAAACAGAGAGACTTCGATCACTGTGGTAAACAGACCGACAATCAGCAGCAGGGCAAACATACCCCAGACTTGTTTGAGAAAAAAACGATAAAACGCCCACAGGTCATCAGGGGGCATGACCGTAGGGTTACCCTGAAACGGGTTTAGCCGTGTCTCAAAAAAACGGAAAAACATGCTCACCCCTTTATGCGCAGACTAAAAAGGTGGTCCACCGAATGCCTCTGCCCATGATGTTATCCGTACCAGTTTAGTTTTGGACTATAGCGGAAATCGTGTGAATCTGACCAGATAGCCAGTTACTCAGGCTTTGTGACGATATGCCCAGGGCTGTTTAAAAGTGCAGAAAAGGTGTGTGTTTGGTAGGAATGTCTACGATTGCTGTAGCGTTCTGTGTGAGAACATCGGCAAAGCCTTGAATCGGATCATGGAGTTGCATACGATCACCACATATACGTATATCATCATGGCCAAGGCGTATAACGTCGTAAGATGGATGCCTTTAGCCATCAGCATTTTGAGGTAACCGTGGCTTCTGATCCGCCGCAGATGAATCGATCACCCCTACAGCCTAGCCAGCCCGCTCATCCCGTGTCCTGGCTTGGTGCGCTACGCGTGTCCATTACGACCAAGCTGTTTCTGGTGATTGCAATCATCAGCGTGGTGGCTATTGCCTCTATGGGCGGTGCAATGTGGCTTAGTCTGGATCACAGTTTTTCGGCGTTTAATCAGAAGCAGGACGAACTGCGTGCGCAGGCCATGACGGAGACGCTGGCTGATTTGTACACAGATCATCAGAATTGGCTTTTTATTCAGGAGCATCCACAACTATGGTGGGATATCCTGCGCACCGATGGTTTTTGGCGTGACACGGAGCCTGCCAAGACAGTGCTGCGTGAGCGCCTGAAAAATTGGGCTGCACATGGTGGCGAGCATCTGATGCATCCACCGAGAGAGACGCCAGTCACGGGCATGGGAATGCCCCATGCAGGCACTGCCAGTGGTCCTGTGAGTGATTCCGATCAGCCCCCCCCTTTTGCAGGCATGCAACGACCACCAGGATGGGGTGGACCTAACCCGCATGGCGATGTGTTTCGTTTACGTCGTTATGCGCACTGGAGTTTACTGGATGCCAGCGGGCAGGTGATCGCAGGTAGTAATGAGCTGTCTCCGACGACCCGTCGTTATGCGATCAATGTGCATAATCAGACCGTGGGCTGGCTTGCGGTTTCACCGCGTGATCGGCGCGTGACGCAGGTCGAGCAAAATTTTCTGACCGAGCAACGTCATTCCAGTGTCCTGATCATGATTGGTGCCGTGCTTCTGGCCTTGGTTGCATCCTTGCTGTTTGCTCGGGCTTTTCTGGCACCAGTGCGCCGTCTGGTGGTGGCAACTAAAAAGCTGACCGCCAGCCAATACGATACACGTGTGGCGGTGACGCAGCGCGATGAGCTGGGACAGTTGGCTGCGGATTTCAATCAGCTCGCCGCGACTTTGCAGCGCAATGAACGCATGCGCCGCGAGTTTGTGGCTGATATTTCGCATGAGTTACGCACGCCATTGGCGATTTTAAAAGGTGAGCTTGAGGCCATTCAGGATGGCATCCGCAAGCCCACGCCCGAGGCAATGGCATCGCTACAGTCTGAAGCAGAGGTCTTAAGTCAGCTCATTGATGATTTGTATCAACTGTCGCTATCGGATGTGGGTGGCTTGCGTTTTCATATCCAGCCAATGGATATTAAGGCACGCCTCGGCCAACTGGTACAGACGTTTGAAGAACGCTTTAAGACCAAATCGTTGCATCTGGCGGTGACATGGCCGCAAGAAGCCGTCGTGATGCTTGATGGCGATGCGATGCGGCTTGAGCAATTGTTCAAAAACCTGCTGGAGAATACGCTACGCTATACTGATCCTGAGGGGCGGGTCCAGCTCAGTATGACGATCAAAGGGTCGTGGATTCATGTACATATCCAGGATTCTGAGCCGGGTGTCGCCGATCATGAGCTACCCCGTCTGTTTGAGCGCTTATATCGGGTCGAGAATTCGCGCAACCGCATGACAGGCGGAGCGGGACTAGGACTGGCGCTCTGTCAGACCATTGCCGAAGCTCATGGTGGTGAGATCATCGCCCGGCACTCACCGCTTGGCGATCTCTGGGTCGAGGTGATTTTGCCGCTGAAATCAGATTGAGCACAAGCGCTCGGTCATTATAATGAACACCGCAGGTCGATGGATAAAGACCGTCAAACCACACAGATAACACAGACAAGGTAGAGTGATGATGAGTAATTCACATTTGATCGGTTCCCAACTGGGTGATACCGGAACGCAGGATGTCAAACCCCTGATCCTCGTCGTAGAAGATGAGCCGAAACTGGCTCAGGTGCTGTTGGACTATCTGGCGGCGACCGGCTATCGCACCGAGTGGCTGGCAGATGGCCGTGATGTGCTCAAATGCTTCAGCGAACGCGGCAAGTCCGAACAGCCGGATCTGGTATTGCTGGACCTGATGCTGCCCGGACGTGATGGTCTGGATGTCTGTCGTGATCTCAGACGCATCAGCAGTGTGCCGATTATCATGATTACTGCACGAATCGAAGAAATTGACCGTCTCTTGGGTCTTGAAATGGGTGCCGATGATTACATCTGCAAGCCATTCAGTCCACGTGAGGTGATGGCTCGTATCAAAGCGATCCTGCGTCGTGTTCCGCTCGCCGATCAGGCCAATCACTTGACTACAATGGCGCAGTCGCCACTACAGTTGGACGACAGCCGCTTTGAAGCGCGCTATCACAATCAGCTATTGGAGCTGACGCCTGCAGAGTTTCGCCTGCTCAAAGCATTGAATGATGCCCCGGGCCGAGTGTTTCAGCGTGACCAACTGATCAATCGGGTCTATGATGATCAGCGCATCATTACCGACCGGACCATCGACAGCCACATCAAAAACCTGCGACGCAAACTTGCTGCAATCTCACCTGAAGATGTGATCCGCTCCATCTATGGCGTGGGTTATAAACTAGAGTTGTAAAGGGAACATGCAGGGAAGGAGGGGTAACTGGAAGGCTGCTTGCGGCGATCTAGATACAGGGTCATGAAGCAGCTACACATTCTTGTGCTCGGTCTACAGTCTTCCTCCCTTTCTCCGCTTTTCCTGCAAACTGTACTGACATTTATTCGTTAATTTTTGCTCATACATAAAAGACATTGGTGTCTTTTTTCGGAGTACGAACATGAGCAAATTAACGTCGAAGCAGCCCCGGTTAACACATACCTTACTCGCGGCAGTGATGATATCCGTGCTGAACGTGAGCGCTGTATGGGCCGACCAACCAGTCCCAGCAGCAAGCTCGGCGGCTGCTGATCAGGGGCTGACCCGAGAGCAGCGCCATGCCCAGCATGAGCAGGAACGCATTGCCCATCGCACAGCTATGTTCAATGAGGCAGATACCAGCCATGATGGTAAACTGACCCTGCAAGAGTGGCTGGCGTTTAAGCCCAAGCGGCCACATGATCGTGATGGTCGTGTAGATCAGGCACCGGATCAGGCCGAGCGTCAGCGTCATGCTGAGGAGTGGTTCAAGCGCGTAGACAGTAACCATGATGGCAAGATCAGTCTGGATGAGGCTAAAGCCGGCGCACCACGTCTGGCCAAGCATTTTGACGAGATCGATACCGCGCATAAGGGCTATGTGACCCCTGAGCAATTGAAGGCATTTTTTGAAGCCAAAAAAGCAAAGTGGGAAAAGAAACGCGCCGAATGGGAGGTCAAGCGTATCCAGAAGCGTACTGAAGAGTTCAAGCGAGCTGACTCAAACCATGATGGTGTGGTCAGTCTGGACGAGTGGCTGGCGTTCAAGCCTGAGCGTCCCGGTTTCTTTGGTCATCTCTGGCATCGCTTTGGTCATCACCATCATCATGGCGATTTTGGTGGACCTGAAGGTTTTGGCGGTCGCGATGATGACCGTGGTGACGGTCATGGCGATGGCGAGCGTCATGGTGGCTTTGGTCATCGTGATCAGGGTGAATGGTTCAAAAAGGTCGATAGCAATGGCGACGGACAGATCAGTCAGGATGAAGCCAAAGCTTCCGCCCCTTGGATTGCACAACATTTTAATGAAATTGATACAGACCATAACGGCTTGATTAGTCAAGATGAACTGCGTGCCTATTTTAAGGCAAAGCATGACGAGTTCCATCGTAACCCGTCCGGGTCTTGATGCTCAGGACTGATCTGGAGCGTATGCCAGAGATCCGTCCAGCAGGACCGGAATGGACTATTAAAAGAGAGGAAACAGCGGTGAGTTTTTCACATTTAAGGTCAGTCGGTCCCCTAATGTCGATCATGATGGGCGTCTGTATGGCAAGTGCCGTACAGGCGGCACCTCCCCCCAGTACCACGGCTAAAGCGGCAGCGCCCGTGGACCCTCTGGTTCAGCAATATAAATACAAGGCGCAGTCCGTACACGATGCCAAGTGGATGAAGGCACACCCGAATGGACAGCCCAAGGGCTGGATCAAAACCCTGCCGCATCGCTATCGGGTCGTCAAATTCCATGGCAAAACGTATTACTTTGCCAATCATCACTACTATCAGCGTAGCGGCACGGGCTATGTGGTGGTCAAACCGCGCTTCTAACCCGAGGTCAGATGATAGACGGGTTTCTTCGCTGGCGTCATGCGGCGTCTGTGCAAAATCGCTTAAGTGGCAGCTCATCATGGTCTTTTTGTGATGAGCTTTTTTTGCTTTCTGGCGTCTTCGGGTCGCCTTTCGTACGCTTTTCTTGGGAGAAATCTCTATTTGGCGACAGAATCCGCTACAATACAACGCCGCATTTACTATAAGTCCGCCTGACGTCATTCATATGGCTTCTTCGAGATAGGGGAGAGCGTGAGATGGTGCGTCTGTGTCGTCGGCAAATCTATGTCCACACAAGAATGATAGGAGCCACCCGATGTCTTTGAATAGTGCAGGTCGCCGTTTTCGCGACGCCATTGCCGCCGAAAAACCACTGCAAGTGATGGGTACAGTCAATGCTTATGCCGCCATGATGGCGACACAGGTCGGCTATAAAGCCATCTATCTGTCGGGTGCCGGCGTTGCAAACTACTCCTACGGTTTGCCTGATCTGGGCATCACCTCGCTGGAAGACGTGCTGACCGATGCCCGTCGTATCACAAGCCGGGTCGAAACCCCGCTGCTTGTGGATATCGATACCGGCTGGGGCGGCGCATTCAACATCGGCCGTACCATCAAAGAAATGATTCGTGCCGGTGTCGCTGCTGTACATATCGAAGATCAGGTCGCGCAGAAACGTTGCGGTCATCGTCCGAATAAAGAAATTGTCGCCACCAGCGAAATGGTCGATCGTGTCAAGGCAGCTGTCGATGCCAAGACCGATGCTGACTTTGTGGTCATGGCGCGTACCGACGCACTGCAGGTCGAAGGTCTGCAAGGCGTGATCGACCGTGCCTGTGCCTTCGTCGAAGCCGGTGCGGATGCGATCTTCGCGGAAGCCATGACCGACATCACCATGTACAAGAAAGTCTGCGATGCCGTCAATGTGCCGGTTCTGGCTAACATCACCGAATTTGGTACCACCCCGTATTACACCCGTGAGCAACTGGGCGAGCAGGGTATCGCCATGGTGCTTTACCCGCTGTCCGGCACCCGTGCCATGCAGAAAGCCGCCCTTGCCGTCTATGAAGCGGTTCGCAAGGAAGGTACACAGGTCAATGTGCTCGACCTGATGCAAAAGCGCGATGAACTGTATCAGTTCCTCGACTACCACTCTTATGAAGACAAACTGGATGCATTGTTTAAAGCTGACAAGGCCTAAGCCAAGTTAGTTACAGGTTGTAATCAGTCAAAAGATAGGCATTTCGGCTATTGCTGCCATGCAAAGCCATAGTGCAACATAAGAACTTTCACTTCAAGGAAACATCAACATGGCAGAAGCAAAAGTACTCTCCGGTGCAGGCCTGCGCGGTCAGGTCGCCGGTAAAACCGCCCTCTCAACCGTGGGCAAAGAAGGCGCTGGTCTGACCTATCGTGGCTACGATGTGCGTGATCTGGCCGAACACTGCGAATTTGAAGAAGTCGCCTACCTGATTTTCTTCGGCGAACTTCCAACAGTCGAGCAACTGGCTGCCTACAAAGCCAAACTCAAAGGCCTGCGCGGTCTGCCAAGCGCCCTGAAAACCGTACTGGAAAATATTCCGAAAGACGCCCATCCGATGGATGTGATGCGTACTGGCTGCTCCATGCTGGGTAACATCGAAACCGAGCAAAGCTTTGCCGAGCAACAAGACGCGGCAGATCGTCTCTTGGCCGCATTCCCGTCGATCATCACCTACTGGTATCGCTTCAGCCATGACGGCGTACGTATCGAGACTGAAACCGACGACGACAGCATCGGCTCGCACTTCCTGCATCTCTTGACCGGAGCTAAGCCTAAAGAGCTGCATGCACAGACCATGAACGTCTCGCTGATCCTCTACGCAGAGCATGAGTTCAACGCATCGACCTTCACGGCCCGTGTTTGTGCTTCGACCCTGTCCGACATGCATTCCTGCGTCACCGGTGCGATCGGCTCGCTGCGTGGTCCACTGCATGGTGGTGCCAACGAAGCTGCCATGGACATGATCGAGAAATTCACCAGCCCAGATCACGCAGAACAAGAAATGCTCGCCATGCTGGCGCGTAAAGACAAGATCATGGGCTTTGGTCATGCCATCTACAAGGACAACGATCCACGTAACGGCATCATCAAAATCTGGTCGGAAAAACTCAGCAAAGACGTCGGCGACACCGTGCTGTATCCAGTCTCTGTACGCTGTGAAGAAGTGATGTGGCGTGAGAAGAAACTGTTCTGTAATGCCGACTTCTTCCATGCCTCGGCCTATCATTTCATGGGTATCCCGACCAAGCTCTTCACCCCGATCTTCGTGATGAGCCGTCTGACGGGCTGGGCAGCCCATGTGATGGAGCAACGCGCCGACAACCGCATCATCCGTCCAAGTGCCGAATATACCGGCCCTGAGCTGCGTAAAGTGACGCCGATTGCCCAACGTGGTTAATCGCGTAGCCTGAGTTGATCAGATGAAAAGCCTCCGTTACGTCGGGGGCTTTTTTGTACCTAAAATCAGATGAATGGTGCGGAAAAACATCAAAAATTCACTTTGGTTTTGCTGAACGCGTTCGTATGATCTGGAGCTATAAAGTGAAGGGTCATGCTGTCGGAGTGATCTGCTTACCCATAGGATATTTTAAGAATACGCAGGAGTTCCCGTGAAACGCATTTCCCATATGATAAGCCACCCGCTGACATTGGCGCTTTTTGCATTGACGCATTCGGTAGTGCATGCCGCATCCTCAATCTCATCGGTCATCGTCTACCCCGGAAGTGCCAGCATTGATCGTGTCGCAACCGTAGAGGCGGGTAGCAAGCAAGTGGTCTTCGACTGCCTGCCTGCCGGGATTGATCAGCAAAGTCTGCAGTTCTCGGCGGATGCCGATGTCAGCGTGGGTGAGATGAGTATCAAGACTGTGGAGCGGGAAGCCTCCAACTGTGCCACTCATCCGCTGGATCAGCAGATCAAGGTCCTAGAAGATCAGAAAGCCGCCCTTCAGGCTGAGTTTGATGCGCTGGATCTGGTCAAAGGCTATCTCAAGAGTGTGTCTGGCAGTGATAACAGTGGCACTTCGACGCGAATCGATAACCGCAGTGTCGCCGCGACAGTCGAGACCTTGCGTAAGTCTGGGCAGGACACCAACCTGCGCCAGTACCAGCTCACGCAAAAGATGAACGAACTTGACCGTCAGCTTGAGCCGCTCAACCAAGAGCGAGGTCGTGCCCAGAGTGGCGGTAAGGTCATCACGGTACGTGCCAGCCTCTATACCACCCATGCAAGCGATGTGCATCTGCGCTATCAGGTGCGTAATGCTAACTGGACGCCGACCTATCGTGCGGTACTGGACAGTGCCAGTGGACGTCTGCGTATCGAGCGCAAGGCTCAGGTGATGCAGGCGACGGGGGAGGACTGGAGCGGGGTCAAATTGACGCTGTCTACCGGGCAGCCGCGAGTGAATACCGAAGCACCGATGCCATATTCGTGGTTCATCAATATCACACCGCCTCCCAGAGCGGAGAGTGCCAGCTATGCCTATGCGCCTCCGGCACCCGCGCCGATGCCAGTAGCAGCACCAATCGCACGCTTATCCAGTAGCAAATCCTTGTCAAATGATGAGGCTCCTGACTTTACTGTCAATGTCGTGAATTATCCCTATAACACGAGCTTTAATATTCCTGGGCGCATTGATGTACCGACGTCGGGTCAGAGTGTGGCGTTTGTATTGGGACAGTATGATGCGCATGCTGATTTGTTTGTCCGGACGACGCCATCGCGGAGTACGGATGCCTTCCTCATGGCGACATTGCCCCGTCCTGATGGCATCTGGCCTCAAGGTCAGATGGAGCTGTTCCGCGATAATGCGTTCGTCGGCTCGACCCGGCTGAACTTTGATAGCGATGATCATCTGGAGTTGTCGCTGGGGCAGGATGAGATGGTGAGTGTCACGGCGGAACCCGTGAAGACCAATGAGGGTCAGACGACCTTTGGCGGGCGACGCGAGCGGCATGTGATCCATGGCTATACGGTGCAGAACCGTCACAGCCTGCCGATCAAGCTTGAGGTGCTGGAGGCGGCACCGGTGGCGCAGAATGATGAGGTGCGCATCACGACCCAGTTTGATCCTAAGCCTGTGGATACCGAGTGGCAGCAGCGCCCGGGCATCACACGCTGGTATCAGAGTCTTGGTGCAGGCAAGACGGTGCGCTTTAGCGGAGACTATCTGATCAGCGTGCCCAAGGATGCGGATGTGAGGGGGTGGTGATGGCGATGAAACTGTATCGGGCGGCTGAACTAGACTGCTCTCGCGTCTATAGCGCGGCGATTTTCACGGTGACATGGCTATGCTCGTGCGCATTGACCTACTCATGGTTGCATCGTCACATCGCGTTTAAGTTTCCGCTACAGTTTATGGGGCTGACTTTTGTTGTAGGGTTAGCCTTGCTGTTTCTCATGCTGCGGGTGCGGCTGTGGATTCCGGTGAAAGTCGCGATCAGTATGTGCCTTGCGGCTTCCATTGCCTATTTGTTGCTCATGGTGGTATATGATGTTCAAGTCTGGATTACTCAAAGCGGTCATACGGAATATCTGATGACTCTGGAGGATATCCTTGTGCTACCCGTTTTGTTCTTTCTGATTCTTAAGCTTTACATTACGCTCGGCATAGCTCTTTTGATGTACTTCTTCTTATCAAGAAAATTATCCACTAGAGCGGGAGATATTGGTCAGCAGGCATGAACAAGAAAATACTTCTACTGACTGTGTCGGCCTTCTTGAGCATCGTGTTTTATCTGCTATGGATTGGGCCTTTAGCATCATATGACCTATCTACGCCGCATCAGATGAAAACTGGATGCTATGAATACCATTCAGATATCGATTTAAAAAATATTGCCGCCTTTCTGATCGTCAAGTCCTATGGACAGGATGCTCTGTCTAAACAGCGCATTTTGTATCTTACTCATCACGATGATGATCATATGATTTATGTGGGTGGCAGCCCATATGGCTTGATCAGATCATTTGTTTTATATTTTTCTAACATGGAATATGTGACGCCACTCATCGTTACTTTGACTAAAGACGACAAAGTGTCGTGCGCTTACTTTGTGTCTGCGCTTTACGAGAAGAATTGACGAATCTAGGGGTGTAGCATGAATGATCAAGAGCTGATTGTAGAACGCCGCTATTTTGATACTGGTCAATTGATGTCCGAGCAGTTCCGTAATACCGAGGGACGTAAAGAAGGATGGTCTCGTCATTGGCTTGAAAACGGTCAGTTATTTTACGAGCTTTACTATGTTGATGGCTTGGCGAATGGCCTGCTTCGTGAATGGTCGGAAGAGGGCTTGTTGATCAGACAGACCGAAATGAAAGACGGCAAATATCATGGCCACTATCAAAGTTGGCGGAATGATGGGACTCTCAAAGAAGAGGGTGATTTCGTTGAGGACAAGCGTCAGCTTGGCTATCGCTGGTACAAGACAGATGGTACTTTGTGGCAGGTCTATGAATTGCAGGCCAGTGAATTATTCATCAGCCGTTATTTTCAGTTGGATATCGAGTCAACCGTACAGCTTCATGTCTGCAAGCCCGAACCTGATGGCAATGATTTTAAGTGCACATTTCACATCACGGGCTTAGGCACTAGTCATATCAGCCATGCGATGGGTATTGATGGGGCGCAGGCGATGTTGCTGGCTTTAAACAAAGCTGCGTCGATCCTCTATACCTCGGAAGAATACAAGCAAGGACGTTTGACGTGGCATGGATCGCAGGATTTGGGATTACCTTATCCAGACAGCGTAAGTGATATGCGTTGAGAAGCTCAGATAATCGGATTAGTAAAATCAGCAGGTAAATCTATGACAATACAACATCCTGATACATTGCGTTTGACAGCCAGTATGCGTGCCAAAGGGCTTGCGGCTATTTTTTATTGCTTTTTGCTGTTTTTCTTTGGTGTGGTCTTACTCCCTCATTTGTGGCTGACGGTGACCCAGTCGATATGGCATTTTCTGGCTTTTCTCGGTGTGCTAGCCTTGTTACCGTTATTCGCAGTTGGGTATGTGAATGATTTCTGGACCACCATCGTGGTGAGTCGCGATCAGTTGACCATATTGCGTCCCTTGAGGATGCCACGCCTGATCCCGCTGCAGGAAATCCAGTCTGTTGAGCGCGTGGTAACGGGTATACGCAGCGAGCTGAAGGTGGATGGACGTGATCGGCTCGGCGCCGCATTGACGGCACAGGAGAGGGATACGCTCTATCAGGCATTGTCTGCGTATTTAGCGCAAGACAGTGAGGCAAGGATTGTTGATCAACCGCCCAAATAATCGTCATTTTTTTGTAAAAAAATCTCTGAATTGAATAAAAAAAGGCCATTTTTCGAGTAAAAACTCTAAAAAGCACTAAAAATAGATCTATCTATATGAAAAATATAAAATTTGGGAAATGACTTTGCGACAGAGTACAATAGCGCCGCAATGGCATTTCATGACCTGTAACCAAGCCAGGTCGCACCGATCTGAGATAGGAATCGGTAGCCGAAAGGGGAGACCAAAAGTAGAGACGAAGCTACTTTGCCTCCCGCCCAGCCTGATAAATAACGATGACGAACCCGAGTCGCAGACTCACGAGTGAAGCCATGAATACTGCATACCGTAAATCACTGCCCGGCACAAACCTCGATTACTTCGACACTCGCGCAGCGGTCGAAGCCATTCAGCCCGGCGCCTACGACACCCTCCCATACACCTCCCGCGTACTGGCGGAGAACCTCGTGCGGCGCTGCGATCCTGCGACCCTGACCGATTCGCTCAAGCAGCTCATCGAGCGTAAGCGTGACCTCGACTTTCCATGGTTCCCGGCCCGTGTGGTGTGTCATGACATTCTGGGTCAGACTGCGCTCGTGGACCTCGCCGGTCTGCGAGATGCCATCGCCGAGAAGGGGGGTGATCCCGCCAAGATCAATCCGGTCGTACCGACCCAACTGATCGTTGACCACTCGCTGGCGGTGGAGTTTGGTGGCTTTGATCCCGATGCGTTCGAGAAGAATCGCGCCATCGAAGACCGTCGTAACGAAGACCGCTTCCACTTCATCGACTGGACCAAGAAAGCATTCAAGAACGTCGATGTCATCCCAGCCGGTAACGGCATCATGCACCAGATCAACCTTGAGCGCATGTCGCCGGTGATCTTCGTCAAAGACGGCGTGGCCTTCCCTGATACATTGGTTGGTACCGACAGTCATACTCCGCACGTCGATGCGCTGGGTGTGATCGCGATTGGTGTCGGCGGCCTTGAAGCCGAAAACGTCATGCTGGGCCGCGCCTCGTGGATGCGCCTGCCGGACATCATCGGTGTTGAACTGACCGGTAAACCGCAACCCGGCATTACCGCGACCGACATCGTGCTGGCGCTGACCGAATTCCTGCGTAAAGAAAAAGTCGTCTCGGCCTACCTTGAGTTCTTCGGCGAAGGTGCCGCCCACCTGACCTTGGGTGACCGCGCGACTATCTCCAACATGACCCCGGAATACGGTGCGACTGCCGCGATGTTCTCCATCGACCAGCAGACCATCGACTACCTGACGCTGACTGGTCGTACCCCAGAGCAGGTTAAGCTGGTCGAGACCTACGCCAAAGAAACCGGCCTGTGGTCCGACAGCCTGAAAAACGCCGAATACGAACGCGTACTGCACTTCGATCTGTCCTCTGTCGTACGCAATATCGCCGGTCCATCGAACCCGCATAAGCGTGTCGCCACCTCGGATCTGGCTGCCAAAGGCATCGCAGCACCTTATCAAGAAGAATCAGGCCTGATGCCGGATGGTGCGGTGATCATCGCCGCCATCACCAGCTGTACCAATACCAGTAACCCGCGTAATGTGATTGCGGCAGGTCTGCTGGCGCGTAACGCCAATGCCCGTGGCCTGACCCGCAAGTCTTGGGTCAAGAGCTCGCTGGCACCCGGCTCCAAGACGGTGAAGCTGTATCTCGAAGAAGCGGGCCTGCTGTCAGAGCTGGAAAAGCTCGGCTTTGGTATCGTCGCCTTCGCCTGTACCACCTGTAATGGTATGTCCGGTGCGCTGGACCCAGTGATCCAGCAGGAAATCATCGACCGTGACCTGTACGCCACTGCTGTACTGTCGGGTAACCGTAATTTCGACGGTCGTATCCATCCGTATGCCAAGCAAGCATTCCTTGCATCCCCGCCGCTCGTGATCGCTTATGCCATCGCCGGTAGCGTACGTTTTGACATCGAGAAAGACGTGCTGGGCCACGATCAGAACGGCAATCCGGTCACGCTGAAAGACATCTGGCCGACCGATGCCGAGATCGATGCCGTGGTCAAGGCTGCGGTCAAACCAGAGCAGTTCAACAAGATCTACATCCCGATGTTTGCGGTGCAAGAAGACGACGGCATGAAAGTCAGCCCGCTGTATGACTGGCGTCCGCAAAGTACCTATATCCGCCGTCCGCCGTACTGGGAAGGTGCATTGGCCGGTGAGCGTACCCTGAAAGGCATGCGTCCGCTGGCGGTACTGGGTGACAACATCACCACCGACCACCTGTCACCCTCCAACGCCATCATGCTGAACAGCGCCGCAGGTGCTTACCTCGCCAAGATGGGCCTGCCGGAGGAGGACTTCAACTCCTACGCCACCCACCGTGGTGACCACCTGACGACTCAGCGTGCGACCTTCGCTAATCCGAAGCTGCTGAACGAGATGGTGCTGAACGCTGATGGCACGATCAAGCAGGGTTCGCTGGCCCGGATCGAGCCAGAAGGTCAAGTGACCCGGATGTGGGAAGCCATCGAGACCTATATGGAGCGCAAACAGCCGCTGATCATCATCGCCGGTGCCGACTACGGTCAGGGCTCAAGCCGTGACTGGGCGGCCAAAGGCGTGCGTCTGGCCGGTGTCGAAGCCATCGTCGCCGAAGGTTTCGAGCGTATCCACCGTACCAACCTGATCGGGATGGGTGTGCTGCCACTGGAGTTTAAGGCCGGTGTCAACCGCAAGACGCTGGGCATCGACGGTACTGAGACCTTTGATGTGATTGGCGAGCGGAAGCCACGCGCAGATCTGACTTTGGTCATCCACCGTGCCAATGGTGAGACGGTACAGGCGACCGTGACTTGCCGTCTGGATACTGCTGAAGAAGTCTCGATCTACGAAGCCGGTGGCGTACTGCAACGCTTCGCGCAGGACTTCCTTGAGGGGGCGGTGGCTTAATCGTACCGCGACCAAAAAACCCTGCTGAATGGCAGGGTTTTTTTATGGCATGATGGGATTGATGCGGGATTAATGGTGAGGGAGTGAGCGTCTATGCGGTTACGCATGCATCGCGCTGCGATCATCTGCTCAGACTAAGCGGTGTCTAGACATTTCTATACCGAGGTGCTTGGGCTGGTGGTGATTGCCGAGCTATATCGTGCGGCACGCCAGTCGTATAAGCTGGACCTGCGTCTACCGGATGGCGGGCAGATCGAGCTGTTTTCATTCCCCAAGCCGCCTGCGCGAGTGTCGCGTCTAGAGGCGTGCGGGCTGCGGCATTTGGTTTTTGTGGTCGAGGATGTGGCGGCGTGCAAGGCTATGCTTGAGGCAAAGGGTGTGATGGTCGAGGACATCCGAGTGGATGAGTATACGGGCCGGCGCTTTGTGTTCTTTGCTGATCCGGATGGTCTGCCACTGGAGTTGTATGAGGGCGAGGCTTGAGGACGCGCAGTGGAGTGTGGTCTTTTGTGCTCAGGATTGATTGGTGTGGATACGATTGCCTGATTGCTTACATGCCAGAGGGGCATCGGATGATATGAATATGTTGATTTTTTGGCATATTAATGGGTATAAATACGCTGCTAAATCGTTGATCTGATGATGTAGATTAGATCGTTTAGGCTGAGCCAAGGATGTGGGGCTGGTGAGTCAATTCTATTTTGAATATACGCCGGATTGGTATACCGAACCCATGTCGTATTGGGTGCATATTTCTCCTCTGGCAGGCAGGATTGGCGTCAATGATTATCTGGTACCGCCGCCAGATCGGGTGAAGGGGAAGGGATATCCTGTACTTTGCGTTGAAGTCGGTGACTTTACCTTTAGATTTTCCTCTCCTGAGCAACTCCAAGTCTGCATCGATGTGCTGGGCAGCAGATTGCTGCCCAATATCCGCAGATTGGTCGCCATCGGTGGTGGTCGCGTTGGGCCAAATAGTCATTGGCTGAGTCGGCTACCTGCGCGGGTGAAGGCGACGACGTTTAGGCAGAAAGCGGTAAGCGTGTTGCGAGAGGCACAAGTCTGGGCTGAGTCTTTACGGTTTGGTCATGTGGTGTGATGGATTCATTCAATTTTATTGATCGTGTGTGGTGATTGAGGGGTAGTCAAATGATTCAACTAGAGCTTAAAAACTTATTTTCGATTGAGCTTGAGCAGCCGGATCTGCCTGCCGATCCGTCGTGCTGTGCAGTGCTGATGCATGTGGATATTGGTTTGGCGAATCAGTCGGGTGCCAATGAGTTTACGTTTCAGGTGATCACACCTGCGTTTCTGATGAAGAATCCTGAGGTGCGCTGGGGGCGTGGGTATTTGCTGATGTCGACGTTTTCGTGGGATGAGGTTGCGCGGATGCTGGATCGGATGATCAGGCGGATTTCGATGGCGTGTGACAGTTGGGAGCAGGCCACGATGCAACTGTGTCAGCATATGGAGTGGGAGTTTGAGAATTACAAGGAACACTGATTGAGTGTGTCTGGAGGGTAGTGTGATGAAATACTCGGGAAGTTGTCATTGTAACTAGTCGTATTCTAGATACTTATTGCGTCTTATAGTTTTATTTATTTTTTTCTGGAAAAATTCTTCAAAAGGGAAATATTATGAGTCACATCCAACAACTGAATATTAATTTAGAGGGGATAGGGTCAATTTTGAAGAGCCGTAGGTTCGTTGTACCTGCTTATCAGCGCTCTTATGCATGGGAGAGTGATCATGTAGAGGCCTTGTTGGATGATATAAAAGATGCAATTAATAATAATGAGAAAGAATATTTTTTAGGATCAATTGTTGTTACAAAATCAGATGGCGGACGTTATGAAGTTGTTGATGGTCAACAAAGACTTACAACAGTTAGCCTTATAGTTTCGGCTATTAAAGAAATATTTAGAGATCAAGAGGACGAGGAAGTCGTTCAATCTATTCAGAAGGATTTTCTTTCAAATACTGATCGCAGGACTAAGGAAAAAGAACCAAAATTAGTCCTGAACGAGATTGATAACGAAATATTCCAAGAAATTATAGATAGCTATAGTAATTTAGAAGGAAAAGTTTTTAAAAAATTATCGCACAAAAAGTTAATAGACGCTTCGAGATTTTGTTTTTCCTTTTTGACTAATATGGCTGCTACTGAAAGAGATTTTGAAGAATCTTTGCACACATGGCTGGATTATATTGAGTCTAGTTTAAAGGTGATTTTAGTTACAGCACCTGATGATAGTAATGCATTTGTAATATTTGAAACACTTAATGATCGGGGGTTGGAACTGGCAACTTCTGATTTAGTGAAAAATTATTTATTCCATAAATCGGCAGGAAAGCTAGAAGAAACGAAAAATAGGTGGCTGACTATGGTTGCAGTTTTAGAGGCAACAACAGAAGAGCCTTTGATTGTAACTTATATTCGACATCTTATTATGGCTAGATATGGCCTTGTTCGAGAAAAGGATTTATTTTCATTTATAAAAACAAAGATAATTGGTCAGAAGGCAGCCTTGAAATTTTCTAGTGAGTTGGCGGATACTGCAAGAACATACTCCGCGCTTATGAATACTGATCATGAGTTTTGGGCGGATTATGATTGGGAGGCTAAAAAGGCAGTCGCGACTTTGAATTTATTGGGGATGACCCAAATTAGACCACTTTTACTAGCGATCCTAAGCAAGTTTAGTAAAAGAGAAGCATTGCAAACCTTAAAAAAATTGGTTTCCACTGCGATAAGGTATCAGATTGTTGGTGGGGCCGGTGGGGGAACTTTAGAAAAGAGTTATGCTGAAACAGCAAAGGCTATTACTGAAGAAAAGGTAATTAGCTCTTCTGAGGTTATTCAGTCACTAAAAAATGTTCCAGGTGATTCAGCCTTCAAGGCTGCTTTTGAGATCGCTACTGTTTCTAAGTCGAAAATTGCTAGATTTTATCTTGCCGAACTAGATGCAGCATCTAATGGTGGTGTGGAGAAGGTGGCAAACTCAGATGTGAATAAAGTGAATCTCGAGCATATTTTGCCACAAACGCCAGATGAGTATTGGGGGAAATTGTTCTCGAAAGATGATGTAAATGAGATGGTAAATAGGCTTGGTAATTTGGCTATTATCGCTTCTAAGGCAAATTCAGAGGTTGGTAATATGCCATTCTATGATAAGAAAAATATTTATGCATCTTCGGAATTCATTTTGACTAAAGAGATTTCTAGTTTTCAAAGTTGGACAAAAGAAGATATCCAGACTAGACAAAAACGGATGGCTGATATTGCCGTGAAGCATTGGTCATTGTAGTTTTCTATAGGTATGTGGCTTATTATGATGCCTCATTTATGTTAATATTGTTGTCGGATTTTAATCTTCTTCGAGGCCTAAATTGATAAGTGTGATTTTCTCAATATTTGGATTATAATTAAGAGATATAACTATGTTAAATTGAGTACCCCCATGTCCCACGTCCCCCAAATCCGCGTCCCCGCCACCTACATCCGTGGCGGCACCAGTAAAGGTGTCTTCTTCCGCCTGCAAGACCTACCCGAAGCAGCCCAGACTCCCGGGACCGCCCGTGACAAACTCCTGCTGCGCGTGATCGGCAGCCCAGACCCCTACGGCAAGCAGATCGACGGTATGGGCGGTGCCACCTCCAGTACCAGCAAGACCGTGATATTGGCCAAATCCACCCGCCCGGATCACGACGTGGACTACCTCTTCGGCCAAGTCTCCATCGACAAAGCCTTCGTGGACTGGAGCGGTAACTGCGGTAACCTCTCCGCCGCCGTCGGTGCCTTCGCCATCAGCGGTGGTCTGGTGGATGCCGAGCGCATCCCAGCCAATGGCACCTGTACCGTGCGTATCTGGCAGGCCAATATCAGCAAGACCATCATTGCCCATGTCCCGATCACAGACGGTGAAGTGCAAGAAACCGGCGACTTCGAGCTGGACGGTGTGACCTTCCCCGCCGCCGAAGTGCAGCTAGAGTTCCTCGACCCCGCCGATGAGGGCGAAGGTGAGGGCGGCGGCTCGATGTTTCCGACCGGCAACCTTGTGGATGACCTCGACGTGCCGGGCGTAGGGACCTTTAAGGCCACCATGATCAATGCCGGTATCCCGACGATCTTCGTCAATGCCGCCGACATCGGCTACAAAGGCACCGAGCTGCAAGACGACATCAATGGCGACGCTGCACAGTTGACACGCTTTGAGACCATTCGTGCCTATGGCGCAGTGCGGATGGGCCTTATCAAGGACATCAGCGAGGCCGCCACCCGCCAGCACACACCCAAGATTGCTTTCGTTGCACCACCGACCGACTACACCGCATCCAGTGGTAAAGCCGTGAATGCCAGCGATGTCGATCTGCTCGTGCGCGCGCTGTCGATGGGCAAGCTGCACCACGCGATGATGGGGACTGCTGCCGTTGCCATCGGAACGGCGGCTGCGATCCCCGGCACACTTGTGAACCTCGCGGCTGGTGGTGGTGAGCGTACTGCCGTGCGCTTTGGTCATCCATCGGGTACCCTGCGTGTCGGCGCTGCGGCTGCACAGGTGAATGGCGAGTGGACCGTGACCAAGGCCATCATGAGCCGTAGTGCGCGCGTGCTGATGGAAGGCTGGGTACGGGTGCCGGGTGATACGTTCTAAGGCATTCGTTCGCGTGACCAGAAGCCCTGTCAGATGACGGGGCTTTTTACTTACTGTGGCTTTGATTATATTTTTTAGTGATCGTTATATATTGTGGTCAAATCGCGTGCTATGCTCCGATCACCATCCGGTTTGATTCATCAATCTACGAGATCAGGAGCGCATCATGATACTGTTTTATGCCCCCAACACCTGTGCTTTGGCCGTGCATATTGCTTTAGAGCAGGTGGGTGCCCAGTATGAGCTACGTCGGCTAAACTTCGCCGCAGGGGAGCAGCGCACGCCTGAGTATCTCGCGATCAATCCGAAAGGCCGCGTACCGGCGCTGAGCACCTCTCGTGGTGTGCTGACCGAAGCCACGGCGATACTGGTTTATATCGCGCAGCGCTATCCCGAAGCCAAGCTTGCGCCGCTGGATGATGCTTATGCTTTTGCCGAGATGCAGTCGTTTAACAGCTATCTGAGCTCGACCGTACAAGTGGCTCACGCCCATCGCGTGCGCGGCAGCCGCTGGTCGGATGAGCCTAAGGTCATCGAAGCACTGAAGAAAAAAGTCGCGGAGAATATGACGGCCAGCTTTGAGTTGATCGAGCGCTGGCTGCAGGGGCCGTGGGTCTTCGGCGAGGCATTCACCATCTCGGATATCTATCTGTTTACCTTTGCGGGATGGCTGGCGTCAGATGGCGTCGATATCCAGAAGTTCCCCAAAGTGAATGCGCACTATGAGCGTATGGCAGTATTGCCTGCCGTGATCCGGGCACTGGCACAGGAGCAGGGCTGAGTGGTCGACAGGGCAGGCTACTTCATTGTTTAGACGCCAAGCTATAGCTGGTCTCGCGCTGTTTTCAAATTGACAGCGGCTAAAAAAGCGCCTAAATTGAAGCTATACAGGACTTACCAGACCACGGAATTCCGACCTTCCCGATCAGCCTCTGCGCTGTCTTTGCCCGATACAGTCGGGTGCGCATCAATCTTCGTCGGCATCACGTGGCGACTCACATCAGGCCCTGAACCCCGCAGGTAGATCCCTGCCTGCGCGTGCTGTATCAGACACGCCGTAAGACGTGCCTTCGAATCATGTATTGGCGACAGTACAAGGAGCGATGAAATGGCCGTTATAAACCGTAATCTGTTTACCTATAAAACCGTATGTCCGCGCTGGTTTCTCATGCTAGTGCTGCTCTCGGCCCTGTTTGGTAGTCTGTTTTTTTGCCTGATTGAGCCGCTCACTGCCCAGATCACGCCAAGCGGTGCATCCACCATGATGGCGACGGGTACCGCGATGCATCAGACGATCTCGATGGGCGATGGTGGATTTGACCAGCTCAGCCCGGCTGCACGCATGATTTCGTTCTTCTTGATCGGCTTCTGTGTGGTGGTGGAGATTTTTTCGGCGCTGGTGTTCTTCCGCGAGATGCCCGTGCTGTGGATGTCGTCCAACCCCGAACGCGTTGCGACATCTGCAGGCATGATCAAGACCAGCATGTGGCTGTTTGGCGGTAGTCTGGTCGTGATGCTGGCGACCTATGGCGTGACACACTGGATGTAGGGCCGATTACGCTCATGCTACGGTCATACACCGTCGATGATGCGGTGAGGCTGTGGCTATGAGGTGGGTTTGATTCTGACTGGGCCATGATGAGGCGCAGCAGGAGGATGTATGTCTTCTATTGTCTATCTCTGTGGTCAGCGATGACGGCTGGCGTGTTTTGAGCGGCTATGTCATGCTGACTATCAAATCTAAATATCTGTCCTGATTAAAAAAACGGAGTGACCATGGATCGGTATCGCTGTATCTCTTCTGTAGTGCCTGATAACCCTGAATATGCTTCTGATAACCGCGGCGTTCGCCGTCGCGGATATACTCTGCTTACTCAGACGTTGCGCAGTGTGGTTCTGCTTCAGGGGATTGTGCTGGCTCTATCGGGTATGTCGGTTGCGTGGGCTGAAGATGGGACGTCAGTGCATCCGCTGGTAGCTTCTTTGCCTGCCGATATGCATGAAATGGATGTGCATACCGTCGATGGGGTGCGGCAGGCGATCATCGTTGATCCTGATCCTTCAAGCAAACCACGCCCCCTGGTACTGGTGCTGCATGGACATATGGGGAGCGCGGCGCAGGCGCTGGGACTCAAGCGTTTTGGTTCATCGCCGCTGTCGGTCTGGGTCGCGATAGCCCGGCGTGAGCATCTGATCATCGCTGCGCTGGATGGTCGCCGTGGCGGAGATGGGCAGCAGGGCTGGAATGACTGTCGCAGTGATGCAGATGATAATCCAAAGACCGATGATGTGGCTTTTGCTCGCACGGTGGTGCAGCAGTTGGTGACTAATCATCAGGCCGACCCGAACCGCATCTATGCCATGGGTATGAGCAATGGTGCGATGATGAGCTATCGGCTTGGGATGGCGTTGCCTGAGCTGACCGCCTTTGCGGCGGCATCGGGCTCGATGGCGACGAACAGTCAGTGTCAGGCCAAGCCCACGGGTAATGTTGCTGCTCTGATGATCGAGGGTGATGCCGATCCGATCGTGCCTTACGCAGGTGGAACGGTTGGCTTTGCCCATCGTATGCCGCGTGGCGATGTGATCCCGATTGAGACGACCTTTGCGCTCTGGGCCAAGGCCCATCAGCAGGACCCGGGCAAAGCCATGCAGCAGTACTTAAAGCCACAACTGAGCGATGATGCCACATCGGGCATCGTGCAGTATTTTGGCACCAGTCCTGCGGCATCCAAGGTGACGTTTGTACATGTGGTCGGCGGCGGTCATGTCGAGCCGAGTCTCACCCAGCGCTATGGCCCGCTGTATCTGCATCTGGTTGGGCAGCAAAGCTCGATCTTTGAGTCGGCGACATTCGCATGGCAGTTTTTTAAAGACAAAGTCCATGCCGCTAGTGCAGAGGACAAATAAGTCATGCCTCATGATCAGATGATGCGATGAATTTTTGCATGAAAGGAAGATGTGTATGCTGAAAATGAAAAGTCACTGTGAGCGCTGTCAGATAGAGACGGGCTGGACTGCTGAGGCTTATATCTGCTCGTTTGAGTGTACCTTCTGCGCAGCATGCACCACAGCGATGCAGGCCATCTGCCCGAATTGGAATGGAGAACTGGTCAAGCGTCCGACACGTCTGCGTCGTCCGGTTGCAGTGGCAGCATCGCAGCTCGCCATGGCGACACGACTGACACGCTGGTTGACTGACAAGTGATACGAGCAGAAGGCACGTTGGTCGGGAACTTGTTATAGAGACTATTATCATTGGATGATCATATTGTTATAATCGCTATTTTTAGGGATTTCCCATGAGCAATCTTCCTGCATGTCCCCAGTGCGCTTCCGTCTATACCTATGAAGATGGCGCGCTCTACATTTGTCCCGAGTGCAGCCATGAATGGTCGATTGAAGCCAACGACCGTGTGGAGACGATAGCCATCATCAAAGATGCCAATGGCAATCCCCTGCAGGATGGTGACAGCGTAACCGTGATCAAGGATCTCAAGGTCAAAGGCTCGTCGCTGGTGGTCAAGGTCGGCACCAAGGTCAAGAATATCCGTCTGATCGCGGATGCCAGCGACGGTCATGATATTGATTGTAAGATCGATGGTATCGGTGCGATGAAGCTGAAGTCCGAATTTGTCAAGAAAGCCTAAGTGGCCTTGGCTTAAGAGGCAGGAGACCACCGTTTACGGTGGTTTTTTTGTGGGCGGGCCATGCTTCCGTTTGAATTGTCAGACCATGCTGGATGACTGTTTGCTGCGAAGTCATTACCCTTATACACGAAACTCATGTAAGGCTAATTGCAATTCGCTAGAATGCTGCGCAACGCACTCCCATTTCATGCAAAGAAGGCAGAACAACGAAGATGAATCTGATCCATGTGTTTATTTTGGCGGTCATTCAGGGGCTGGCGGAGCTGCTGCCGGTATCGAGTTCCGCGCACGTCATCGTGGCTGAGAAGCTGATGGGCCTTGACCCGTCGTCGCCAGAGATGACCTTTCTGCTGGTGATGCTGCATACAGGTACCATGTTTGCGGTTATCGTTTATTTCTGGAAGTCCTGGCAGTCGACTTATTTTTCTTCTGTCGAGACATTCAAGCGTCAGGCACTCTTTCTGATTGCAGCGACAGCGGTGACTGGTGTCATAGGTCTGGGTCTGCAGTCGTTCATCAAACATGTGTTCTTCAATGGCGCAAGCACGTTTGAGATCGAAAGCCTGTTTAGCAATAGCAAACTGATGGCTGCTGCGCTGGCTTCGGCAGGGGTGCTGATCATCGCGTCCTCGCGTTTGGATCGCGGTCAGCAGGGCGAAGTCACTATGGGCCGTGCGCTGGTGGTGGGCTTTGTGCAGGCGCTGTGTTTGCCGTTCCGTGGTTTTTCGCGTTCGGGTGCGACGATCTCGACTGGTCTGTTTTTGGGTATCTCGCGCAAGACGGCTGAGGAGTTCAGCTTTGCATTGGCGGTCGTGCTGACGCCTGCGGTGATCCTGAAGGAGTTTCATCGTCTATATAGCTCGCATGCCTTAGGTGCGATCAGTAGCCACGATGGTGGCTTGATGTCGCTGGTTGTACCGAGCCTTTTTGGGATGGTTTTCAGCTTTGCTGCAGGTCTCTTGGCGCTGCGCTGGCTGTCGTCGTGGCTTGATCATGGTCGTTGGTATTTGTTCGGCGGCTACTGTATTGCGTTCTCGGTGGTGGTGCTGTTGTTTACCTGATCCATCTGAGATCAGGTTTAAGAGTATAGACCACCGCTTGCGGTGGTTTTTTATTGGGTGGATTTCTTGATCCATGTGACGTATGTGACATATAAAAATCTTATAAAAATGCAAGGCTGTGGTGATCGGGGCGGTTGTTGCTATAAGCAGAGATCGGCTACAGTCAAGAAACACGATAATAACGACATTGCCGTTTCTCATGTCTTCTGGAGGACGTATGCAATCATCAGTCGCGAAACCGACATTGCCACTAGCCGTTGCTGCGCTCGGTGTGGTCTATGGTGACCTTGGCACCAGCCCCCTCTATACCATGCAAGTGATCTTCGGCGGTGAATTTCATCCTGTGCCGATCACACATGACAATATCCTTGGCATTCTCTCGATCCTGTTCTGGTCACTGATGATCGTGGTGACGTTCAAGTATGTCCTCTTCATCATGCAGGCGGATAACAAAGGGCAGGGCGGCATCATGGCGCTGCTGGCGCTGGTGCGTCGGCATCTGACGAGCAAGAGCCGCTGGCTGATTCCGCTGGGTTTGTTTGGCGCGGCACTGTTCTATGGTGACAGCGTCCTGACCCCGGCCATCTCGGTGATCTCGGCGGTGGAGGGCATTCAGGTCGCCACCCCGTCGCTTGCGCATGATGTGGTGCCGATTTCGCTGGTGATTCTTATTGGTCTGTTTGCCATACAGAAGCACGGCACGGGCAAGGTCGGAGCGTTATTTGGGCCGATTATGATCCTGTGGTTCATCACCATTGCGATTTTGGGCGTGATCAATATCGCCAAGGCACCCGAGGTGCTGGCGGGGTTAAATCCCCTCTACGCGGTCCTTTTCCTGATGCACAATCCCTTGCTCGGCTTCCTTTCTTTAGGAGGTACGGCGCTGGCATTGACTGGTGCTGAGGCGCTGTATGCCGATATGGGGCATTTCGGTAAGCGGCCGATTCAACTGGCTTGGGTGGGCGCAGTGCTGCCGGGGCTGATTCCGAGTTATTTCGGGCAAGGTGCTTTACTGCTATTGAATCCGAAAGCCATAAGTAATCCTTTCTACCTGATGGCACCTGACTGGGCGCTTTATCCGCTGGTTGCGCTGTCGACCATGGCAACAGTGATTGCATCGCAAGCGGTGATCTCGGGGGCGTTCTCGATGACCAAGCAGGCCATCCAGCTTGGCTACTCGCCGCGGATGGAGATCCAGCATACCTCGGGGCAGGAGATTGGGCAGATTTACCTGCCGGGGCTGAACTGGACACTGGCGGCCTTGGTGGCTCTACTTGTGATTGGCTTTGGCTCCTCGGCGGCACTGGCGGCGGCCTTCGGTCTGGCGGTGACGGGGACGATGTCGATTACGACCTTGCTGGCGTTTATGGTGGTGCGCTATGAGTGGCGGTGGCGGTTGGTGCCCAGTCTATTGATCGTGGGAATTTTTTTGTTTGTTGATGTAGCGTATTTCTCGGCGGGTCTGATCAAGATTGAGCAGGGGGGCTGGTTCCCACTCCTGATGGGTGCCATCGTTTTCCTGCTCATGACAACGTGGAAGCAAGGCCGCCGACTGCTGGCTGACCGGGTCAAGCATAATCAATTGCCGCTGTCGCTCTTTGTCGAGCAGGCTGGCAGTATGGGGGTGCCGCTGGTTGAACGTACTGCGGTCTTCCTTACCTCTCATCCCGACATCACGCCACAAGCGCTGCTGCATAGTCTCAAGCATTACCAGTGTCTGCATCGACACATCGTGATCCTCAGCGTAGAGGCGCTGGAGGAGCCGTATGTGCCGATCACAGACCGGCTGACCGTGACGCCGATCAATGCGCAGTTTACCCGCGCTCATCTGGTCTTTGGCTTTATGGATGAAACCGATATCCCGCATGTGCTGGCGAGGAGTGAGGGGCTGGTGCTGGATGAGATGACGACCTCGTTCTTTTTGGGTCGTGAATCGCTGATCGCTGTGCCTAACTCGGATATGCCGTTGTGGCGTGAGCGTTTGTTTATTGCCATGTATCGTAATGCGGGCAGTGCGGCGGTGTACTTTGGTTTGCCTGCCAATCGGGTTGTGGAGTTGGGTTCGCAGGTTATGCTTTAAATGGTATAAAAACCGTCTTTACATGATTTATGCTGGGTCTAAAATCCTTTTTACGCCGTCTTTATAACGCCTTTGCTATCGTATGTTGAGTGCCCAATCAGGGCTTAATTGATCTGCAAAGGTGACCTATGCTGACCCCCACGCTCATGTGTATGGCGGTTTTTGTCTTCCTGTTTTGCTTCCTCAGTACTATTTACTGGCTGTGCGGCGGTCATCATCTACGTATTCAGTCTTGATCCAGTTTGCCTCGTACAGGCGAGGCTTTTTTATAATTATAACGAGTGCAGATCAACTAGTAGATTCGGGGAGGTGGGGTCATGAATCATGTATTTATCCTCCTGACGCAGTTGATCGTAATTCTGACCATCGTGCTCTTAGTCAAGCCATCCCTGTGGAAGGTTATAGAAACCGGCCGCAGGCGACCCATGAGTCGCTTCAGTGTGCTGATGATCGGGATAGTAATGTTTGGCGTGTTTTATTGGATCGCACATTACCAGACCTGATCACTAAACAAAAAAAAGACCACCATTACGGTGGTCTTTTGATTGATGCGGAATCGATTTATGCTGCTGCCGCCATGCGTTGATCCAGATAACTCCGCCATTGGTTAAGCAAGGCGGTACGGTCGCGCTGGGCTGGATGGAAGTCGGCTTTGTAGTATTCAAGATACTCCGGCAGCAGAGTCACCACCATTTTAGCGAGGAAGCCGACACCGCGCAGATTATCGCGAATCTGCGGCAGGCTGTTTCTGCGGTCTTGCCACAGGAGTTGCCACGTACCATAGCCCATGATCGAGAAGAACGCCGTGGTCACGACTCGCATCATGCGGCGGCGCACCTTCAGGTCATCAAAGACATGCTGATAGACATCGTAAGCGACGCTTTTGTGCTCGGACTCTTCGATCGCATGCCAGATCCACAGATTCTTGGCTTCCTCATCAAAGGTATTGATCAGTTCAGGATGACTCAGCATGTATTCGCCCAGCATGGCGGTAAAATGCTCAAAAGCACAGGTAATGGCAAGCTGATAGCGGGCCGGGATTTCCTTGATGCGTTTATCCTCGCGCGCCAGCATGGTCATGATGCCGTCCAACTGATAGTCGTCGCGCCGCCATGAGTCATTAAACTGTCCGTGCGCTTGTGAATGCATGGCTTCCTGACCGATAAAGGCCGAGATTTGTGCTTGTAGTTGCGGATCATCCACCACACGGTCTCGCACATTACGCACGCTATGCACAAAGAACTGCTCGCCAATCGGGAATGTGGCTGACATCGCCGTCAGCAGATGTGAAGCAAAAGGCGAGCGGGCAAAATAATAGCGCGAAATCTTCTTAGGCTTAAAGAACGGTCTGCGGACGGTAATGCCTTTGGCTTTCTGCTTGGTCACGGTTGTCGGCGTCATGATCGCGCTCATGCTGTACTCCTCGAAAGCCCGGACTGCCTGCGGATGTTCCTGATATAGGCAATGCGGGTTGGCTAATTTTTCTCCTCTTTATCATGAGCGCGCAGGTGAAAGATGCCTATGGCGAAAGGTCACATTCTCGCTGGGGCAATTGGGCAAATTTGACAGTATGGTTTGTCAATAAGCATGATGGGTGCGTCCGAGCGAGATTTTATTTCTTAGGGATAGCCGCAGTTTTGTATCTGTAATGACCTGTGGATGACAGTTCATACACACTCGAAGCGTCTTGTATAACGAGCCATACACTAGTGACATGAACTTACACGGCTGACACAGCCTCATAACAGTATCAATGCCTTGAATCCGTATACTGAACATGTCCCCCAAAGACAAATCGTAAGAAACTCCCTTTTCCAGTCCGCCTCCCCCGGCGGACTTTTTTTTGCCCATTCTTTTTTGCCCATGTTGTCCAACGCCGTTTGCATAGCATGGTGTTAATGCAGGTTATGCTGTTGATCTCGCTCAAGGTGCGCGAAGATAGACTTTGACGCAGCAGTATACATGTGGGAGTCTGAGTAAGGATCAATTTACGTGATGTCTTGCAGATTTCCTGATGTCATCTAGATGGGCGGTCAATGATCCATGCATCGTGCAATTGAGTACGGGACCTGCGCAGGTGGAGATCATGAGCAGTACACCTCATATGCCGCAACAAGTGCAGTCAACGGCTGTGTAGGGATTGATAAGGGCGTTTCAGGTCGCCATGTCATGAGTATGTGAGCGGGTGTTTCGGGCGACTGGATTTCTATGTGCTGATACGGTAAAAATCGCCTAGGGCCAATGGGATACGAGAATAAGGGCGAGCCATACTGACTGGAATAGTGACCTACGTCGTGGTCACCATCGGCCTACGTGTCTGGCTTTACAAGGTTGATCGAGAGCGTCGGTTTTTAATGAGGTCAAACTCTACTGTCCTGAGTTGGCCTGGTTTCAGCAGACGCATCGCCAGCGGCAGTTATTCAGTTTCTTTGGCAATCATTACCGTTGGCGGGTGATCTAGGCGCATCTGAGTGAGTTCCGGGAAGATCTCCAGCAACGCTATCACAAGCAGGGTTGGCTCATAAGGGCAGGTTTTTTGTGGGTAATATCTGGTTTCCATGGCTTGCCATCCCATTCATCATGCTGGGACAGGTGCTGCATTTACGTTGTTTTTAGAGCATGCTCGTGACGGGGGGAGCAGCCATGCAAAAGACTATACAATGGGGGACTGGGCTGATGTTGTCTGGCCTGATGGTTGTGGGTACCTATTACCTCTGGTACAGACCCAGTCAGGAGCGAGCAGCGGCTTTGGATCTCTTGGGCTGCGCCGAGGCGCTGAAATTCTATCCCGATCAGATGGCTCGGGGCGGGCGATGCCGCCATATCGTGACCCAGATTACACCCATGCCCAATCATGCCCTGCGCTTTGACAATCAGATCGAAGGCCTGTCAATCATCTTGACACCGCCACCGTCATCGGCGATGAACTGGGCCTGTCAGGGCCGTCCTGCCAATTATTTCCCACCACAGTGTCAATAATACAGATGGATTCGAGTCTAAATGTGCCGAGAATATCTCGTTTGGTAGTGGGCGCCCGAGTTGTCCTGAAAGAACAGCTCACGGCAGACCTGCCATTCCGATAATAAATATTACGCTGGGAATGAGGCAGAATGAGGCAAACAATATTGCCCTGATTTTGAAAAATCGCCACTGATCTAACCCGAAAATCCCTAAGAGAATCCAGAAAAGTACTTGAATCATGGCGCCGTAAGCATGGATATACGCCATAAGATCAAGTACATCTGATCTATGTTCGTGGTCAATGGGCAGATGTATACCATAGACGTGGTTAACCAGTACTTGATACAGGTGAATGCCAATTATAGTGGACAAGACCAGACAGGATGAGGCAAAAAAGTAAGTTGCTTTCTGCACGAAAATACGAGGCACCAGTTGTTTTTGTTTGTAAACAGTATAGCCGTACAGCACGATAAAGATCTTGAGATAATGATATATCACAAAATCGAGCATGAACATCTGTGCTAGAAGTAGCAGGGTCAACAACAGAAAAAGCAGAGAAAAAAGAAGGCCGAGAGCGATGAGATAGACTTCTGAGAAACGGGACTTGAACCCGATCAGGATGATGACCAGCGAAAAAACGTCAGTATCAGTAAACATAACAGAATCGGTATTCCATAGTGGCGATAGGGCTCCACGGAATTTGTATGTTTGATAGTGCTGCTTAATTGGTGAACAGTGGATGCCATCATCACAGACGATGGCATCCCGCTATAGATCAGGACGACAGATTGGACTGGATATAGTTCTGGATACCGATCTTCTCGATCAGCTCAAGCTGAGTCTGCAGCCAGTCGATATGCTCTTCTTCGCTCTCAAGAATCGACTCAAACAGCTCACGCGACACATAGTCACGGACCTTTTCGCAGTGCTCAATGGCGTCTTTCAGATCCGGGTGAGCAGCCATCTCCATGCCGAGGTCACTGCTGAGGATTTCTTTGACGTCCTCGCCGATACGCAGTTTGCCGAGTTGTTGCAGATTGGGGATGCCTTCCAAAAAGAGAATACGTTCGATCAGACGATCCGCATGCTTCATTTCATCGATGGATTCGTGCCATTCATGCTCTGCCAGCTTGTTGATGCCCCAGTTCTTGAACATCTTGGAGTGCAGGAAATATTGATTGATGGCGGTCAGTTCGTTGAGCAGAACCTTGTTCAGATAAGCGATGACCTGCGGGTCTCCTTTAAGGCCCATGATGACACTCCTGCGTGTTGTTATTGGCTTTGAGTCTAATCTGTTTTTTATCCAAGTGAAACAGATTCATGTTTTACAATTTGTGAGTATCCCGTATCAGATGCAAGGTGCACCTGATTCTCATCGACATCCCTGTCCAAAAAAAACAAAACCGCTCAGGTGAGCGGTTTGTCTGATTTGATGAGCAACCTCAGGCAGCAGGTTTGTCTTCGCGTTTTTTGGACACCCAAGCCCAGATCATTTCGCACTCGACCGGGCTTTCGCCGGTCTCATCAGTGATGATGCAGGGCACGGTCACTGTGCCTTTAGGTGTGGTGGCGATCAGCTCGCGGTCTTTGAGCGAGAGGGTTGCAGTCGCAGTCAGATCGCCTTTGGCGAGTTTCTTGTATTCCAGCTTCATGGATTTGATCAGCACGATCTTCTCGCCATCCGGCAGGTTCATCGCGGTGACAAAGCCGGTTGCGGTCTCGGCGATCAGGCCCATGGCGACGGCATGGACGCCATTGATGTGGTTCTGTACGGGACGGCGATTCTTGATACTGCAGATCACCTTGTCTGGGGTGACGAGCTCATAGCGCACACCAGCGGTACCGACGAAAGGCACCGCACGGCTAAACGCTGCGGTCAGGAGACGCGAGCGAATACCCGCTGGCAGGGCTTTGGTGGCATTGACGGTGGCGGCGATCAGGTTCTTGCTCATATTCAGGCTTCCTTTAGCACTGCGTAGATGGGTTTCTCTGGATGAATCAGTCTTTAAAATTGTTGAACTGGAGAGGCAGGCCGAATTGCTGCTCTTTCAGGAATGCCATCACCTGTTGCAGGGTATCGCGTTTCTTGTCGGTAACGCGGATCTTGTCGCCCTGAATCGAAGCCTGCACTTTAATGCCGCTGTCTTTAATGGCCTTATTAATTTTTTTTGCGCTATCCTGGTCAAGACCGTCTTTGAGCTTCACGACCTGAATGATGAATTTACCCGAAGCGGTCGGGTCCTGCGGGTCCATGGTTTGGATATCGACTTTACGCTTGGTCATGTGGTTTTCCAGCATGGCGTAGACGTTTTCGACCTGTAGGTCGCTTTCGCCTTTGATCTTGATCTCTTTGGCTTTCTCGTTCAGCTCGATGGTGATGTCGCTGCCACGGAAGTCGAAGCGGGTCTGGATTTCTTTCTGGGTGTTCTGTACGGCGTGATTGACTTCGAAGATTTCGAGCTCGGATACTACGTCAAAAGAGGGCATGGTAATAAACCTGTGAATTTGTTGGTATGAAGGGTTATGAAGGGTGGATCTGTGATCCAAACCGCGTGTCCTGCGGAAAATGGCGTTATTATAACAAATCACAGGCACGCGGGGGCGGATGATGAACTGCCCAGTTTGTCGTCGGTCTGTGCTGGTGTGCTGTAGATGTTTGATTGCTAAGACAAGGAGATGAGCGTGATTCGACACGTGGCCATTACAGATTTTCCCGCAACTCAAGAGCAACGCCCAGATGCCATCGTCTGGGATGTGCGCGATGCCAAGGCCTATGCCGAGGGTCACATCGACGGCGCGGCGAACAAACCCATCGAGACGCTGGATGCCTCGCTACTCAGCGACATCCCGGCAGGGGCGACTATCCATATCCTCTGCGGCGGCGGTACCAAAGCCGGGCGTGCAGTTGAGCTCTTGGAGTCCATCGATCCGTCGCGCGACTATGTGGAGCTCAAAGGTGGCACTCGCGGTGCCCGTTCGGCAGGTTATCCGATCGTGACCGAAAACTGATCTTAAGCCCTTGAGCCCGCCATGAGTAGCAGTATCATCACCCCGCGCCCAAGCATTCAACGAAAAATCATCCATATTGACATGGATGCTTTCTATGCGTCGGTTGAGCAACGCGATGATGCTGCTTTGCGTGGTAAACCCGTGGTGGTGGCGTGGCGCGGTGAGCGCTCGGTGGTGTGTGCTGCGTCGTATGAGGCGCGTAAATACGGCATCCACTCGGCCATGTCGGCGCTACGTGCCGAGCGGCTGTGCCCAGACGCGATCTTCGTGCCACCGGACTTTGTGCGTTACAAGGCGGCATCGCAAGCCATGCGGGCGATATTGGCCTTGCATACTGATCTGATCGAGCCGCTATCCTTGGATGAGGCTTATCTGGATGTGACCAGCCCCAAGACCGATCTGGGCTCGGCGACCGCCATCGCGACCAGCATCCGTGCCCAGATCCGTGAGGAGATTTGCCTCACGGCCTCGGCGGGTGTTGCACCCAATAAACTCCTCGCCAAGATCGCCTCCGACTGGCGTAAGCCGGATGGGCTGTTCGTCATCCGACCGCAGGAGGTCAATGAGTTCCTGCTGCCGCTTCCCGTGGGCAAGATCCATGGCGTGGGTAAAGTGATGCAGGCGAAACTCGCCCAGATGGGCATCCAGACGGTAGCGGATCTACGGACCCTCGATGTGCGGGTGCTGGAGCAGTATTTCGGGCGCTTCGGGCGACGGCTGTATGACTGTGCACGGGGGATTGATGAGCGTCCCGTGCAGCCTAATCAGCCTGTGCAGTCGATCTCGTCCGAAGATACCTTTCCTCAGGATGTGCTGATCACGGAGCTTGCCCCGATGATTCAGCGCCTCGCAGTCAAGACGTGGGGCGCGACGCGTAAAACCACACGGACGGCACGTACCGTAGTCTTGAAACTCAAGACATCGGACTTTCAGATCATCACGCGCAGCTATACGCCACATCAGGGTTGGATCACCAGTGAAGCAGAGCTGACACGCATTGCACTGGCGCTTTGTCAGCGTGTCGATCTACCAGAGGCGACGCGCTATCGGCTGGTGGGCGTGGGGCTGTCAGGCTTTGCCGATGAGACGCCAGCGCAGGTGCAGGGGGTTTTATTTGGTATGGATGATGTTGCGTTATAAGGGTTGACCTCGCTACCACTGGCGGAAGATGACGCAGACATCGGTCTCATCCAATACGGCAAACTCCGTAGCCCCCCAGATTTTTTTGGTCACGTGTCTGCCATTGGGATGCAAGATATGCGGGGCGCGGGTGCTGATTTCCTCATACAGCATGTGGATATGATCGGTCTCGATGGTCAGTTCGGGGCGATCCTTCGCCGCAAACTCAGCACTCTGGACGAGATAAAGCTTGACGCCGTCACGTTCGACGACTGCAAGTGTGTCGTCCTGATATTTGAGGGTGAAATTTAAGTACTGGACGAAGAGGCGCAGACCGTCCGCCATCTGGGCGTAGAAGATCTTGGGGATGACCTGACGCATCATGATGCTGATCCATGTCGGGGCGAGTAGAAGGATTTACAGTAGGATATGGCAGCGTATGCGTCAAGGGCCAATATGCACCTGTGTTAAGCTCGAAGAATAATGAGCAATTTGTGATTAAAATCAAACTTCATGCGTCGCACGCCACCAGAGAAAAGCCGATGACCGAATTTCTAGCGCCAGTGCCTTTAGACAAAGCCTATCGTCTGCTCAATCACGGTCCGACCGTCCTCGTCTCTGCACAGCATGCGGGTATTGTCAATGTCATGGCTGCGGCATGGGCCTGTGCGTTGGATTTTGCGCCACCCAAGCTCACGGTCGTGCTTGATAAAGCCACCCGTACGCGTGCATTGGTTGATGCCAGTCAGACCTTTGTGATCCAGATCCCGACGGCGGCTCAAGTGCAAATGACTTATGAGGTTGGTTATCTGAGCCAGATCGATACGCCCGATAAACTGGCCCGCTGTGGCGTAAGCCTGCTGGATATTGCAGGACCGGATGTGCCTCTGGTGGCTGGCTGTGCGGCGTGGATGGTGTGCAAGGTGATACCAGAGCCGCATAACCAGTCGGTCTATGATCTCTTTATCGGTGAGGTCACGGCAGCGTGGGCCGATATGCGGGTGTTTCGTGACGGGCATTGGCTGTTTGAGCAGGCTGATCCCGCGCTGCGTACCCTGCACTACATTGCCGGAGGGCATTTTTATGCGATAGGTGAAGCGCTGGATGCTGTGGAACACTGAGTGTTATAGGGTGAAGCTTAAGGAGTGTGAACCGTGACAACTACAGAAAAAGTTGAACTGCCGCTTACTGAGGTCCAGTCAGTGGAGCAGTTACATCTGTTGCTACAGCAAAAGCTGGGTTTGCCTGAAGGCTATGGGCGGAATTGGGATGCGTTTTGGGATTGCCTCACTGATCGAGGCTTGTGTCAGATGCCGAGCGTACTGGTGCTGTCGGGATGGACGCATCTGGTCAGGACTCTGCCAGATGACGCCAAGCAATTCCGTAAGTGTCTGGATAACTGGTCTATGGAAGATCCGGATGGGGCTTCGCGGATTATTTATCTTTTTTAGTCTGGCGAATCTATCCTTTGCGGTGAAGAATAAAATGTGCACATGGCCCATTTTATTCTTTCGTGACTTCTATTTTTTCACTCATGCTTAAGCTGGTAGTACATTTTGGGGCACTTTAACACGTGCTGCCAGCACCCCAGCATCCCCGAACAACTTCTGACGATACTCCGCCTCGAGCGCATCGGTATTCATATTCTCCGGGCTGAAGTTCTTGAGCATGATATCCAGCATCCCCGTGAAGGCGCGGGTCAAGATCCCCAGACGGTCGATCCCGCCGAACGCCACATAGATCGCCTCGCGTAGCTCACGCAGGCTGAAGGAAATATCCTTGCGTGCCAGAATTTTGAACCAGTATTCAAACATGATCGGCGCAATGTCACGGGTCACGCGCAAGAGCGCCCGCGTGCGGCGCACCTGACTATTGGCACCCACGGCATTCAGCACATTAAATGCCACCGACTTATGCTCAAGCTCCTCCAGCGCATGCCACTCCCACAGATTCTTGGTCTCCTGCGAGGTTTTCGCCTGAATAAACCGATCCGTGAGTAGCAACTTGGCGAGATTCGCCGTCAGATGCTCAGACACCACGGTGCAGGCCAGTTGATCTTTAGGCGTTAGGTTCCGCAGTACATCGAGCCGAGCCTTGGTCTTGGCTTCGATCTCGGTCACTTCGGGATAGCCGAGATTGATCAGCAGTGTATTGAGGGATTTATGCTCACGACTGTGGAATGCTTCTTGTGCAATAAATGCCCGGATGTCGGCCAATAGTGCCTTATCCGTGATCTGATCGCGAAAGTGCCGCACACTCTCGATAAAGAATAACTCGCCGGGTGGAAACATGGCGGACATCACCACAAACAAGGCCGAAACCACGGGGTTGTGATCATGAAAAAAATACGGCGTGGGTAACTGATGTGGTATCGACACGTCGCGCCGGGTGATGGTTGCAGATGACGCTCTAGGCAGACTGGCCATGTTTCTCTCCATTCCAGATGCAGGATGATTGACCAAGGGGCGATCAATCACTAGAATTTATCAGTGAATCTATGCGGAAAAAAGCCGGATTTTAAAGGTGCATTTTTAATATGAAAAATGTAAGAAAACCAAAGCAAAGTCGCTCAATCAATACCGTTGAATCTATCATAGATGCCGGATTTATAGCGGTAAGTCGCTATGGGCTGGATCACACCACGGTCCTGAAGGTCTGCGATCTGGCCGGGGTGGGGTCGGGGACGTTTTATGAGTATTTTAAAAATAAAGACGCGCTCTTCATCGAGATGCATCGGCACTTCGTGGCGGAGGCGACGCACCTGATCCATGAGATCATTCCGGATGTGGTGCAACTGAAAATCCCCGAAGGCATCCGCCTGATCTTTGTGCGGCTCGGTGAAATGCTGATCCGTGATCAGAACAAATATTTCTACTGGCTCAGTGTCTGTGGCAAGTTCAATACCGAAGAGAGTCAGGTGCGGGCGGTCAAGGCCATCAATACCTTAGCGATTGAATATGCCGTCAAGCATCCCGAAGTGCTCAAGATTCGCGACCTGCGCTTGATGGTCTATATCCTGATCAATGCCAGCCTTGCGCTGACCATGAGTTATTTTTCGGACAAGAATAAGAGCTTTCAGTTTGAGGAGTTAGTCGAGTGTCTGATCCGCCTGACCATGTCCTATATCGATGATCCGCGCAATCAACTGCACATCAGTTAGCCGATAGTGCGGAGTTTCGGCAATAAAAAAGCGCGCCTATGGCACGCTTTTTTGATACTTAGATGACGATCAGGTCACAGACGACTTCTTCTTCATCTGATCAAAGAATTCGTCGTTGGTTTTGGTGTCTTTCATACGATCCAGCAGGAACTCGATGGCTTGCAGTTCGTCCATCGGATGCAGAAGCTTGCGCAGGATCCAGACTTTACGCAGTGCATCTTCGTCCATTAGGCGCTCTTCGCGACGAGTACCGGATTTCTTGATGTTGAGGGCAGGGAACACGCGCTTCTCGGCGATACGGCGCTCCAGGTTGATTTCCTGATTACCGGTACCCTTGAATTCTTCAAAGATCACCTCGTCCATCTTCGATCCGGTCTCGATCAGCGCGGTACTGATGATGGTCAGCGAACCGCCTTCTTCAATGTTACGTGCAGCACCGAAGAAACGCTTTGGACGCTCCAGTGCATGCGCATCGACACCACCGGTCAGGACTTTACCGGACGATGGAATCACGGTGTTGTAGGCACGTGCCAGACGGGTGATCGAGTCGAGCAGGATCACGACGTCTTTTTTATGTTCGACCAGACGCTTGGCTTTTTCAATCACCATCTCGGCGACCTGAACGTGACGGGCAGGCGGCTCATCGAAGGTCGAGGCCACGACTTCACCACGCACGGTGCGCTGCATTTCGGTGACTTCTTCAGGACGTTCGTCGATCAGGAGTACGATCAGGTAGGCATCGGGTGTATTACGCGTGATCGACTGGGCGATGGTCTGCAGCAGCATGGTCTTACCGGCTTTGGGCGGTGCGACGATGATCGAGCGCTGGCCTTTGCCGATCGGAGCCATGAGGTCGATGACACGACCGGTCAGGTCTTCGGTGGTGCCGTTACCCAGCTCCATGGTCATCATCTTGGTCGGGAACAGCGGCGTCAGGTTTTCAAACAGGATCTTGTTACGGGCGTTTTCAGGCGAATCATAGTTGATCTGGTTGACCTTGAGCAGTGCGAAGTAACGCTCGCCTTCTTTAGGTGGGCGGATGGTGCCGTGGATGGTGTCGCCGGTACGCAGGTTGAAACGGCGAATCTGGCTGGGGCTGACGTAGATGTCGTCAGGGCCGGCGAGGTAGGAGCCTTCAGCCGAGCGCAGGAAACCAAAACCGTCGCTCAGAATCTCGAGGACGCCGTCACCAAAAATCTCGTCGCCGTTCATGGCATGGCGCTTCAGGAGCGCGAAGATAATGTCCTGCTTGCGGTTGCGGGCCATGTTTTCGAGGCCGTTCTGGTCAGCGATTTGAATGAGTTCGCCGACGGGCTTTTTCTTGAGTTCTGTGAGATTCATAGAGGGATGTTCTTGAACAAAAAAGAGGAGGGAAGTAAAGCCATACTGGGCATGGCGGAAAAACAGGTGTTGATGCCGTGGGTCCGAGGATGCAGTTTGCCGTTGGGCATCACAACATGCGACGCTATCGCGCCGATCATATCGATCAGGGAAATCACATCACGGTGCTTGTGGTTATACATGCAGTCTCTGACTTATCACTGTAGATCATCAAATCGGATGAATGTCGTAAAATCGTCTGAATCGTATCGCCGGATCGAAACAATAAGGGTGTAGGCAGGTATGCTCAGCAATCGGCGGCACCGAGGAGACGCCATCAGCATACGATTGGCTTGTCCGGTACGTTTTCAGTCTGAAAAACCCCATAAGCCATGAACACTGATGGTGCCATACGGCTTGCTGTCCCTATTTGGACAGTCATTGTTCTTGACCCGGTTGCCGTGCGTTCCATGCATGGCATGCCATCACTTGACGAGCATGGATGACCTTAGAAACGTCATGCATACGCCAGTTTTGATCCAACGACATCCAAAACGAACTACCACAAAGACCGGTCATCGTTAGCGGTGACCAAAAAAGGGGGCAGCGAATTTAAGGGAGGTCCAGAAAGATCGTCATTGATCAAGATTATGCGTGACCGATTGGCCATCCTGTGTACCGATCTATTGATTAATCTATTGTGCTTACATCATTCGGATGAAACGGTCACAGGTCAATCTGACTACGAAAACGTGGATGAGAAACAGATACGTTAAACGTGATAAGCATCAGGGCAACGGGTGGCGCGTATATTAAAGTGGAATAATGAAGAAATAGATGAATATGCCGACCGGCACGTCAAGAAAGTTATATCCTTAGAGTGGATTCTACGAGTGCGGATTGAGCGTTGTCAAGCCAGTATTTGCATTCCCGACAAATAAAAGGCAGATATGAGGTCATATGCATGCTATGGGTCCATAAGTGTCAAAACGCACGTGGACTGCGTGCGTTTAAGACGGCTTTCATCGGACCGCCGCAGCCAGATCAGATGTTCTTTTCGATGAACGAGACCAGTTGCGAACGTGGGGCGGCACCGATATGCTGATCGACTTTTTGGCCGTTCTTGAATATAAACAGGGCAGGAATGCCACGTACACCAAAATTACTCGGGGTGTCTGGATTGGCGTCAACGTCTACCTTCACAATCTTGATCTTGCCGGCATATTCGCTGGACAGGGCGTCGAGTACCGGGGCGATCATTTTACATGGACCACACCAGGCGGCCCAGAAATCGACCAGTACTGGAATGTCGGAATCCAGTACATCGGTTTGGAAATTGCTGTCGGTTGAGTTGATAATGTTGCCGCTCATAGCGTACTCCAGATGTTTAGGGTTCACCGTGCACCTGCCTGGCTGGCGTCTGGCTCTGGTCAACAAAGCTGACGCTGCTAGCGGTGGTCACGTCTTATATACCCGATATGAAGGGTGATGTGTGGATTTTCAAGCGGTGCGCTCGCTTTGTCAAATGGACAGTTTGGATTAGCCCTATCGGAATATTCGATCAGTTAGGTTAGGGGTGGGGTTTGCGTATCCGCGTTTAAAAAAACTGCTTAGGGGGCAAGATACGATTTTCGTGACGTTTTGATTAGGCTTTGATGACATTTCACGGTAAACTTGGGCGCCGTCAAAGCGGGCAAGATTTTTAGATATGATGTTGCTGCGATGGCCTTCGGGGTATGGCTCGCATTGTTGTCATGTCAGATTGACGTCATGATGAAAAAAAGAGCCTGTTCGACTTGACGTCATGATGAAAAAAAGAGCCTGTTCGACAGGCCGGGATGGCAATATGCTATGTCAGTGGTAAAAAGAGATGCTGGCCGCGTGACGTCGAATTAAAATGGAGTGGTTGTGCTTGCTGCATGGGAATGCTGCCACGATTGCTCCGGATGCGTTAAAATTGGACTTAATTTGTGTGGCTAAATTTGTGTGGATTGGGTGCTGATGGCTGATTTTTTTTCTGAAGAACTTCTGGCAGCGATCGACCTGGGATCAAACAGCTTTCACTTGGCGATTGCCCGCCTTGATCATGGTGAAGTGCGTAAAGTCGCCTCGATGTCCGAAAAAGTGCAACTGGCCGCAGGTCTGGATGCCGACAAGGTGCTCAGCGAAGAGGCGCAGCAGCGCGGGCTGGACTGCCTGTCTCGTTTTGTCGGGCGCTTGGGCAGTGTGTCGCCGCAACGGATGCGTATCGTTGCGACCAATGCCTTGCGCGAGGCGACCAATGCGCAAGAGTTTATCGATCGTGCCCAACGCATCCTGCCTAAGTCGATTGAGATCATTGCTGGTCGTGAAGAGGCTCGCCTGATCTATCTCGGTGTTTCGCATACCACGTCGGGCAGCGGACGGCGTCTGATCGTCGATATCGGCGGTGGCTCGACCGAATTCATTATCGGTCAGGATTTTGATCCGCTGCAGACCGAGTCGCTGCAGATGGGCTGTGTGGCTTTCACCCGTGAATATTTCCCCGATGGCAGCATTAGCCTCGCTGCGTTTGAACGCGCCAAGGCCGCAGCGCGTAAAGAAGTGTTGGCAATCGCGGCGCTGTACCGTGAGACGGGCTGGGATTCGGTCATGGGCTCTAGCGGCACGATCAAGGCTGCGCGTCAATTGCTGATGCAGCAAGGGCTGTCGGATGATCAGGGAAGTATTACGCTGCCGTCACTCAAGATCCTGTGCGATCAGGTATTGAAGTGGAAACATACCAGCGAGATTTATTTTGACGGGCTCAAAGAAGACCGTAAAGCCGTACTGCCAGCGGGGCTTGCGATCCTGATGGGGCTTTTTGAGGTGCTGGGTATCGAGTCGATGATTTACTCGGATGGCGCGTTGCGCGAAGGCGTGATGTATGACCTCTTGGGACGTTTCCGCCATGAAGATGTGCGAGACCGTAGCGTGCAGGCGCTGATGGCGCGCTATTATGTCGATCCGCGTCAGGCGGAGCGGGTGGCCAATACGGCCCGTGCGCTGTTTGATCAGGTCAAGGATGTACTGGTGCTGGATGAGGATGATGGTGATGTACTGCGCCGGGCGGCCAATCTGCATGAGATCGGCCTTGCGATAAGTCATGGCAGCTATCATCGGCATGGGGCTTACCTGCTTGAGCATTCTGACGTGCCGGGTTTCTCTAAAATCGATCAACTGCGTCTGTCGCTGCTGGTCGGTCAGCATCGCCGCAAGCTCAAAGAAGAAGCCTACACCCAAGTAATGCAGGTGGGTGGCAAGTCACTGGTTGCGTTGTGTCTGCTGCTACGTCTAGCGGTATTGTTCCATCATGCGCGTACCGATCAGGCCGTGCCGATGTTTGTGCTGTCGGTACAGAACGGATACTGGCAATTGGCGGTCGATCAGCAGGAGGCCGAGTGGCCGATGCTACAAGCCGATCTGCAGGCGGAGGTGGTCCAGTTTGCGAATTGGGGCGTGGCGCTGCATGTGGTTCGCTTGGTGCAGACCGCTATCGGTGCATAGATCGACCTGTTGCATGTGATTGAGATGTGTTGTTTGATTTGGTTTTGATCGTTGAGTTAATCGCTCGGTTAGATGTAGTCATAAACCCACAAAGTCTGTGCAGGACGCTCAAGTAGTGAGGAAGTTAAAGACATGAATGCAGAAGCAACGCTGATCAAAAGTGCATGGCAGACCGTGCAGATTGCCCGCCATGCGGATCGTCCGCAGTTTCTGGACTATGTGGCGGCGCTGTTCACCGAATTTGACGAACTTCATGGTGATCGCGTGTTTGGGGATGATCATGCGCTGATCGGTGGGCTGGCACGTTTTAACGGTCGTCCAGTCATGGTGATTGGTCAGCATCGTGGTCGTACGACGAAAGAGCGTATTCATCATAATTTTGGCATGACCAATCCCGAAGGCTATCGTAAGGCCCTGCGCCTGATGCATATGGCGGAGCGCTTTGGTCTGCCGGTGCTGACTTTTGTGGATACCATGGGTGCTTATCCGGGCGTGGGTGCCGAGGAACGTGGTCAGGCGGAAGCCATCGCCCGCAATCTGGCTGAGTTGTCTACTTTAAAAGTGCCGGTGATTGCCACCGTCATCGGTGAAGGCGGCTCCGGCGGGGCGCTCGCGATTGGCGTCGCTGACAAGGTCTTGATGCTGGAAAACAGCATGTACTCTGTGATCTCGCCAGAAGGCTGTGCGTCGATCCTGTGGAAGACCAACGAGCAGGCGGCCCGTGCAGCTGAGGCGCTGGCTCTAACGGCAAATAAACTAAAAGCACTGGGTCTGATCGACGAGGTGATCTCTGAAGGCGCAGGTGCACATCTGACACCGGAAGTGACGGTAGAAGGACTGCGTGCTGCCTTGATCCGCTGGCTTGATACCTTGAGTGCCTTGCCGGTAGATACACTGCTGAATGAGCGCTATGAGCGTCTGAAAGGCTTTAGCAGTGAGACGCCTGCTTTGCCTAAACCATAACGGCGGGGTCATTAGTGATGGATAGCGTGAGTGCCAGACATGAGCCTGACCACGCTTGAGCGCCAGATTCAGGAAACGCTGGAACGGTTTGCGCCGGGTCAGCGTTTTTTGTTGGGCTGTAGTGGTGGCCTTGATTCGATGACTTTGCTGTGGGCCTTGAATCGCTTGCGGCTGGATGCTGCGTATCCGTTTTCACTGCGTGTGGTGCATGTTGACCATCAGCTACAAACCGCGTCGGGTGCATGGGCTAAACAGGTGCAGGCACAAGCGACATTGCTGGGTCTGGATGTGATTGTTCGGCAGGTTTCGGTTGCAGCTGGGAATCTGGAACAGGAGGCGCGGCGTGCACGCTATCAGGCTTATCGGCAGGTCATCGCGCCGGATGAAGTGCTGATTCTGGCCCACCATCAGCAGGATCAGGCTGAAACGGTGCTGATGCGATTGTTTAACGGCAGTGGCGTGAGTGGTCTTGCGGCGATGCGCGAGGTGATTAAGCGCGATGATTTGACGATTTGTAGGCCATTGCTCTCAGTTTCGCGAGCCGATATACAGCGTTATGCTTTAGAGCAAAGATTGAGTTGGGTGGATGATCCGGCCAATCATGATCTGCACTATGAACGTGTTGTGCTCAGGCACAAGATCTGGCCGTTACTGCATGAGGAATGGCCCGGCTTTGAGGCAGCGGTAGCTCGCACAGCCAGTTTGATGGCCGATGCTGCCGAGATCGTGACGGCGCAAGGTGACATTGATCTGTCAACGGCACAGAGAGATGATGGTACGCTTGAAATTGCGTGTCTACAGATGCTGTCCGAGGCCCGGGTGCGCTGGGTGCTGGCGCGCTGGATGCAGGGTAAGGCTCCTTATCCGCCGCCCTATCGGCGCGTCGAAGCGGTGCGGCAGATGATGGCTGCTGATCCTGATGCCGAGCCGCGTGTGGACTGGCGACTGGATAATTCAATGCCTGCCGCCTTGGGTGACAAGCCGAATCAGATCGGTGTGCAGTTCCGGCGCTATCAAGGAAAGCTCTATCGTTTATCCGATCCGCTAGTGACGGCATCCTCTGAAGTCTGTAGGTTGCAGCAGGGTAGTGTATTGTATGTGGCGTCCGGTGTATGGCGTGTCGAACGAAACGCGGCTGGGAAACGGGGGCTGTCCGAGCAATGGCTAGGTCAGGCCTTGCGTTTACGTCCGCGTCTGGAGGGCGAGCGCCTGCATCTGGCAGGCCGGATAGGTCGTTGGCCTCTCAAGAAAATCTTGCAAAGCCTGAAGCTGCCGCCTTGGCAGCGTGAGCAGGTACAGATTTTAGAAACATTGGACACAACACCTCTAGCCCTGCTCAGTGCCAGAGGCTGCTGGCTGGTGCAGGATCAGACGCAGGATCAAGGCTGGATATTACAGCCGCTGCAGGATGAGACTTGCGATGTCAGCGAGATGGAGACTTGATCATAAAGGTTTTTTTTGTAGTGTTGCTGTGAATATCCTGTGGATTGTCATGCCTCTGGCATGTCTGCTCATGCATACTGGTACCCTTTATTAGACTGCTCTTGCGGGTGAGATTGCCCTATGGACGAGGCTGCGCGCGCCTGTCGCAGTCGTTAGATATTGTGAAAGATCGTAAATAGACCATTTAAAAATAACTGGATAGCAAGCATGAATGCACAAGTAGGAAAATCGCCGATTGATACGACCAAGGTCGTTGCTTTTGTGGGTGGCGGTAATATGGCGCAAGCCATCATCGGCGGTCTGTTGGCCGAAGGACTTCCTGCGACAATGATTCGTGTTGCCGAGCCGTTGCCTGACGTGCGCGAGTTTCTGGCGGTGCGTGGTGTCAGTGCCTATGAGCGTGCCGTGGATGCCGTCCATAATGCCGATGTGGTGGTGCTGGCGGTCAAGCCGCAAATTATTCAGGTGGTGCTGGGTGAGATTGCACCTTTGGTTGCGAATAAACTGGTGATTTCGATTGCTGCAGGCATTAGCCTTGCGACGTTGTCTGCGGGGTTGAATGGCCATCAGCGCATCGTGCGTGCGATGCCGAATACTCCGGCGCTGGTTCAAACCGGTGCGACCGGACTGTATGCGGAGGCGAGCCTGAGTGATGTGGACCGTCAGCGGGCCACGACCATCCTGTCAGCGACCGGGCTGACGCTCTGGGTCCATGATGAGGCGCTGATGCATGCGGTCACTGCGGTATCAGGCTCGGGTCCGGCGTATTTCTTTTATCTGATGGAGGCTATGATCGCAGCGGGTGTAGCGCAAGGGCTGGATGAGCGCACGGCAAAAGCCTTGACGCTACAGACAGCATTGGGCGCAGCACAAATGGCGATCAGCAGCGAGGATAGCCCGACGCGTCTGCGTCAGAAAGTCACCTCGCCAAACGGTACCACAGCGGCCGCGATTGAGTATCTGGATCAGCACGATGTGCACGCACAGATCGTTGCGGCACTGGGTGCAGCCGCGCGTCGCAGTGAGGCGTTGTCCGCAAGCTGAGGTGATTTGGCTTGTATGGGATACAAGAGGATTGTCTTTTGTGTTTCACGTTGAATATCAGTCTCTTGTGAAGGACTTGAAAGTATGGATTCGTTGGTTTTTGAGATTTTTAATATCGCGACGGGTGTGGCGATGTTATTGCTGTTCCTGCGCTTTATGATGCAGTTAACGCAAGTCGATCCGTATAATCCGATCGTGATGTCCACGCTCAAAGCCACTTCGGTGGTGGATGTATTTAGCCGTATCCTGCCGACTGTGGGGCAGGGACGTATCAATCTGGCAGCGTTGATTCTGATTGTGCTAGTGCGCCTGATCGATATCAGCGGAACGGCATTGCTCGGTGGCGGTGTGACCTTTGGGCCGGATGTATTGGTCCTGAGGCTGGTCTTTACCCTGCTGGATGACTTCCTGTGGATGTGCAAAGTGCTGATCTACGTGTCGATTCTAGCGAGTTTTATCCTACTGTTTACACAGTCACCGACACCTTTTGTCGTGCTGATTATGCAGATGACTGAGCCAATCTATGGGCCGTTTCGCCGTCTGCTGCCGGATCTGGGGCCGATTGATCTGTCGCCGTTCATCGCCCTCGTTGTGATTATGGTGTTACGTATGCTGCTGTCCCATTCTTACAGCTTCCTCGTCATGAGTTTGATGAGTTAGGTGTGTCTGCTACGCTGTTGATCTGGGTCAAAGTCCAGCCTGGTGCCAAAAAAACCGAAGTCCTCGGCCTGGAGCCGGGTTTACACCCGTCGTCCCGGCAGAAGATCACATGGCTACGTGTACGTCTCGCGGCACCACCGGTCGATGGTAAGGCCAATCAGGCATTGTGTGCCTTCTTTGCGGACTGGTGCGATGTGCCGCGATCACAGGTGACCTTGATCAGTGGGGAGACCTCTCGTCTCAAACGCCTTCTAATCGATCATCCCCGTCATATCCCTGAAGTACTCTTGGGCTTATCTTCACCCTGATCAATCTTCAGACCGGCACGTGTCCATCAGAAGCCGTCATATCCAGCAAAAACTGTCGCATACGTGTTGGAATGCTTTTGAATTCGGCATAGTCTTTTGCAATATACAAGCTCGACTGGGGGAGTAGTGCATTCAGTGCTTCGGCTGAGGATACCGGATGCGAACGGTCGCCCTCCCAACCAAATATAGCTGTAGGGATCTTCGTCAAACGCGCAAGCTGCTCCCGTGGGGGAAGATTGCTGGCAGCTGCACCACGCATGAGATGCCAGAGGGTGCGGCGTTTGAGTGTTTCGATACCGTCAGCAAGGCCTGCGAGTTGTTCACGTTCGGCCTCTACCAGCCAATCCGGCAGCATCCGGTCCAGGCCACGTGCACTCAATGCAGCCAGCCGTTCTCCACCGAGTAGCCCACCTGCGAGTGCCATACTCCGATAAAAGCGTCCCTGTGCGGCGCGGGTTTCCCAGAGCGTGGGCGGGATGACCAGCAGCAGGGCTTTGATACGCTCAGGCGCCTGCAATGCTGCATACAGTGCCGTGGCACAGCCCATGGATGCCCCGCCAGCGATAAAGCGGCTTTCATCGCACGCGTCAGCCAGTGCCAGCATGTCCCGGCCTAGATTATTCCAAAGGTAATCCGTCGTGTGATAAGTCGATTGGCTGTCGCCATGTCCGCGCGCATCATAGCGGATGAGTCGGATTTGCTCAGGTGATTCTGCCCACTGAAACCAGTTTACTTGGTCTTCGGCTGCCATATTCATCATCAGACCATGTGCCCAGATGAGTGGCATGCCTTGATCTTGTTTACGCACATTCAGATTGATGCCACGGATTTGCATAGGGACTCCTTGGATGGACGTATCACGTTCAATATACAACAGTCCTTAAGAGTAGCATGGTCTGCTTCATGACGCGTTGCATGAAGGGCTGACGTTAAGATGAGTCAACATATTGAAATTTAATCCGTCCGCATCCTGACCTGAGGATGTCTGTACAGGGATATGGCCGAGCTGATGATGGAGATGTGCAAGAATGCCATGCTGCTGGGCAAGGCGTATGATGTCCGCTTTTAAGAGATTTTAGAAAAATATTAGCCGTCCGTTTGCTACGGGCAGGCGTACTGATCAGCAGGAATGTATACGAGGATGGTGATTTCTGGGTGGCTTGTGCAGATGCGGATACTAGCTTAGTACCCATATGCCGTATGATCTGGCATATGCTTGTGCGCAGTGCGGGAGGCAAGCCAGAGGCGATCTTTCAGCTTGCGTTTGGCTTGGGATATCGTGTGTTGTAGGTGAGGGCTGGATATCTGATCGTCCGTCTGGGCTAGGTGTTCGCTGATGATGCCGAGCGACAAAATCTTATGGGCCGGCAGATGATCGATGACGATTTGCCAGAAGCGCTGGTGCGGGGCTTCGCAGGTGATATCAATGTGTAAGCCAGCAACCGGCAGATGGCAGGCGAGATTGAGATTCTCCCCCAGCGTGCCAGCGTAACTGGCAAGGATTAGGCCGAGGTCGCGGCGTTGCAGCAGATGATAGACCCGTTCAAAAGCGTTTTTCCAGATTTGCGGCAGTGACAGTACGAGGATCGGTTCATCAATCTGTACCCAGCGCACGCCGCTTGCTTGCAGTAGGTCAAAGAGTTGCGCATAGACTGGGATCAGCGCATCGAGCCATGCTAGCGTGCCTGTGGCGGGATGGGATGGCATTGCATCGTCATGACCTGACAGCCGTGACAGGTAGAGGAAGGTCAGTGGCCCCGGAATAATCACTTTGAGTACGCGGTCATGGGTTTGGGCGCGTTTGATTTGCGCGAAAAGATCGCTGAAATCCGCCGTAAACACCTGATCTGGTGCCAGCGCAGGAACGCGATAGTACTCCTCTGAATCACACCAATTTCCGTTGGCGAACGATGAGACCAAGCGATCAGCGGTACGCCATACGCCGAGCCGGACTGCTTGCGTCAAGATCGCATCCTGCAGTGACGTGCCATTGACCGTCAGTAGTGAGAGTCCCGCGTCGATCTGCGCTTGCCAGTAGTCATGCTCTCTGGCGATCAGGTCTTGCTGGGTGCAGAGAGTCACACCCAGAAGCTGTGTCTGCGGGATGTCCACGGGATAAGACGATAAGGTTTGCATAGGGATATAGATGCCACTCGATGATCTTGCAGTATGCCGAGATGATGAAGGTGAATCAAACTCAGCTTTTTCATGTTAAGATGAATAAAATTTAAATAAAAAGGCAGCATCATGCTAGAGATTCGTCACCTAAAGACCTTGAGCGTCCTGCGGGAGCAGGGCTCGCTTGCGGCAGCGTCAGAGCAACTGCATTTGACGCCTTCGGCACTCTCGCATCAACTGCGTGAGCTTGAGCAATGGCTATCGCTGACGCTGGTCAATCGCAAGACCAAGCCGTTGCAGTTTACTGCTGCCGGCTTACGACTCTTGCAATTGGCCGATCAGGTATTGCCACAAGTGCAGCGTGCGCGCGTGGAGTTGACACGGCTTGCACATGGGCAGACAGGACGGCTACGTCTGGCGTCGGAATGTCATAGCTGCTTTGACTGGCTGATGCCGGTGCTGAATCGCTACAGGCAGGACTTTCCGGACGTGGATCTGGACTTTGCCAGTGGTTTTGACCCTGCTCCGCATGAGTTGCTCAGACAAGGTGAGATCGATCTTCTGATCACGACCGACTGCCCCGCATTGGATGATGTGGAGTATGTACGTCTGTTCGATTATGAGTCGCGGCTGGTACTGGCTCCTTCGCATGAGTTGGCATCTATGGCCGAGATCACTGCTGACCGAGTAGCCAGTCAGACCTTGATTGCATATCCGGTTGATTCGACGCGTCTGGATGTGGTGGCAGGCTATCTGACCCCAGCAGGGCTGTTTCCTGCCAAAGTCCGAACGACAGAACTGACGCCGATGCTGATCCAGCTTGTTGCGAGTGGTCGTGGTATTGCTGCGCTGCCGGACTGGGTCGTGCGTGAGTATGAACAAAAAGGCTGGGTGGTGAGCCGACGCCTACATCGGGAGACTGCTGATGATGGGCTCTGGCGCACCCTCTATGCGGCCGTACGCCGAGCCGATGAGCGTCAAAGTTATATGCGTGGTTTTTTGGATATGCTGGTCCGGATGACTCAGAATCGTGCATTATTGCTGCCTGTCTAGGAAAGGGAGAGGCTGATGTGTCATGATCTGTCAGGGCAACTGAGATGCCCAGATTGTGTAATCAGTGTGCTGTAAACACATGTAAGCATTTGTCCGATCAAAAAATAATCCAAAAGCGATATAGCGTAGTCGCTATGGCGACGGTGATCGGGCCTGATGTTTTTTTGACTGAAAATGGTAAAAAAATGTCAGTTATTGCGCAATTTTCTTCCTGCAATCCTTATGGAATATTGCGTGTAGTCAGAGGCGTATGTACACTGATACCTCATGCAGAGAAGGGAACTCTCGCAGGAATCGCTCCGGGATCGCGGGCGATCATGGAATGGGAGCGATCAGATGATCGACAAGCGGTATCATGTTTTTATCAGTACTACAGGCGCAGATATGCAGCCTGAACGTGCCGTGCTGACACAAACGCTGGCCAGTCAAGGTTTCTTTTCGTGGGGATTGGAAGTCCGTACACCGCTCACGACCGCATTTGCCCGTCGCCAGATTGATGATTGTGATTACTTCTTGCTCATGCTGGGCTCGCGTTATGGCGAATTGTCCGCATCGGGTGTGAGTTATGTTCATCTGGAATATATCTACGCGATCACCAAACAAAAGCCAGTCTTTGTCATCCTGCATGAGACACCCGAGACACGAGATCCCGAGGTGCATGAGCAAACGGATGAGGGGCGCGTCAAATTTCTCGATTTTCGTCGGCAGTTGCAGCGTGAGCGCGATATGGTGGTCACTTATCGTGAACCACGTGAGCTTGAAGTTATCCTCCGGCACGCCATGCCACAACTGACACAACGATATCCCGCAATCGGCTGGGTGCGTCCGAATGATGCCCCACTCAAAGCACTGCAGGCTGAAAACGAAAAGCTACGCCAGCGTGTCGAGCATCTGACCACCCTAGGTCGAGGCCGTACTATGCCGCGTGCGGTCTATCAATTGGATGATGAAAAGAATCCGGCGTCAATGCTGGAGTTGCCAACTGTCAGTGGTGAAGAAAAGGTCGCCTTTGACTACCGTGTGCATGCCTATCAAGATGGGAATTTCAAAGAGCTGCGGCCACGGCGCGAGATGACGTGGAATGAGATTCTGTATGCAGTTGGTGCGGGTTTTCAGCCTGCTGCTGCCGAAGAGCATTTTGCGCAGGTCATGAATGAATATCTGAACTACGATGCGCTGCAAGATGTGCAGGAGTTCATGCCCGGTGCGCATGCAACAGCCCGCTGTCAGATCAATGTACGTGCATTGCATGCGATCAAGATGCAGTTTAAGCACAATAAATGGATCGTTCCGGTCGGGCGTGACGAACGCCATCGTATCCTCTGGGAGCTGTCTGCGACCGGCGAGGCGCAACTGAATATGCTGATGCAGCAGCAGAAAGATCGGGTCAAAACCGGTACGCCAGTACCAGCCCCTGCAATTACCGCTGGCGGAGTGTCTTCGCAGTCTTAAGCTGCTCCGCTATACTTTTCTTCGTGATGCCTATTTCCCCCTTCTCTTGATGCCTATCGTGCAGTCGTGTCGATGGCACGCTGCCTGAGGTCTGCTGATGTCTACGTCTGATGCTGTTGTCACTGCTCGCCGGATCACGGCGGTACTGCTGGTCAATCTCGGTACGCCCGATGCACCGACGCCACCTGCGGTGCGGCGCTTCCTGCGTGAATTCCTGTCTGATCGGCGGGTGATCGAGATTCCGCGTGTGCTGTGGCAGATATTGCTGTGCTTGGTCATCTTGCCCTTCCGCCCCAAGCGCGTGGCTAAAGCCTATGCCGCCATCTGGCGCGGTGACTCACCGATGCGCGAGATACTGCTGGCACAGGTAAGGGCGCTTGCAGTGTTGTTTCGGAGCAAGCCTCTATCCGCGGATGTGATAGTGAAACCTGCCATGACTTATGGTCAGCCGGGGCTGCATGCTGCGCTGGATGAGGTAACGGGCTTAGGTACAGAAAGGGTGATCGTGTTGCCGCTGTTTCCACAGTATTCGGCGACGTCGACGGGTGCGGTATACGATGTCGTATCGCGCTGGATGCTGACCAAGCGCAATTTGCCCGAGATGACGGTGATCAAGGATTACTATGATCATCCGCGCTATATACAGGCGCTTGCAGAAAGCGTGCGCCGCTATCAGGCCCAGCATGGGGTGGCGGAGCGGCTCTTGATGTCGTTCCACGGAATACCGCTGCCCTATGCTGAGCGGGGTGATCCGTATCCTGAGCGCTGTCATGCGACGGCGCGGCTGTTGGCGCAAGCATTGGGTTTGTCAGAGTCACAGTGGGCGATCAGCTTTCAGTCGCGTTTTGGGCGGCAGGAGTGGGTGAAGCCGTATACCAGTCAGTTGCTCACCGAGTGGGGGCAGGCTGGGGTGAAGTCGGTACAGGTGATCAGTCCGGCCTTCTCGGCGGACTGTCTTGAGACGCTGGAGGAGTTGGCGATCGAGAATCGACATGTATTCACTGAGGCTGGCGGGGAGGCGTATGCTTATATTCCGGCGCTGAATGCGGATGAGTTGCATATCCAGATGATGCGGGAGTTGGTGGAGCAGTATTTAGTCGGCTGAGTAATACTTGTTGCGAGAGGGTAAATGATGGTTAGCCGTTTTTTCATCTGTATGCTGCTTTTCTCTCTGCTCAATCTGGCTTGGGCTGATCCGTTGAATCTGGCTTGGGCTGATCCGTTGAATCTGGCTTGGACTAGCAGATCAAATTCTGCGAATGCAAGTACGCCACTCACCCAAAGTGAATATGATCAGCTCATTGTTTATACTCTAAGTGGGCACAATTTGATTTATTTTGACTGCAGCAAAGCTGGTTTTCCGCTTACGTATATGGCGCTTAGTGAGGATGCCGTTAGAGGCTATTGCCAAAAAAAAACCGTGTTGGATGCGGATACCATTCACTCGATCACGCGTATTCTTTCTGGCGGCAGAGTAGATGTTGGAAAAGATCTGTTGGCGTTTGATGGCAGCTATCCACAATATTTTTTTGATTTTTATTTGGATGATGGTGAGCAGGTTAGCTTTATCGTTTGGAATGATCATGTCGGAAAAGTGCGTGTTAAAAATCATAGCAAGGTATCCCATGCATATCTTAGATTTGATACCGGTATTTTAGATCAGCTACATGCTTTGGCTCACTAACCTCTATGGTTGTAATGAGCGTGGTTGCTGTGATCTTTGATCTTAAGGGGGCGTGATGCGAGATACGGAAATCTCCGATTTAGTTGATGAGATCCGAACTGCATTCCAAAGTGTTGAGCTTGGTGATGAATACACGCTTTTAGAAGAGGATTTTTACGATACTGGCGGGCTGCGGCGTCACTTTGATCAACTGGGGTGTGATGAACGTGGAGTCTATATCTCTCCTACGTTATGTATTGCGTTCTCTGAGATTGAGGCTCGGATTCGTTGTCACTTTTGGCCTGATCTGAGTCAGGACATTGCCTTGGAAGCCCTGCATGGTAGACAACGAGCCAGAAATCCTTTTCCAAGGTGGCAGGATGTGACTTTTCCGTATTTGAATGCGCATCGCGCAGTCGGCTTTCTCTCTGTACAGGCATTTAAATATTATTTACCGGCGGCGATGCTGATTTTTATTGATCGCTATAGGCAGGGCTTTGAGGCTATTTTCTTTCAAGATTTTGAATGCACGTTGCTTTGGCGTGCTGATGATTATATCGAGTCTTTTGATCGTGCTCAGAAAGACGCTATTGTAAGATTCCTTAAGTATTATTCAGCATTGCCTGAGCGATATCTGACGGAGGATGAGGCTGAGATTGGCATTGCAACATATGCGACTTAAGCAAGCTTGAGTACATCCAAAGTTCACATCTAGGCGTTGTGCTTCACGGTATCTTCACCGGTCTTTCATTTGAGAACATAAAAAAATATCAAGATAATCTATTGAATAATTTAGTGTTCAATAGGGGGGTGGTATGCTTTTTAAATCCAAAAATTTTTCTGTGCTCTGCGTGAATTTGATCGGGATGATTGCATTCTTGTTGATTGCATCTCAGTTCTGGGCGCCAACGGGAGAAGAGGATTTACCCGTAGCATTTGGAGATGCTTTTGGTTGGACAATAGAAGCTGGATCTGTCCTGATCATCTATCTGATGATAAATGCTGTTTGGTTAATATGTATTATTTGGGGGATGTGGAAAGGACGGAACGCTTATTCTGTCTTACATTGGTTGTTCGTAGCGTTTTTGTGGGTAACTGCAGTTTGTATTGATGCATCACATCATTACGTCGGCTAACGGTATCTACATGAGCTGAAATATGAAAAAATTTATAATGTTGCTTTGTGCTTGGTTTGCTATGACGGTATGGTATTTTTGGTATGTCTTTATCGAAAATGCGAAAAATCATACTTCGTTGCCGATCAGTTTTATGGTCAGTGCTTTTGTTGTTTTATTTGTAATGTGCATCGTGGAAATACAAACGCAGATAGCGGCGAAAAAGAGAGGCATTCATTGGCTTTCTCTTTCTTTAATGAGTATGGTCTCGATATTTCTGGTTATCACCTTGAATGTCTTAAATGTAATGGAACAATAGGATACTTGGATCTCAAGGGGTATGCCGGATCGACCTTCATGGAGTTTGAGTTTAATTACACGTTAAGTTCATTGGGAGCGGGCTAACAGCAAGGTGCAATACGCTTTGGTTTATTGCACCTTACACGAGCTTAGACCTATGCTTTCTACCCAATGATAAATGGAAATACCTCATCAAAATAATGCGGATTTGCCTCGATCTTCTCCGTGGTCAATAGGAGGTTAACGACACTTCTATCCAGAATAAGATCATAAACGCCCACTTCGATCCATCCGGTTTCCCAAAAACTTACACAGCCTAACTTGGCTGGACTGCTAAATTCGACTCTCTCTGAAGAGTGTGAACCGAAATTAGCGAACTCAGAATAAGACGATACGTACTCGAAGGAAAAGCCATCCATTTTGGGCTTGATGAGTGTGTCAAAGTCGGCAATGCTTTTAATAATCATCGTTTTGAGAGCCTTAAGTGAAGCAGGCTGGGGCAGGCCCCAGCCTATACGGGCTTAGTGTCCTGACGCATACATCACGGCCATCACTTTAATGATGATCCAGATCACTGCAAATAGCATCACCACGATGCCCGAGACCATACCACGCTTTTTCACGCCCTGACCCAGTACCACACCCGGCATGCCATCTGCCGTATTTATAAAGGTATCCTGATCACGAATGATCGCTTGAGGTGGGAGCTGTGGCGACAGTGTGGTCAGGCCGTCGATTCGCTTGACCGCCGTACCGATGGCGAGAAACTCGATGATGCCGCCGCCCAGATCATAGACATAGGTCTTGATCCCGACTACCTGATCAGCGCCCGCCTGATCTGCATCCCGCTGGATATGCTTGAGGGCATTTTCACGCGCTTCATAGATAAGCGTAGTCATGGTAGTGATCTCGCCTTTGACAAACGAGCGCAATGCGGAGCTTATCCCGCCGATGAGACCCAAAGAGTAGACCGAGACGCCCAGTACCAGTTTGACCGGCATATAGCCGAGATTGATCAGATTCCACATCTCTTCATTGGTGAGATCGCTGGTGATGGGGTTGCGATGTGCACTCTCGGGCAGTGCGGCGTGGTTGGAGGCTGTGCCGATCATGACCATCTCCTGCATGCCGCCCAGCGCCAGAATGGTAGTCTTGATCCCGACCACGGCGTTACAGCCGATGGTGCTTGCCTCGTTTGCGATGCGCTCCAGTGCCAGATGACGGGTCTTGTTAAAGATTTCGGAGTATTGGCGAATCTCGCCGCGTGCAAGACTGCGCAGACTGCCGACGATGCCCCCACCCAGACCGATCGAGTAGGCGACATTGCCAAAGACAAACTTCTTGGGGGTAAAGCCGCTATCCAACTGGCAGTAAAGCGCCTGACCGTCGGCGGCGGTGGAGAATTTAAAACGGTCATCGCTTGCGCCATCGGTGTGGACGGTTGAGCCGATGGAGAGAAATTCGATGTTGGTGCCCTGAAAGATCAGGTCGTTGGAGACGCCCGTGATGCCGATGCCACCGTGGCTTTTGGCTTCGGCCTGCATGCGTTTGTATGCTTCGATGCGACCGGTGTGGATCAGATCGGTGACGGCAGTGATCTCGCCGCCAGCCAGAATCTTGAGGCCCGAACCGATGCTGCGCAGCAGGCCCAAGGAGTAGACGCTATTGCCGATCACCAGATTGCCAGGAAGGAGGCCTTTTTGTTTGAGGCAGTAGATTTCGTTGCCGGAGAGGCCAGTGATGATACTCATGGTGCTGAATCCTTGTCGATTAGACGTCTGTGGATGGTGCCTGCACTGCGTATATGAGCCTGTTGAAAGAATGCGGTGGGCAGGTGCAATGTGCAGAGGCTCAGTGCACCTTTGTACGATGCATGACTTTTTTAATCAAGCTTTTAACTTGTTGTCTTGAGTGATTTTTCTAGCTCTGTCACCTGATCGCCGTAGTTGGCGATCTGTATGCCATCACAGTTGCCGGGTATGGCCGGTGTGACGGGCGGCATCGCACGCAGTACTTTGCGACCATACAGGGTCTGCATCTTGATGCGGGCATTCGCTAGACGCTGATCAATCCCGCCCACTTTGCTGGCATCGATCTGGTCACAATTGCGGATACGCATGACTTCCTGTGCGTAAGCGGCCTTGCTGTAGAGATAGACCGCACTCATCATCTGGGGATCGGGGGCAGCGACATGTACCTGAGGCTGGCTGATGGGCGCTGATGCAGGCATGACGTCCTCTGCGTGTGCAAGAGGTACAAGGCAGATCCATGCGGCGATGGTGAGGTGTTTCATATCCTATCCTTGGTTTTTCGTTTTCTGGCTTTTGATTTTGTAGCAATGGGCTTATCGCTCAGTAGGTAAGGATACCTGAAAATGGACGGCTTGAGGTTGGTCTTAAAAACCTAAATGAGCGGTGCAATCTGCCAATCCAGTTTGCACCCGCCATGCTATTGGTGGTTCGGAAAATTAAGCTTTTGCCTCGACATGACGTTTGAAGTTGTCGAGGATCGCTTGCCATCCCGCTTGCTGCTGCTCGATGGAGTGTGAAGGCTCGCTGTCAAACTGCACTTGGACGGTCACGCCATCGCTGCCCTGCGTGAAAGTTACCTGCGCTTTGCGATCACCGAACGCATAAGCGATGCGTTGATGCTCGATAACTTCGGTGTAGGTCCCGGCAAAGTCAAAACCCATGCTGCCGTCTTTGGTCTCCATGCGTGATGAGAAGGCGCCACCAGCGCGCAGATCGACGCTTGCGGCTGTGGTGTGCCAGTCGTCAGAGGCACTATTCCATTGGATGATGTCGGCAGGTGTGGTATAGGCACGCCAGACGTGGTCGATCGGCGCAGCAACAGTGGTTTGAACGGTGATTTCCATACACGTAGCTCCTGATAATATTAATGATTATGAAAAAACGGCTCCACATTGTGTATTATTTTTGACCAAGTGGGAAGTGCGTGAAATGGACGCATTGTCGTTATTCTGTCAAGCGGGGTTGCCGACCCGGAGGGTGGTCGGCAGGGGGGGCTATGGTTAGATTGGGCGTGAATTAACCGGCATTCGCAAGCGCGGCTGGCGCCGTGTTGGTCATATCTTCGATCACAAATAGCGGTGTGATCACTGTCAGGGCCTGCATACGTAGATGACCATCAATAAAACCCAGCAACTGGCCTGAGACAAACGGGGTCCAAGCTTCATTGTCAGTAAGCGGGAAGGTGGCGATCACGGCGATGCGGTCATCAGGCGTGGTGTACTCGCTGAAGTCCACTTCCAGATCGACGTCCACTAGATGAGCATTGCTAAACGGATAGGCGCGGATCAGCCAGTGCAGGTTGGTGGTGCCATAGGCAAACAGCGCCTGACCATTGGAGAGCATGAAATTAAAGGTACCATGTGCAGCGATGGTGGGCGCGATCTCGGCCAGCGTGTCAAAGATCTCTTGCTCGGTGGGTGCAGTGAGACCAAAGCGATTGCGCAGGGCTTGCATCAGGGCACAGAAGGCACGCTCGCTGTCGGTGGTACCGACAGGCAGGTAGGTGCCGTCAAGCTCTGGCGCATAGTCTTTCAGATCACCATTATGGGCGAAAATCCAGTGTCGGCCCCACAACTCGCGCATAAAGGGATGGCTGTTCTCAAGCTGGATCTTGCCTTGAGTAGCCTTGCGGATATGAGCGATGACGTTTTTGGATTTGATCGGATGATGGCACAGGCATTGAGCGATCGGCGAGCTGGCGGCAGACTGACTGTCAATGAACAGTCGGCATGCTTTATCTTCAAAAAAGGCGATGCCCCAGCCGTCAGCATGGTCGGACGTGATGCCCGCGCGACGCGAGAACCCTTTAAACGAAAAGGTAATATCTGTGGGCTTGGCGCAATTCATGCCGAGTAGCTGGCACATCGTAAATACAGACTCCAAAATCAAAGATCGATCAGTAAAGCTGCCATGAGCGGCTATCGATTGATCTTGCGTTAGTGTATCGGATTGAGCAGTACAGATGCGAGTGTTTATGGTACAGGCGGTAAATTTTCCTGTCCTTGAGGCCGTTTAGACCTGTATGAGATGCGCAGTCTGATACTTGATTTAAAGATGCAAAAAGCGCTCCTGAAAGTTAAACGTCTTTTGCGATGGTTTGGTTGACGATGATGGATCTATAGCACCAATTCTGCATAAAAATGTCTCGTCTATACAAATAATGAATATGGGATAAGTTAGCTACGGATGTGCTTAAGGTTCTGAGAGTTTGAAGATCGGTTATGATGGTTGCCTATAACGCAAGTTCGTTTATCGCCAGTGCGATGGGGCAGAAAGAGGATTTAAGAAAGTCATGCTGAAATTTGAAGTTATTCCTGTCACGCCGTTTGAGCAAAACTGTACCTTGCTCTGGGATGAGGCGACGCGCGATGCGGTGCTGATCGATGCGGGCGGCGATATCCCTAAACTCACAGTAGCACTGAATAAACATCAGTTGACGCTAAAAGCGCTATGGCTGACGCATGGTCACTTGGATCATGTGGGTGCAGTTGGGCAACTGGCGCGTGAGTATGGGGTGCCGGTACTGGGTCCGAATGAAGAAGAGCGATTCTGGCTGGATGCATTGCCCATGCAGGCTAAGATGTTTCGTTTTCCGACGCCTGAACCGGTGGTGGTGACCACATGGCTGAATGCAGGTGACACCTTGACCTTGGGTCGCTATTGTTTTGAAGTGCGCTACACGCCCGGTCATACGCCGGGACATGTGGTGATTTATTCAGAGGATTTGGGTCTTGTCTGGACGGGCGATGTGTTGTTTGCCGGAGCGGTCGGCAGGACGGACTTTCCGCGCGGGGATCATGCACAGTTGATGGATTCAATCCGGCGTGAGCTGTTTAGTTTGCCTCCTGAAACCCGATTGATCGCAGGTCATGGCCCGATGAGTACGATTGGGCACGAGATGCGGACCAATCCTTTTGTGGCGGGGCGTGCGGGCTGAAAAGCATGCTTGGAATCATGTGATACCTTGCCCCATGCTATATATCATGCAAGATCGTGGCAGCATACAATCGGACAGGGTGTTGTTGCGTTTCGTCGGAAAACTGGAATTACGGGTTGTGTTCAAAACATGATCAAGCGTATGCTTGTTTGTGGGATTTGTTCGTCAAATAATGTACGTTAAAACGGACAAAAATGACTTAATCAGGAGATATGGATATCTCGGGACTCATATAGACCTATGATTGACAAGACAGGGAAGCGAAAGACCGTGATGCTGCCGCAGGCAGCAGAGCAGCACTGGCAGGGTTTAAGGCGTTGGCTGGATTCCGCGATAGTGCTTGAGTGGGGGGCGATAGAGAAGAGCATGATTGTGCTGTTCTTTATGATCCTACTGTACCCTTCGTATGTGCTTTACATGCAAATGGTCCTGCATCATCCGTTGTGGCATCAATATCTTGATCCTGTATTAGCGCAGCTCTTATTGAAGCTCAACGTAGGGGTGATCGTAGGGGCCGTAGCGCTGATGCTAGCCGGCTTCCGTTTGCGCCATCATGTGATTACCGAGCGGTTTTTTCCTGTCGTCGTCATTTTCTTTTATGCCATATCAATGTGTGCAACCGGTTATATGGTCGGTGCCTTAAGCCCTGCGACAGGTGTCTTTCTACTCGGCACACCGTTGCTTGGGCTGGTATTGTTTCCTCGGGGCATTATTCTCTTGGTGACGGCATTGGCCGCGATAGCCGTGGTCAGTCTGGGCTATGCTGGTGTGATTGGGGCGATCCCATATGCGCCGCTCTTTGTCAGTGGCAGTATTTTGGATCTCAAGACCCATTCGACCTTTTATTTTTATAGTCAGATGTTCTTTATGTTGCCACCTGCTGTGGTGATTCTGGTTAGCTCTGATCTGATCTTTAAACAATGGCATAAACGCGGTCGCGAGGTCAAATTGCTGAGTCAGGTGGATCCATTGACCGGCTTATTTAACCGCCGGACCATCAATGAGCATCTGGAGCATTTGATGGCGTCCAGTCAGGTGGACAACAGATTGTCGGTGCTTTTGCTAGATCTGGATTATTTTAAGCGTATCAACGATACCTATGGTCATCTGGTCGGCGATAAGGCGTTGCGTGCGGTAGCAGAGGTGCTGCAGTCCAATATGCGCAAAGAAGATGTCGCTGGACGTTTTGGCGGTGAAGAGTTTATTGCGGTGTTGTCAGATGTCGGGCCCGATATCGGAATTGCCGTCGCCGAGCGTATCCGTGAGCGGGTACAAGCGCTCTGGGTGCTGGATGAAGCCGGTCAAGCGATCCGGGTAACATTGAGTATCGGTATCGCCAGTTGTCGGCCACATGGCATGGTCAGCATGGATCGGATGTTGGTCAGGGCTGACCGGGCCTTGTATCAGGCCAAGCAGAGAGGACGCAATTGTGTGGTCCATTACGATCAGATCCCGCAACTTCCCGTGACAACGGGGGCAAATGCGGAAAGTCATGCATCGGACCTTACAACACCGATGGTTCGTGGCTATGATGCCAGTCAGACTGCGGGCCTGAGAGTCTGATCTGGTATCTGAAAATGCTGATGTAGAGGTCGTCTGCGGAGTCTTAGTCGTCGAGTTCGTCCGGTGCGGTGGGCTGAGCTGTCTGCTCAGGTATCCGGTAGTCTTCACTGGCCCAAGCGCCGAGGTCGATCATTTTGCAGCGCTCTGAGCAGAATGGCCGATAGGGGTTGTTGGTCCAGAATGAAGGATTGCCGCATTTGGGGCAGGGAAAGCGGGTTGGTGCGACCGGTTGGTCAGTTGTCTGGTTCATGTCGTAATCCTGTCATACAGACCATATTTATCGATGAATTAACGATTATAGCCTACCTTGATGGTCTGATTCGCAAATCGCGAGTGTCCTCGTGTATAATGCCGCATTGAAATTGCCGTGTTAAAAGCACAACGAGGACCACATGCTGACGATCGTACAAGAAGCCCTCACCTTCGACGATGTGTTATTACTGCCTGCGTTTTCCAATGTATTGCCTAAAGATGTCTCGCTGAAGACGCGCCTGACGCGCGGTATCGATCTCAATATTCCTTTGGTATCGGCTGCGATGGATACGGTGACTGAATCCCGTATGGCGATCGCGATTGCCCAAGAAGGCGGAATCGGTATCCTGCACAAGAACATGGATATCGCTGCCCAAGCAAGCGAGGTACGCCGGGTCAAGAAATTCGAAGCCGGTATGGTCAAAGACCCGATCACGGTGAGCCCAGACTTAAGCGTGGGTGAACTGATTGCCCTGACACAGTCGCATCGCATCAGCGGTGTACCAGTCGTGGTGGGCGACAAGGTGGTCGGTATCGTGACCAGCCGCGACATGCGCTTTGAAACCAATCTGGAACAGCCTGTCCGCAACATCATGACGCCGCAGGATCAATTGGTGACGGTGCGTGAAGGCGACTCCAATGATCATATCAAGAGCCTGCTGCATCAACACCGCATCGAAAAAGTGCTGGTGATCGATGATGACTACACGCTCAAAGGCTTGATCACGGTCAATGACTTCCGTAAAGCCGAACTGTATCCGAATGCATCCAAAGATGGCTTCGGCCGTCTGCGCGTCGGTGCTGCGGTCGGTACCGGTCCAGAGACGCCAGATCGCGTGATTGCGCTTATCGACGCTGGTGTGGATGTGCTGGTGGTGGATACTGCGCATGGTCACTCCAATGGCGTGATCGAGCGTGTGCGCTGGATCAAGCGCGAATTCCCTCACATGCAGGTGATCGGTGGCAATATCGCAACAGGCGATGCCGCGCTGGCACTGCTGGATGCGGGTGCAGATGCCGTGAAAGTCGGTATCGGTCCTGGTTCGATCTGTACCACGCGTATCGTTGCCGGTATTGGTGTGCCGCAGATCTCTGCGATTGATAATGTCGCACGTGCGCTGAATGACCAGATTCCGCTGATCGCCGATGGTGGTATTCGTTATTCAGGCGATCTGGCGAAGGCTATTGCTGCAGGTGCCAGCTCGATCATGGTCGGTTCGCTACTCGCTGGTACCGAAGAGGCACCGGGTGAAGTCGAGCTGTTCCAAGGTCGTTACTTCAAGGCCTATCGCGGGATGGGTTCGCTGGGTGCTATGTCGGGTCGTACCGGTTCGAGCGACCGCTACTTCCAGGATGCCAAAGACGGTGTCGAGAAGCTTGTGCCAGAGGGCATCGAAGGTCGTGTGCCGTACAAAGGCCCGATGAGCGGCATCGTCCATCAATTGGTCGGTGGACTGCGTTCGTCGATGGGTTATACCGGCTCTGCGGACATCCCGACCATGCGCCGTGAGCCGAAGTTCGTCAAGATCACCTCGGCGGGTATGCAGGAGTCGCATGTGCATGATGTGACGATCACCAAAGAAGCGCCGAACTATCGCGTGGGTTGATGCATGCTGATCGTATAACGATCATTTAAGCCAAAAGTACAAAAGCCAGCACTTGCTGGCTTTTTTCTTGCTTAATTATCAGAGAGCTGCAGTGTGCCGCACCGTTAGATTATTTGGCGGTCAGTGCTTGATCGGCAAACCGGATGCCGTTCCAGCCATGCTGGATAAAGTTGCGGATGTTCTGGTGATCGGTGCCTTCGGGATGCAACTGGACGGCGTTGTAATGTTCGGCAAACAGACTCAAGGTTTGTTGCTCGTTCAACTGATTCGCTTGCGCAAAGGCAAATATGCGGCAACTTCCCGAGTTCTCACCAGCGTTGTTGTGAACGCTGCCATTGTGAAAGGCGGTTGGTGTGAAGCTGTAATGTGCATCGATATGGGCCAGTACGTCACCGAACTGGGCCTGACCTTGTGCAAGGCGCAGCAGTAGTGTGCTGTGGTGAGATGGGGTCTCTGTGGACATGATGATTCTCAAACATGGGTTATGAGGCGGAAAGTGGCACTATTGTAAGGATTTTTTTCTAATACTGGGCTGGCTGTATCAAAATTTAAATACAGGCCTCATATCATGGAGAGAGTGTAGTGGTGAGTCAGATAGGATGATGAAGCAGGATTCAACGACGGTGGACATGGAACGCACGCTGAGGCTAGCAGAAATGCTGCAGCAATGGGTGATCAAGGCAGCTGTGTTTGATGGGCATATCCATGCCCCGACGGTAATCGCCGCAGCGGCACAGATGACGGGAACCATGGTGTTCCGGTCACTGGGTGCAATTGCGCCACATATCAAGCCCGGAACAGTGATGTTGAGTGCGCAGGCCCATGCGTTTGGGCCGAAGTTTATGGATTTGATCTTTGCAACGGCACAGGCGCTGGTTGGGCCGATAGACCATGAGGCGGTGAGTGCCGCGAAAGTGACGACGACATGGTCGAGATTATCCTTGCTTGAACTGCAGGCGCACATAGATCCTTTTTATGAGGTGTTGGCGAAGACGGAGCAACTCAGTGCACTGGATGGGGCGCGGCTGTTTGCGGTGGCGACAGGGCAACTGATCGGTCAGTTCCGCGCGGATATCAATCCTGCCGATGGGTGTGCGCTTGCACTACGTGGCTTGGTTGAAGGGGCAAAGACCGTGCCTCGGCGTTTGTCTGGTACCAGTTAAGATGTACTGATGTCCTTTATGTATATTGATCAACAGCCCGCCGTCTGCGGGCTGATGTGTTATGGGACCTTGAACCTGCGTAGATCAGTTGAGTGTGTACAACTCAGTCAGTGGTTTAAAATTCTGATTGATTTTGAGGTGTACCATATTCCAATAGTGCCCGCTGATTGTACGGTTGACCATGATAGTCTCGGCTGAGGGCATGAAGCTGTCCCAGTATTTGATTGATTTACGCAGTTGCTCGACGGTCTGTAGATGAACCGTACTTGCGCCAAAATCAAAGGGTGTGATCATGGGTGAGAGCAGGATATCACGCCATGCCAGATAGAAGTCGGCCGGGATCTGCCCGTGGAAATTGCGTACTTTGAGCGCACGCAGGGCGTCTTCAAGCTGGCCAACATTGCTCTGGATAGCACCGCTCATCAGGTCCTTATAGTGCTGAACGATGGGCAGGTTGAGTTCTTTAATCCCGCCAAAGTCATACACCACGACTGAGCCATCAGGCCGGAACGCGAAATTGCCCGGATGTGGGTCACAGTGGAAGCTATTGAGGATAAAGATTTCCTGCCCGATCATGTTAAACAGGCGCTCGCCGATCTCATTTCGTACCTCAAGCGGGTACTGGGCGGCGGTTTCAATCGAATCACCGGGCTCATAGCTCAAGGTCAGCACGCGGCGGCTGGTGTAGTCATTATAGACTTTAGGGATGATGAGTTTTGAGTCTTTGAGATTATGAAAGGCTGCAAAGACATTGAGGTTGTGCGCTTCCTGCAGGTAGTTGAGCTCGGCATGCAGACTGTCTTGGATCTCATTAAATAGCGCATCCTGCAATTGCTTGTCGATCTTCATCACACCCGCAAGCTTCAAGGCAAGGCGCAGTTGTTTGAGGTCGCTGTCACAGCTTTCATCCACGCCGGGGTATTGTACCTTGACTACGACCTCTCTACCGTCCAGCAGCACGGCGCGATGCACCTGCCCGATGGAGGCGGCGGCAAAGGATTTTTCCTCAAAACTCTGAAAGAGCTGATTCAGTGGTTTACCGAGCTCTCGCTCAACTTGGCCGCGAATCACGGAGAAGGCAACGGCTGGCGCTTGGCGTTGCAGTTTGGCTAACGCTTTGGCGATCTCGGGTGGAAAGAGGTCCTGATATTGCGAGGCGACCTGACCGACTTTCATCGCGGCGCCTTTCATTTCTCCCAAGGTATTCGCAATCTGGGTGCCGATCTCTTCAAACAGGGCGGTACGGGCAGCTTGTTTTTGCTCTTCGCTGCTGTTGAGGGATTTGATGGCGTTACCGGCAGCTTTGGTGGCGATGCTGGCAGTCATCCCCGCGAGTTTGAGAAAACGGCGTCCGGGAGTGGTGGGTCGGTCAGACACGGTCAATTCCTTCTTCTTGTGAATCTGTGGTGTGAGGTGGTCAAGATGGGGTACTGAACCTTCCCTTGATCTTGACATCATAGGGGTGTGGGTAGTGAAAAACGAGGTGTTTTTGACCGACTTTTTGCAAAAATCGGCCAATGAACACTCAAGGTAATGATTTTGCATGAGGTGGGTGGTGCTTTTGCGATGACCGGCTCGTCATGTCGTGTGCTTGGTAGCATATGCAGTTAGTGGTGTTTCAGGGTGATGGTGCTGTAATGGATTGAGCAGGCCAACGCTTGGCAATACGCCGCTCCTGTATGCGCAGGCGGATATTAAGCAGGCCTGCGGCAGCAGCCAGCCCCACGATCAGGCCGACCCAGAAACCTGGGGCGCCATGATCCAATACGCGGGACAGCAGATAGCCAGTGGGGAAGCCGACCAGCCAGTAGGCAATAAAGGTCATCCACATCGGCACTTGTGTGTCCTGCATGCCCCGCAGGCAGCCTGCGGTAGTGACTTGCAAGGCATCGACGAGCTGATAGGCCATGGCGTAGAGCATGAGGCTGGCAGCCAGCTCGCGCACATACGGATCGTTACTATAGAGCAGTGCAATCTGATGGCGGGTCAGGGTGATAATCAGCATGGTGCAGAGGGCGAGCAGACAGCCTAACGACAGACCGACACGGCGCAGTTTGCGCATGCCTATCGCATTCTGCTGACCATAGAGTTGGCCCATACGAATGGTGATGGCGGTCGAGAGTGACAGGGGAATCATGAAAAATTGCGAGGTCATCGACAGGGCGACCTGATGCGCCGCAATGGTGATCGGGCCAAATGGTGTCAGGATCACCGCGCCGAGGCAAAACAGCGTGACTTCAAAGAAAATGGCGATCCCGATAGGAAAGCCCAGCCGGGCAATACGCATGATGATCGGTGTTCGTGGCTGCTCCCATGCATCAAAGATGCGGATCTGGCGATAGTGGTGCGACAGCGACAGATAAAGGGCAAGGATGGTCAGCATTAGCCACTGCAGGATGGCGGTTGAGAAGCCGCAGCCAGCGCCGCCTAGCGCTGGTACCGTCCATGGTCCGATCTGAAAGCCATAGATAAAGAGGACATTGAGCGGTACGGCCAAGAGTAGGCAGAATAAGCTGATGATGGTGACGGGGCGCGGTCTGCCTAGGGCCTCGGTATAGCAGCGTAGGGCGGTATAGAATGCCAGCCCCGGAAAGCCGGCAGATACCGCGATCAGAAACAGGCGCGTTTTGGGGATCAGGGTATCGGGGATCTGAAACAGCGCCAGATGCGCAGCCAGCAGATTAAGGATCAGCGCTCCTGCAAGGCCGACGCCAAGCGCAAGCCATAGCGCCTGTCGGGCGATGGTAGGGATGCGTTGGATGGATTTAGGGTCTAATGTCTGCGCGCCAAAGGCTTCAGCGATTAGCGGCGTAGTAGCCTGCAGGATACCGCCCAAGAGCAGCACCAGCGGTAGCCAGAAGCTGACGCCGAGTGCCACCGATGCAAGGTCTCCTGCCGAGACGTGACCCGACATGATGGTATCGATGAGTCCAAAGCCTGCCTGAGCGAACTGGGTCAGTAGGATTGGCAGCATCAGGACGATCAGTTGACGGGCCTCTAGCCGGAAAGCATGGATGGTCTTGGTCAGACTGGAGGGTTTGGGTGGCTTGCCTTGCGTTGGGATGTGGAGGGAAGAGGCCACGCGAATCGTCACTGAAATGAGGTATGGTGTCGTATTGTAGTGGAAAAGCGACTGTATGCGCGAGGCCGGTGTTGTACGAGACCCTCTCGTGTTTTCGGCACAGTCATCACGATGACAGAGGTAGGGCGAAGCGGATGAAGACGAGATTGCGCGTGCATTATTTTCAGCATATTAAAGATGAAGGGCTGGGGAGTCCTGAATCATGGCTGCAAGGTCAGCAGGCGGTGGTGACCAGCACGCCCTTCTTTGAATGGCAGGTCGGTGATCCGTTACCGATATTGCCGGACCCTGATCATGTGGATCTGCTCATCATCATGGGTGGGGCAATGAGTGTAAATCAGATGCAGGAGTATCCTTGGCTGATCGGTGAGAAAGCCTGGATACATGACTTTATTGATCTGGGTAAGCCAGTGGTGGGCTTGTGTCTGGGCGCGCAATTGATCGCCTGTAGTTTGGGTGCCGGCGTGACGCGCAATCCGGTTAAGGAAATCGGCTGGTGGGAGATACAGGCGGTGCCGGTACATCCTTCAGACAAAGCGCACGACGTATTTGCGTTTCCTGATCGGCTGACCGCGCTCTGCTGGCACGAGGACACCTTTGCTCTGCCTGAAGGCGCTATATGGCTGGCAAATAATCCAGCTTGTCCGCATCAGGCATTCCAGTATGGTGATCGGGTGTTGGCGTTTCAATTTCATCCAGAGAGCACACCGCGAAATCTCGATCTTTTTCTACATGATGCAGATTATCTGGCGCTGGGCCATGAGGCTGCGCAGGAGCAAAACCGCTATATCCAGCATCCTGACGCACTCAGCGGGGTCGGTGAGAAGATGTTTGAGGCACCCAATCTGATGCTGAGTCGGGCGCTTGATTTTGTCATGCGAGAGATCAAGCAGCATGATTAAGGCGTAAAGATGACCGGATACGAAAAAACTGGAAATTTTTTGATCAAATGACTTGTCATGGACTTGGATCCTGATTAAAATGCGCCACACTTTTTAGTTAGCTGTTTTCCCTCATCGTCGAGTAAGACTACAGGGGCTGACAAAACAGTCGGGGCATCGTTCTCGACATTAAGTTAAGCGACGTCTTTACCGCAGCGATATGGCTGAGTGGTGGAGATAATTCTTTTTATTTGATTTTTGGTTTGGAAGTGATGTTATGGCTAACCAAAGAATCCGCATCCGTCTGAAAGCATTCGATCATCGTCTGATCGATCAGTCGGCTCAGGAAATTGTTGAGACTGCGAAACGCACGGGTGCACAGGTGTTAGGTCCGATTCCGATGCCTACACGCATTGAGCGCTTTGACATCCTGACTTCGCCACACGTCAATAAAGACGCACGCGATCAGTATGAAATTCGCACACATAAGCGTCTGGTAGATATCGTATCGCCAACCGACAAGACCGTGGACGCGCTGATGAAGCTCGACCTGGCTGCCGGTGTGGATGTACAGATCGCTTTGGGTTAATGGGAATCAGAAGCGGCCTGCAATGCTGGAAAGCAGTGCGGCGACTTCTGTAAAACAAGAGGTTAAGGCAAATGGCTATTGGTCTAGTCGGTCGTAAATGCGGGATGACCCGTGTATTTACTGACGCTGGTGTTTCCGTGCCGGTAACAGTGATCGAGGTTGAACCCAACCGCATCACTCAGATTAAAACCCTGGATACGGATGGTTATCAAGCCATTCAGATCACCACGGGTGTCCGTCGTGAGTCGCGCGTTACCAGTGCGATGAAGGGTCACTTCGCGAAAGCAGCCGTTGCTGCCGGTCGTGGTGTCTGGGAATTCCGTGCAGTAGAGGCGGATCTGGGTGGTCGTGAAGTTGGTGGTTCGATCGGTGTTGATCTGTTCACCGTTGGTCAGGTGGTTGATATCACTGGCCAAAGCAAAGGTAAAGGTTTCCAAGGTGGCGTAAAGCGTCACAACTTCCGTACTCAAGATGCGACCCATGGTAACTCTGTGTCCCATCGTGTACATGGATCTACAGGTCAAAACCAGACCCCAGGTCGCGTGTTCAAGGGTAAGAAGATGGCCGGTCACATGGGTGATGAGCGTGTCACCGTGCAAGGTCTTGAGGTGGTATCGGTTGATCTTGAGAAATCTGTTCTCGTGGTCAAGGGTGCCGTACCTGGTTCTATTGGTGGTGACGTGATCGTGCGTCCATCCGTCAAAGCCAAGGGGAATGAAGCGTGAATCTAACGACTGTAAATGGTGCGGCGGTTGAGCTGTCCGAAGTCGCCTTTGGTCGCGAATTCAACGAAGCACTGGTTCATCAAGTAGTGGTGGCCTATCTCGCTGGTGGTCGTCAGGGCTCTAAAGCTCAGCTGACCCGTGGCGAAGTAAGCGGCGGTGGCAAGAAACCTTTTAAACAAAAGGGTACTGGCCGCGCACGTGCTGGTTCGATCCGCAGTCCAATCTGGCGTGGTGGTGGTAAGACTTTTGCTGCAACTCCACAAAACTGGAGTCAGAAAGTAAACCGTAAAATGTATCGCGGTGCGATGCAGTGCATTCTGGCTGAACTCGTTCGCCAGGATCGTCTGGTTCTGGTTGACAGCATTCAAGTTGCTTCTCCTAAGACCAAAGATCTGCTTCAGCACCTGAAAGGTCTGAACGCAACCAAAGCGCTGATCGTAACCGATGCACTGGATGAGAATCTGTATCTGGCTGCACGCAATCTGCCGCACGTCGATGTCATCGATACGCAAGCAGTTGATCCGGTTAGCCTGATCTCTTTCGAGAAGGTCGTGATGTCTGTACAGGCAGCTAAGAAACTCGAGGTAGAACTGGGATGAACAACGAACGTTTATATCAGGTCCTGCTCGGACCAGTGTACTCTGAAAAGGCACAGGTAGTCGGTGAGCGTGGCGTGCAGGTGTTCAAGGTGGCATCTAACGCAACCAAACTTGAGATCAAGAAAGCCGTCGAGCGTCTGTTCAATGTCGAAGTGGAAAAGGTCAACACCTTGAACACCAAAGGCAAGAGCAAGCGCTTTGGTAAAACCCTTGGTCGTCGTTCCGACACCAAGAAAGCGTACGTCACCCTGAAAGCTGGCCAGGATGTTGAAATGGCTGACTTGGGCGAATCCGCAGAAGCCGCAGCGGAATAAGGACGAAAATCATGCCTATCGTAAAATGTAAACCGACTTCCCCTGGTCGTCGCTTTGTTGAGAAGGTGGTCCATCCACACCTGCATAAAGGTCGCCCTTTGGCAGCGCTCACAGAAAACAAGCAAAAGACCGGTGGTCGTAACAGTGCTGGTCGTATCACCACCCGCCATGTGGGCGGTGGTCACAAGCAACTGTATCGTTTGATCGACTTCAAACGTACCAAAGATGGTATTCCGGCTGTTGTTGAGCATATCGAATACGATCCAAATCGTACCGCACACATCGCGCTGCTCAAGTATGCCGATGGTGAGCGTCGCTACATCATCGCCCCTAAGGGCCTGATGGCGGGTGACACTGTGCAGTCTGGTGATGATGCGCCGATCCGTCCTGGTAACTGTCTGCCGCTGCGCAACATGCCACTCGGTTCGACTCTACATAATCTGGAACTGAAGATCGGCAAAGGCGCGCAAATCGCACGTTCTGCAGGTACTTCGATTCAGCTTTTGGGTCGTGATGGTAGCTATGCGATCGTTCGTCTGCGTTCGGGCGAAATGCGTAAAGTGCACGTCGACTGCCGCGCTGTACTGGGTGAAGTATCCAACAGCGAAAACAATCTGCGCTCACTGGGTAAAGCTGGCGCGAGCCGCTGGCGTGGTATTCGTCCGACCGTTCGCGGTATGGCGATGAACCCGGTCGACCATCCAATGGGTGGTGGTGAAGGTCGTAACAAGGGCTGTCATCCAGTTTCTCCATGGGGTCAGAAGAGCAAGGGTCTCAAGACCCGTAGTAATAAGCGCACGACCAACATGATCGTTCGCGATCGTCGTGTCAAGTAAAGGAGTCTGACAGTGCCTCGTTCCCTGAAGAAAGGCCCGTTCGTCGATGCTCACCTGCTGGCGAAAGTGGAAGCTGCAGTTGCCAGCAATGCGCGTAAACCAATTAAAACCTGGTCGCGCCGTTCGATGATTCTGCCTGATATGGTCGGACTGACGTTGTCAGTTCATAACGGTCGTAACCATGTGCCTGTGATCATCACAGAACAAATGGTAGGCCACAAACTTGGTGAATTCGCGCCAACCCGTACCTATCGTGGTCACGGGATTGACAAGAAGTCCAAACGGTAAGGTGCTCATTATGACGGAAGTAACTGCCAAATTGCGCGGTGCAGCCATCTCGGCACAAAAAGTCCGCCTGGTTGCTGACCAGGTTCGTGGCAAGCCGGTTGGTCGCGCACTCGACATTCTTTCCTACAGCAACAAAAAAGCTGCTGTGCTGGTAAAGAAAGCTCTGCAATCCGCAATTGCGAATGCAGAACACAATAACAGTATGGATGTAGATACCCTGAAAGTATCTTCCATCTATGTGGATGAAGGCGTCACCCTGAAGCGTATTATGCCACGTGCCAAAGGCCGTGCTGATCGTATCAGCAAACGTACTTGCCATATCACAGTTAAGGTAGGAGTTTGATATGGGTCAGAAGGTTCATCCAATCGGCATCCGCCTTGGTGTGATCAAGCGTCACAATTCGAACTGGTATGCCAGCCCGAAGGTCTATGCAGCGAATCTGCTGAAAGATCTGGAAGTGCGCGATTTTCTGTTCAAGAAACTGAAAAGCGCCATGGTCAGCCGTATCCTGATCGAGCGTCCTAGTGGTGCTGCCAAAGTGACCATCAGTACTGCGCGTCCTGGTATCGTGATCGGCAAGAAAGGCGAAGATATTGAAGTACTGCAGAAAGAAATCGCGAAAGTGATGGGCGTTCCTGCACAAGTCACTATCGACGAAATCGAACGTCCTGATCTCGAAGCCCGTCTGGTTGCTGAAAGCATTACCAGCCAGCTGGAAAAGCGTGTGATGTTCCGTCGTGCCATGAAGCGCGCGGTACAAAACTCGATGCGTGCCGGTGCCAAGGGAATCAAGGTTGAGCTGTCCGGTCGTCTGGGTGGTGCTGAAATCGCGCGTACCGAATGGTACCGTGAAGGCCGTGTGCCGCTTCACACCCTGCGTGCTGACATCGACTACGCCAGTGAGCGTGCGGAAACCACTTATGGCACTATCGGTGTCAAGGTCTGGATCTTCCGTGGTGAGATTCTGGGTGGCATGAAGCAGGTCATGAATCCAACTGCAGCCGATGAAAATCGTGGCAAGCGTCGCGCCGGTGGCCGTGAAGATGGTCGTGGTGAGCGTCGTGATGACCGCCGTGATGACCGTCGCCCACGTGGTGAGCGTCGTGATCGCACAGCGGCAGCGAAGGGAGAATAAACCATGTTGCAACCAAAACGTACCAAATTCCGCAAGATGCACAAAGGCCGTAACACCGGTCTGGCACATCGCGGCAGTTCGGTGTCCTTTGGTACTGTTGCGCTGAAATCGATTTCTCGTGGTCGTATCACCGCGCGTCAGATCGAAGCAGCACGTCGTACCATCAGCCGTCGCGTCAAGCGCGGTGGTAAAATCTGGATTCGTGTGTTTCCGGATAAACCGATCACCCAAAAGCCTCTCGAAGTTCGTATGGGTAAGGGTAAAGGTAGTGTGGAGTACTGGGTTGCTGAAATTCAGCCTGGTAAGGTTCTTTACGAAATTGAAGGTGTGTCCGAAGAGCTGGCCCGCGAAGCATTTACGCTTGCAGCTGCCAAACTCCCAGTTAAGACCACCGTCGTAACTCGGACGATCATGTAAATGAGCATCAAAGATCTACGTGAAAAATCAGTAGACGAACTGAAAGTGCTGTTGGACGAAACCCAACTGAACCAGTTCCGTCTGCGTATGGCGAAAGCGACTGGCCAGCTGGCAAAATCGCACGAAGTGCAAGTTGCCCGCAAAACCATCGCGCGTGTAAAAACGCTGATCACTGAAAAGCTGAATGCTGAGAAGGGGAACGGATAATGACTGAACTTGTACAAGAACAAGCCGTGTCCACTGCCCGTACCATCACCGGTAAAGTTGTCAGTGACAAGATGGACAAGTCCATCACTGTATTGATTGAGCGTCGCATTAAGCACCCGGTCTACGGCAAAATGATCCGCCGTTCGACCAAGCTGCACGCACATGACGAGAATAACGTTTGCAAAGCAGGCGATATTGTCACCATTCAAGAATGCCGTCCACTATCCAAAACTAAAGCTTGGACATTGGTCGCCGTGGTAGAAGCTGCCGCGCAAGAGTGATCTAACCAGACTTCCTGATGATGGCAATTGCAGTAGTTAGGAAGTTTGCGCCAGTTGCTCAAGTTTTGATTGCATCGGTGATGGTTTTAAGGTAGCATTTGCCACCTTTAAAATCATTCACCGATGTTACGTATTGCTGAGATCGGCGGCTATTTAGATCAGTAGAAATAGGTTTGGCTGTTCAAGCCAGTCAGGTTGTGGAGTAGAGCAATGATTCAGACCGAAAGTATGCTCGACGTGGCAGATAATAGCGGTGCCCGCCGTGTCATGTGCATTAAAGTGCTCGGTGGCTCACATCGTCGTTACGCGTCGGTGGGCGATATTATCAAGGTTACGGTTAAGGAAGCGATTCCTCGTGGTCGTGTAAAGAAAGGCGACGTGATGAACGCCGTTGTTGTGCGCACCAAGTTCGGCATTCGCCGTCCAGACGGTTCTTCGATCCGTTTTGATGACAATGCGGCAGTGCTGCTCAACAATAACAAAGCGCCAATCGCAACGCGTATTTTTGGACCAGTGACTCGTGAATTGCGTACTGAGCAATTTATGAAAATCATTTCCCTGGCTCCCGAAGTTCTCTAAGAGGTAGTCATGGCAAAGATTAAGAAAGGCGATCAAGTTATTCTGATCGCAGGTAAAGATAAAGGTAAGCAGGGTGTTGTGCTGGCTGTTGCTGATGATCGTGTGACCGTTGAAGGTCTCAATATCGTCAAGAAGCACAAAAAAGGAAACCAAGCGCTGGGTACTGAAAGCGCGATCGTTTCCCAAGAAGCCCCGCTGCACATTTCCAATGTTGCATTGTTTAATGCAGCTACTCAAAAGGCTGATCGTGTTGGTTATCGTATCGACGACGCTGGTGTTAAAACTCGCGTATTCAAGTCGACCGGTGAACCAGTGGCGATGGCGAAGTAACGACTAAGGGTAAGGCAATGGCCAGACTGAAAACGCTGTACAATGACGAGCTGCGCGCCAAGATCCAAGCTGATCTGAACCTGCAAAACGTCATGGAAATTCCTCGTATTACCAAGATCACCCTGAACATGGGTGTGGGTGGTGCTTCTCAGGACAAAAAACTGCTGGAAGGCGCGCTTGCCGATATGGTGCTGATTGCTGGTCAAAAACCAGTGACCACGCTGGCACGTAACTCCATCGCAGGTTTCAAGATTCGCGAAGGCTGGCCAATTGGTTGTAAGGTAACGCTGCGTGGCGAACGCATGTACGAATTCCTGGATCGTCTGATTTCGATCACGATTCCACGTATCCGTGACTTCCGTGGTTTCTCGCCAAAGGCATTCGATGGTCGTGGTAACTATTCGATGGGTCTCAAGGAGCAGATCGTGTTCCCTGAAATCGAATTCGACAAGATTGATCGGATCCGTGGTCTGGATATCACCATCACCACCACCGCTCGCAACGATGACGAAGGCCGTGCTCTGCTGCGCGCTTTTGGCTTCCCTTTCCGGTAAGAGGTTGCTATGGCTAAACAAAGTATGATTAATCGTGAGCACAAACGCACGAAGCTGGTTGCCAAATACAAGGCAAAACGCGACGCGCTGAAAGCTACGATTGCGGATGTGAATGCAAGCGAAGAAGCACGCTACGATGCGATGCTGAAACTGCAATCGCTGCCACGTGATTCTTCCCCAGTTCGTCAACGTAACCGTTGCGGTTTGACTGGTCGTCCACACGGATATTTCCGTAAGTTCGGTCTGGCACGTAATAAAGTACGTGAACTGGTCATGAAGGGTGATGTACCAGGTGTCGTTAAGGCAAGCTGGTAAGTTGTAACAGTAGCCTTCACATGCGTCTAGTATGCTGTGAGGGCTTACTGCTTATGTGAAAGTAAGTTGCCACCAGTAGGGGTGGCAATACTGCTTTTAAGGCTGTTGTAATTAAGGAACTCTACAAATGAGTATGCAAGATACCGTCGCAGACATGCTTACGCGTGTCCGTAACGCCCAGATGGCAAAGAAGCCGAGCGTTTCGATGCCAGGTTCGAAGCTGAAAAAAGCTATCGCTGACCTGCTGGTTGCCGAAGGTTATGCTTCTGCGGCCACTCTGGAAGCGCAAGATGGTGGTAAATCCACTTTGACCATTGGTCTGAAATACTTTGAAGGCAAACCTGTCATCGAGCTGGTCAAGCGTGTCAGCCGTCCAGGTCTGCGTCAATATGTCGGTAAAGATGAACTGCCTCGCATTAAGCAAGGTCTGGGTATCGCTATCGTTTCTACTAACCAAGGCATCATGACCGATCGCGCTGCACGTACTGCAGGTGTGGGCGGTGAAGTGATCGCCATTGTCGCTTAATAGGTGATCTCATGTCTCGTGTGGCCAAAGCCCCAGTGACTCTGCCGAAAGGTGTTGAGGTCACTCTGCAAGGACAAAACGTAACAGTGAAAGGCAGCAAAGGTACGCTGTCCCATGCACTGCACGGTTTGGTTGAATTGAAAGTAGAAGAAGGCGTTCTGAAAGTCGCTCCACGTGAAGACTCTCAGGCAGGCTGGATGCAAACCGGTACTGCACGTGCGATCCTGAACAATCTGGTTCGCGGTGTAAACGAAGGTTTTCAGCGTAAGCTGCAACTGGTCGGCGTGGGTTATAAAGCCCAAGCCAAAGGTGCAGTGCTGAACCTCGCGCTGGGCTATTCTCATCCGATCGACTACAAACTGCCAGAAGGTGTAACCGCTGAAACGCCTACACCAACCGAAATTATTCTGAAGTCGATTGATAAACAAACTCTGGGCCAAGCTGCGGCTGAAATCCGTGGCTATCGTCCGCCAGAGCCATATAAGGGCAAGGGCGTACGCTATTCGGATGAAGTTATCATCCGTAAAGAAGCCAAGAAGAAGTAAGTAAGGGGAAATAGAGCATGAACGACAAGAAACAATCGCGTTTGCGTCGTGCGAAGAGCACCCGCTTACACATTCGCGCCAATGGTGCAGTTCGCCTGTGTGTGAACCGTACCCCACGCCACATTTATGCCCAAATCATTTCGGCAGACGGTGGCCGTGTACTGGCACAGGCTTCGACCTTGGATGCAAGTCTGCGTGCTGGTAGCACTGGCAATGTGGATGCGGCAACGCAAGTTGGAAACCTGATTGCCGAACGCGCCAAAGCAGCTGGTGTGACCAAAGTTGCCTTTGACCGTTCCGGTTTTAAATATCATGGCCGTATCAAAGCATTGGCTGATGCCGCACGTAACAGCGGACTGGAGTTCTAATCATGGCACGTGAAAAAGAAAAAGTTGAACAGCAGAACGACGGCTTCACCGAGAAGCTGATCGATGTTCAGCGCGTCGCAAAAGTGGTAAAAGGTGGTCGTATTTTCTCGTTCGCAGCCTTGACTGTGATCGGTGATGGTAATGGCCGTGTCGGTTTCGGTCGTGGTAAAGCCAATGAAGTGCCCGCAGCAATCGCTAAAGCACTGGCAGCAGCACGTCGCAACATGATCACCGTCGACCTGAACGGTACTACCCTGCAGCACGCGATCACTGCAAACCATGGTGCCTCGCGCATCTACATGCAGCCTGCTTCTGAAGGTACTGGCGTTATCGCCGGTGGTGCAATGCGCGCCGTACTGGAAGTTGCTGGTGTACAAAACGTTTTGGCCAAGTGCTACGGTTCGACCAACGCAACCAACGTGGTCTACGCGACCTACAAAGGTCTGAAAAGCATGACTTCTCCTGAGAAGGTTGCTGCCAAGCGTGGTCTGACCGTTGACGAAATCCGAGGTTAAGCCGTCATGACTACTGCGAAAACCATTAAGGTTACTCAAATCAAGTCAAGCGCACATCGCTTGAAAAACCACAAGCTTTCTCTGAAAGGTTTGGGTTTGCGTCGTATTAATCATACCGTCGAAGTGCTGGATACGCCTTCGAACCGCGGCATGATTAATCAAGTTTATTACATGGTTCGTGTCGAGGAGTAATCGTCATGACGCTTAAGTTGAATGAACTGTCCCCAGCAGAAGGCTCACAAAAGCCACGTCGTCGTCTGGGTCGCGGTATCGGTTCGGGCCTCGGCAAGACTGGTGGCCGTGGTGTAAAGGGTCAAAGCTCGCGTACAGGTTCGAGCCTGCGTCCAGGTTTTGAAGGCGGTCAGATGCCTCTGTATCGTCGTCTGCCAAAGTTCGGTTTCACGAGCCTAAAAGGCCTGAAAGTCGCAGAAGTGCGTCTGTCGGAGCTGGCTAAGGTTGACGGTGATCTGATCACTCTGGAAACGCTGAAGGCTGCGAACGTTGTCCGTAACGACAAGATCCGTGCCAAAATCATGCTGTCGGGTGAAGTCACCCGTGCCTTTACCATCGGTGCTGGTGTGACCGTAACTAAAGGCGCTCTGGCTGCGATTGAAGCTGCCGGTGGCAAAGTTGAAGTGACGACGAACGAAGGAGCGTAATACTGATGGCACAACTACCGACCACTCGCAATGCCCGTGTTGATGTTAGTCGTGCCTCTATCAAAGATCCGATTGCCCGTCAGGGATATCGTGAGTTGATGCAACGTATTATGTTTCTTCTGGGTGCGCTGGTGGTATTCCGCCTGGGTGCCCACGTCCCGGTGCCTGGCATCAATCCAGAAGGTCTGGCTCGTATTTTCGAGCAGAACAAAAATACCATCCTGAGCATGTTTAACATGTTCTCCGGTGGTTCTCTGGAACGGATGTCGATTTTGGCACTGGGGATCGTGCCATATATTTCGTCATCGATTATTGTGCAATTGATGACGACGGTCGTGCCGTCGCTGGAAGCGCTCAAGAAAGAGGGCGAAGCCGGTCGGCGTAAGATCAGTCAGTACACGCGCTATGGCGCACTTGGCCTGAGCTTTGTTCAGGCTGTTGCCATGTGTACCGCATTGATCAGCCAAAAGATTACGTTGAGTACCGGGTTGTCGTTCTATATCCCGGCAGTGACCTCGCTGGTGGCGGGGACCATGTTTATGATGTGGCTGGGTGAACAGATCACCGAGCGCGGTGTGGGCAACGGCATTTCGATGCTGATTTTTGCCGGTATCGTTGCAGGTCTGCCAACTCATGTTGCTCAAGCCTTTGAGGGCGTAAAGCAGGGTCAGACGTCACTCATGACGATTCTGATCGTGGCTGTACTGGCGATTGTGGTAGTGGGAGCGGTCGTGTTTATCGAACGTGCTCAGCGCCGGATCCCGGTCAACTATGCCCAGCGTCAGCAGGGCCGCCAGATCTTCGCATCGCAGAACACGCATCTGCCGCTCAAGATCAATATGGCGGGTGTGATTCCGGCAATTTTCGCCAGTTCCTTGCTGTTGTTCCCGGCCAGTCTGGGGCAGTGGATGGGTAATTCGCCGAATCCGAACATGGTGCAGCGTTTTCTGCAGGATTTTGCGCTGGTGATGTCACCAGGTCAGCCCCTATATTTGGTGCTGTTTGCGGTGTTGATCATTTTCTTTTGTTATTTCTACACGGCGCTGGTCTTCAGCCCGAAAGAAGTCGCGGAGAATCTGAAGCGGAGCGGGGCTTATGTGCCAGGGATTCGTCCCGGTGATCAGACCTCTCGCTATCTGGATCATATCCTCAACCGTTTGACCTTTATCGGTGCGATTTATATTACGGTGATCTGTCTGCTTCCGATGTTGCTGCAGGCTGCATTTAATATCCCATTTAATTTGGGTGGTACATCGTTGTTGATCGTGGTGGTAGTGGTGATGGATTTCATGGCGCAGGTTCAAGCGCATATGACCTCCCAGCAGTACCGCAATCAATCATTGATGAAGAGCAGTGAGCGTAAGTGACGTGTTTGGGTCAGGTCTGTGGCCTGACCGATTTATGCTTATTCTGAACGCTTATAGTTGCTTTTAGAGGTGTTGTCATGAAAGTTCGTGCTTCAGTAAAACCAATGTGCGGTAACTGTAAAGTTGTACGCCGCAATGGAGTGGTTCGCGTGATTTGCAGCGTCGAACCTCGTCACAAACAGCGTCAAGGTTAATTTTTTTAATTAATTTGTGACTGTCTGTTGATTTTTGCAGGTAGAGTACGATATTATTCGCCCCTTCTTTTGGTGGGTGAATGTCTCGGCTTTACCTGCATTTGTTGTACTACTTATAAAGTGTAGTATTTGGAGAGAGTTGTATGGCACGTATTGCCGGTGTCAATATTCCGGATAATAAGCATGCTGTCATTTCGTTGACTTATGTGTTTGGCATTGGCCGTCACACCGCTACCAATATTCTGGCAGCGACTGGGATTGCTACCACCACTAAAGTACGCGAGCTGTCTGATGCCCAACTCGACGCGATCCGCGCCGAAGTTGCCAAGCTGACGACCGAAGGTGATCTGCGTCGCGAAATATCTATGAATATTAAGCGTTTGATGGACTTGGGCTGCTATCGCGGTCTGCGTCATCGTCGTGGTTTGCCAGTTCGTGGTCAACGTACCAAGACTAACGCACGTACTCGTAAGGGTCCGCGCAAACCGATCAAGAAATAATTGCTTTTAAGGAAGCTAAAAGATGGCTAAAGATACACGTGTCCGTAAAAAGGTCACTCGCACCGTCTCCGAGGGGATGGCTCACATTCATGCATCTTTTAATAACACCATTGTGACCATTACCGATCGTCAAGGTAATGCACTGGCTTGGGCCACCTCCGGTGGACAAGGCTTCCGTGGTTCACGTAAATCGACACCGTTTGCTGCTCAGGTAGCAGCCGAAGTTGCAGGTAAAGCTGCACTCGAATACGGTCTGAAGAATCTGGATGTACTGGTCAAAGGACCAGGCCCGGGTCGTGAGTCCGCGGTACGTGCGCTGGGCGCAGTGGGTTATAAGATCAATAGCATTACCGATGTGACGCCAATTCCGCACAACGGTTGCCGTCCGTCCAAGAAGCGTCGCGTCTAAGGAGAATCATTCATGGCTCGTTATATTGGTCCAAAATGCAAGCTCTCTCGCCGCGAAGGGACAGACCTGCAGTTAAAATCTGGCGTTAAACCATTTGACGTCAAAACCAAAAAATCTGAAACGCCACCTGGCCAACATGGTCAGAATCGCAGTGGTAAACAGTCTGAATACTCGCGCCAACTGCGTGAGAAGCAAAAAGTACGTCGTATCTACGGTGTGCTTGAGCGCCAGTTCAGCAACTATTACAAAGAAGCAGCACGCTCACGTGGTGCAACCGGTGAAAACCTGCTGCAACTGCTGGAAAGCCGTCTGGATAACGTGGTTTACCGTATGGGCTTCGGTTCGACTCGCTCTGAAGCGCGTCAGCTCGTCAGCCATCGCAGCGTAACCCTGAAACGTGCCGGTCGCGACGAAGTAGTCCGTGTCAACATTGCGTCGATTCAGGTTCAGCCTGGTGATGTGATTGCGATTCACGAAGGTGCCAAGACCCAACTGCGTATCAAAAACGCCGTTGAGCTGGCTGTTCAGCGTGGCATTCCTGCCTGGCTGGATGTCGATCATGGCAAACTGGAAGGTGTGTTCAAAGCACGTCCGGATCGCGCAGATCTGCCTGCAGAAATTAACGAAAGCTTGATCGTCGAATTGTATTCGAAATAATCCATTGAGGGGGCAAATATGAGTACTGCTAACGAGTTTCTTACCCCACATGCGATTAAGGTCGATGCGGTGTCAGGAACTACGGCGAAAGTGATTCTCGAACCACTCGAGCGTGGTTTCGGTCATACACTGGGTAATGCTTTACGTCGCATTCTGCTGTCTTCGCTGACTGGTGCAGCGGTGGTTGAAGCAGAAATCGATGGTGTAGAGCATGAGTACAGCACGCTCGAAGGCCTGCAACAGGACATCGTGGAGCTGCTGCTGAACCTGAAAGGTCTGGCAATCAAACTGTTTGAACAGGATGAAGCAACTCTGACGCTGGACAAGCAAGGCCCGGGTGTGGTCACCGCAGCCGACTTGCAATTGCCGCACAACGTTGAAATTGTGAATCCAGACCACGTGATTGCCCAGTTGGGTGCAAATGGTCATCTGAAAATGCGTTTGAAGGTTGTTCGTGGTCGTGGTTACGAGCCTGCTGATGTTCGTTACCCCGAAGGCGAAACCCGTCCGGTCGGTCGTCTGCAGTTGGATGCCAGCTACAGCCCGATCAAGCGTGTGTCCTATACGGTCGAAAACGCCCGTGTAGAACAACGTACCAACTTGGACAAACTCGTCATTGAGCTTGAAACCAACGGTACGGTAGATCCAGAAGAAGCGATCCGTAAAGCTGCAACCATTCTGCAGCAACAGATTGCGATCTTCGTCGATCTGCAGAAAGACCACGCACCAGAGCCAGTCGCCAGCCGTGAAGAAGTGGATCCAATCCTGCTTCGTCCGGTCGATGATCTGGAGCTGACGGTACGTTCTGCGAACTGCCTCAAAGCAGAAAACATTTATTACATTGGCGATTTGGTTCAGCGCACTGAAGTTGAACTGCTCAAGACTCCAAACTTGGGCAAAAAGTCGCTTACCGAAATCAAAGATGTATTGGCATCGAAAGGTTTGTCGCTCGGATTGCGTCTGGATAACTGGCCACCCGCCAGCCTGCGCGTTGATGATCGCTTCGCCTATCGTAGCCGCTGAAATAGGATAAATCACCATGCGTCATCGTAATAGTGGTGTGAAACTGGGTCGTACAAGCAGCCACCGTAAAGCTATGTTCCAGAACATGGCCAACTCGCTGTTTGAGCATGAACTCATTAAGACCACCTTGCCTAAGGCCAAAGAACTGCGTCGCGTTGCTGAGCCGCTGATCACTCTGGCTAAAGTTGATTCTGTTGCTAACCGTCGTCTGGCATTTGCGCGTACGCGTAGCCCAGCCATGGTCGGTAAACTGTTCACCGTTCTGGGTCCGCGTTACAAGACCCGTAACGGCGGCTATCTGCGTGTACTGAAAGCTGGCTTCCGTGCTGGCGACGCTGCACCGATGGCTTATGTCGAACTGGTTGATCGTCCAATCGGCACGAACGCTGCGGTTGAAGCTGAATAAGTTTGAATTATGCGCGTGCTACGCGTTAAAAAAAACCGGCCCTTGTGGCCGGTTTTTTTTATGTCTGTGTCCCGTCCTGTCCTGTCCTAGAATAGGTTGATTGGGATTTTCAGGAGCACTGACAGTTAGTCTCGACAGGCAGCATTTCACCTGCTCGAATATTGATCTGGATTGTCGGGATAATAAGCGCAGGAAGGCCGAGACTGGCATCACGCGTTTTGCGCATGCTGCTATAGGATGCTTCATCAATGCCGTCACGGATATGAATGTTGTGCTGGCGCAGTTCGGCGACGGTGCTCTCTCATGCGGGTGCAGTTGGCTGTGTCTTTGGGTCATAGAAAGCCTGTAGCTGTGCGTTTACACCACTGTGTGCACACATAAGTCACCTCGTGTGTCATTTATACAATATACTTGATTGAATAATATTGTTAAATATAATGTAAAGTGATGAACTGATTTGGAGCTATCATGAATGAGATCGTTATGCCTGCACAGGTCATTGGTGAGGCTGGTCTACTTGCAGCGCAATCGGATGATGCATTAACGATGATGACACTGATGCGATTGGCGGCAGGAGAGGCGACACGCGTGCTGCGGGCATTGGCCAATCAAGATCGACTCATCCTGCTTTGCCAGCTCAGCCAGGGAGAGATGTCGGTCAATGAGCTTGAGATGACGCTGGGTATTCGTCAGCCGACCTTGTCTCAGCAGTTGGGTGTACTGCGCAGCGAGGGTTTGGTATCGACCAGACGTGAGGGTAAGCGGATTTACTATCAGGTTGCTCGTGTGGATGTGCTGACGCTGCTACAGACCTTATATGAGCTGTATTGTCCACAGGTTTTATGATTGCTGAAGAGGAGGTGGTGATGGATGGGGCACATTTTACGCCGTTTGCGGCACTGATCGGTGGCCTGTTGATTGGGACCGCTTCGGTAGTATTGCTCTGGTTTAACGGCCGTATCGCAGGCATCAGTGGGATCGTCGGCGGGCTGGTGCGTCCGAGGACGGGGGAGGTCGGTTGGCGGGTCGCATTTCTACTCGGTCTCATGCTGGCGCCCTGGTTGTATGGCGTTTTCCACCCATTACCTGAAATTCAGGTGCAGGCATCGACAGGACTCCTGATCGTGGCGGGGTTGCTCGTGGGCTTTGGCACGCGTTATGGCTCAGGCTGCACCAGTGGTCATGGTGTGTGTGGGTTATCACGGTTTTCGTTGCGATCTTTGGTGGCGACTTTATGTTTTATGCTGGTGGGCGCGGTGACCGTCTTTATGGTCCGTCATGTCCTTGGGGGTGTCGCATGAAAAATCTCTTTGCCGGTCTGGCGGGCCTCATTTTTGGGTTAGGTCTGATTGTTGGTCAGATGGTGAATCCCGCCAAGGTGTTGGGTTTTCTGGATGTCGCTGGGATGTGGGATCCATCGTTGGCTTTGGTGATGGGCGGGGCATTGGCTGTAGCCAGTGTCGGGTTTTATTTACTGCGCGGGTGCGCGCAATCGTTGTTGGGCTTGTCTATTCAATTGCCAAGCAAGATTGCCGTAGACCGTCCGCTGGTGATCGGCAGTCTGCTCTTTGGTGCGGGCTGGGGGCTGGCGGGTATCTGCCCAGGACCTGCAATAGTACTGGCGGGTGCAGGTGTCTCATCAGGACTGATCTTTGTCACGGCCATGCTGGCGGGTATGGCAACCTATGATTGGCTGCTGAGGGCATAGAGCAGGCTTGCGTCTTGATATGCCGTGCTGTCCGTACGGGCTGATATGCGCTACGGATGTTTTTTGTAGAGTGTAAGAGGCGTATTGCATCAGGTCTTTACATGCCGTCTTTATCATTGATCTGATCAACACGCCGCCATAAATACCATGCCGCTGTACTACGGTAAGGACTCCAAACCTTGCCGATCTCGGCCAAGTCTTTGGGTTTGGGTTGGGTCTCGAGCCCTTTGAGTCGCTTCCAGCCTTCGCGCACCCCAAAATCATCGACCGGCAGGATGTCGGGACGACCTAAGTGATGCATCAGAAACATTTCCACAGTCCATTGTCCGATGCCTTTGAGCTGAGTGAGACGCTCAATCAAGGCTTCGTTGGTCATAGTCAATGATTCTGCCAGCGTCGGCACCAGCCCCGTCAGCGTATGCTCGGCAATGCCACGAATCGAATTCAGCTTGCTGGCGGAGAAGCCACAGCCGCGCAACAGGGTGTCGTCTGTCTCCGTAATCGCCGCCGCCGAAGGAAAATCCTGACCGGGATAGAGGGCTTTAAAACGGCCCAATATCGCAGCCGCCGCTTTACCATGGATCTGCTGATGGGCAATGGCATTGATCAGCGCCTGATAGGGCTCGCTGGTAGCTGGTGTCAGCGGTGGGCGCATACCGATCTGAGTGATGAGAGCTGCCCAGTCATCATCCAGTGCTGACAGGAAGGCTGCAGCATCGTCAAAATGCAGCGGAAGCGGCGCAGTGCTCATCGTAAGTCCTTGTGCGATTTACTCATTATGGGATTGAGCTTAACCCTTGCATTTATCAGGGTAAATAGCATCCAGTCAGTCTACTTTTCTAAAGGTCAGGTTAAAGCGTACGCGCCGGGTTAAGGGGTGCGTCCCAGCCATGAGCGGCTCTATACCGTGATAGGCCATACGCGCAGGCCCGCCCCAGACTGCCACATCACCATGCATCAGTCGATGTCGGGTCGGGCGTATCTCGCGGCGCAAACCACCAAAGAGAAAGATTGCCGGCAGCCCCAGTGAAACGGAGACGATGGGGGAGATCTGATCGTTTTCGTCTTTATCCTGATGCAGCGACAGTTTGGCGTTGGCTTTGTAGCAGTTGATGAGGCAGCAGTCGGGGTTAAAGTCATGAAAGCCTGCACTGGCTGCGGCAAAGGCGGCGAGTTCATACATGGTTGGTGTGATGGCAGGCCATGGCCGCTGTGAGGCCGGATTGACTTCGGTATAGCGATAGCCTGCGTGGTCGGAGTGCCAGCCATAGCGCCCGCAACTGGTCGTGAGGACCGACATGAGCCTGCCACCGGGGGTCATCATCTGCTTGAGTGGTGCCTGCTGGACGATAAGCCGGATATCATCGAGGAGTTGCTCTGCGACAGGCTGGGCGGCATTGCGCAGGATGCAGGCCCCCTCGGCCAGCGGGACGATGGTCGTGAGGTCGTCGGGATCCTGATCAAACAGATCCAGTGTCAGGAGGTCAGCTTTGCTTTGCATGACGAGGCTCTGCAGTCTGGATTTGCTCGGCTTCGCGGTCGAGCAGTGCCTGCTTACGCGCGACTCCCCAGCGATACCCAGACAGATCACCACCTTTACGGATGATGCGATGACAGGGGATCGCGATGGCAAGCGTATTGGCGGCACAGGCAGAGGCGATGGCGCGGGAGGCTTTGGGCATACCGAGACGAGCTGCGAGCTCGCTGTAGCTTAGGGTTGTGCCGAGCGGGATGGCTTGTAACGCCTGCCAGACCTGTTGTTGGAAGGCAGTCCCACGGATGTCGAGCGGGAGGGCGAGCGGAATGGTCGGATGATCCACCCAGCCGATGACCTGTGCGACCCATGCGTTGAATTCATCATTTGGCGCGCTTAAGGTGGCGCGGGGAAACTGTTGCTCAAGATCACGGATCAACTGCTCCGGCTCTTCTCCTAGAAAGATTGCGCATAGGCCTCTAGTTGTCCGGGCGACGAGGATGGCACCCAGTGAGCATTCACCAATGGCAAACTGAATCTCTAGTGCCTCTCCGCCTCGGCGATAGGCGGTCGGTGTCATACCAAGCTGTGCTTTGCTCTGGGCATAGAAGGGGCTATTGGATTCATAGCCTGCATCATAGAGGGCGCTGGTGATGGTGTGGGATTGCTTGAGTGTGGTACGCACACGAGCCTGCCGATGAGCCTGTGCATAGGCTTTCGGGGTCACGCCGATATGCTGCTTGAATAGGCGATGAAAATGAAAGCGGCTCATCCCCTGACTCTGGGCTAACATTTCCAGCGAAGGCTCGGTCTCTGCTTCCTCGATCATCCGGCAGGCGGCAGTCACCGCTTTGAGATGACGAGCGTCGTTTGACAACTGATCCGGTGTACAGCGCTTGCAGGGACGGAATCCGGCGGCAATGGCATCGGTTTGGGCGTGAAAAATCTGTACATGTTGACGCAGGGCGCGCCGCGACGGGCAGGAGGGGCGACAGTAGATTCCGGTGGTGGTGACGGCATAGACGAAGTGAATATCGGCGCTTTTATCCCTCGAACAGATGGCCTGCCAGTCTGCATCAGTAACCTGATCATCTGCATGAGCAGATGGTATCGGAGTCAGGACGGCATGAGGCGTGGACACGGCAGCAACCTGGGATAAAGCATGATGATTTGTAGACATGATACGGCTCCTATCAGGGCGCGTCTCGGGGATTTTGTAGTAAAAGGACAAATGGAGGATCGAGTGAGCTGCGCCTGATGACGATCTTGGCTGAACTGCGTGATGGGTACACTCGGATTCTTGCGTTTGAATTTTTTTTAAAGACATCGTCCGGCGCAGTGCACCGGACGATAAGTGCTAAGCTTTGCTTATGAATGACAGCTCAGCATTACAGCGTCGGGTAGTCGGTATAACCTTCGGCACCACCGGCATAGAACAGCTCTGGACGAGGCGTATTGAGCGGTGCGTCTTGCCGCAGGCGAGCAGGCAGATCAGGATTGGCAATAAACGGCACGCCAAATGCGATGGCATCGGCATGATCCTGTGCGAGCCACTCGGTCGCACTACCTTTGGTAAAACGTTCATTGGCGATATACAGACCGCCAAACAGTTTTTTCAGTTGCGGACCAATGCTGTCATCGGCTTCTTTTTCACGCGCGCTGATGAAGGCGATTTTGCGTTTGCCCAGCTCGGAGGCGACATAGCTGAAGGTCGCCAGACGGTTGCTGTCACCGACGTCATGTGCATCGCTACGCGGTGCCAGATGCACAGCGACGCGGTCTGCACCCCAGACGCTGATGGCGGCATCGGTGACTTCGAGCAGGAGGCGGGCGCGGTTTTCTACGGAACCACCGTATTGATCGGTGCGCTGGTTGGTCTTGTCCTGTAGGAACTGATCCAGCAAATAGCCATTGGCACCATGGATCAGCACGCCGTCAAAGCCCGCAGCTTTGGCATTTTCGGCACCTTTACGGAAGGCCTCGACCACCTCGGGAATCTCGCTGGTTTCAAGCGCCCGTGGGGTAGGATAAGGACGCTGTGGACGCAGCAGGCTGACATGGCCGGCAGCAGGAATGGCACTCGGGGCGACGGGCAATGCACCATCCAAGAGCGACGGATCGGAGATGCGACCCACATGCCAGAGCTGCAGGAAGATACGACCACCCGTGTCATGGACGGCTTGGGTGACCAGTTTCCAGCCTTCGACTTGCGCATCGGACCAGATGCCGGGGGTGTTCTCATAGCCGACGCCTTGCGGGGTGACCGAGGTGGCTTCGCTTAAGATCAGTCCGGCAGAGGCGCGCTGGGCATAGTATTCGGCGATCAGGGCATTGGGTACGCGACCTTCGCTGGCACGTGAGCGAGTCAGTGGCGCCATGAATACGCGGTTGGGCAGGGTCAGATCACCGACGATGATCGGGTCAAATAAAGTCGTCATTTACATTCTCCTTACGGGGGTAGTCGCGTATACGGGCACATGCGGGTATCTGCGGGTAAAAGGGTCTCCGTGCATGCACCATGGCTGCAGTCAGAGAGTCAGGCTTGGGATAAGGAACAGCTTTTTTGCAGTAAAGAATGATGCTAGGTCACTTGGCTGGGCAGCTTTGCATTGGCTACCGATGTCTGCGGTCGCTGTCGAAAGACATAGACGGCCAGGATGCAGGTCGCGAGGCCAATCAGAGCAACGATTGCGGCGGCAAAGGTCACATGCGTCATGCCGAGGCCAGCCGCGATAACATTGCCGCCGACCCACGCGCCGACGGCGTTGCCGGCATTAAACGCGCCTTGATTGAGTGTCGAGACGAGGTTGGGAGCCTCATCTGCCAGACGCATGATATTGAGCTGTAGCGGTGGAATCCCCGCGAAGGATACCGTCGCCCACAGGAACAGCGTGATCTCTGCCAGCCACACATGGTTGCTGGTCCAGTAGAACAGGGTCGAGGTAATCGCCATGGCGATAAACACACCCATGATGGTCGGTGTAATGCGCCAGTCCGCAAGCCATCCACCGAGCAGATTACCGAGAGTCAGGCCGCAACCGATCAGCACTAGGGTCCACGCGACGCCATGCGGCGACAGACCGGTCACATCGCCCAAGAGCGGTGCGATGTAGGTAAATAGGGCAAACAGCGAGGCCGAAAAGAGCACGGTCGTGATCAGTGCCAACCACAGGCTCACATGGCGGAAGGCGGCCAGTTCCTGACTGAAATGAATCTCGGGATATGTTTCCTCGTGTGGCAGGATACGGATAAGTCCGATCAGAGAGAACACGCCCAAGCCCGCGACGATCCAGAATGGTATACGCCAGCCGAGCCATTGACCCAAGGCCGTCCCCGCAGGTACGCCCAGCACATTGGCCAGCGTCAGGCCGGTAAACATCAGCGCGATGGCCGACGCACTGCGCTCCGGTCCCACCACCCGGCTTGCCACCACTGAGCCAATCCCAAAGAACGCCGCATGGCTTAAGGCGGTGAGCACACGCGCCACCATCAGCATCTCATAGCCGGTTGCGATGGCACAGAGGATATTGCCTGCGATAAAAACGCCCATGAGCATGATCAGCGCCCGTCTGCGCGGCAGGCGTGCCGTCAGATAGGCCATCACCGGCGCACCCAGGGCGACCCCCAGCGCATAGCCAGTCACGATCCAGCCTGCACGTGGGATCGAGATCGCAAGGTCGGTTGCGATCTGTGGCAGGAGACCGAGGATCGCATACTCTGTGGTGCCGATGGCAAAGGCACTCAAGGCAAGGATCAGCAGGGCAGCAGGCATTGATGAGTCCTCAGTGATTGGTCGCTGGGCAAACCATAACAGCATGAACGTACGGTTTCATTACAGGTCATGCTGTATTTGTGCCAGAAAAGCTGCAATAGCCTCTTCGTTACGGGCAAAAAAATTCCACTGCCCAACCTTGCGACGTGTGATCAGTCCTGCACGCTCAAGCACGGCCAAGTGTGCCGATACGGTTGATTGCGACAGGCCGCAGCGCTCAAACTGACTGGCGCAGACGCCAAACTCAAACGAATGGGTCTGGGTGGCAAAATTTTTGGCCGGATCTTTCAGACAGTGCAGCATCTCGCGCCGGGTCGGATGGGCGAGGGCTTTGATGATGTCGTCCAGATCGATGGCGTTGGTCATGATCAATAGGGCCTGAGTCGATGAGAAAATCGCTATATCGCAATATAGCGAAGTTTATATCGTAAAAAAACGATATATATGCATTAAAACGTAATCATTTGTAAACTTGTCATGGCTGTGAGTCGGTGATTTTGCGGGATTTAGGCGTTATTTATCTGAATATATGATGAAAGTAGCCCAAATTGACTGTAGTGACTTTAAATAAATTCAGATAGGTTAAGGTTTCTGGTGGCGTTTATATTAAAGTTCAAAAATGGAACTAATGCATCATTCTTTCACACTCCACATCCCATATCCTGAAGGAGAGCATTCTGATGTCCTCATCGCATATCCCGCTGCGTTTTGTGACTTTACATACCGCAACGATCAAAGGCATTGGCGAGGTCGCATTGCGCTCGCTGAAGCTGACCAAACCCAAAGACATTCAGGCTGACTGGACTCAGATTGCCCCGATCACAGCGGTGATTCCGGCACCTGAGGATGCGCTGATCGATCATTACATCCGCTGGAGTGGTTCCGATCCAGCCAAGTACCGAGGTACCGTCCCGCCGCATCTGGTGTCGCAATGGGGCCTGCCGTTTGCGACACAGCTGCTGCTACAGACGACCTTTCCGATTGCTCGCGTGATCAATCAGGGCGTGACGTTCCGCATCCATGGGGATCTGCCACGCCATGAGCCGTTGCAGGTGCAAACCCATCTGCACAGCGTCCAGGAGCACAAAGGGATCGCCCGGGTCACTGTCCGGATTGTGACGGGGACGGTCAGTACGCCGGATCTGGTCGAGACCGATCTACATATGGCCTTTATCCTGCCGGGCTTTGAAAAATCACCAAAGGCACAGAAGGCGGTCGATCCGATCCACTGGCAACCGGTCGGCACGTGGTCTGCCAGTAGTCATGATGGCTTCCAGTTTGCGCTCTTGACCGGGGATTTTAATCCGATCCACTGGATCGGCATCGCGGGCAAACTGTCGAACTTTGGTCAGAAGGTGCTGCATGGTTTCGGCATGCTGGCGCGCACCTACGAGCGCTTGCCAACACCGATTCAGGAACTGGATATCCGCTTTGTCAAGCCAGTGAAGCTGCCGTCACCAACGCTTACCGTGGAGACAGGTATAGATCCTGCGACATCCGAGCAGCGGGTGCGTCTGCGCGGACCGGAGCAGCAGATTCATCTGGTCGGGCATGTGAAATAACGCAATTCAGCGGTACAGAGAATGCTGTAAGACGTGGGCATGCGGATCAATATCCGCATGCCCTTTATCTTGATGGCGCTTATGAAGATTGAATTATGGCTGGGTTAAAGTCAGCAGGCGGGTAAATGTGTCTGCAATTCCTGCTGCGCTAAGTGGCAGGCGGATATATTGCCCATCGCGCCACAGCCGGACCTGATCGGTCGCATGCGCTGAATGCAGCCAGCCGTCCTGCCCGCCAAACAGCACAAAATAGTTTTCGTCGAGATCACTCATATCCGAGATGTGCCGCGCATTGGTGCCGTAGAAGGCCGATGCTTGCTCGCCAGTCATGGCAGTGGCCGTCTTCATGACCGTATCCGAGCCCCCACCGACGCCAAATTCATCAAAGCGAAAGCGCGCACCGATCAGCGGTAACATCGACAGCGGGCTTGCGACCCGAATCCGATGCATGTCTTGCCAAGACTGGAACTGTGCAAATTTACGCGTGGCTGTTGCAAAAGATGTATCCACGGCATCCGCGAGTGCCTGATCGTCTATCCCTGCTGCGACCGTTAAAAAGAATGCTTTCCAGCCTGCTAGTCCGAGCATGGTTTTGGCGGCGCTTTTGCTGTCGTGAAATAACGTCGCAAATACCAGTGGTGCCAACGCCGACATCAGGGTTTCAAATGCGACCGGACCACGGGCATCCACGTGATAAAAACCATCCCATGCGCTCAATTCGCCCCACAGTGCAGAGCCTTTGACGTGCTCTGAAAAACCAGTACTGCGACTGACCAGCATATCGCGGATACGTAGGCTGGTGATCGAGTGGGTGTCGAGCTGGATGGTTTTGAGGGTTGCAAGGTCGATGACGTCATGGCGGCTCAGCAGCGCATTGAGCCTGTTGACGCGATCACTGGACTGGTAAAACCAGCCGATCGCGGGCAAGTCTCCCATACGGTCGGTGGCAAAGGGCTGATTATTGGCAGATGCGATGAATCCTTGCTCGGGGTTATAGGCATACGGCAGCTCGGTTGAGTTTTTGGTCGTGTGCCAGACATTGGAAGCAGGTTGGATTAGTGCTGTAATGCGGGAATCGGGCCGGATCGGCTGCCGATAGGCGAGTATGTGACCGATATTGCCCGCGTGATCGACCACCAGCAGATTTTGTGCGGAGACGCCATAGCTTTGAAACGATAGTCGGAAATCCTCAAAGCTCTGTGCACGATTAGCCGATAGAAAAGCCGTGAGCTCATCAGAGACTTCATGCCCGACCCATTTCATGGCAATCGGGCTGATTTTATCTTTTAAGAATGGCATATCGGAGATCACGGGGCCGAGCTTGGAGAATCTGACCTTGACCGTCGAGTTGAGCCAGCCGCGCACCTTGATGACTTCCTCAGTGGTAGTGCATTGGTTTAGATCATCATTCGACAGGGTATAAAGGTAGGTGCTGATGCCCCACATATTGGTGCCGCCCCAGGCGATGCTGGGATTACGCCCTAGCGCAACGAAGGGCATGGAGGGAATCATCATGCCTACGACCTGATAGGATGGCGACTTGAATCCGGCGAGTAGCCACGTATTGGGTATGGTCAGTCCTAAGTGGGGATCGTTGGCAATAAAGCCTGCGCCTGTCGTGGTTTTACTTTTGCCCACGGCGATCGAGTTGCTGCCGGGCTTGGCGGCATTAAAAAAGAACGTACCGAGCTCGATATTGTCCCCGGATACGCTCGGTACGGATTCAGTACCGACATCGAGCAGTGCCTGCCAGATGGTATTGCGTGCCGCCGTATCGTCCATCTGCAGTATCCGAAGATAAATCCCCCAATTGACATCCGCCGACGCCAGTCGCCAGACGATGACCAGATCACGCAGCGTCCATGGCGTTAGGCGCGATACGCCCAGCACGCGCAAGTCGGTCGGCACGCGGCTGGCATTGCGCTCGATATAGGTGTTCAGACCCAGCAGGAAGCGCTCGGCCCAAATGCGAGTGGCTTGTGGCATGGCCGCAATGGTGTCTGATACGCTGTGGGCGAGATTGAGGATACGTAAGGCATGATCAATCTTCACGGTCAGTGGGCCAGCCAGCTCCGAGATGCGGCCTTGCGAGATATGCTTCATCATCACCAGTTGCCCGATGCGTAAATGCGCATGCACCAGACCCAGTGCAAAGGGGATATCCTCATCGTGAGTCGCTTCGATCATGGGAACCATGTGCTGATCCCAGCGAACACTCAGCTTACCCGCTAGCGGTAAATGATCCGTGGGGAAAAATTGCAGTCGATCCGGGTATGGATCACGGTTTGAAGGATTCTTTAATGCAGCATAGCCTGTCAGCGACAGGGTGATGACTCCTGATAACGCATTACGGGCACGAGTAAAGACGCTCATTGCTTGCTTGCCTTTTTTGATCAAAAGAAAAGTCTAGGGGACTGCTTGAGCTAAGATTAAACTGTGGGTGATGTCAACCACATGTCAGTGGTGATTGTGCATGAGATGAGAGGTTGGCCGTCTCTGGGCCGCTTAACCTAATGATGTCAACTGAATCAACACGCGCCAACTCAACGGATTTGTCCGAGACGACAGCTGAGATGGACTGTAAATCTGAAGGCGATTAAAGAGGCTGATTGGGATGCAGGGGCAAGCGCCCGGTTTGTTGACCGGGCGCTGGTTGGGATCAGGCCAGGGTGGATGGGGGGGCTTTCGATTTCTGACCTTTGCTTAATAAAGTAGCGGTAATGCCAGACATAGCATAGATCAGCGCGACGGCAAACAGACCCATCGGGATATTGTAGGTCACCGCGACCAGAATCAGCACGACAGGCAGCATGATGACAAAGGGGACGCGCTTGCGGTCCATTTCCTTAAAGCTGAAATAGCGCACATTGCTGATCATCAGGAAGCCGCCAAAGATCGACAGGAACGCGTACACGACTTTCCATCCGATGATGCTGATGTCGATCCACGCCGGATTGTCGAGGCCGACCCAGATGGCACTGGCAATCATGATCGCAGCCAAGGGACTAGCAAGTCCGATAAAGTAACGCTTGTCCACCACGCCGATCTGGACGTTGAAGCGTGCCAGACGGAAGGCTGCACAGGCGGTAAAGATAAAGGCACAGGCAAGGCCAATCCGGCCCAGTGGTGCCAGCGCCCAACTGTAGATCAGCACGGCAGGCGCGACACCAAAGGACAGCATGTCCGAGAGTGAGTCAAACTGCTCACCGAAGGCGCTCTGAGCATTGATCAGACGGGCGACGCGACCATCCATACCATCAAACAGCGCCGCAAAGAAAATCGCGTAAATGGCTTTTTCAAACTGACCGCCGGTACTGGCGATCACGGAGTAAAAACCACAAAGCAGGGCGGCAGTCGTGATTAGATTGGGGAACAGATAGATGCCCTTGCTCTTGACGCGGCTGCCCTCATGGGTGTGCTCTTCTTCGATGATCTCAAAGGTCAGACCGTCGTGATCATCCTCCGCTGTCGGCATGCCGGTCGGCACGTCCTGCTGGATGGGCTGCTCTTGTAATGGCAGCTCGGGTAATGATGGCTCATGTTTGTCGGGTGTCGCCACAGTGTACTCCCTGAGTCCGGTGTTTTAATGTGATGCGTGTAGATATAAACCTGCATGGCAAGGTGGTCGAATTATTCACCGACCAGCCAGCGTACGGCGGCATGTCCACCGTTCTCGCTCATTTTCAGGTGTGGGAATAGCCATTGCAAGAGCTGATCGGCATGATCTGCGAACTGATAAGGTGGATTGATCACCAGTAAGCCACAGCCATTCAGACCGACGGGGGTATCGTCGGGCCATACGCACAGCTCGCAGATGAGCTGACGGCGGATGCCGGTCTTGACCAGTTTCTTCTCAAAGCGCTCAATCATGGCGCGGTCTTTGATCGGGTACCAGATGGCATAGACGCCCGTAGACCATTTCTGATACGCCGCCGTGATGAGCTCGACCAGTTGCGGAAAGTCTTTGCGCTCTAGCTCATAGGGCGGATCGATCATGACCAGTCCACGCTTTTCCTTGGGCGGAATGACGCCGCGTAGACCTTCGTAGGCATCGCGTTCATGTAGGCCCAAGCGCTTGTCATACAAGTAGTGATGCAACTGGGTAAACACATCCGGATGCAGCTCAAACGCGGTCGCGGTATCGATGTCGCGCATTTGCTGCAAGGCAAACCATGGCGAGCCGGGATACCAGCCGCGACCCTTTTCGCTACGTAACGTATCGACGAGACTCAGGTAACGCTGCACCATGGCAGGAGCCTGACGGATGACATTACTATCGAGCTGGGCCAGACGGTGGATGCCATCCAGATATTCGCCGGACTTCTGGGCTGGCGCCTGTGCAAGGTCATACAGGCCTGCACCGGCGTGCGTGTCGATATAGCGATAGGGTTTGTCTTTTTTGCCGAGCAGGTCCAGCAATTCAAGCAGGAGGACATGTTTCATCACGTCGGCAAAGTTGCCTGCGTGGAAATGGTGACGGTAGTTCATAAGGGTCGTATATATCCGCAATCTGGCTGCTATGGGTGAAGGATGACTGACGTGCTGGCTGGGATCATGGAACCAGTGTCATGAAGTCAACACCATGAACTCGATGTCATTAAATTGTCATCAAATTCTGCATTGGCGCCAATGAATTCTGGCGACATGGTAGCACGAACCTTGCATTGCTTTGGATATTCTGTCGATCACCGGGCGAAAAAACTCAGTGGTCAGATGTGGTCACTTGTCGATATGGTCCATATGGATATGCAGATTGGATTACACTAGTGGCAATGATGCGCAGCGCTTCGCACTCCCTGTGGACGCTGTGGCTTGGTTTTTTGAATGATGCTGATGATGAACCCGCAACCGACTGTTGATGAGATGACGAAAACCCTTGATTTGGCCGATTGGCCTGCGCACTGGCAGCCGCTGCTGGATTGGGCTGATATGGATGGACAGTCGGGTTGGGATCGTCTGGCTGAGCAGGGCTGGCTGGTGCTGGATCAGGTTTTGCCTCTGGCTCTCTATCAGGGACTGTTGATGGAGGCTCTGGATGCACGTGACTATCGAGATGCCGAGCTAGTCACAGGTGGCAGGCAAGCGACAGTGCGCAGTGATTCAACGCGTTGGATTGAGGCGGCGGATGGGTTGCAAACTTCGGGCATGCAATATCTTGCAGCACTTGAGGGCCTAGGGCAGGTGCTCAATCGCATGCTCTATACGGGCATCCGCTCGGTCGAGGCACACTTTGCCTGCTATCAGCCGGGACAATTTTACGCAAGGCATCGGGATAATCCAGCCGGTTCGACCGTGCGCGCGATCTCGACAGTGCTTTATTTGAATGGCGCTGTACATGACGTCTGGCAGGCGGCATGGGGTGGGGCGATCCAGCTTGAGGATCTGCAAGGGATCACGCATGACGTGCTGCCGCAGGCCAATCGTATGGTTGTATTTGTCAGTGATCTCCCCCATGAAGTCAAGCCAGCCAGTCGCGTGCGGCGTTCTATCGCGGGCTGGTTGCGGCGCGACTGAGTTTTACCAAATGATGAGGATGACATGACACTAGAGTACAGTGCGCAGGCCTTGGTGGCACGACTGGGTGAGACAGATCAGCAGTTTTTGAGTGATCCGACACCACAGCTTGCGATCGAGCGTGCCGAGATTCGGATGGCGCTGGCGCACTATAGTCACCGTCAGGGTGAGCAACTGCATTTCCTCAATGAAGCTGCCGTGATTCTGGAGCTGGCTGCGGTGGAGGTCGAGGATCGGCCGACGCACTTGGCGCTGTCTATCCAGCTTTCATTGGTTTACTTGCAGCATTTCGAGGTGACACAGGAGCTGCGTTATCTGATTGTGACTGGACAGATCCTGCGCACCCAGACTTCGCTGATGCACCCCATGGTCTTTCTGGGACTGGCTCGCGCGGATGCCGGGCAGCAGAAGCTGGCCTTAACGCGCCATTGGCTGGAGCAATGGCAGAAATCCTTAGGCGATGCGGTGCGTTCTCAGGTGCTGTCCTATGAGCAGCTCCAGCAACAGATTGCGGGTCTGCCGCGCTATGCGGAGTTCTCTCTTGTGCTCCATGAGGCATGGTTTCAGGACATCGTCACAGCGGCTGGTCTTACCCTGGCGGAATGTCTGCCCACGCCAGCAAGTCCCGTTCACTCTTAAAGTGTCGCGGCTGCCCAGTGATCGGGTCCGTAAAGCGGACCTCGCGGGCGAGGAGCTGTAAGGGTTGGGTGTAATCGTCCTCAGCGTCTTTGACCGTGCGCAGGACCGGATAAAAATCATCATACAGGATCGCGATCCCGAGGCTCGCCAGATGCACACGCAGCTGGTGCTGCTTGCCCGTGATCGGATAGAGGCGATAGCGGGCCAGTTGCCCGTGTTGATCCAGTATCTCAATACGTGTTTCGCTATTGGGTGTACCCTCTGTCTCCTGCATGCGGAAGAACGGCTCGCCTTTGTCCATACGGCTCTGATACACATAGGGAAACGTCAGGTCAGGTCTGAAGCCAGCGATGGCTTCATAGCTCTTGTGAATCGTATGCGTGCGAAACAGCGCTTGATAGGCATCGCGCACATGGGGTAGCTTGCTGAACAGCACCAGTCCTGCCGTCTCGCGGTCAATCCGGTGCAACGGCGCAAGATCCGGCAATCCCAGCCGGTCTTTGAGGCGTGTCAGCAGGGTCTCCTGCACATAGCGGCCGACCGGGGCGACCGGCAGGAAGTGCGGTTTGTCCGCGACCACCAGATACTCATCTTCAAACAGAATGCGTTCCATAAACGGGATCGACGGTTCAGCTTCGATATGCCGGTAATAATACAGATGTTGTCCGCCAACATAAGGGCTATCGAGTGCAAAGACGACCCCTGCGCCATTCATCACCAGACCATCGACCAGCCGCGCACGCCAGACATCGGCTGTGATATGCGGGAAGCGATGAATCAAAAAATCCAGCAATGACTTATGGCTTTCCGCAGGCAGCCAGATACAACTGGCACCAACGCCATCGCGGGTAGGGAGTAAGGCTGTCTTGGATATAGGCACGCTTTAGAGCCGGATAATCTGTCCAATCTCAGCACTCATCATCGAGGTCAGGATGGTGCTGATGATGGTGTCGATCAGATGGGCGTCCATATGCAGCATCATGCGCACGGTCTTTTGATGAGGAATAGGCATGATTTGCAGATCATGCATGGCGATGCCTGAGGCATTGACGAGGATACGACGCAGGATCAGAGCCTGATCTGCAGAGACTTTAAAAAACATCTGAGCCTGAGCCGCAGCTACTGCGACGGGCTGCACCTGTAGGCGGGCGGCTGAATCGACGTCGTGGCCTACAGGATGGGATTGGGCGTTCATGATGGACCTTTGTTTTACTGGGTAGCGATGGGATATTGCAGTACGCCTCTGTCGCTGTGGGTTCGAGCCCTGCAGAGCGTACTGTGACCATGGTCAAATGGTGGCTGTATATCTGCGGCAGCAGTATATAAAGCAACAATCTGACATAAAGTCATATATTGGTCATATTTAACATAAAAACAGGCGCAGTTAAACCGCTTTTGTTGGACTGCCGCCTCCGCCGTGTGAAGATAATGTGAAATCAAAAAGACCTGTGCAATACACAGGTCTTTTGATTGATACCGGATGAGGTGCTAGTGATTAGCTGTGGGCGGGCACGGGCGTAGCGGCGGCATGCTGTTGCTGGACGGCCTGAGCTGCTGCGGCTTTTTTGGCGGCAGCCTGCTTTTTGGCGAGGTGATGACCGACGATACAGCCACCGACCGCACCGATCACGGCATGGTGACCTGCCACATGACCAGCGACGGCTCCCATTGCACCGCCCGAGAGACAGCCAATGGCATTGGCGCTCTGGATGCCGAGAATGGAGGTGGAAGCAATGAGTACAGCAGCGATGCGTTTTTTCATGATCGTCCTTCATACATATCAGGGTCGTCCGACGGGGCGACGATGACAGCATCGTGACAGTATTATGTGGAGATTTGATGGATGCAGGGTAGATCGAGAGGGATACTCCGATAAGCGGATTGCAACCGGATAAACGGTTTTACGTTGTACTTAAACATCCGTAACAGTTTTAAATACCACAATAAAAAATCCCCTGCCGGGCAGGGGATTTTTTATTGGCGCGCAGGCGATCTTACATCATGCCGCCCATGCCACCACCCATACCACCCATGTCTGGTGCGGCTGGTTTGTCTTCTGGGCTATCAGCGATCATGGCTTCGGTGGTCAGCATCAGGCCAGCAACCGAGGCGGCGTTTTCCAGTGCCGAACGGGTCACTTTGGCTGGGTCCAGAATACCTTGTGCGATCATGTCGCCGTATTCACCAGTCGCAGCGTTATAGCCGTAGTTGCCAGAGCCTGATTTGACGGCATTGACCACGACAGAGGCTTCTTCACCTGCGTTGGTGACGATCTGACGCAGCGGGGCTTCCAGTGCACGGCGCAGGATGCTGATACCGGCAGTCTGGTCTTCGTTGTCGCCTTTGACACCGTCCAGTGCGTTGATTGCACGCACCAGCGCTACACCACCACCAGCAACGACGCCTTCTTCCACAGCAGCGCGGGTCGCGTGCAGGGCATCGTCTACGCGGTCTTTCTTCTCTTTCATTTCGACTTCGGTTGCGGCACCGATCTTGATCACGGCCACACCGCCTGCGAGCTTGGCAACGCGCTCTTGCAGTTTTTCACGGTCGTAGTCAGAGGTCGCTTCTTCGATCTGATGACGGATGGTTTGGACGCGTGCTTGGATTTCTTCGTGCTTGCCGAGGCCATCTACGATCACGGTGTTTTCTTTGCCGACGGTGATCTTGCGTGCAGCACCGAGGTCGCTCAGTTGGGCAGTTTCAAGGCTCATGCCGACTTCTTCGCTGATCACGGTACCACCGGTCAGGATGGCGATGTCTTGCAGCATGGCTTTACGACGGTCGCCGAAGCCTGGGGCTTTGACCGCACAGACCTTGATGATGCCACGCATGTTGTTAACAACTAGCGTCGCCAGCGCTTCGCCTTCGATGTCTTCAGCGATGATCAGGAGTGGCTTGCCGGATTTGGCAACGCCTTCGAGCACGGGGATCAGTTCGCGGATGTTGCTGATTTTCTTGTCTACGAGCAGGATGTATGGATTGTCCAGCTCGGCAGTCAGCGTGTCAGGTTTGTTGGCGAAATAAGGGCTGACATAGCCACGGTCGAATTGCATGCCTTCGACCACGTCCAGCGTGTCTTCAAAGCCTGAGCCTTCTTCGACGGTGATCACACCTTCTTTGCCGACGCGGTTCATGGCTTCGGCGATCAGATCACCGATGGTGGTGTCGCTGTTGGCCGAGATCGAGCCGACTTGAGCGATGGCTTTGCTGTCGCTGGCAGGAGTCGAATTCTTTTTGATTTCGGCGACGGCGAGGCGGGTCGCCTTGTCGATACCGCGCTTCAGGTCCATCGGGTTCATACCGGCGGCAACCGACTTCAGACCTTCGTTCAGGATGGCTTGGGCGAGTACGGTTGCTGTGGTGGTACCGTCACCGGCGATGTCGGCAGTCTTGCTGGCGACTTCGCGCACGAGCTGGGCACCCATGTTTTCGAATTTGTCTTTCAGGGTGATTTCTTTGGCTACGGTCACACCGTCTTTGGTGATGTGCGGTGCGCCGAAGGATTTGTCGATCACGACATTGCGGCCTTTAGGACCCAGGGTGACTTTAACGGCATCGGCCAGAATGTTGACACCGGCGATCATTTTACTACGGGCGGAATCGCCAAATTTAACGTCTTTTGCAGACATGGAATCGCTCCTTAATGAGGTTGAATCAGTTCAAACGGATATACGTTAAGCGGGCAATTAGCCTTCGAGTACGCCAAAAATATCGGACTCTTTCATGATCAGCAGTTCTTCACCGTTCACTTTGACGGTTGAGCCTGCATATTGGCCGAACAGCACTTTGTCACCGACTTTGACGTCGAGTGCGCGGACGCCGTTGTCAGTGACTTGACCGGTGCCGACAGCGAGGATGATGCCTTGGGAAGGTTTTTCTGCTGCCGAACCGGGGAGCAGAATGCCGCCAGCGGTTTTGGTTTCTTCTTCTAAGCGACGAACGACAACACGGTCATGCAGTGGACGAATGTTCATGCAATTTACTCCTTCAATCATGGTTGTTTGCAAATAAGGCACAGATATTTGATCTCGTGCCAATAAATTCTTATTCACAAGAGTGGGGCCCTTCGCGGCTGCTTCAAGGGAGCGATGGACAAAAAAGATGATTATCTGATGTTTTTTTAGTCAAATATGACTTTGGTCAGAGATGGGTGGGGTGCGCGGTCGCCAGATGGCGATGGTGGTTGGCCGCATCATGGGCGGTATGCGCAATCGGCCAGAGCTGCTGTACCGATTCAAAACGGCTGTGGGCAAAACTGTAATCAAAACGTTCAACGCGCAGATCGGCGTGGATGATATTCACCGAATTGGCGGTATCGTGGCGCAGGCGGTGCGAGATGGCGGTTCCGGCCTGAATGTCCAGTACTTCCTTGGAGAGACCAAAGTGATGCTGTAGCGGCAGCACGACCGGCACATGGAAATGCCCATGTAGCACGGCATCGAGCCCACAGTCGGCCCAGTGCTTGACCGCCGGCAAGACGAGGCTTGGCACATCACGCAGTTGCTCCGGTCGCAGCACGCGAAACGGCTGATGCGACAGGATGAGGCGATGCTTACCCGCAGCACCAGCCCTGAGCCGCGCCCCTGTCTCAAGGATCTGGGAGGCAGTCAGACGGCCTCGGGTGTGGTGTTTGGGATGGATGCTATTGACACCCACCAGATGGAAATGCGGTGTATCCAGCGTCTGCTCGACCGGACCAAACACATGCTCATAGTGGCCGAAGGGATTAAACACCCGTCGCGGCAGATGATAGAGCGGGATGTCGTGATTGCCCGGCACTACAAGCCACGGCACGCCTAAACCCTGCATGAAATGATGAAACGCCAGAAACTCACGATGGCGCGCTCGCTGAGTCAGATCGCCGCTGATGGCGATGGCTTCAAGCGGCAAGGTGCGACACAAAGCAGCCAATGCATCCACCACGGTATTGTGTTCGACACCAAAGTGCAGATCGGAGAGGTGGAGTAGCATGTGAGGGCTCCTTAGGCGTCCGGTGCGGTAGGGGCAGACAGGTCAATGACGGGTGCCGTGACAATCGGCGCATCCACCACAGGTGCGATGACCTGCAACGCCTGCTGGGCGACGGAAAAAAACAGCGGTGTGGTCAGATAGACGATTTCGCCATCAATAGCCACTTTCATCTTTTTGGCTCGGGTATCAATGCGCACATGATCGGCACAGTAGGCAGTGACCTCGGGGGCCTGTTCAAAGGTGCCACGCTGTAGCCGCATAATCAGATTAATGATCTGCATGCGGGAGACTTCTGTGATCGCCACCAGCGCGAGGCGACCGACCTTGGCACACTCGGCGAGCTCCAGCTTATAGTCCTGTAGCTGCAAGGGATTATTGCCAAAGAACACCAAAGGTGAATCTATCGGCTCGACCTGACCGTCGATGGACATCCTGAGTTTGAGTTTCTGCTGTTCGCGCATGAGGACAGCAAAGCCTGACAGCAGGGCGACGAAGCGAAAACGACCAAAGCGGCTGTTATCCGCCTCGCGTTGCTCGATCACGCGCGGATAAAGACCGATGGAAGCATTATTCAGATAGATCTGTTCATTGACGCAGCCAATATGAATGGCACGAGTTTGACCATTAAGGATGGCATAGGCGGCTTCCAGCGGATCGAGGGGGATGTCCAGTGCACGCGCGACATAATTAAACGTGCCGAGCGGGATGATCCCCATTGGGGTCGGACCATGCATCAGGATCTGGGCCACGGTGTTGAGTGTGCCATCGCCACCAGCGGCAACAATGACCCCGTCGCGATTTCGGTGTCTGGCTACCGCAGTCCGAGTGAGATGAGAGAGATGGTGAGGCGCTTTAGCCAGGTGTAATTCGACTTCGCAGCCATGATTGAAGAAATAATTAACCAGCACCTCATGCAGAGGTTTGTCTTCTCCCCAAGCCGCATGATGTCCGGCGCACTGATTCATGATAATGGAAATCAGACGGGGAGGACTCTCCTGATGCGTGATCACCATACATACTCCAGGATGGATGATCTTGATCATACCGCGTTTGGCTGAGGGATAAGCAGGTCTGAACAATGAAATATGTGCGGTTGATACGGTGTGTAAGACTTTGGCGGGTGTGATGAGCATACTTATATGACAAATGATGTGTGTTGCATGCCTTTTTTGAATTTATTTTGGCGCGTGACTCTGGCGTCTAAACTCTAACTAATCATTTAAAAATATAAGCTTATATGTTGTTTTGTTGGCATGATTGGCTAAATCGGCCAAAAGGTAGCTTTTTACGCCATCTGGTTGCTTTTCATCCATTAAATGTGATCCTATGATGACAAATAGAGTATCTCCAGAGGGCTGTTCTGATCGGGAGATCATCAATAATAGGGCTGGCCTGCAGGGTCGGTTTGTTGTGGGAAGTGGCTGTAGGAGTTAGGTTTCATGAATGCAAAAGTAGATCTGCAAAAGACCATGAATGAGCAAGCCGCTGTCGCGGTGAAGTCCACCTTCCCGGTACGCCGGATGGATTTTGAGTTTGACGAGGTAAAGAACCACTGGATCGACAACGATCCATGTACTACCCATCTGCTGACGGCAATGTCGGTGATGTTTCCGGATGGAGAGCGCTACTTCGTGGATAGCGTACGTGCGGTACGCGATCAGGTGACGAATGATCCGCAACTGCAAAAAGACATCAGTGCCTTCATCGGGCAGGAAGCCATGCATGCCAAAGAACATCATTCCTTCCACCTGAATGCTGCTGTGCATGGTCTGGATCCTGAGTCGCTGGAGCGTTTCACCTTCAATCTGCTCAAATACGCCACCCGCTATGTCTTCCGCGATGGCAAGCAGCAGCGCCTGGCGCTGACCTGTGCGCTGGAACACTTCACCGGCACCATCGCCGCCCAGCTCATGCGCCGTGAAGACATTCAGGCCCTGATGCAGGACGAGACCATGAAGCACTTGTGGCTGTGGCATTCGATCGAAGAGAATGAACACAAAGCCGTGGCCTTCGACGTCTATCAGCACATCTATGGCAATGGCGTCTATGCTTATCTGAATCGCGTGGTGATTATGGTCTTGGCGATCGTGGGCATTGTGATTGCCAAATTTGGCTTCCTCATCACGCTGATGTCACGTGACAAGCAACTCTTCAATCTGCGTTCATGGCGCAAAGGTCTGTCGCGTGCATGGGGCCTGCATGGTTTCTTTACCGAGATCATTCCCGATACGTGGGACTATATGCGCCCCGGTTTCCATCCTTGGCAGCATGATACCCATGCCTTGCTGGATAAATACCGTCAGAAACTCGGCATGGCGTGAGTGCTGAATCATGTTGATGCATTCAACTGTTTGAGAAAGCAACGTATTTAGTTTTAAAATAACGCAAGGGAAACCTTGCGTATTTTTTTGTCGGAAGGTGGTCTGAAAGTGCTGCCTAAAAAGCGGCTATGCAGTTATCATGAATAATGCAGTTGGCTGCATTTGCAAAAAACAAACGCATTTTTCGGCGCAAACGCTGATGTAGCTTGATCATCACAAAAATTTATGACGGTTATATAGACTTCTAAATGCCGCCGTTTTGTGCTTTAATGTGCACTCAATTTTCTCACGACAGCTTCCCGTGATCCGGGACTGTCTTTTGCTCGTAGTTTTACGAAAAAGGCCTCACCATGACCCAAGTGATAGCTTCCAATGTTCCTTCGTTTGTCCGTCATCCCCAGCTGATTGCCTGGGTAGAACAAATCGCCGCACTCACACAACCTGATCGGATCGAGTGGGTGGATGGCAGCGAAGAAGAAAACCAGCGTCTGCTCGACCTCATGGTTGCAGGCGGTACGATGACCAAACTGAACGACGAAAAACGCCCGAATTCCTACCTCGCGCTCTCCAGCCCCTCTGATGTTGCCCGTGTCGAAGACCGCACCTATATCTGCTCTGAAAAGAAAGAAGATGCCGGTTCGAACAACAACTGGGCTGATCCAAGCGAGATGCGTGCCACGCTGAATGGCCTGTTTGAAGGCTCCATGCGCGGTCGTACCATGTATGTCGTGCCATTCTCCATGGGTCCGCTGGGTAGCCCGATCGCGCATATCGGCGTAGAGCTGTCCGACTCGCCGTATGTCGTGACCAACATGCGCATCATGACCCGCATGGGCAAAGACGTATATGACGTGCTGGGCACCGATGGCGAATTCGTACCATGTGTCCATACCGTAGGTTATCCGCTGGTCGATGGCAAAGCCGATGTCGCTTGGCCATGCAACGACACCAAATATATCGTGCACTACCCAGAAACCCGTGAAATCTGGTCCTATGGTTCAGGTTACGGTGGTAACGCGCTCTTGGGTAAAAAATGCCTTGCGCTGCGTATCGCCTCCGTCATGGGTCGTGATCAAGGCTGGCTGGCTGAGCACATGCTGATTCTGGGTCTGACCAGTCCTCAAGGCGAAAAGCACTACGTCGCGGCGGCATTCCCATCAGCCTGTGGTAAGACCAACTTCGCCATGCTGATCCCGCCGGCAGGCTTTGACGGCTGGAAAGTCGAAACCGTCGGTGACGACATCGCTTGGCTCAAGCCGGGCGCCGATGGCCGTCTGTATGCGATCAATCCAGAAGCTGGTTTCTTTGGCGTGGCTCCGGGTACCTCCGAGAAGACCAACCCGAACTGTCTCGCCACTCTGAACAAAAACGTCATCTATACCAACGTCGCCAAGACCGACGACGGCGATGTGTGGTGGGAAGGCTTAAGCAAGCAAGCCCCTGCACATCTGACCAGCTGGAAAGGCGAGAGCTGGACTCCAGAGTCGGGCACCCCTGCTGCCCATCCGAACTCGCGTTTCACCGTCGCTGCCAGCCAATGTCCATCGATCGATCCGGACTGGGAAAACCCAGCCGGTGTCCCGATCTCGGCATTCATCTTCGGTGGCCGTCGTGCGGATACTGTGCCACTCGTGACCGAAGCATTTGACTGGGTAGACGGCGTGTACAAGGCCGCGACCATGGGCTCCGAGACCACTGCTGCTGCGACCGGCAAGCAAGGTGTCGTGCGCCGTGATCCATTCGCCATGCTACCATTCTGTGGTTACAACATGGGCGACTACTTCCAGCACTGGCTGAACATGGGCGAGAAGCTGCAAGCTGCTGCCGCCATCAGCGGTGCCAAGCTGCCTAAGATCTTCAACGTCAACTGGTTCCGTCGTGATGCTGATCGCAACTTCGTATGGCCGGGCTTTGGTCAGAACGTACGCGTGCTGGAGTGGATGATCAACCGCTGTGAAGATCGTATCGATGCGACTGAAACCCCAATCGGCTATGTACCTGCATACGAAGATCTGAACTGGGAAGGTCTGGACTTCACCCGTGCAGACTTCGAGCAAGTCACCTCGCAAGACCACGATCAATGGGTTGCCGAGCTGGCAAGCCATGACGAGCTGTTCGCCAAGATTGGCGAGCGTCTGCCGGAAGTGCTGCACAAGCGTAAAGCCGAGCTGGTAGCGGCTCTGGAAACCGCTAAGCAGGCTGCTACTGCCTAAGTGCTGATGTGGTGTAAAAAAACCGCCTGATGAGGGCGGTTTTTGTTATGGTGCTGAATTGATTATTAGATCGCTCAAGAAATCATTGTGCTAAAAATCATGTGGTCATGAGAATGATGTTAGAGTGCTGCACTGAAAAAATAATCAAAGTGTGTGCTGGAGTAATCTCGTGAAGAAGCTTATTTCCTATTCTTTGTTGATCGTATCTGCGCTGGGTGCTCTTTCTGCTTGTACGTCGTATGCACCTGCCGTTGATCAAAATGCGGTGCCTACATTGGCAGACAGCTATCTATATGGCCGATTTACGCTGGGACCAGAGGACAGTAGCACGAGAAGCCTTTATTTTGGTGGCAGCTTAAAGGCAGGCTTTGTTTTGCATAGTCTGTCGGCAGAGGATGGCAAGGAATACATTATTCCATTTAGCACTGAATGGAAGCCAGCGCTGGTTAGGGTCAAACCGGGAGTTTATGTACTTAATGGATATCTGGTGACAGATAGTCTAGGCCATAAGATGATGAAGATGCCCTTGATGGGCAGGGCAGCTCTGGTACAGTTTGTCGCGAATCCGGGCAAGGCGTACTATCTGGGGGATTTTAAAGCACAGTTGTTTACACGTCCCAGCCAGATGCGTCAATTTCCGTCTCTGGTCTGGTATTTGGAATCCGTGCGCAATAATTTTGATGGCACGACAGATCAGTTAAAGTCTAATCTTCCAAATTTTAAGTCAGTGGATTTTAGTCAGGCACTTACGGATATGGATGTGATTCTGCAGGGTTCTCAGCCCGCGACGCTGGATAATATCAGCCAGCCGCAGACGACTCTAGGTACTGCTCTATTTAATCATTCAAGCACATCAAGCCCTAGTCTACAACTCGCACCCAAGCCCAAGGCGCTGACGCTTGATGATTTTAAACAGCAATGAGTGCAAAATTTAAAGTTATATAACCGCCTTATGAATGCGGTTTCATGATGAGTCAGTCTAGTGAGTCGATATCATAACCAAACTGTGAAAAGTAACTGCGGATGAGCCGACGTTGTTTGCGTGTCATCTCTGGCAAGACTCTGCGATAAGTGCTTCTACATGTGTAAATATCGATATCGACACCCAGCTCAAGTAGCAGAATGATCATTTTGATGTTTAGAAGCTCAATCGCCTCGTATAGTGCAAAATGTGGAATAGGGGAGCCGACATTGCGCAGTAGGATGACCTGCTCAAACTGGTTTTCTAAGGCAAGCCAAGCAAGGGCATTTTCGCCACTACGATTAGTGGCGATCAGGATATCGCGATCTTGCGCGACCATCGTAGGGACTTTGTGAGGTTCATTGAGTGCTGCATCTAAGAGTCGGCCAAAGTCGTGCTCGTACTCTTGTCCAATAATACCGATTTGTCCCATGATAAGAGAGACATGCATATGCATGAATGGATATACTGAACAGCATAGCGGTTTTACGTCACATCATCCATCCATTTGTTTCGTAGTCGGCGCATATACACATCAGGGTCGTCGTCAAAAATTCTTTGCCATCGTCCTGCAAAATCCCACTCTGGATTAGTTGATCGATAATGTGGTCTGTAACGTCATTGTAGCCACACCAGTCTTTACGGGAACCGGTTCGGAACGGCCAATCATCGTATGTATCCGATACGAAAGCAATTTCATCACCGATATGTTCCAGCAAATACCAAGTCGTGATGGCGGCAGAGGCAGGATTGCCCGCAAGCTCGCGCTTTTTGTTGCCAGAAATATCACCAAATGACAATTGTTCTCGCTTACAATTATTTACTAGATAGTATCCGACACCCATATCGCCCTCCTTGTCTACTGCGCATGACTTTGACTTTTCAACATATCACATTCCACCGAAAACCCGACAACCTTCCCTGCGTTTGCCGTCCGACTCCGCTATACTATGCCGATTAAGCGTTTTTTTGATTGAAGTCTCTGATTTAGGGTGAGCGTTATGCTGCGAAATACTGCTGCTGTCGCCGTGGCACTGTGTATGTGCCTCGGCCTTGCCGCATGCGGGCAAAAAGGGGCACTGTATATGCCGGACGAGAAAGGTCCGCGTAACAGCAACTTTATCTTTGGTGGCGATGCCCGTAAAGACAGCAAGGCACCGAGTGCTGATGCGCCTGTTTCTAGCGTCTCTCCCGCATCCACGGTCACTTCAGACAGCAGTAATGCAGGTGGTAGTGCATCATGAGTTTTAGTCGTATCGATGGGGCACTCTACGCTGAGCAACTGCCGTTAAATAGCCTTGCCCAAACCTATGGCACACCGCTGTATGTTTACTCACGCGCGGCTCTGACCGCCAACTATCTGGCCTTTGATCGCGCGTTTGACTTTATTTCCCATCAGGTCTGCTTCTCGGTCAAGTCCAATTCAAATATCGGTGTGCTGAGTGTCCTGGCACGTCTGGGCTCGGGCTTTGATATTGTGAGCGGCGGGGAGCTGGAGCGTGTACTGGTCGCAGGCGGTGATCCGGCCAAAGTGGTCTTTTCGGGCCTAGGCAAGACTGAAGCCGAGATCGAGCGAGCATTGGCGGTGGGCATTGCCTGCTTTAATGTTGAGTCCGCACCGGAGCTAGAGCGCATTAACCGTGTCGCTGTGCGTGTCGGCAAACGTGCGCCGGTATCCCTGCGCGTCAATCCCGATGTGGATGCGCAGACCCACCCCTATATCTCGACCGGCCTGAAAGAAAACAAATTCGGTGTGCCGAGCGATACCGTGTCTGCTATCTATGCTGAGGCCGCCAGCCTGCCGGGTATTGAAGTCGTGGGTATCGACTGCCATATCGGCTCGCAGCTGACCACCACCACGCCGTTTAAGGATGCGCTGGACAAGGTCATTGAGATGATTAGTGGCTTGAAAGCCCAAGGCATTACCCTCAAGCATATCGATATCGGTGGTGGTCTGGGTGTGACTTATAAAGACGAAACCCCACCTACACCAGCCGAATACGCCGCTGTCCTGCGTCCAGCGCTGGAAAGCTTAGGCCTCAAGGTCTATATGGAGCCGGGCCGTGCGATCAGTGCCAATGCCGGTGTACTCCTGACCGCAGTCGATATGCTCAAACCAACGACCCATCGCAACTTTGCGCTGGTCGATGCCGCGATGAATGACCTGATCCGCCCATCGCTGTACGGCTCGTGGATGGATATCCAGCCGGTCGTGCCGTCTACAGCTGAAGTCAAGACGTGGGATTTGGTCGGCCCGATCTGTGAGTCGTCGGACTTCATTGGCAAAGGCCGTGATCTGGCGCTGTCTGCCGGTGATGTGCTGGCGGTGATGGGGGCGGGTGCCTATGGTTTCGTCATGGCAAGCAACTACAATACACGCGGTCGTGCAGCCGAAGTGCTGGTCGATGGTGATCAGGCGTATGTGGTGCGGCAGCGTGAAACGGTCAGAGATCTGTGGGCGCTTGAGTCGCTTGTTCCTTAAGGACAAGTCCAAAGTTGATGAATGAGGAGGAGTGCATGATGCGCGTTGAATTCAGCAAAATGCATGGTTTGGGCAATGACTTCATGGTGATCGATCTGGTCAGCCAGCAGGTCAGCTTAACCCCTGAGTTGATTCGGGGACTGGCAAGCCGTCATTTCGGTGTGGGTTTTGACCAGATGTTACTGGTTGAGCCGCCTGAGCAGCCCGATGTCGATTTTAAATATCGCATCTTTAACGCCGATGGGTCTGAGGTTGAGCAATGTGGCAACGGTGTGCGCTGCTTTGCGCGCTTTGTCCATGAGCGCGGTCTGACCAAGAAACGCGCTATACGGGTTGAGACCAAGAGCGGTATCGTCGAGCCGGTGATCAACGAGCAAGGCTGGGTGCGTGTCAATATGGGCAAGCCCCGTGTTAGCCCTGCCGAGATTCCGTTTGTGGCAGACGCTGCAGCTGCGACCTATCAGGTGCAGGCGGGTGATACCACTGTTGAGCTGGATGTGGTCAATATGGGCAATCCACATGCGGTGCTGGTGGTTGATGATATCCTTAAGGCACCGGTTGAGAAACTCGGTCCAGTCTTGGAAGGCCATGCGCGTTTCCCGGCACGCGTGAATGTCGGCTTTATGCAAGTCTTGAGCCGTAAGGAGGTTTGTCTGCGCGTGTTTGAGCGCGGGACGGGCGAGACGCTGGCCTGTGGTACGGGTGCCTGTGCGGCAGTGGTGAGCGGGATTCGTCGCGGCTTACTGGATCAGGATGTGGTGGTTCACTTGAAAGGCGGTGATCTGTCGATCGCATGGCAGCCGGGAGATGTGGTTTGGATGACGGGCCCGACTGCGACAGTGTTCGAGGGTGTGGTCCAGTTGCACGACGAGTAAGCCAGACAACGCTTTATGAAACAGGCGGTCATTCGATGAATGATCGCCTGTTTTGTTTTGGGGCAAAATTTACTGATCGGATTCAGCCAGTGGATTCACCGCACCATAGTCAAAGCGCTCTTTCCAGCCGCACAGATCACTGACGATGCATTCGCCGCAGAGTGGCGTGCGCGCCTTGCAGGTGTACCGTCCATGCAGGATTAGCCAATGGTGGGCGTCCAGCAGATAGGGCTTGGGGATGACTTTGAGGAGTTTTTGCTCGACCATGTCCACGGTCTTCCCCGGGGCGAGCGTTGTGCGATTACTGACGCGGAAAATATGCGTATCCACCGCCATGGTCAACTGACCAAAGTAGGTATTCAGCACCACATTGGCGGTCTTGCGACCCACGCCGGGCAGGGATTCGAGTGCTTCTCGATAATCGGGTACGGTGCTGTTGTACTGCTCGATCAGGATCTGGCAGGTTTTGATGATGTTTTCGGCTTTAGAGTTATAGAGGCCAATGGTTTTGATATATTCCTTTAATCCATCTAGCCCTAGCGCGAGCATGCCTTCGGGCGTATTGGCGACGGGATAGAGTTTTGCGGTGGCTTTATTCACACTGACATCGGTCGCCTGTGCCGAGAGCAGGACGGCGATCAGAAGCTCAAAGGCGCTGCTATAAACGAGCTCGGTGCGCGGCTCGGGGCGCTGGGCTTTGAGACGGGCGAAGAAGGCTTCGATGTTCGCTTTTTTCATGACTTTTAGTCTTAGAGGTCCGTAGTCGACTGCAATGCAGCGAGTTCCTGTTGCATTTGGATCAGTTGTAGTTGTTTGGTGGCATTGGGCATCACCGCCATTTGCTTTTCCAGTTTTTTGATCTGACTGCGCAGGGTCGCGAGACGAATCGGATCGGCATGGCTACTTGCAGGCGTGGTCTTAGGCGTCGTCGTAGGTGGGGTACTGGATACTTGCTCCGGCGCTTCAACGGATTCTTCTGTCTTGGCAAAGCGCGAGGCAGAAAGACGGATGGCCTGCTTGGACGCTTCTCGTGCCTGCTTGGCGTCAAAACGTGCTTTGAGTGCGACCTGATCCTGCTTAAATATTTCCTCACGATAAGCGAGATAGGTCGTGGTATCTGCTTGTGCGTCAGCCTGAACGCTGGATAGTGCTGATAAAGGCACCATGTCGATACAGTCTACCGGGCAGGAGGGGATGCAGAGGTCGCAGCCGGTGCACAGATCGGTGAGGACGGTATGCATCATCTTGCCCGTCCCCAAGATGGCATCGACGGGACAGGCATCGATACATTTGGTACAGCCGATGCATTCGCTCTCGCGGATCACGGCACGCATCGGCTCTGGCCGGCCATCGGCAAGCAGCGGATAGGGACCTTGCGCAACCGGCATAACGGGACGTCCGGTGAGGCCAGCTAAGATTGCGACCATCGGTTCACCACCGGGGATGCACAGATTGATTGCCTCACCCTGTACGATGGCTTCGGCATAGGTGCGACAGCCGGGCGTATTGCATTGCCCGCATTGCCACTGGGGCAGGGCAGCGTCGATCAGGGTAATCAAATGGTCGGTATCGGCAATCATGGTTAGGGTAGCTGGTCGGAAAACGGGTCAAACCGTGGGTCAAAGAACACATAGCAAACGGGTGCAGGTTATGGCCTGATCGTCACAGGCGCTATTTTCGCATATGCCGCCGCTTGATACTAATCAAAGCGATAAATATCCATACCAAGCGCACCCATCGCAAAACTCGAATGGACGACATTGCAGCGCGTACCGGTACCCATTGCAAAGAACAGCGGTGCAAGATGCTCTGTCGTAGGATGATTGTCATTGGCGTAGGGGGCTTGAGTTTGCCATTGGCATACGCTGTCGTAATCACCCACGGTGAGATGATGAATCATCCATTGCTTAAACTGGCTGGCCCAGAGCGGTGGTGGCGCATCTTTGGTGCCCCATGACAGGCTCTTGAGATTATGCGTGATCGAGCCTGAGCCGATCAGCAGGATTTGCTGGGTTCGCAGGAGGATCAGCGCCTGACCGAGTCGCATCAGTTGCGCTGCAGTGTAGTTGATGGGCAGCGAGAGCTGGATGACGGGAATATTGGCATCAGGATAGAGGTGGCGTAGCGGCACCCAGACACCGTGATCGCGCGGACGCAGGGCATTGCCGTAAGCTTCGATGCCAGTCTGTTCGAGGAGATGCAGGATACGCTCGGCCAGTGCCGGGCTGCCGGGTGCGGGATAGCGGATACGCTTCAAGGCTTCGGGGAAGCCATGGTAATCATGCCAGGTTTCCGGATGCTGTGCGGTGGTTACCTCCAGCGTATCACTCTGCCAGTGGGCCGAGAGAACGACAATCGCATTAGGTTCCGGCAGATTAGTCGCCACCCGATGTAGTGCCTCACCAAATGCACTGGTATCCACGGCGGTCATCGGCGAACCATGGGAAATAAACAGTGCGGGTAGGGTGGCGTAAGGCATAGTGGTTGACGTGTCCTGAGATTCGTGAGGGCTGAAGTGTCGTTGTCTCGTTAGGCGCGGTGATAGGGGTGGCCATGGTTGATACTCATGGCACGATAGAGCTGCTCGATGAGCAGGATACGCACCAGCGGGTGTGGCATGGTCAGCGCGGATAGCGACCAGTGCCATTCGGCGCGTTGTCGAACCTCGTCCGATAGCCCATCCGGTCCACCGATGGCGAGAGCCACATCCTGTCCTTCCAGCATCCAGCCTTGCATGGTGGTGGCGAGTTTCTCTGTGGTGAGATTGCGGCCGCCGACTTCCAGCGCGATCAGACGCTCGCGTGGCTGTAAGGCCGAGAGGATGCTTTGGCCTTCGGTGTGGCAGTATTTCTGGATCTCGGCAGGGGAGTCGGATTTGCCGCGTTTTGCCATCGGTAATTCGATCAACTGAACCGGTATCAACGGCTGGACGCGCTTGTAGTAGTCGTCAAAGCCAGTTTGGACCCAGTCCGGCATCTTCTGGCCGATGGTGAGCAGGCGAATTTTCATGACTATATCCGGAGGCTGAATAAAGGCTGATGTCTGATCAAAAACGTTGATCCCAAAAGCAGATATCCCAAAATAGCACAAGCCGCAAAAAGCGGCTTGTGGGGATCGCGGTGGTATTAGACCCTTAGGCTTTGGGTTTCCACAGGCTTTCCAGATCGTAAAAGGTTCGTGCAGTTGGCAGCATGACATGCACCACGACCAGACCGAAATCGACCAGAATCCACTCGGCGTCGCGTTCGCCTTCCATGCCAATCGGACGGAAGCCGGCTTTTTTGCAATCTTCGAATACGTTGTTGGCCAGTGCTTTGACGTGGCGGGTTGAAGTACCGCTGGCGATCACGAGCATATCCGATACGTTACTGATGCCATGGACGTCGATTTCGACGACATTCTGGGCTTTCACGTCGGCCAGTGCATTGCGGACGATGTCCAGACAAGCGGCAATATCTTCGGTGCTGCTCAGTGAGCGAACAGGAGTAGAGGCAGTATCCAAGGTATTAAAATTTTCTAAGGTGCTGTTGTTGAGGGGGTTCTGCTTGAGAGCATCAGCATTGACACCACTGTGTGTGGCAGAAGATGAATGACCTATAAGAGGCTCAATATTCATGCGAGTTAGGTTTTCCATATAGGGAGATGCGCTGATTATACTCGAAAACTCGCGCAGGTAGCCATTTTTTAAGCATGTTATTTGAGCGAGTTGTTGCAAAATATTCACGAATGCCCGTGCTGCTGATGTCTGGCGGCGTTTCGGATGCCAGAAATATCTGACCATGTGGTTGACGGAGTAGCGTGCCTGCGTCTGTCGTCTGGCGGGATACGAGTTCATCCGGCATTTGGATTTGAGTTGTCGTAGCTCCCGCGCGAGGAAACACCCAGAGATGGGTCTGCGCAAGTAAGCCGTAGCCGTCCTTCCAGCGGGCGAGGCTGTCGAAGCTGTCCTGACCCAAGACAAAGACCAAGGGCTGTTTATCTCCGATGAGATCCCGGATTTTTGTGAGCGTGTCGATGGTGTATGTCGGCGGGGTCAGGCCAATTTCAATCCGCTCGATTTGGTAGGGCGTATCACGCAGGGCGCGTTTGAGCATTGCAAGACGATGCTTTGCAGAGGTGGGTTTGCCTTTAAACGGAGAACCCGCGGTCGGCAGAAAGCGCAAAGCTGGTTTTGCGCCTTGCTCAAGCAAAGTCTCATAGACCCGGTCTGCCATCCACAGATGTCCGCAATGCACCGGATCAAAAGAGCCGCCCAGTAGGACGAGAGGTGTAGCTAAGGCAGGCATGGGCGAGCTGGCAGTCTGCGAATGATGAGGGCAAGATACTGGACTTTGCCCGAAAAGAAAACCGGACCAGACAACAAAAAACGGGCATCATTAAGGGAAGCCCGTTTTTGCAATGCAGCTCAAAGCTTCAGTCGTCACTGTTGCCGATAAAGCGATAGACACCAGCGCCGATCACCGCGCCTAGGATCGGAGCGACCCAGAACAGCCACAGTTGCTTCAGTGCCAATGTATTGCCTGCGATGACGGCGACGGCAGTACTACGGGCTGGATTCACCGAGGTATTGGTGACGGGAATGCTGATCAGGTGAATCAGTGTCAGGGCTAGGCCAATCGCGATCGGGGCAAAGCCTGCCGGTGCACGTTTACTGGTCGAGCCCAGAATCACGATCAGGAAGCCTGCCGTCAGGACCGTCTCGATCACAAAAGCTGAAGTGAGCGAATAACCACCGGGCGAGGCGGCATCGTAGCCGTTTAGGGCGAAGCCTTGCGTTGAATCAAAGCCGACTTTGCCACTGGCGATCACCCACAGAATCGCCGCTGCTGCAATACCACCCAAGACTTGGGCAACGATATAAGGCAGCAGTTTCTGGGCTGGGAAGCGACCTGCTGCAGTCAGGCCGATGGATACGGCGGGATTAAAATGACCGCCAGAAATATGACCGACGGCATAAGCCATCGTCAGTACCGTTAGACCAAAGGCCAGCGCAACACCGGCAAAGCCAATTCCGAGATTAGGAAAGGCTGCCGCCAGCACGGCACTGCCACAGCCACCAAAAACCAGCCAGAATGTACCAAAAAACTCTGCACCGTAAGCTTTCATATCATCATCCTTTATTTAAGGAAATCATTGGAATAAGACAATTACTGCGACCAGAATATCTGTTGCAGTGACTTAAAATACAGGCTAGACAAGTCAGCCTGTTGACATTGTTATAAGGTGAGTCGTTTGAAAAAATCATGCCGGGTACATGAATCATATTAATCAGCAGATATTCCGCATGCTTTTTTCACCTATGGCTGGATTCTTCCAAACGTCTGATTATGGACTGAAAAATGTATTTGAAAATTGCGAAAATTGATTCTAATTGTTAACCGCATGGATACATTTTTTCTAGAGAATATACGGCATCTTATGTGCTTCGATGATTTGCGATCAGAATATGGCAGCGCAATGATATTCATGAGTGGATGAAAGCTCGGATCAAGGTGTGCCGGATAGGGCCGTATCCATCATGTTCAATACTTGAAGAAGCATTAGGTGTACATATATCGGCGGAGTGCCACCGATAGTCTAAAAAAACCTAGCGTAGCGCAGCAACCATCTATGCAGCACGTCAAAATTGGCGCATATTAAGCTCGACATGTCATTGCGTCACTATCGATATTGCGGCACTGACGTTGTGGCTTTACGCTGGAAAGGCTTTTCTGTGCTATATGCGATCAGGAATGTAAGTGAATATGTTCAGACAGTTTTTTTGATCAGGATGATATGAAATACTGTTTTGGGCATGAGATTACAAGCACATACAAGGATTGATGAGGATAATCACGTCTGCCCGATAATGAAGGAGTATTATCATGTGGTTACTTTTTGTTTTATGTGGTTTTTTTGCAGTGCTGGGTGTCATGCTTTTCTTGCAGCATCACCTTACGCATCATCCGGATCAGGCTGCTTATGGACATGGGCAGGCAACCGGTGTTCCAGATTCGCACACGCCTAAAGATCATTCCATTTGACGATCCATTTCACCCATGTCAATCTGGTTGGTGTCTGTCGCATAAATCTATGCGCTGGCGATGATGTGATCACAGTCTAAGCTAGGCTTTTTAGCAACTCTGCAGATGGAACGCAGCACAGATGTCATCTATCGGGTATACAAGGGTATGCCTGTGTGGGCTGGCCCTTTATAATATAATAAGATACCGGTTAGGATCAGAATCTACAGTGCACGGATGTCCATCTATAAGTGCATGGATTGTCTATTTTTAAATTCAGGAATCACGCCATGACCAGCCCCATCATCACGCCTGCAAGCCAGCTTATTATTTTTGATACCACCCTTCGTGATGGCGAACAGAGCCCCGGCGCTGCCATGACCAAGGAAGAAAAGCTACGTATTGCACGGCAACTGGAAAAGCTCGGCGTGGATGTGATCGAGGCGGGCTTTGCGGCGGCCAGTGAAGGTGATTTTGATGCAATCTCCAGCATCGCCAAGACGATTCAACATTCCACCGTCTGCTCGCTGGCGCGCGCCAATGAAAAAGACATTCGTCGTGCGGGTGAGGCAATTCGCCACGCCAAACGCGGTCGGGTGCATACATTTATCGCGACCAGCCCGATCCATATGCAATACAAGCTGCGCATGCAGGAAGATCAGGTGGTCGAGGCGGCGGTGCGCGCGGTCAAGATGGCGCTGGAGCATACCGATGATGTGGAGTTTTCTGCCGAAGATGCTGGTCGCTCGGAGATGGATTTTTTGGTGCGGATCTTTGATGAGGTGATCCGTGCAGGTGCCAAGACGCTGAATGTCCCGGATACCGTGGGCTATACTATCCCGGCGGCATGGGGTGCACGTTTTACCGAATTGCTGGCACGTGTACCCAATTCCGACCGTGTAATCTGGTCCACCCACTGCCATAATGATCTCGGTATGGCCGTCGCTAACTCTCTGGCTGCGGTGCAAGCAGGTGCGCGCCAGGTAGAATGTACCATCAATGGTCTGGGTGAGCGTGCCGGTAATGCAGCGCTTGAGGAAATCGTGATGGCGACGCGGGTACGTCGTGATCTCTTTAACGTCACGACCAATATTCGTAGCGAAGAAATCGTGCCGAGTTCGCGTCTGGTCTCGGCCATCACAGGCTATGTGGTGCAGCCAAACAAAGCGATTGTGGGTGCCAATGCCTTTGCCCATGAGTCGGGAATCCATCAGGATGGCGTACTCAAGCATCGTGAGACCTACGAGATCATGCGTGCCGAAGACGTGGGCTGGAATGCCAACCGATTGACCTTGGGCAAGCTGTCTGGTCGTGCGGCGTTCCGAGCTCGCTTGGATGAGCTCGGCATCGTAGTCGAGTCGGATGAGGTGCTCAATCACTTGTTTACGCGCTTTAAAGATCTGGCTGATCGCAAGAGTGAGATCTTTGATGAAGACCTGCATGCGCTGGTCAGTGGTCATCAGGGACCTGAAGTGCAGCAGCACTATGAGCTGGTCGAGCTTGAGGTCACGAGCAAGACCGGACAAGTGCCACGTGCCCATCTGGTCTTGAATGTCGATGGTAAAGCACATCCCGTGAGTGCGCATGGCTCGGGTCCGGTCGATGCGGTATTCAAGGCGATCGAGGTGGTCGCGAAATCCGGTACGACGCTTGAGCTATATTCGGTCAATGCCATCACCAGCGGCACGGACAGTCAGGGTGAAGTCGCTGTACGTCTGAATCAGCATGGTCGGATCGTGACCGGGCAAGGCGCAGACACTGATATCGTGATTGCCAGCGCAAAGGCCTATCTGGATGCGCTTAATTGGCTGACGACTCAAGGCAAGGCCAATCCTCAAACCGAAGAAGTGATGTAACGCGTGTCGATCATCCAACCACACGATGCCCGCACACGGACTTTGCTGTCTGTGCTGGGTATTCGGCTCTGGGGCTTGCGTGAGCTGGCGCCGCAAGTCGTTGCGCCTGCTGAGGTCTGGGGCCGTCATGTAGTGGATGAGTCCGCACCTGTGCCTGTGGTTAGGCATGATACCGGACAAGACCCGTCAGTTGCTGTAGTCACTCCTGTTGCACGCAAGGTGATCCCCGAGTCTGATGTGCATATGACTCAAGTGCCAGCACAGACTGTCGAGCGTGCCAAGACCTTCGTGAGACAGGAGCCAGATCCGGCGACTGGTGTGTACCCAGCGGACCTAATACTGTCCGACAAGCCTGTCGATAAGCTTGCTGATACATCCACTCAAAGACCAGAAGAGCCACTGGTGCGCTTTAGCTTAGAGGCACGCCTCTTGGGAGAGTGGCTGGTGCTGGTGCCTGAGCGTGTGCTGGCGCACTCCGATAGCCGTCAGTTATGGCAGAGCATGGTGCATGCTTTTGGCAATCCTGAGCCCTATCGCTTCGAGTGGCCTTTGGCGGATGGTAAGCGCTGGCAGCGCAATATCGGCGTGCAGGCGGCGTTGGCGGGTTTCTTTGCCCGCTTTGGTCCGCGCCAGATTGCTCTTCTGGGCGGAAGGGAGGCTTTGCCAGCCTGGGTGTTCCCGTCGCATGTCAGTCATTTGCCGGGGCTGGATCAGATGCTTAAAAATCCTTTAGAGAAACGGGCGCTCTGGCTGCGTTTGACCCAGTATTCGTCTGATAAGATTTGAATATTTAATAATATATTGTTTTGTATTGATAAATGTAGAAATACGTGGTCGTTTTGCTAGTTACAATGTTCGCTATGTGACTAACTATGCAGTCTATAATTTGAGCTGTTTTACTTCTGTAAGCATTGATTGCCCATGCAATGTGATTCAGGTTATATGCATCATGCATGTCTTGCATCCGGTATTGCAGATACGATTATGCATGTGTGATATCACAAAAAGCCCGACTTTCTTAAGTCGGGCTTTTGATTGGGTGTCTATCCTGCATGCCGATGCCTGCTGATAGGACTTTACGACATCGTTTCGTCATGGAGTGCGAGTATGTTCCGTAGTTTTATATGGAATCTTTTGAGCCGGATGCGTGGGTTTGGCATAGCGATGTCTGTGAACGTGACGTTTAAGCGGCAGGTGAGGATGCGTGATGATTCGATGCGCAGTCCAACGATAAAAATAATTTAAAGCATATTGAATAAATTTTGCGCTTTTGAGTGTGCGTAAATGACGATTTAAATGTGCAAAAATTGTGATATGGTTATGTAAAACTGATGATTTATAAATATATTTTACATAATTAGAGGCTCTAAGTTTTAGCTAAGTATATAACAACAAAGAAAATATTCCTAATTGTAAATTTTTGTTTTATGAAACTGTCATATTTGTAATGTACCTTGTCGGTCTTCAAGGCAATACCACAAGTTTTATTTACAAAGGGTTGAGATGAATGAAACTGTTTAATCATTTTGCAGGCGCTCGCTTGCACCGGGGATTCGCATTATCCACACTGACATGCTGTGTTGCCGCTGCCATGAGCGGTGCAGTATGGGCGGATGACGTCACTGATACAGGCACCGTACATGCTTATCGTGCTGCAGAAGCCGCACCTCAAGAAAACACGTCGCGTCTGAAGAAGGTTCAGCAGGACAAGACCAAAAATCTGCCAGTTGCTGCTAAAGCTGCAATCTCGCAAGGTTCTCTGACCGCAAGCGCAGCGCAATCGCAAGTCGGTCAAACCTACATTGACAACATGCTGCCGCCGAATGCTGACTACACCCAAGTCGTCGATATGACCCCAGGTACCTTTAGCTATAATCCGAATGGTCCGGCACTGGGTCAGTCCAAGACTTACTTCCGCGGTTTCTCGGACGGTAACTACTCCATGACCTTCGATGGTATTCCTTTTCAGGATACCAACTCGCCAACACATCATTCATGGGTATTCTTCCCAAGCCAAATCATCGGCGGCGCAGTGGTTGACCGTAGCCCAGGTACCGCCTCTACCATTGGACCTGCCAACTTCGGTGGTTCGATCAACCTCTTGTCCAAAGACCTGACCCAAAACTTCGGTGGTAGTGTTACTGCTGGTTACGGGACTTGGGATACCCGCATGTTTGCAGCCCAAGTGGATACCGGTAACTTCGGTCCGGATGGCTCATCCAACCTGCTCTTGAACGTCAGCGAAATGCGCTCGGACGGCTACGAGCAAGGCAACGACCAGAAGCGTGACAATGCTGCTCTGAAATACCAGTATGCGCTGACCGAAGACACCGTACTGACCCTGTTCGCCAGCACCGAAGAAGCCAAATCCAATACTGCAGATAGTCCAGAAACACCGACCCGTCAGCAACTGGATATGTTCGGCAATAATTATTATCTGGTTAATACCCCAGGTGTATATAACTACGAAGGTTATAACTTCTATCGCGTTCATACCGACTTTGAATATCTGGGTCTGACTTCAGATCTGGGTTCGGGCTGGAAACTGGATAATAAACTGTATGGCTATGATTATCATAACTATCAGTTCTATGAAAAATCGCCAACCATCAGCGCGACCAGCGCCATTGATAAGCTGAATGCTTACCATACCTTTGGTGATGTGTTCCGCCTAAGCCAAGAGTCGAAATACGGTGTCCTGCGTCTGGGTGCATGGCTTGAACAAGCTGATACCAACCGTCACCAGATTCCTTCGAATCCGAACACGCAGGTCGATACGTTCCCATCCAAGTTTGACCAAGCCTTCACCACCAAGACCATGCAGCCGTTCGCGGAATATGAATTCCATCTGACCGATGCCCTGCATATCACCCCAGGTGTGAAATTTGCACACTACGAGCAGGACTTTACCCAATTCCCAAGCTCGACGATTTACCCAGCCCTGACTAAACCTGTTAAGGTCGCCGCTGGTGTAGGTCCAACGGTGGAATCATCGGCGACATACAGCGATTGGCAGCCGTCGATCGACGTCCACTACATGCTGGACAAGAACTGGTCGGTCTATGCCCAGTATGCCTATGGCGACGTGATTCCGCTCTCGAGCGTCTATGACGTGGCAGCCAACAACAACCCGCAAGGCGCCCAATTGGTTACTAATCCGAAGCCAACCCTGAGCAAAACTGCCCAGATCGGCACCGTGTGGAAATCGGATCGTTTCACCTTCAATGCTGATATTTACCATATCAACTTTGATAATGCCTACGTGTCCACGACTGACAGCTCGGGTACAACCAACTACTTCCCGGCCGGTACTTCGACCGCACAGGGTGTAGAAGCTGAAGGTAACGTGATGCTGGGCGATGGTCTGAGCCTGTATCTGAACGCGACCTACGGCACCACCAAGTACAACAGTGCACCGTACAAAGGCCAGACTGCTGACCAGGCCCCAACCAACACTGAAGCTGTGGCTCTGAACTACGCCAAAGGTAACTGGAACGTCGGTATCACCAACAAGCGTATCGGTGAAATGTGGAACAACAACGGTGCCGTACTGGATGCCGTGAAGATCCAAGCCATGGATACCACCAACGTCGCCGTGAACTACACCATGCCTTGGGGTTCTGCCCATCCGTCGATGAGCACCAAGTTCCAGTTCGCCATCAACAATCTTTTCAGCCATCAGAACATCGTTGGCGTAACTCCAGCAATTGCACCGACGGCGACTTCGGCTTACACGCAGAGTCCTCTGGACCAGATCACAATCACTGCACCACGCAGCCTGATGTTCACTGTGACTCAAAACTTCTAATCGGTCGGGGATCGACTCGGGTCGATCCCTGCCCAATCTGATTGTTCATCGGACGGGAAGTTGCAAGAGCGCCGCTTCCTGTCTTACCTTTTTTATCCGGTTATAACGATGTGATGCTATGAATATTTCCCATTTAATCACCCTGGCCAATGACTCTGGCGGTACCCTGTACGTGATGCTGGTGCTGCTTCTGATTGCACTGACTGTGATCATTGAACGTACCTGCTTTCTGTCCTCCATGCTGTCTGGCGGTGAGCAGATCATTGCGCAGCTGAAAAAGAATCAGGTCCTCGAATTCACGAATCTGTCGTCCAAGCTCACTACTAAGTTGAAGCAAATGCCGCACGCGCGCTTGCTTGAAGTATTGGATCATGAGCCGGCACAAGTCAGCTCCGGTGTGCTGTCCGAGCATCTGGAAGAAGCAATCATGCATGAAGTGCCGACACTGGATCGCAGTCTGTGGGTGCTGGATACCGTGATCACACTGGCTCCGCTGTTGGGCCTGTTTGGAACCATTATCGGTATGTTCAATGCATTCAGTGTGATGGGTGATATCCAGAGCGGTACGACCCAGATTACCGGTGGCATCGCCGAGGCGCTGATTGCAACGGCATCCGGTCTCTTGATCGCCATTATCGGCCTGATTTTCTTTAATCTCCTGCACAACCGTGTGCGTCTGGTCATGCATCAACTGGAAACCATCAAGATCATGCTGGTGAACCGTCACGATGCGACACCGGAAACCAGCCGCGCACTCGAGACCGCAATGGCGGATCGTGCCAGCAGCTATCAAGGTTCACACGCTACGGCAGGGATCTGATTATGCGTTATCTGGAAGTCAAAAAAGCCCGGATCGAAATCATTCCCATGATCGACATCATGCTGTTCCTCTTGGTGTTCTTTGCCATGATGGTCCTCAAGATGATTCCGACCTCGGGCCATCTGACCAAACTGCCAACCAGCTCGACTGCCGTAACGATTCCGCCTGCTAAGCTTTTGGTTGAGATCACCAAGGACAAGCAGGTGGTTGTTGAGGGTAAAAACATGACGCTACCTGAGCTTACGGCATTGCTGCAGAGTCGTCAGAGTAGTAAGACGGTCGTGACCATTGCGGGTGATCAAGAGGCATCTCTGCAAACCGTGATGAGCGTGATTGATGCGATCAAAGCGGGTGGTGCAACTGAGGTAGGATTGTCGGCACGTACTGGTGCATCAGAAGGGCAGAAATGACGCCATGAAGCAGGATTTACAGAATCGTACTATGCAATCAGCAGGCCTCGCCCTGCTGATTGAGGCTGGCCTGATCGTGGCGCTGGGCTATGGCGTGACCGTGATCCATCATGAGCAACCACATCAGGTGTCGGTGATCACGCTGACCACGCCGCCTGAGCCGAAGCCAGAACCCAAACCTGAGCCGCTGCCTAAGCCAAAGATTATTCCGCCGAAGAAAGTCGAGCCTAAGCCGGTTGTTCATAAAATGGTGACGCCACCGCCGCCGCGTCCTATCCCTAAGTCCGTCGTAGAAAAGCCAACACCAGTCGCTACACCGACTGCAACGACTGAACCGCCACCGCCACCAGCGCCGCCACCACCTCCACCTCCGCCGCCAACACCTACTGCGCCAGACCCAGCTGTGGTGAATGATTATGCGCTTAAGGTGAACGCTGCCATTCAGGCGGCAATCAATTGTCCAGATGGCGTTGTGATTAACAAGGATTCTAAAGTTGGATATACGCTGCATGGGACTTCGCTTAGCAATGTACACATTGTTAGCAGTTCAGGTGTACCCGCTGCGGATAGTGTTGCACTGCGTGCAGTACAGAATGCCAGTATTCCTGAACCCCCAGCTGATTTGAAAAATCTGACGCGCCAATATCGGACAAATGTAACGGTCGATTGTAATTAACGAAGGATTCAGCGTGTATAAACGGGCCGTGATCTGGATGGGTGTGCTGTTCGTGAGTACGACATCCATGGCTGCGCTGGTAAGTGATAAGATCGCGCAACCACTGATAGATTATTATCATGATTTGAATGCGACGGTCATGGCTGCGACGACATGTCCACCTGATGAGTATGTTAGTAACATCGGACGAGCCGTGATCGGTTTTTACCTTGCATGGCACAGTAGTCAGTCAGATCTATCTGAGTCAGTCGAGCGTTATTGTTGCTGTGGATAAGCAAGCATTGATAAATCGTGCAACGGATGCGGTTTCCAGAGCCTCCGGCTGACTGGCAGAACGTGGATCGCAAGTATCGCATTAAACTGGACATGAATTGCCAATAACGGGAAATGGAGTAACGGATATGAAACCTGTTTATCAAGGCTGTACATTGGCCGTATCTCTGGCGCTTGCGAGCCTGTCGGGCTGTAGCACGGTCCATGATGTGACTCAGATGGTCATGCCATCCAAGCCGATTGAGCCTCTTACGGCTTATGTCGTGATGGGTCCAACGGGTCCAGTCGCTCGTGCGATTACTCATGATGCGACATGCCCTGCACTGGTCGCTGACGGTCAGACGATTGCGATGACAGTACGCGCGGCTCCTGCCGTGATTCCGCTGCGCCCAACTGCCTCAAGCCCAGATGACTCCAAACCCTCGGCATTCCCGGTGCTGACCTGTGAACAAAATATTCCGGCACATACGCAAGCCGCGAACATTCTGGGACAGGCATTGCCATTACCTAAAGCCGAAATCAAGCGAATCGTGGTCATCGGGGATACCGGCTGCCGTCTCAAGAATGCAGACAAAGCTTATCAGGCGTGTAACGATGGCGAGCAATATCCGTTTGCACAGGTCGCAGCCCAAGCCGCAGCATGGCAGCCTGATCTGGTGGTGCATGTCGGTGACTTCCTGTACCGAGAAAACAAATGCCCCGAAGGCAATGCCGGATGTCAGGGTAGTCCATGGGGCTATGGCTGGGATGCCTGGCAGGCCGACTTCTTTAATCCTGCTCAGGCGCTCTTGAAGGCCGCACCATGGGCCGCTGCACGCGGTAACCATGAGTCTTGTGTGCGTGCCGGACAAGGCTGGTGGCGTTTTATGGACCCGACCGCACTGGTCGCACATCGTGACTGTAATGCAGAGAGCGATGATGACATTGGCGACTATAGCGACCCGTATGCCGTACAACTGGGCGGTCATGCTCAGTTGATTATGCTGGATACCGCCAATGCACCGGGTAAACCTGTGACTGCGGATGATCCGCGTGCCGTGCACTACCGCGATATGTTCCATAAAGCGGATGCGCTGACCCAGAATGCCGAGTTCAATATTGGCGTCAACCATCATCCTATTCTTGGTCTGACGGCCAAGATCAAGAAGAAAACGGGCGAGCTTGAGCTTGTCCCGGGCGCAGCAGGCATGCAGTCTGTGTTTGAAGGTTTAAGCCCGGTACTGGTGCCGTCTCGTATCAATGTCATGTTGTCGGGCCATGTGCATCTGTGGGAGCAGATCAGCTATAAGACCCCGCATCCGACCCAGATCATTGCCGGTTTCTCGGGGACACAGGAAGACACTGTGCCACTGCCCGAGACGCTGCCTGAAGGCACCACGCCTGTGGTTGGTGCGGTGGTCGATCATTTTAGCTCATGGATTCAGGGCTTCGGCTTCATGACCATGGAGCGGACCAATATGACGCAGAATCAATGGCTGGTGAAGGTCTGGGATAAACAGGGTCATCAGGTCAATACCTGCCGCATTGATGGCAAGGATTCGGATTGCGAGGTGGCAAAGATTAAATAACAGTTTTATGCAGTTCTACTTCCCAAGGCATGAACCATTGGTTCATGCCCTTTTTTTTGTTTTTAAATCATGAATTAATTATATATTGCCTGTCTATTCGATACGATAAGCGCGGGTGGGGGGATTTCACCTGATCATGGATAATGATTGATCTTTCATCCGTTCAGTGGCGGAATGCGTCCCAAAACAAGAAAACCGCCTGACGAGGCGGTTCTTTTGATTACAAACAACGCGATGTTTAATTAACGCTCAAGCAATGCCAGCTTGTTGGGTTTGCCATCCCATTCGGCGGCGTCGGCAGGGCGATCACCGATCTGGGTGATGTTCGGCCAGATGGCCGCCAGTTCGGTATTCAGCTCAAGGAATTTTTCCTGACCTTTGGGCAGTTCATCTTCGGAGAAAATGGCATTGGCAGGGCATTCGGGTTCGCACAGGGCGCAGTCGATGCATTCATCAGGATTGATTACCAGAAAGTTTGGACCTTCGTAGAAACAATCAACAGGGCAAACCTCAACGCAGTCCTGATATTTACATTTAATGCAGTTTTCGGTGACAACAAAGGTCATGGCATCAATACCTTAACAATCAAACTAAAGTTCAACAGCAAGCTGGGTCGCTTGACGTAGGCTGCTTGCCTGGCATGCTGTCGATGAATAGGCGCTAGTTTAATCGTTTTTATCCTGAGAAACCAATTCCTTTCGGTGAAAAAGGATATTGGTTAAATGCATATGATGGATTAAGCCACAGGTGGGACAGGAAGCTGGACAAAGCGGCTGAAGATATCGCGGGGTGGCGTGATCCCATGTTCGATCAGAAGGCGGCCAACGCTTCCCCGATGATAGCTGCCATGGGTAATCAGATGCATGAGAATGGCTTCCCGGCTCATCACCCCTTGATTGCCGTCATCGACGAACGTAAAGGTGAGAGAAACGTTTAACATTTGATTATCCAGCGAAGGGACATAATCAACAAACCAGGCATCACTGTGAGCCAAGGATTGCTGTAAGTCGCTGAGCTGGGGAGTATCGGGGGTGTTTGTGGCGATATATGGGTGAGAGATTCCTTGCAGATGTGCAGCAAAGATACGGTCAACCACATAGATATGATTCAGGATACGCAGCGCGAGATGCTGTGCCTCGGCTGGAAGCGTATCGTGGGACCGTTTGAGTGCGGCGAATAATTCCGCATTGGCCCAAGCTTTATATTGAAACAAAGAACGAAGAATGGTCATGATGCAGCACTGTTCAGTCTTAATATAAATTCATGAAAAATAGAAATAGTATGGCTCAAGGCATGTCAATCATTCAGCACGGATTAATTTATGATTTCTGATCATCTGGTATCAAAATATGATTAAAATCAGGTGATTTTACGTTTTGATACATAAAGTAACTATTTTGTTACGCTGCGGCAGGAAAGCTAACATTTTCACTGCATAAAAGTGGATCTCTTGCGTCACATCCGGTATTTTTTAGATTTATGATGTGAAGGTGGTTCAGTAGATTTTGCGCAGACATAATTAACAATTCAATTGCCGTGCCATTTGGAGTCTTGTGATGAACTTGTTTACTACTCGTCGTATTGTTACTGGTGTTGCTCTGGCTCTAGGCTTGAGTCTCCCTCTATATGCCATGGCTGCTGACGCAGCATCCGCTCCGGCCACGACTGCCGCTGCACCTGCTGCCAAAGATACCGCAAAAAAAGCGGTCCATCATAAAGCGCATGCAGCCAAGCATCATAAAGCGAAAGCCGCAGCCAAAGCTGAGAAAGCCGCCAAAGTGGATGGTGTCAAGCGTACCGTCCTGAAAAACGGAGTGGTTCTCAATGACGTAGAGCCGACCGCTCAATCGTCGCAAGGCGGGCCGACATCAACTAAAGCCGATATTCTGATCGGTGGTGTGACCCGTCATTGATGTTTGACGTCACGCGTGCCTCTTTTTGAGGAAAGCACTGCGTGTTTGCATAAAAAAACCGACATGTATTTGTCGGTTTTTTTATGCTGCGGTCTCGTCACTCGCCATGCAGGCGTTTTAATTCATAGAGCATATCCAGCGCCTCACGTGGGGTCAGCTCATCCACATCAAGAGAGGCTAAAAAATCCAGCACTGGCGCATTTGCCTGTAGCAGGACATTGGCGGTCATGGTGTCATGTGGGGATTCTTCCGGATCACTGTCCACCACATCAAACAGATCATGCTGTCCCAGTTGTACCGTTTGTTGCCGCTCCAGCATGCGCAGGCGACTGCGGGCCTCTTTGATCACGGGCGAGGGGATACCCGCAAGTTTGGCAACCTGTAGACCATGGCTCTTGCTGGCAGCGCCTAGCTGGACCTGATGCAGCAGGATCAGCTCGCCATTGACCTCACGTGCGGCAACATGGCGGTTTTCAATGCCGGACTGTTCGCCAAGTTCTGTGAGTTCAAAATAATGCGTCGCAAACAGACACAGGCACTGGATGCGCTTGGCCAGATCCAGCACGCAGGCCCAAGCGAGTGACAAGCCGTCATATGTACTCGTACCACGACCCACTTCATCCATGAGCACCAGCGATTGACGGGTCGCATGGTGCAGGATCTGGGCTGTCTCGGTCATTTCGACCATGAAGGTCGATTTGCCGCTCGACAGATCATCGGCTGAGCCAATCCGGGTAAAGATGCGGTCAATCGGTCCCAGTACGGCGCGACTGGCAGGTACATAGCTACCGGAATAGGCAAGCAGGGCGATCAGTGCAGTCTGGCGCATATAGGTGGATTTACCACCCATGTTGGGGCCGGTGATGAGAATCAGGCGATTGTTCTGGCTTAAGAACACATCATTGGGTGTGAATCCGGCACGATTGACTGCTTCAACTACAGGATGTCGGCCTGCGCTGATCTCAATCAGTGATTCATTCACAAAAGTTGGACGGACCCATTGCCGACGATAGGCTTGCTCTGCCCAGTTACACTGAACGTCCAGATCGGCAATCGCTGCACTCATCTGCTGTAGCGGACCGAGTTGTCCTCGCAGGGTTTCAAGTAAGGTCTCAAACAGGACTTTCTCACGCATTAGCGCTCGTGATTCGCTGGAGAGTACTTTGTCTTCAAAAGACTTTAGCTCAGGTGTGATATAGCGTTCGGCATTCTTGAGCGTCTGGCGGCGTATAAAGTGTGCCGGAGCTGACTCAGCCTGGGCGCGAGTGAGCTCGATAAAATAGCCACTGACGCGGTTATAGCCGATCTTTAAGGTGGGAATACCCGTGGCGGCACGTTCTCGAGTTTCCATATCCAGCAGGTATTGCCCGGCATGGTCTCGGATTTGCCTAAGCTCATCCAGCTCGGGATCAAAGCCATCGGCGATCACGCCACCTTCGCGCAAGAGCACAGGTGGAAGCTCCTGAATCGCACGAGCCAGCAAGTTATGGATCTCATTAAATTGACCCAGTTGCTCGGCCAGCTCAAGCAGCCAACTGTGGGGCGTTGCTTCTGCAAGCAAGGGTGTGAGGGCCTGATGCAGCATCGGGAGCTGACCGCAGGTCTGGCGTAGCATGACCAGATCACGCGGGCGTGCGGAGCCGAGGGCAATCCGGCCGAGTACCCGCTCCACATCTCCGATTTCCTTGAGCACATCACGGATCGGCTCGCTCTGATGTTGACGGATCAACTGCCCAATGGCATCCAGTCGTCGATTCAGACTGTCCGTATCGCGGAGTGGTTGCATGAGATAGCGGGCGAGCAGGCGGCTACCCATGGCGGTCTTGCAGTCATCGATCAGTTTGAGCAGGGAGGTGCCGTGTTCAAATAGCGGCTCGGTGATTTCCAGATTGCGCCGTGTCACTGGGTCCAGTGCGATAAAGGCGTCGGCGGATTCAAGGCGTAAATTCTGAATGTGTGGGAGCTGGCTTTGCTGGGTCTCGCGTGCATAGTGCAGGAGCGCGGCGGCGGCGGCTTGGGCTTGCGGCAGATGCTCAATGCCAAAGCCCGCCAGTGTAGTCACACTAAACTGACGGCATAGGGTATCAAAGGCATTCGCAAGGTCAAAATCGACGTTTGGCCGAGGTGTCAGTGCAATGGCCTGCGCATTGTTGGGGCTGTAGGTCAGTTGGCGTAGGGTATCCAGAGTCAAGATTTCGCGCTGGATCAAATCCTCGTCAACCAGAATCTCAACTGGGGCGATGCGTGCCAGCTCAATGCCAAGCTGGGTCAGATCAAACGCGATCTCTTGTACGCTCAGGCGTCCGGCGGCAAGCTCCAGGCTTGCGATGCCAATCGGAGGTGCGTCGCCTTTTTTGAGGTTCTTAGCCGCTGTTTTGGGCAGGCTTAAAGCCACCATGCGTACGGCACGATGGCTGGGCATCAGGGCCTCATCGGTCAGTGTGCCTGCGGTGAGCACGCGCACGACTTTACGCTCGACCGGCCCCTTGCCCGTGACTTCACCGACCTGCTCGCAGATCGCGACCGTCTCGCCCGCCTTGACTAGCCGAGCAAGATAGCCTTCGGCCGCATGATAAGGTACACCCGCCATCGGGATTGGCTCGCCTGCGGTCTTGCCACGATGGGTCAGGGTGATGCCAAGGAGCTTGGCAGCACGGTGCGCATCCTGAAAGAACAACTCATAGAAGTCACCCATACGATAAAACAGCAGCGCATGTGGATATTCGTGCTTGGTCTTTAGATACTGCTGCATCATAGGGGTGTGTGATGACAGGTCGTTGCTTGTATTTTCTGGGTTCATTCCAAATAAAACCTATAAAAACAATATATTTACATGATGCTTAAAAGAGGTTTGTTGTCCGATGATGACCGAGGAGATTTCATTAAATCCGATGCAATCCAACACAAAAGTGTAGGTTTTAGTGTAGGTTTTTTTATGCTCGATATATACTGAAACATCAGGTGGACATGTAGGGGCTAACCAATCTGTCAATCTTAGCAAAAATTCAGGAACTAAATGGAAAGGGGTTGTACCTATGAGTCAAGTGAATCAGGAGAGTATGCCAAAGACAGCGTTGTCAGCACGTGCGATTGACAAAATGAAGGTGGGTGATGCTGATAAATCTGATATAGGCGAGAACTCTGGATTAAGGGTGAGTTGTGGCAAAACTGGAAAGAAGAGCTTCTTCTATCGCTATCGCAGTCCTATAAATAACCAGATCACGCAGATCAAATTGGGGACTTACCCTGAAATGTCGCTTGCCGAGGCGAGGGTTGAATTGCGCCGTTTGAAGATAGAGCGTAACTCTGGTATTTGCCCTAAGCAAAAAATGGAACAGGCAAGGTTAGAGGCTAAGGCATTAGTCGATGCTCAGGAGGCTTTTATCGAACGTATTACGTTGAGAGATATGGTAGAGAAATATTTATTGGAGGTGATTGAGGATAGATATGTAAAAGATCTTCGATCTGGTGAAATGAAGAAGATTGACGGTGGGAGAAAGCCCAAAGGGCAAGCCGAAACTCGCAGAACCCTATATGGCGATGCGGTTAGAGTCTTAGGTAATCGTTTGGCTGAAGAAGTGACTCGTAAGGATGTGGTGTCAATGATCAAGGCCATTATTGATCGAGGCGCTAAGGTTCAAGCCGGGCGTGTTTTATCTGAGCTCACGAGTGCATACGAATATGCAATTGGTTTAGAGTTGTTTGCAGAAAACTTTGCAAATCCAGCATTGCTTGCAAAAGAAAATTTTAAGCAGGCGCGTGTGAAATTGACGTCAGATAAGGGGAGAAGGGTATTTAGCGACAATGATTTACGAGAGGTCTTGGCTTGGTTGCCAGGTTCTGGCTTTTCAGATAAGCAAAAGTCCATTCTTAAGTTGACACTCTGGACTGGCTGTCGAACAGGTGAGGTGTGCGCGGCAGAGTGGAATGATTTTGATCTTATCAAGAAAACGTGGCACATGCGTGCATCGAAAAATGAAACCGAAAGATATGTTCGGTTATCCGATCAATGTGTGGCTTTTTTACAAGAGTTGAAGTCTGGAGATGGGAGATATTTATTCTGTTCAGGCAGGACAGGGTTGCCAATTCTCCAAAAGACATTAACCGAAACGAAGTGGCGATTAAAGAATCCTGACAAAATCAAGAATCAGCAATTTAAGCCGGAGCAGTTATGGCTTAAATCAGTTCCTGATTGGAGTCCACATGATCTACGAAGAACTGTTCGCACTGGATTATCTAGGCTAGGGTGCCCAAGTGAAGTTGCTGAGGCCGTGCTTGGCCACTCAAAGAAAGGAATCGAAGGAACATACAACCTGCATAAATACGAAAAAGAATGCTTGTATTGGCTGCAGCGCTGGGCAGATTATCTGGATGTATTGGAGTTAAATACAGATAGCGTTGATGGCTCTTCTTAGATGTCATGATGTGGTTTAAATGTTGAATGGTCTTTGTTGTGCGTACTATCGTGTATGCAAGGTCTCGCTGGTTAATATGGGGTGGAGTTAGGTTTAATTATTTTTTTGGAATTTCTCAGGTAAAAATTTTTATTAAAATTGATTGTGATTCAGGTGGGAATTTTTTAATTGATGTTTATGTCCATGGATGATTCACATGAGATTTTGTGGATGTGTGTGGTTTTGTATTATCGCGTTTGACTTGTTTTTTTTGGTGCTATTAAATAATGTCAAGGTGTGGGTTGGCTTAAATATATTTTGTGTATTTGTGGTGTGTGGATAATTATAATAGTTTGATAGATGTTTACTAAGCTTTATGTGGTCGTAATTCTCATTTTCGTTATTTTAATCGCTCTAGCGTGCCTATATAAACTCCTCTCTCTTATTTCACCTCATAGAGTCATCTTTCCTAAAGAATCGTCCTTCGTCGAGACGGATCAAGCCCGCCTGGGATTGAGGTGGCTCGTCATGCAATATGCTTGTTCAGGGGCCTAAATTTGAGCCAGTGCTCTCTGCTTTGCTTCCCTTGCATCATCTGCAGTGTTGGTTGGGTTAGCCGTTGTAAGAGGGTGAAAAGGTCTGCTTTGCGTTGGGTTTTAATTGGAAATTAACTGTTAATTTTGGATTAAACTAGTTAATTTATGTACTATATTGGAACTATTTTTATTAGAATTAGTGTTAATTTTAGGTTATAACTATAAAGTTAATTTTCATGAATCCCCTGTTAAAATGGGACTATAGACTAAAAATACTACGGTTAAGAATGCATATTTTGATTCTATCGAAGTCGATTGTATCCCAGCTTTGAAAGTTTACGGAGTCTTCGGTATGAGTAAGGATTTCACGACCCAGCGCGAGAGGCGAGCTTACGCTGAGTTGAAGCGTGCTTTTGGATGGTTGAAATTCAGGCGGACTGGGTATTGGTATGGAGGTATGCGCCTCTCTATGACCAGTGAAAGTTGGCTAGACAAGCTGCAAGCGATTGAAAAGTTCATGCTGGATATCGAGTTTGAAAACAGTCCAATAGAATATCCAGCGCATGGACGTTCTGTTTCAATAGAAAAATTTTTCAACAAGGTTTGCTATAATCCAAGCTTGTTTAGGAGTGGATTCAATTTCAGTTATAGTCCTATGGCTGACATATTTTTGACAGAAAGCCGTCAGCAGGAGATTATTTGTGATGTTATTGAAAGTACTGTTACTTATAGATATCAATATTCAGCATTAATTCTAGATAGTACGGATCCGGCGCGTGATGGGAGTTTGGTATGGTCGCGTGATGGATGTTTATTATCTCAGTTTCATAACAGCATTAGGGAAAAAATTAATTCTGAGTTGAATGTTTATTTAGTCAATGTGCGAAATAAAAAACTAGAGATGTTTAGTAAAGAAATGCGTGAGAAGGTTGAGCGCTATTTTGAGGATTGTCCAAACCTATTTGTGCTTTGTATAGATTTTGGGTATCGGTCTTCAATGTTGAATACGACTACAGCACCTTTTGCTGATCGTGATAGGATTGATGCCGACTGGGATAGGTTTGCTGAGTTAATTGATAAAGAGCCGGGTGTTATTGGGCATTTTGAGAAATTTGACTTAAGCGACATCAGGGGGCCATCCTTATTCGGTATCTTTTTCTGTCAATATCGAGGTCCGGAATCTGAGTCATACTGGGAGAGTCTACTCACGGGTTTGTGGTTCAGTTTCCTTCCTCGAGAGCCATATGGGTCATTCGGCTGGGTCCATAACTGTAATCCAGAAATCTGTATAGAGTTCTCTGAGTTTGCGGTCGGTCATATTCGCTCAACCGAAAAGAAAAAAAGAGAAGCATTATTCAAATGGGTGATTGATCCATTGACGTTCTCGATGGCGTATCTTTGGCTGAGGTCACCTAAAGGAAAAGATATCCGTATTTCAGGTTTTCGCCAGAATGACAACATTATAGGAAGTGCAGAACCTGCTTTTTCGGATCGAGAGATCCAGAACGCATGGAAGCTGCCCAAGAAAAGTTTGGTTCCCACACTCTTTCAGCACTATCAGGAGGCTTTTGAACTCTATCCGCAAATCGCTAAGGCTATGAATCAGCCGAGTCACTATGCTGAGTCGCTGATGCGCATTGAGCAATTTGTCACGTTCGTAAGGGGAAGCCATAGTCCAGCATTTCATGTTAATTATAAGGGTAGTGTCACAGCAGACCCAATAGTCATGAAAACGCGTTTGGGTGTGCAGTGGCACGATCTCTGGTCGCATCTTGAGCGTTTTGATATGGTCAATGCGCTTTTTCCTAATATTGAGTGTTTCAGTAAAAGTATTCAAGTCTTCTGTCTGGTTTTATATGACAGTGGCAAGTTTGAACGAGGCTCATATGATGCGAAGGGACTGCAGTGGGATAATGATTATGCTAATCAGTGCGTCGACGCGATTCGAGTGTATTTTAAATATAGTGTCGAAGCACTAGAGAGAGTCACTCAGCTAAAGTCCATACGCGTTACTGTTGGTCGTCGGATTGGTCAATCAATGCCTCATATGACATCTCATGCACAGGTCATGGATTCGTGCAATAACACATCTCAGAAACTAGGTGAGTTGATGCTTCAAGAGCATCGGGTTGCCCAGTCCACCTATGACAGAGCGTTGGGCTATATGGAAGCACTGTTTAAAACGGATGTGATGCTCTTAGGTTTTAAGTTTTCTCTGAAGAGCACGACGCAAGAAATAAGCCCGAAGCAATTTACTGCAATGTTCACAGCCTTTCGGGCGTATGGCAATCACCGTAAGCCAATGTCATGGCGCTTAGGAATTGTTGGTCGATGGGAACGAGACGTTGATCAGTGTATAAATGCTTGTGTCATCTTTGTTATGGATGCCAGCGAGATGCATGACATTGATGATGTGCGACAGCAGATTATTGACTATTGGCAGCTTTTCGTCAGGCATAAGGGTTGTCAAATCATGCAACTGGCTACTGAAGCGCAGGATATATTACTCGCTGAAGCTACTCCGTATCCGATCTTTGCAGGTACCGATAATAAAAGTGACGTCTGGATTATCAATTGCGATGATAAAAAAGCGCAGCGTGATTTTATGCAGCAGGTATTGCGCTATATCATCAAATCACCTCTTTATTTTCAACTTGGCCAAATTGAGCTTCGTAAGCTATTCATCAAGGGTAGTCTGGTGACGGCAAAGAGAGCAGGTCTAAATAAGAAACCGACTCGTGTTAAGAAAACAACGGAGACTCTAAAGGATAAAGGGGCTCAGGCTTCGCCAAGAATCCAAGTCCAGCCTAAGGGGCCTAAAAATAAAGTGCAGGAAGGTGGAGGACTACTTGAACGGGGCGTGGTGCTAGGTCGGGACTATTCGCAAACTGTGCCCGAAGGGATGCCCATGGAAATTGAGCCGCCATCAGCAGATTCACTGCCAGATGCTATCATCAAAGATGGTGGAATGGATGTTGTAGAATCTGGCACTGAGAGCGCTCCTGCATCGTTATCTCAGCTCGAGCAATTGAAGTATAAGTTTGGGTCTTAGGAAGTTAAGCACAATTTAAAGTGTGGTAACTTACTAAGATGGAAACGAAAAATAGGTACTATCGCCGTTCAAGAATCACAGAAGCTAAATTTAGACAGCTTGTCCGATGTT
>Ga0164294_10000027_pt1 | contig 171734 bp, 133 predicted proteins | sample GEODES005metaG_FD_111479 | JGI IMG/M metagenome (GOLD analysis project Ga0164294, IMG submission 111479) | Oligotrophic lake water microbial communities from Sparkling Lake, Wisconsin, USA - GEODES005 metaG | ecosystem: Environmental > Aquatic > Freshwater > Lake | place: USA: Sparkling Lake... | reverse complement strand
GGTGTCGTGCGTGGGGGTCGTGACGGAGGGGGCGTCGGTCATGGCCCGGCCGCTTAGCGCCTTGCTTCCTCAGGCGGTAGCGGGGGCGCGGGCTTTGGGGGGCTGGTGCGAAGGATCGCGCAGGCGACCGAACCGCTCCCGACCGCAGGGCGAGAGGCCGCGACCTCCGTGGCAGAGTTGGAGGCGCTGCGCGCTGGCGGCGCTGGCCAGCGTTGCCTCCGAAGACCGCTGAAAGGCCGAGGGTGCGCCACAGCAGGCCCGAGGGCTGGTGGAGCCGGCGGAGCGCGAGGTCGAAGAGGCCCGCCCCCCGCGACCGTCTCAGCGCCGGTGAGCAGCAGCGCTTCGCGGTGGCGCTGCGCTGGACTTTGGGCGCTCACCGCCAGGGGTGATCGACACGCCGCTCCGTCGACTGGATGCCGACCACCGCCAACGACTGATCGAGCATTATCTGCCCCAGGCCAGCCACCCGGACATCGTGCGCTCCACCGACCCCAAGATCGACGAGCCGGCCTGGCGGCGGCTCCTCTCTCAGGGCACGGTGGGGCGAGCCTGGGATCCCGACAAGCGCGCATCCACCTTGGCCCCCGGCTGCTTCCCGACGTTTTCGCCCTCGAAGGCCGACTGACCGATGCTTCACCCGCCAAAGACCGTTCGCATCACCGAGGCCGGCAAGGCCAGCCTCAGCCGCATCAAAAAACAGTCGGGCATTCAGCACTGGAACACGCTCTGTCGTCTCGCGCTGGCGCGCCTCGCCGAAGAAGGCGCCACGATGAACGCGGCCACCGCCCACGAATGGCTGCGCCAGCACCGCGGCATCCACCAGCTCGCCACGCTCGACAACAGGCCAGAGGCGATCCTGCCAGGCCCGGCGCTGCCTTCGCCGCCAGCCTGACGGGCGCCTCAGCGCGCTCCGGTTAGCCGCCCCGAGAGAGGTGGAGTGTGATCTGCAGCCTGAACACCGAGCGCGTCTATCGCCCCTCTGCCGTTGCCCGGCTTTGCCATCTGGCTCGCAGCTCCGTGTCGAAGTGGGTGCAGCAGGCCCATGGTGACCGCTCCTCGACCGCTTCCTTCGACGACCTCGTCGAACTGCACCTCCTGCGCGACCTGATTGAGCAAGGTATCACGCCCCGAAAGGCGCACGCCTTTGTCCGGGTCAGCCGGGACATCCCCGGTCCTCGCCGGTTCTTCGTCCATGGCTCCAGCGTCTACCGTGACATCGGCCACCTCCTCGATTTGAGCGATGGCAAGCAGTTGGCGCTTCGCGCAGTCCTTGAGGAGCGGGCCGCCTGCATCGACTACGACGCCGACGGTGTCGCCACCCAGCTTTGGCCCCTCGGAAAGTCCGTGCCCGTCCGCATCGCCCCCGACATTGGCTTTGGCGTTCCCACGCTGGTCGGAACCTCGACCCGCACATCGGTCCTCGCCGACTACGTCAAGGCCGAAGGCGGCAACGTCGCCAAGGTGGCGGCCTGGTTCGAGCTCCCGCTCGCAGGGGTGCAAGCGGCGGTCGACTTTGAACGATCAATCGCGGCCTGATGCGCGACTCCTCCTCGACGAAAACCTGCCACCGAGGGTAGCCGGCGGCAGGTCGATCCCCCCCGATCAACGCGCCCCCCTCAGCCCTTGATGCGGTAACCACCCATCTCGTTGTTAAAGACCCAGGCCACCACCTCACCAATCTCAAAGTGGTTGCCCATATACGAGTGAATCGTCGCCGCCGCCGAGCCCGCGTCGCGCAGCACGGCCCGCGCCTTCAGCATCTTGCGAAAACGGTCCTGCCAGCGCGCCATGTTCGCCGGCCGCAGATCCACCCAGCCCTTGGCCGCCCACTGTTCACGCGCAACCAGGTCACTCAAGGAGACCGAGGTGCCGTGGCCCACCAGCTCGGGCACGTTGATGCGCGGGCCGCGCAGGAGCAGGTGGCCATCGGGGCTCAGCACCGGGATGCCGATGCTCGGCGCCATCGTCGCCACCCCCGAGGGCTCCAAGGCCGCCACCAGGGACTGACTGAGCTGCAGGGGGTCGGACTCCTGGGCCAGCACCCGGTCGATGGTGCCAAAGGCGTGCTTGAAGAGCTGGGCCTCGAAGAGCAGCTTGGAGAGCTCGGGCGGGCCGAGCTTGCCGAGGGCCACCGAGGGGATGCCGCACTCCAGCTCGGCGGCGTCGAGGTCGGTGAGCGCGGTGGTGCGCAGCAGACCGGCCTTGTAGGAGGGGTCCATCACGGCGCCGTCCATCGCCGAGATGCAGTCGTTGCCGGTGTTGGCGCCGCGGATCTCCTGCACCACCACCCGGGCGATCTCCTCGGGGGTGATGTACTCCATCTGGCCCAGGGCGGTGATGGCGGCGAACTCGCCGCGGGTGAAGACACCGTTTTCGCCGGTGTCCACCACCGGAACCCGCAGCTCGCCCACCCGCTCGTAGCCGGCGGCGTCTTCGCGCAGGTCGAGCCGGGCGGCGTCGAGGGTGATCTGCTTGGGGGCGAAGAGGTCGGAGTTGCCGTGCTTGTCGGCGGTGCGGCGCACATGCACGGCGCGGTAGCCGATCATCGCCGCAGGCTTGACCTCTTTGACGATGGGGGCGTTGGGCGTGCGGGCGAGGAGGAAGAGCAGGCCGGTGTGGCCAAAGGCGGCCTCGGTTTTGGCCAGGAGCTTGCGGCTCGGCTTGTCTTCGGAGTGGGTGTAGGGGATGTTGAGCCCCATGCCGCCGGTGCCGGTGGTGCCAACCTTGATGTAGACCCGGGTCTGGTAGTCGGTGGTGGCCCGGTGCAGGCAGCGCACATGGCGGATGATCTGGGGCACGCTCTGGGAGAGCAGGAAGGTCTCCAGATCGCTCATGCCCTTGGCGTCAAAGGTGCTGTCGTGAATCCACTCGCGGACCTTCTGGGCACCGTCAAAGATGTCCTGGTAGGAGAGCCCCGTGGCGGTGTTGACGCAGTCGACGATGACCTCGGGCCGGTGCTGGCGGATCATCCGCACGAGGTGGTTCTCGCTGTAGGTGGCCTCAAAGTCATCGTAGAGCGCCCGCAGCAGGCGCTGGCGCAGGGCGGCGTCGGTCTGGATGCGGGCCCGCGGCATCTCGGCCAGATCGGTGGGCAGGAAGAGGTCGCCCCAGGCCGGCACGAAGGCGATGCGGTCGCCAAACTCGGCCTCGAGCTGGTGGGCGGCCATCTCGGCCTCATGGCGGAGGAGCGAGGCCACGACGATGCGCCGGGGATCGAGCTGCTCGACGATGTGACGACAGGCCTGAAGGCCGACAAGGCCGGCGCCGCCGAGGATGAGGAAGTCGTGGTACATGCGCTGCCTCGATGAGGGAGCGGCCAGCTAACCAGGGGCTGCCGGGCCCGCCGCTCTCCCGGAGGCCGCCGTGAACCGTCCCACCCTGGTGCTCTTCATCGGCGTCACGGCGATCAGCTTCGCCGCGCTGCTGGTGCGCCTCGCCGCGGGGGTCGAGCCGGTGGCGGCGGCCTTCTGGCGCACGGCGGCGGCGGCCAGCGTGCTGGGGCTGGCCTCCCTGCTGCGCGGGGCCTGGGCGCCGCTCTCGGGGCGCGACCGGGGGCTGGCGGTCTTGGCGGGCCTCTTTTTGGGGGCGCACTTCTGGATCTGGTTCGCCTCGGTGCACCTCACCACCGTCTTTCGGGCCACCCTGCTGGTCTGCCTCACGCCGATCTGGGCGGCCTTGTTGGAGTGGGGCCTGCTGGGAGAGCGGCCGAGCCGGCGCTACTGGATGGGCATCGGCCTCGCGCTTCTCGGCGTTGGGGCGATGAGCGGCGGGGCGGCCGAAGGGGGCAGCCTGCGGGGCGACCTGCTGGCCACCCTGGGGGGCGTGTTGTCGGCGGCCTACCTGCTGATCGGCCGAACGGTGCGCCCGCGGGTGGCCATCGATCAGTACGGCGCCCTGGTCTATGGGTCTTGTGCGCTGGCGATGGGCCTCGCGGCGCTGGCCACCGGGGCGCCGCTCTCGGGCTACCCGGCCAGCGCCTGGCTGGCCCTGCTGGGCATGACCCTGGGGCCCCAACTGATGGGCCACCTCGGCCTCAACTACGCTGTGCGCTACCTGCCGGCCTCGGTGGTGACGGCGGCGATCCTCTGCGAGCCCGTCGGCGCCGCGCTCACCGGGGCCCTCTTCCTCGCCGAGCAGCCCGGGCCGGTCGATCTGCTGGGCGGGGCGCTCTGCCTGCTCGGCGTGGGCCTGGCGATGACCCAATCTGCGCCGCCGGTGCAACAAGCCGGCCCCTCAGCGCGTTGAAGGCGAGCCCTCACCCAGGAGCCCTCATGTCCCGCGTCGTGCTCACCGAGCTCTCCTCCCGCGCCTGGGAGCACCCAGCCGACAAGGCCGCCCTGGCCTCGCTGCGAAAGGTGCCCGGCTTCGATGTGGTGGTGCGCAAGATCTTTGGCCTGATCGCCGAGAAGCCCCTGATGGCCATCACCGCCGGCAGCGCGGTGGAGGTGGGGCCCCGGCAGTACCCGCGCATCCAGCAGCTCTACGACGAGGTGCTGGAGACCCTCGACGCCCCCAGCCGGCCGGCGCTCTATGTGTCGCAGAGCCCCGTGGTGAACGCCGGGGCCGTGGGCATCGACGAGCCCTTCATCGTGCTGTCGAGCGGCAGCGTGGCGATCCTCTCCGATGCGCAGCTCCGCTATGTGCTCGGCCACGAGATCGGCCACATCGGCTCGGGCCATGTGCTCTACAAGACCATGCTGCGGGTGATGCTGCGCCTGGGCACCTGGATGCTCGGCACCCCGATCACCGGCGCGGCCCTGCTGGCCGTGCTCGCCGCCTTGCTGGAGTGGGACCGCAAGAGCGAGCTGTCGGCCGACCGGGCCGGCCTGCTGGCGGTGCAAGACCCCGACGTGGTGCGGGCCGGCCTGCTGCGCATTGCCGGGGGCGTGGCCGAAGGCGCCAACATCGAGGCCTTCCGCGAGCAGGCCCGCCGCTACGAAGAAGAGGGCAGCGCCATCGACAGCCTCGTGCGCACCCTGGCCTTGCTCGGCCAGAGCCACCCCTTCCCGGTGCTGCGCCTGCGCGAGATCGACCGCTGGGTGGAGGGTGGGGGCTACGGCCGGGTGCTCGAGGGCGACTACCCGCGCCGGGCCGATGATCCGGCGGCGCCCACCTGGGAGGACTGGAAGGAGTCGGCCAACGCCTACGCCGACGGGGTCAAGGCCAGCGCCGATCCGGTGGCGAGCTGGCTGAAGAGCGCCACCGCCGACGTCTCGGGCAAGGCCAGCTCGGTGTGGAGCCGGGTGCGCCGCAAGAATGAAGGCCCGCACACGCCGCCCCCCGACGACGAGCCGCCCGGCTACACCGTCGGCCCCGACGGCATCATCGACCTCGACCCCTAGGCCGCCTCAGTCGAACTCGGCGGCGGCCTTGCGCGCCTTGGCCTCGGCCTCGCGATCGGCCTCCAGCTTGAGGTCATAGGCCGCCGAGACGGCGTCGCGGAAGAGGCGGGTGAACTCCAGCACCTCGGCCAGGTTCTCGGCGAGGTCGTTGTCAAAGAGCCCCGGCCGCTCGATGGCCAGCCGCCCGCCCTCGATGCGACCGCCCGGCCACTTGCGAAAGAGCGAAACGAGGCGCGGCACGATGTCGGGCTGGCCCACGACATTGGTGACGAACTCCTCGTCTTTGCCCTCCACGCCAAGCGAGTCGGCGATGGCGTTGTCGGAGGGGGAGGCCCCTTCGGTGGCCAGCATCTCCAGGCGCTGGACGATGCGCAGCATCGAGGCGCCGCGGTGGCCAAAGCTGACCTGCACCCGGCTGGTGGGGGGGCCGCCCTCCTTCTCGCGGGGGCCCTCGATGATCAGCACCTTCTGGCCCTCCACGGCCCCCTGCAGCACCCGCTCGCCCCCCGGCTTGGTGCCCAGGAAGAAGAGGTTGAAGCGCGAGGCGGTCGCCGTCCAGGGGCGCTCGCCGCCCTCAGCCACCGAGCCATAGAGCACGGCGGCCAGCTCGACGAGGCTGTCGATCTCCAGGCCGGCCACGCCGATGCACTGCAGCTCGACGCCGTCGCCGCTCACCCGCACGAAGTCGGCCCGCTGACCGGCCAGGAGCAGGGCTGAGGTGACCGCCGGATCGCTGAGGATCTGCTGGGCCCGCTCGGTGTCGACGGCGCGAAAGCGCAGGAACTTGTCGACCACCTCCACGCCCAGCGCGAACTCCGTGGCGGCGCCTGCGTTGCGGCTGAGCACCTTCTTGGGGAGCACCTCCAGCCCAGAGGGCGCACCCCAGGGGCCGCCCGCGTGAATCACGGTGCAGAGCCGCAGGGGCAGGCCGACCCGGCCGGCCCCAATCGACACCTGCACCGGGACCCCCCGGTAGACCCCCGCCATCATCGCCTCGTGGGCCTCGCCCTTGTTTTGGAAGTTCAGCCCATGGCGGTTGGCGAAGGCCGCCCAATGGGCGACTCGCTGTTTGCGCGCAAGGCGGATCAACCGAAAGGGGACCGCGATCAAGGCGACAGCTGCGAGGAAGAGCAGAGCGCTGGCCGATGTCAGCGTCAAGGCAGGCCGATTCCTGGCGAGGGCGAGGGGGAGCGGAGGGCAACGCGCTCCAGGGTGCGCTTGCGAGAGGCCCAGAGGTAGCGGACGCGGCGCCCCCTGTCGATGCGTTCGCCCGCACTTCCTACGGATCCGCCCATGTGATGCGCCAATTCGACGTGTGAAGTTCCAGCCCCCGGCCCACCCAAGGGGGACCGCCGCGGCGCGCCACTTCCCTTCCGGCCTCCGCCGGTGCTACCTCTGATGCATCCTCAGGACCGCCGATGCGCCACAGCCTCCTCCTGCTCCTCCACACCGCCTGCGCCGCGGGCTCCCTCTCGGGCACGCTCTCCGGCCCCAGCCTCGATGACACCGCGCTGCCGAGCGACGGCGGGGGCGACAATGGCGGAGGCGACGGCACGGCCGACGGGGGCGACGAGGGGGGCGACGACACTGCGCCGCCGACCCCGCGCTGCGAGCCGGAGATCACCCTGCCCACCCCCTGGTACACCGAGGGTGACGCCATCTCCCTGCCGATCACCTGCACCAGCGGCGCCGACCTCGCCGACTACAGCCTGCAGCTCACCCGCGGCCCCGAGGGTGCGGCGATCGACGGCGCCGCTGTGGTCTGGGCCGCCGACCGGGGAGACGCAGGCACCATCGAGCTCACCGTCACCGCCACCCTGCGCAGCGGCGGCGACGCCGAGCCGGCCACCGCGCGCTTCTGGGTGGCCGAAGACAGCGACCACCCCAGCAACACGCCGGCCGATCCGCTGGCCTACACCGAGGAGTGGGGCCTGCCGGTCTTTCACATTCAGACGGGGGGCGGCATCGGCGCCGACTACAGCGCCGCCACCATCACCTTCGACGGCACGGCCTACAGCGCCGAGATCAAGAAGCGCGGCGCCAGCTCCTACTCCTACCCGAAGAACAGCTACACCCTGCGCTTCGCCGACGACGAAAACGAGCTGGACGCCGAAGCCTACGGCATCCCCGAGAAGAAAGATCACCTCGTGCTGGTGAGCACCTTCGACGACAACAGCTTTGTGCGCCAAAAGCTGTCCTACGACACCTGGGCCGCCATCGCCGAGACCCTGGGCGAAGAGCGGCTTGTCATTCGCAGCTTCTTCGCCGTGGTCTACCTCAACGGCGCCTACGTCGGGCTCTATGTCGCAATCGACCGCCCCGACGACGAGTTCGTAGGCCAGATGGGCCTGTCTCGCGACGGCAACCTCTACAAGTCGGTCAACCACGACGCCAACTTCAAGACCACCGCAGCCAGCGGCGGCGGCAAGGGCTCCTGGCACCAGGGCTACCTCAAGAAAGAGGGTGCCAGCCTCGACGACTTCTCCGATCTCGACGCGCTGATCTCCAAAGCCGCCACCACCCCGGCCAGCGACTTCATGGCGGTGGCCAGCGACTACATCTACACGCCTGACTTCATGGACTGGTGGCTGCTGGTGCATGTGATCGACGCCGGCGACAGCGGCGGCAAGAACGCCTGGCTCTACAATGATCCCACCGGGCCGATGCAGTTTCGCTACTGCCCCTGGGACATGAACCACTCCTTTGGCCAGGACTGGATGACCCTGCGGGTGGGCAGCAGCTCCAACAATGACTTCACTTGGACCAACAACATCTTCGCCCACATCCTGAACGATCCGGCCAGCCGCGAAGCGCTCTTCGATCGCTACCAGCGCCTGCGCGCCGAGGGCCCCTACCAGCCGGGCTGGTACACCGACACCCTCGATGAATACTACGCCCTCATCGAGCCCTCCGCCCAGCGCGACTGGGATCGCTGGGGCGATGACTACCGCGGCTACTGGTGGGCCAGCTACCGCGGCGACGACTGGAATGACTTTGAGGGCGAGAAGGCCTATCTGTACAACTGGCTGGAGAGCCGCATCGACCAGCTCGATGTCTGGTATCCCCCCGAGTAGGGCGCTCTATCCACCCTCTCCCTCGGCGGAGAGGCCGTGCTTGCGCAGCTTGTCGAGGAGGGTGACCCGGTTGATGCCGAGCCGTCGGGCCGCCTCGCTCTTGTTGCCGCCCGAGGCAGCCAGGGCCTGGGCAATCAAGCCCCGCTCGAAGGCCTCGACCCGTCGCCGCAGATCGAGCTCCACCGCCGCCGGGCCGCCGTCGCCCACCGCAAAGGTAGACAGATCCACGCCGCTCTCGGGGGCCGAGAGCACCATCACCTCAATCGCTCGCTCCAGCTCGCCGACATTTCCGGGCCAGAACCAGCTCGACAAGGTAGCCAGCCAGTCCTCGGTCACGGCCGGCGTGGACAGACCATAGCGGGCGCAGGCCGCCTCCAAAAAGTGGCTGGCCAGCAGCGGCAGATCGCCGGGCCGCTCGCGCAGGGGTGGCAGGAGGATCTCCGCCCGACGGAGCTGCCGGAGCAGGGCCTCGTTGAGCCTCCCCTGGCGCACCTGGGCGCCGAGGTCGCGCTCGGCCAGCGCGAGGATCCGGGTCTCTTCGGGGCCTGGCTCGGGGCGCAGCAGCAGGTCGAGCAGGCGCTGCTGGGCGCCGGGGCCCAACTCGCCGGGCTCCTCGATCAGCAGGGCACCGCCGGCGGCGGCCTGCACTGCGCGGCCGAGCTCGACCTCGCTCTGCAGGCCCTGGCCCGCGCGGCGGACGAGGGGGCCCCCGGCCCGCGGGCTGTTCTTCATCAGGGCGGCGGCGACCCGGTGCTTGCCGGTGCCCGGCTCGCCGACGATCAGCACCGGCAGCGATCGAGGCCCCAGCCGGCCGATCAGGGTGGCCACCCGCGCCATCGGCCCGCTGTGGCCCAACAGGTTGTCGGAGAGGGCGAGGAGCCCGCTCAGACGCAGGTTCTCGGCGCGCAGGGCGCTGGTCTCGATCGCCCGGCCCACCACCGCCCGCACCTCGTCGATCGAGAAGGGCTTGCTGAAGTAGTCGATGGCGCCGCCCTTCATCGCCTCCACCGCCGCGCGCTCCGAGCCATGGGCGGTGATGAGGACAAAGGGCGGCGCCGGATCGAGGCCGCGGGTGGCCGATAGCAGGCCGAGGCCGTCGAGGCCGGGCATGCGCAGATCGGAGAGCACGAGGTCGAAGGGCTCGCGGCGCAGGCGGGCGAGGGCGCTGTCGCCGCGGGCCTCCTCCACACAGTCCACCGGCAGGTCGGCGAGGGCCTCCACCAGCGTGAAGCGCAAGGCGGGCTCATCATCGACGATCAAGACGCGCAGCCTCAAGGCGGGCCTCCAAGCGGCAGGGTGAGGGAGGCCCGGGCCCCGCCGCCAGTGGCCGGCAGCAGGACCACGTCGCCGCCATGCTGGCGGGCGATCGCCCGGGCGATGGTGAGCCCAAGCCCGCTGCCCTGCCCCTTGGTGGTGACCCCCGGCTCAAAGAGCCGCGGCCCCAAGGCCACCGCCGGGCCGTCGCCGAGGTCGCGCACCGAGACGGTGGCCCCGCCGGGGCCGAGGGTGGCGTCGAGCTCCACCACGCTGCCCTCCGGCGCCGCCTCGATGGCGTTCTGCACGAGGTTCACCAGGATTTGACGAATCTTTCGCCGATCACAGCGCACGAAGACGGCCCCACCCCCGCAGCGCAGGACCAGCCCGCGGGACTGGGCCACCCCTTCGTGCAGATCAGCCACCTCGCGGGCGATCTGCGTGAGATCGGCCTTGTCGAGGGTGAGCGGCGAGAGGGGGCGCGAGAAGTTGAGGAACTCATCGAGGATGGTTTGCATCCGCCCCACCTCGCCCGCCAGCACCGCTACCCGGGGGCCGGCCCGCCCGGGAAGCGCGCTCTCCACCAGCAGATCGGCGAGGCCGCGCACGCTGGCCAAGGGGTTCTTGAGCTCATGGGCGATCTCGGCGCTGAGCCGGGTGAGGTCTTCCATGTGGCGCCGCTGCTCGTCGAGGCGCTCTTCGCGCAGGCGCAGCAGGTCGGACAAGGTGTCGGCGACGAAGTCCCGCAGCCGCAGGCCGACGATCGAGCCCATCGAGCCCACCACGGCCAGCACGGTGGCCCGGGTCCAGAGCAGGGCGTCGCTTTGGGTGCTGCGGGTGCCCCCGCCAAAGAAGAGCGGCAAGAAGTCCGGCATGAAGAGGCCGAGGTTGGCGGCCAGCGAGCCCCAGATGCCCACCTGCACGATGCCAATCGTGAGGGCGAGGTGCCAGCTTCGCCCGGCGACCAGGGCGCCCAGCACCGGCAAGAAGGCCAGCATCGGCACAAAGGGGCTGTCGAGCCCGCCGGTGGCCACCACCGCGCCAACCTGCACCGGCGCCATCGCCACGAGGTTGAAGGCGCCGCGATCGGCCGGGTCGCGGCGGTAGCGCAGCCACTCGACGATTGAGAGCGTGGCCACCCAGGCGAAGCCGAGGCCGACCTTGACCCGCCGCCAGGGGGAGGGATCGAGGAAGAGCACGAGCCCGACCCCGATCAGGGCCAGCGGCAGCCCGGCGAGTCGGAGCTGCGAGGCCCGGCCGAAGAGCTCGATCAGCCGCTGGCGGGCGTAGTCTTCGGCGGTGGACGGGCTCGGCAACGGGGGGCTCCTGTGGGCCCCTTCTACAGCCTGGGCGGCCGGCCGGCCCCTGTCGAGCCCTCGACAGGGCGCCCCGCCGCCCCGATACTGGCCCCATGTTCGACACCACCCCCGTCGGCCCTGCCTTCTTCGACGAGGCCCCCCAGCGGGCCACCGTCGCCCGCACCTTCGCCGCGCCGGCCGCCCGCCTCTTCGCGACCCTGGCCCGGGCCGAGGACTGGCCGCGCTGGGTGCCGGTGATCCGCCGGGCGGACTGGACCTCGCCCTTGGGCGAGGGCGCCACCCGCACCGTTCACATGGTTGGCGGGGTGGTAGCCGACGAGCGCTTCTTCGACTGGAAGCCCGACGGGGGCTTCTCCTTCTGCTTTGTGCGCCTGTCGGAGCCCACCTTGGACGCCTTCGCCGAGCGCTACCAGCTCACCGACCATGGCGACGGCCGCTGCACCCTCACCTGGACGATGGCCCTGCGCGGGAAGGGGCTCACCGCCTGGATCCTCGCCCTGTGTCAGCCGATGTTGGGCCTCGGCCAGCGCCTGCTCCTTAGGCGCCTCGCCCGCCTCGTGGAGGCTCCACCCGGATGACCCGCGCCCTCCTGCTGCTCCTTTGGGGCTGCCGCCCCGAGAAGGCCGATGACACCGGCGCTGTCGCCGAGGTCGATCCGATGGAGCCGGGGCCCTATGCCCCGGGCCTGCTCCAGCTCACCCTCGATCGGGGCGACCGGCAGCCGCCCCTGTGGGTCTGGTACCCCGCGACCGGCGAGGCGCCGCCGGCCGATCCGGTCGCCCTGCTCGATCCAGCGCATACGGCCGAGGCCGAAGCCCTCTACGCCAGCGCCCCGGCGGACTGTCCGCGTCGTTCTGTGTCGGATGGGCGGGGGCTCCCGGTGGCCGAGGGGGGCCCCTGGCCGGCGGTGGCCCTCTCCCACTGTTATGGCTGCCTCGCCAGCAACCTCGGCGCGGTGGCCGAGCAGCTCGCCAGCCACGGCTTTGTGGTGCTGGCTCCCGAACACAGCGGCGACACGCTTTGGGATCAGCAGGCGGGAGCGGGCCTGCCCCTCAACACCGACACGCTGGCCCTGCGGCTCGACGATCTGGCCGCCGCCGTCGACGCCCAAGGGGAGTTGGGTCTGCCGATCGGCAGGGTTGGCGTGATGGGCCACTCCTTCGGGGCGGTCACGGCGGGCGCGCTGCTGCAGGCGCGGCCCGACACGATCGCAGGGGGACTGTTTGTCGGCGCGCCGATCGAAAACCCGATCCTGCCCGGCGTCGAGGCGGCGGCGATCACGGCGCCAACGCTCTTCTTGCTGTTGGAGGAGGACCACAGCATCGGCGCGCTGGGCAACACGCTGATCGAACAGAACGTGGCCAGCATGGGGGGCCCGACCACCCTGGCGCGGATGGCCGACGCCGGGCACTGGAGCCCCAGCGACCTCGTGGGCCTGACGCCGGGATCGATGCCGGGCTGCGGAGAGGATCTGCGCCAGGAGGGCGGCGCGGCCTTCGCCTACATCGAGCCCGACGGGGGGCGTGCCCTCACCGGGGCGCTGGCGGTGGCCTTCTTCGATGGCCTGCTGCGAGACGGGGAGCGGGGCGGGGCCTGGCTGGAGGGGGATGGGGCGACGGGCCTGACCTGGGAGCGGTAGGGTCTGGGGGTCAGTGGCAACGAATCCCCCCGCAGGTAGCGGTGCAACAACTCCAGAGCGCTCCACCGGGATCTTCGCAGATATCTGCGCAGCACCGTGGACAATCCTCCACCAGGTTGCCAGCGTCTCCAATCACGTCACTCGAACAGCAATTCGACCGCTGGCCCCCAGGAGCGCGGCTTTAGCGGCCCAAACACAGCTCAGCCACCTTGGCCAAGGCCCGCCCGACCAGCATGTCGTAGATCCCGCAGATGACGGCGCTCACGCGCGGCAGGCGGACGAGGCCAGGGTCCTCGGCCCGCAGGTCGAGGATCTGCCCGCCGACGTCCTCCATCCAAATGCCCCGGGCGACCTGCCGGGGCTGGGTGAGCTCGGGACAGATCTGGTGGAGCATCCACATCGGCAGGGTGCAGGTCATGCCGTCGGCCAGCTCGCGCTCGAGATCAGCCAAGGCGTCGGCCGCCTGGATGACGAGCCCCACCCGAAAGAAGGCCTCCCGCTCCGCTGCGGTGAGCGGGCGGGACCCGGCCGGCAGGGCGCCCACCGAGGCGATGATCAGCAGCCACAGGCCGCTGGTGTCGGCGGTCACCCGCAGGATCTCCTCCTGCTCAATGCTCTCGGGGGGTGCAAAGAGGACCTCCGCCGAGGCCACCTGGGCCGCCCAGCCGAGGCGCAGCAGGGCGTGGGTGAAGGCGAGGCGCTCGGGGCTGCTGGCGAGGGCCCGCAGCCGGCGACCGGCCTCGGCGGCCAGCGCGCAGCGGGGGCTGGGGTCGGCAGGATGGCCACGCAGCACCGAGGCGAGGGTGGGGCGCAGGTAGGCCTCGGCCGCGGCGGCCCGACTCGGGCGGTCCCAGGCGCGGGCCTCGGCGAAGAAGAGCGCGCGATCGATGTGATCATCGTCCACCTTGCTGAGAACCGCGAGCAAGGCCCCCGCCTCGGACAGCGCTTCGTCGGGCTGGCTGCCCAGATCCACCGCGGCAAACATCGCCAGATCGCCCAGACCTGCACAGAGATGCAGCCGCGAAGCCGAGAGCCGGTGGGCCGCGGAGAGCCAGGGAGACAGCGCATCCGCGCGGCGGGCGCCGCGACGGATCAGGCCATCCAGCGCAGATGGATCGTAGTTCATGGCGATTTCGAGCCTCGATGAAGCTCCTACCGCCCCCGTTTACCGGTGTAAATACAGGGTTGAATAAAAATCCCCCCCCTGCATGGTTCAACCCCGGGCGCTGCCCTCGGCCCAGCGCCGCAGGGCGCCAAAGCCACCGCCGGCCGCCGCCTCGGCGAGCAGCCGCTCCAGCCGCTTGCGGTCCACCCGGGCGTCATCCTGGCCGAGGGGCGGGGCCTCGGGCTGCAGGCCGCCGGCGCGCAGGGCGATGGCCCAGGCCTCGCAGGCATAGGCGAAGGTCTCCCGCCGTCGCGGCGGCACGCCGATCAGGAGCCCCTCACCGCTCAGGCCCACCTCGTCGCGGCGCAGCAGGTGCAGCAGGTGGGCGACCTCGTGCACCAGCACATCGCTGTGGGGGCTGGCGGCGAAGGCCCTTGGCAGCACCCAGGCGCAGCCGGCGGCGCAGATGCCGTCGAGCTGGGGCACATCGTCGGAGAGCGTGGGCACGCGCAGATCGTCGAGGAGGAGGTTGGCGAGGTCCCAGGCGGTGGAGAGGGGCACGGCCAGGGCGGCGGCGGGAAAGGTGGAGGGCGTCAGCACCCGCACCCGGGTGGGGATCACCGCGATCAGCGTGGCGGCGTCGATGGGATCGAAGAGCCCCTCGATCAGGCTGCCGATCCGGTCCCGCACCACCGCCGCGGGGTCCGCCGGCGGCCGGCTGCGCAGCCCGGGCGCGCGGGCCGCCCGCCAGGCCACGATGCGCGTCAGCAGCTCGCGCATCGGGGCCACACCATGGCGGCCGCCCGCCCAGGCCCCCGTGGCCAGGAAGCGCTCGACCTGCTCGGCGTCGATGTCGGCGACGGGCCTCATGCCCGTAGCCCTAATCAGCTTGCGTTGCGCCGGCGGTGGGCCCGCACGAGGTAGACGAGGTCGGCCGGCGGCAAGGGCTGGCTCACGAGGTAGCCCTGGATGTCGTGGACGCCGGCCCGCGAGAGCAGGGCGAGCTGGTTCTCGGTCTCGACACCTTCGGCCACCACCCGCAGCCCCAGCGAGCGGCCGAGGGAGACGACGGTGGCGGTGATGATGTGGGTGTCGCTCTCGGGCTGGTCGAGCGCGCTCACAAAGCTGCGGTCGATCTTCAGGGTCTGGATGGGAAAGCGCCGCAGGTAGTTGAGCGAGGAGTAGCCGGTGCCGAAGTCGTCGAGCGTGATGCCCACGCCCATCTCGGCGAGGCGCTGCATCACGGCCACGGCGGCGTCGATGTTGCGCAGCACGCCGCCCTCGGTCACCTCCAGCTCCAGGTGGTGCAGGGGCACGCCGGCGGCGGCGAAGATCTGCTGCACGCGGTCGGCGAGGTCGGGCTGGGCCAGCTCGCGGGCGGTGAGGTTGACGGCAATGCGGCCGAAGTCCACGCCCTGATCGAGCCAGGAGCGCATCTGACGGGCCACGGTCTCCAAGACCCAGTGGCCGATCGGGCGCATCAGGTTGGCCTCTTCGGCCACATCGAGGAACTCGGCGGGGCTGATCCGGCCGCGTTGACGGTGGTTCCACCGCAAGAAGGCCTCGGCCCCCACCAGGGCCCAGGTGCGCGCCTCTACCTTGGGCTGGTACACCATCTCGAACTCATTGTTCAAGATGGCCCGGCGCAGGTCTTCTTCGAGGGAGAAGCGGCTGCGGGCCACATCGGCCACCGCGGCGGTGAAGCGGCGCAGCCCGTTTCCGCCCCCCTCCTTGGCCTGGTACATGGCCAGATCGGCGTCGCGCAGCAGGCCCTCGACCTCGCGGCTGTCGTCCGGGAAGAGCGTGGTGCCGACGCTGGCGGTGACCACCACCTCATGGCCCGACAGGAAGAAGGGCTCGGAGATCACGCGGATCACCCGCTCGCCGACGCGGCTGACCACGTCGCTGGCGTCGACCTCGGGCAGGAGGATCACGAACTCGTCGCCGCCCAGCCGGGCGACCAGATCGCCGATGCGCTCGACGTTGGCCTCGATGCGGGTGGTGCGAAGGGCGCCCACGAGGCGCTGGGCCACACAGCGCAGCAGCTCGTCGCCGATGGCGTGGCCGAGCGTGTCGTTGATCCGCTTGAAGCGATCGAGATCGACAAAGAGCAGCCCCACCTTGGTGCCCCGCGCCTGGGCCCGGGCGATGGCGGCCGAGAGGCGCTCGTGCAGGTGCGGACGGTTGGCCAGACCGGTGACCGAGTCGTAGTAGGCCAGGGCGTGGACCCGCTGCCGGGCCTCGTGCTGCTCGCTCACATCGAGCACCGTGGCGAGGAGGGCGCGCTGGCTGCCGGCCTCGTCGATCAGGCGCCCCTGCTCGTGAACGGTGCGGCCGATGCGGTCGCGGGTGAGGATGCGGTACTGGACCGCATAGGGGACGCCGCTCGTGCGCAGACGGTCGACCGCCTCGGAGAGCTTGTCGCGGTCTTCGGGGTGAACGGTGGCGCGCAGGCTGGCCTCGGTCTGGGGCAGCGAGGGCAGCCCATAGATCTGAACAGCCTCCTCTGTGCAGTCGATCACCCGCCCGTCGATCGACAACATCCAGCTCCCCAGTCCGGCGAGGCGCTGGGCAGCCTGCCGCTTCTCGGCGTGGCGCCGCATCCGTTCCGCCACCCGGTGCCCCTCACAGAGGCTGCGCACCCGCATCCGCAGCAGGCTGGCCTCGAGGGGGGCCAGCAGCACGTCGCTGGCGCCGGCCTCTTCGAGGCGCTGGAGCAGCGAGGGATCGGCAGCCTCCACCAGGGCGATCACCGGCAGCCGGGCGGCCCCGGGCAGCCCGCGGGCGAGGCGCAGCAGCACCAGCGACTCTTCGGGGCTGGGGTCGAGGCCGAGCACCAGCAGGTCGGGCAGCTCTTCGGCGAGCACGGCGCGCGCCTCAAAGACGCTGTTGGCCTCGCGCACGGTCCAGCCCTGGCTCTCGGCGAGGCGGCGGAAGGGCTCGCGCTGATCGACGTCGGCCACCACCAGGATGTTGGGCCCGCTGCCCGGCAGCGCCTCGTCGGGCAGCCGGTCGATCGAGCCCAGGATGCCGGCCAGCGGGACGGTGCTCTCCTCAAAGATGCGCGCCACCGGCACCACAGGGGCGGGCGGCGTCTGGGCGGCGGCCGGCGGCGCGGGGCTCTGGGGGGTCGAAGGGCGCTCGGCGGGCTGGGGCTGGGAGAGCACCACCGCGGCCAGGATCACCCCCGCGACGAGCCCAGCGGGGAACACGACCGCCGGACTGGCCACCCCCAGGCCGACCAGAGCGCCACCCACGACGATCAGGAGGGCCGCGACAGCCAGCCCGATCCAGACGGGGTTGGGTGGGGCGCCAGACTTCAACATGGGGAGAGCTCCTCCGGGCACGGCAAGGCTCTCACAATCTGGAGCCCCGCGTTGGCAGTAGACACGGCACAGCGGGCAACACACTTGAGGGGGCCATGGCAAAAGGCGCATGAGGCCACAGAGAAAGCCCCAAAGCCGGCATGCCAGCGCCCGATCCGTGCGAGGTGTAGGCCAATGGGGTACCTCTCGCCCATGCTACAGCTCGCCGGAATCGCCGTAGAAGCCGTCAGCGTCGGCGGTCTGGAGACCTGCATCCAGCTCCCCGGCCTCGACCTCGCCTTTGACATCGGGCGCTGCCCGCCCAAGGCCGTCACCCGCTCCACCCTGCTGCTCACCCACGCCCACATCGACCACCTCGGCGGCCTGCCGATGCACTGCGCCACCCGCAGCATGATGGCGATGAGCCCGCCCACCTACCTACTGCCCCGCCGCAACGTGGCCGATGTCCAGGCCCTGCTCGACGTCTGGCGCCGGCTCGACGGCTCGGAGCTGCCCTGCACCCTGGTGGGCATCGATCCCGGCGAGACCCACCGCCTGGGCCGGGATCTGCTGGTGCAGCCCTTCCGCGCCCTGCATGTGGTGGCCACCAATGGCTATGTGCTGGTGCGCGAGCGTCACAAGCTGCTGCCGGCCTGGATGGGCACGCCGGGCCGCGAGCTGGCCGCCGCCAAGGCCGCTGGCATCGAGATCACCGAGCGCATCCTGGTGCCCGAGGTGGCCTTTTCGGGCGACAGCCGCATCGAGATCGTGGAGCGCGAAGAGGCCGTGCGCAAGGCCCGGCTGCTGATCCTGGAGCTCACCTTCCTCGACGACCGCGTCGACGTGGCCTCGGCCCGCGGCAAGGGCCACATCCACTTCGATGAGGTGATCGCCCGGGCCGAGCTCTTCGAGAACCAGCACATCCTCTTCACCCACGTCAGCAGCCGCTACAGCCCCGAGGAGGCCCAGGCCATCTTCGCCGCCCGCCTGCCGGCCCCCCTGGCCGGCCGCGCCACCCTGCTGCCCAACCTCAGGTGAGCGGCAGGATCTGCAGGTTGGCGACGGCGAGGCGGAGCTGCCGGGCCTCCACGCGCCGCTCGATCAGGTGCTGGGCGCCCTCCACACCGAGGTCGGCGAGCTGCTTACGGGCGCGAAAGAGGTCGACCGACAGGCGGTTGGCGTCGACCCGGAGCATGCGCTGCAGGGTGTCGGAGAGGATCCAGCCATGGGCCGAGGCCGGCAGGTTGGCCTGGCTCTGGTCTTGCAGGCGGGCCCGGGCCAGCAGCAGCAGCGGGTAGTGAAAGCCGCGCGCCCCCAGCGAGATCGCCCGCCCCCGGTGGAGGAGATCGACCTCGACGTGCTCTTCGTCGAGGCTCACCCGAAAGCGCAGGGCGATCTGCTCGATGTCGATGAGGTTGGGGTCTTCTTCCCAGGTGCCGTCGGTGGGGCCGGGCAGACAGAGCTGAAAGGTGCGTCCGGCCACCGTCAGCACCTCGCGGTCGGTCACCGGCCGGGAGCTCTCCCCCTGTTCCAGCACCCAGTTGCCCAGCTCATCGACGGTGATCATCATCAGCGGCTCGTCTTCGCTGGGCAGGGCGAGCATCTCGGTGGTGGTGGAGCGGCTCGGCCCCCCGTCGAGGGCCACGGCCCAGGTGGAGGGCGGGCCGAGGGCGGCGACCTGAAAGGCGTCTTCGACCGACCCAAACTGGAGACGGTCGCCCACCGAGAGGAGGCGCCAGTGGGCGCCCAGGCGCTCGCCGTTCACTCGAGTGCCGTTGCGGCTGGCCAGATCGTGCAGCTCCCACGACTGTCCGGTCCAGCGGAAGGCCGCGTGATCGGTGGAAGACTCGCGCCGGCCGAGGCGGAGGTCGCAGTGCGGCCCCCGACCCACCAGGGTGCGCGCCCGCAGGGTGAAGGGTTGGCCATCAGGGAGCAGCAGGAGGCCCATGGCGAGACCTGAGGGTGGTACTTTTTGGGGATCTTGGGGGCGAGGTACCCCCTCACACCACTCTGCTAGCGCGCGAGGCGCGCCCTGTCACCCGGGAATTGCCGCTCCCTGTTCAGGTGGCCTGCGCAGGCGCACACAAAAGCGCGTTCCTCCCCCAGGGCGATCCTCGCAACGCACGTCGCCGCCGTGATGTTGGGCGATCTGCGCCACCAGCGCGAGGCCCAGGCCCACCCCGCCCTCCGACTCAGCCTGTCCAGGCCCACGATAGTAGGGCTCGAAGATGCGTTTTTTGTCGGCGTCGGCCACGCCCGGCCCGCGATCGGAGACAGTGAGCCACACTCCCTCCGCCGGGCCGCCGATCTCCACGGTGATCGGGGCGCCCAGCCCGTGGCGGCGCGCGTTTTCGAGGAGGTTGCGCAGCAGACTCACCAGCAGGCGGCGATCGCCCCAGGCCCAGGTCTCGGCGCCGATCACCTCCGCGCCGACGCGCTCGGCCTCCACCACCGCCAGGGCCAGCAGCTCCACCGGCTCGGCGCGCAGCGGGCTGCCGGCGAGGCGCCCCGAGAGGAGCAGGTCCTCGATCAGCGCGTCCAGCTCGGCCACATCGCGCAGGGCCTCGGCGAGCGCCTCGGCGGGCAGGGGCCGGCCCTCCTCGGCGAAGGCCAGGGCGAGGCGCAGGCGGGCGAGGGGCGATCGCAGCTCGTGGGAGGCGTGGGCCAGGGTCTGGGCCCGGGCCTCGAGCAGGGCCTCGACCCGCGCGGCAGCGTCATTCCAAGCGTGCCCGAGGCGGGCGATCTCATCATCGCCGCGCAGGCAGACCCGGGCCGAGAGGTCGCCCTGGCCCCAGGCCTCCACCTTGCGCTGCAGGGCCACGAGGCGGCGGGTGAGCCGGCGGGCCATCCAGTGGCTGCCCAGGCCCAGGCCGGCCGCCACGCAGCCCCAAACCACGGCGGCGCGCAGGGGATCGCGCGGGTGATCGCGGGGCGGGGCGTAGCCCAGGCTGTGCAGGGCCGTGCCGGCCAGGACCGCGCAGAGCAGGCCCACGCCCACCATCCCACCGAAGATCTGGCGCTGCATCCTCAATTGGCGGTGGTCCCTTCGTCTTCGCGGGGGGCGCGCAGACGGATCTGGCCGTCGCGCAGCAGGCCGGGCTTGTACAGGGTGTGGGCCAGCATCTGGGGCGCCCGGTCGACGCAGAGCCCGCCCCAGCGGCGGGCCAGCTCGCGGATCAGGTCGACCATCCGCGCCACGGCGAGGCCGTCGGTGAGCTCGAGGTCCTGGCAGTCCAGGATGGCCGAGAAGGCCAAGGGCCGGCCCTCGTCCAGGGCCAGGGCCTCGGCGATGAGGCCGGGCAGCTCCTTTCCGGAGAGGTCACCGGCGATCACCAGGGCGCCGTCGACGTCCCAGAACAGCTCCCTCACGGCAGGTGGCCGTAGGCGACGAGGTGGCGATCGCTGACCGGTTCTACGTGGAACGCGCCCAGGCCCGCCTCCTCCACCTGCGCGCGCACCTCCTCCACGGAGAAGGCGGCGAGCAGCGAATTGTAGAAGTCGCGCCGCAGGATCTCCGGCTCATCGCCGCTGTAGGCGCTGACGATGGCGCTGGCGGCGGCCTCATCGGCGGGGCGCAGCAGATCGGCGACGAAGACCGCCGCCCCCGGCCGGCCCAGGCGCCGGATCATCCGCCACAGGCCCTCGGGGGCGTGCAGGTGGTGCAGCAGGCTGTTGGAGAGGATGAGGTCGAAGGGCGCCGCCTCGGGCAGGCCCTCGGGGACGAGGCCGACGGCGAGGCGCACCCGGCCGGCGTAGGGAGCGGTGGCCACCGCGGCGTGGGCCAGCATCGCCGACGAGCCGTCCAGGCCGACGAGCTGCCAGCCGGGGAAGCGACGGGCGAGGCGGGCCAGGATGTCGCCCGGCCCGCAGCCCAGGTCAAGCACCCGCCCCACCACCGGCAAGTCGAGGCGCGCTTCGAGGTGGGAGACAAAGGCGGTGTTGGGCGCGTCAAAGTCGGCCTCAGCGTAGGCGCGGGCCTGCGCGGGGTCGTCCATCAGCTCGGGCTCAGGGGTGCGTTGCATCGACGCCGACTATCGCAGCGGCGGGCCCGCCGGGCTAGGGCGCCCCATGCACCCCACCCAAGTCTCCGAGATGGACGTCGAGGCCGGCACCCAACCGTGGATCGGCCCCCATGGCGAGGTGATGGAGCGCCTGGAGCTGCACCTCACCTACCACTGCCCCGAGCGTTGCTCCTTTTGCAGCGAGGAGCACCGGATGCGCGACTACCGCGCCTTCCCGGTGACCTGGGGCCGGGTGGCGGCCACCCTGCGCACCCACGCGGCCCGGGGGGTCAAGGCGGTGCACCTCACCGGCGGCGAGCCGACGATCCATCCGCGCTTCGTCGAGGTGCTGGCGCTGGCGAAGAAGCTCGGCATGCGCACCAGCGTGGGCACCATCGGCACGATGCTGAGCCGGCCGGACTTCGCCGCCGCCGCCCTGCCCCTCCTCGACGAGGCCCTCTTCTCGCTGCACGGCCCCACGGCGGCGGTCCACGACCCCCTGGCCGGCCGCGTCGGCAGCTTCGACACCGTCACCGCCGCCGCCCGCCTCTGCCGTGAACAGAAGCCCGGCTTTGGACTGTTCATCAACACCGTCCTCTGCCGGCCCAATCTCGAACACCTGCCGGCCACCCTGGCCCTGGCCGAGGAGCTGGGCGCGCAGCTCATCGTGATCAGCAACACCACGCCCGAGGGGGGCGCGTCGGACCGCTACGCGGCGCTCTCGCCCCGCCTCGAAGAGCTGGCCGCCCTGCTCCCCCCGGCGCTGGCCGGCGTACAGCGCGCCACGGTGCGGGTCTTCGGCGTGCCGATGTGCCTGCTGGGCGAATTCGCCTTCCGCTCCAACGACGTGCATTGGGACCCGCGGGTGACGGTGGAGTGGCAGACCCGCCCCGGCAAGGTCGCCTTCGCCGGCCTCTACTCCTGGGCCCCCGATCGCAAGCGCGTGCAGGTGGCTACCTGTGCAGGCTGCGCCCGAAACACACTCTGCATGGGCGTCTTCGACGAGTACGCCGCGCGCTGGCCCACCGATGCGTTACGGCCCCACGTCGCCCCCTGAGGCCCAGGTGCGCAACCAACGCTGACAAGCCGCATGCGGACATCCAATGTCCGAGGCTCCGTCGTCGCCGCAATAGACGGCCACCCCGAAGGCAGGCGGTTGTCACCGCCGCCTCTTCGCCCCCTGATCCCCCGAGAGCCCCCCATGGCGCGCCCTGAGCCGAATTCCGTCGACGCCCTCATCAAGAACAGCCGCGCCCTGCTCCTTTGGGTCTGCCCGCCCGGCGCCAACCGATTTCCGCCGGCCCTGTCGGGCTTCTTCGACGCCGAGTACCCGGGCGGCCTGCGCTACGGCCTGCTGCCCACCGACGCCGGCCAGGGCCCGGCCTGGTGGCGCAAGCGGCTGCGCAACAAGTTCAGCCAGCTCCCGGCCGGCTGCCCGGGCGATGGCGCCACGGGCTTTTACCTCTTCCTCGCCGGCGAGCCGCGCCTCTACGCCGCCGACACCGGCGCCACCGCGCTCTCCGAGGCCGAGGCCCTAAACGCGGTGGACCTGCTCGAGGCCCAGATCGACAGCCTGCCCGAGGGCCGCGGCGCCCTGTCCTGGATGCGGGCCAACGCCCCGGCCCGCAGCGCCCCGTCGGCGGAGCCCCCCCGTCCGCCGCCCCCCGCGCCGCCGCCGCCACCGCCACCGGTGGCCCCCGTGGCGCCGGGAGACGACCCCTGGTCGCTGCTCGGCCTCGACCCCACCACCGACGCCAAGAGCGCCCAGCGGCACTTTCGCGAAAAGATAAAGGCCAACCACAGCGACAAGCTCGTGCACATCGAAGGCCTCGACCCGGCGATCCTGCGCTTCGCCGAAGACCGCACCGCCCGCATCACCGCCGCCTGGGCTACCATATGCGCCCAACGCGGCTGGTAATTCGCCAGCCTTGTCCCCTCCTCGGCGGGCGGGGGCGGACTCTCCTCCTGGAGGTGTCCTGTGATCTGGCTCCTGGCGCTGGCCTGCAATTCCGATGAGCCCTCGACCGACAAGGGCGACGGCAACAACAGCGAAGAGGCCGCCACGGGCCCCACCTGGCATGGCGACGTCGCGCCGATCGTCGCCGACCGCTGCGCCGGCTGCCACACCGCTGGCGGGCCGGCCTTCGATCTCACCGATCCCGCCGTCGCCACCGCGATGGCCAGCGCAGTGGCCGAGGGCCGGATGCCGCCCTGGGGGGCCCAGGAGACCGACGACTGCACGCCGATCCGCGGCTGGGTGGGCGACCGCCGCCTGAGCGAAGAGCAGGAGACCACGCTGGCTGCCTGGGCCGCCGCCGGCGCGCCGCTGGGCGACCCGGCCACCGCGGCCCCCCTCGATCTGGCCGAGGCCGACACCCTGCTGGGCGATGTGAGCGACCACGCCGCCCTCGGCTCCTACACCACCCGCGGGGCCGCCGATGAGCTGGTTTGCCTCGTGGTCGATCCCGAGGCCGTCACCGATCTCTGGGTCGATGGCGTGGAGATCGTGCCCAGCAACCGCGCCATCGCCCATCACACCCTCGTCCTGCTCGACCCCGACGGCGTGAGCGAGGGGCTGATGAACGAAGCGGGCTGGTACGACTGCGGCGGCAGCGGCGGCATCGACAACCCCTCGCTGCTCGGCACCTGGGTGCCCGGCTCGGGCCCCACCTACACCCCCGAGGGGGCCGGCATCCGCATCCCCGCCGGCTCGCGCATCGTCCTGCAGATGCACTACCACGCCGGCGGCGCCATCGGCGAAGAGGACCTCCCCACCCTGCGCCTGCGCCATCTGCCCGGCCCCACCGAGCGGCAGTTCTACAGCACCCTGCTCGGCAACTTCGAAAACGAAGGCGACGGCCTGATGCCCGGCCCCAATGACCGCGGCGAGGCCGAGTTCTACATCCCGGCCAACGTGGCCGACCACTACGAAGAGCAGCGCATCACCTTCCCCGACGAGACCCCCGACCTGCCGATCCCGATGGTCGGCGCTCACATGCACCTCGTCGCCACGAGCATGAAGGCCTGGCTGGAGCGGGCGAACCCCACCGGCGATGAGCCCGCCACCGAGTGCATCCTGCCGGCCAGCCGCTACGACTACGACTGGCAGCAGCTCTACCGCTTCGAGGGCAGCCTTGACGAGGCGCCGCGCCTGTCGGGGGGAGACACCCTGGTGATCCGCTGCGACTACGACAACACCCTCGACAACCCCGGCGTGGCCCGGGCCCTCGAAGACGCCGGCCTCGACGCGCCGGTCGACGTCTACCTGGGCGAGGGCACCCTCGACGAGATGTGCATCGGCATCTTCTCCTACGTCTTCTGAGCCTCAGTCGGCGGTGGCCTCTTCGGTGCCCTCGCCGCTGTGCAGCAGCACGAGGCGCCCGTGGCCGCCGGTGAGGTCCACGCTCTGGGCCACCACGCGCTCATCGGCCTGGGCGAGGCCGAGCCGCCAGCTCTCGCCGTCTTCGCCCAGCAGCAGGGCCTCGGCCTGTTGGTTGGTGGCCAGGATGGCGCCGTCGTTGGCCAGCAGCACCGCCGGGCTCGGCAAGGCCTCGATCAGTGTGCGAACCGCGGCGCGGTTGTGCTCAACCTCGGCGACGTCATCGGCCGCCGAGTAGTGCAACCGGTGATCGAGGAGCTGGTTGAGGCCGCCGGCCAGGGTCATGAACTCGGCCGAGCCGTGGACGCCGCAGCAGCGGCGCATGCGATCGCCGCCGACCGCCGCCTCGACCACCGCCACCACTTCGCGCAGGGGGGCGACGATCTTGCGGTCGGCGCGCCGCACCACCACCACGCTGGTGGCGAAGCTCATCAGCCCCAGCAGCACCATCGCCCAGGCGCCGGTGTTGCCGAGCTGCAGCGCGTCGTCGCTGGCTGTCTCGATGCGCGAGCGGTTGATCGCCCGCAGCAGGTCGATCTGCTCGGTGGCGGCGCGCAGGGCCGGGCCATCGCCGGACAGGGCCGGGCCGGACAGGGCCGCGATCCGCTCCAGGGGTGGCTTGCCCGCAGGCTCTTCGACATGCGCCCCGATCTCGGCGTAGACGGCCTCGTAGGTGGCCCGATCGCCGCGGTAGAGCGCCAGGCTGAGCTGCTCCAGCTCATCCAAGGCGGTCACCTCGCGCTCAAAGACGAGGTCGATGCGCGGCGCCACGCGCCCCAGCAGCACGATCGCCGAGAAGGTGGTCACGAGCTGGATGACCAGCAAGGCGGCCACGCCCGACCGGATCTGGGTGGTGGCGCGCATCAGCTCACCAGGCTTAGGAGCTTGTTGGTGGCCCCCGGCCGGCCGACCACCACGAGGATGTCGCCGTCTTGCAGCGGGTGCGTGGGCTCGGGCAGCAGCAGGCCCTCATCGTTGGTGGAGCGCGCCCGCCGGATGGCCACCACGTTGATCGAGTGGCGGCGCGGCAGGTTGAGCTCTGACAGGCTGCGCCCGATGAAGGGCCGGGGGATGGCCACCTCGGTGAGCACGAGGTCGGGGCCCAGAGGCACCTGCTCCAGCACGCTGGGGAAGGCCATCCGGGCGGCCAGCCGCTCGCCGAAGGCCTGCTCGGGGTTGACCACCTCATGGGCCCCCACCAGCTTGAGGATGCGGCCGTGCAGCGGATCGGTGGAGCGCGCGATCACCTTCTTCGCCCCCAACTGCCGCAGCAGGGCGGTGCAGACGATGCTGGCGTCGCGGGCGTCCATGCCGATGGCGCAGACGCAGAAGTCGCGGCTGGCCGGCTCGGCGCGGGCGAGGTCATCCTCGTCGGTGGCGTCGAAGGTGACGGCCTGGGCGGCGAAGCTGGCCGCCTCCTGCACCAGCTCGGGGTCGTGATCGGCCGCCAGCACCTCCACCCCCCGCTGGGTGAGCTGCTGGGCCAGCGCCATGCCGAAATTTCCCAGACCGACCACGAGGACCTGCTTGGCCATGAATGCTCCGTTCAGCCGACGGTGACCGTCTCTTCGGGGTGTTTCCAGCCGCTCTCCTTGCGCTGCTCCGACAGCAACATGAAGAGCGTGAGCGGGCCGACCCGGCCCAAGAACATGCAGAGGATGATGACGATCTTGCCGATGGAATCGAGCTGACCGGTGATGCCGAGCGACAGGCCCACCGTGCCCGTGGCGCTAAACGTCTCGAACAACAGCGCGAAGGGGTCGATCGTCTGGGTGGTGAGCAAGGCAAACCAGGCCACACAGACGGTCATCGCGCCGGCCGTCGCCACCGCGGCGGCCTGGTACAGGGTCTGGTGGGCGATCTGTTTGTTGAAGATGCGCACCTTGGTGTCGCTCTGCAGGCTGGCGAAGACCGAGAGCGCCAGCAAGGCCGCCGTGGTGGTCTTGATGCCGCCCGCCGTCGAGGCGGGGCTGCCGCCGATGAACATCAGGAGCATCGTCAGCGCCGAGGTCGCCGGCTGCAGCTCGGTCATGTAGACCGAGTTGAAGCCCGCCGTGCGCGGCGTCACGCTCAAGAAGACCGCGTTGCTGAGCTTGTCCCACCAGGGCAGGTGCGAGAGCGAGTGGTTCCACTCCAGCCCCGCCAGGATCGGCGTCGGCGCCACCAGCAGCAGCAGGGTGGTCCAGAGCACCAGACGAACCTGAACAGAGGTCGGCTCGCGGCGCAGCAGGCCGGGCACCGCCGCCACCACGCCGGCCCCCAAGCCGCCCAGGATGATCAGCAGCGAGATGGTGTGAATGACGATCGGATCGCGCTGGTAGGGGATCAGGTTGTCGGTTTGCAGCGCAAAGCCCGCGTTGCAGAAGGCCGAGACCGCGGTGAAGATCCCGCGCCAAAGCGCTTCGGGCACCGTATCGCCATGCCAGACGAAGCAGGCGGCGAGGATCAAGGCGCCGACGGCCTCACAGATGAAGGTGTAGGCCAGCACCCGGTTGAGCGCCGAGCGCAGGGCCACATCGCCCGCCGATCCGATCAAGCTGGCCGTCGTGGCCGCCGCCTTGAGCGACAGGCGCGAGCCCAACATCAGGGTCGCCGCCGCCGAGTAGGTCATGATGCCGAGCCCGCCCACCTGGATGAGCAACATCACGATCAGGTGGCCCGTGCCCGAGAAGGCCGTCGCCGGGTCGACCGTGGCGAGGCCAGTCACGCAGGCGGCGCTCACCGCCGTGAAGAGCGCGTCGATGTAGGGGATCGGCGCCCCGGTGGCCGAAAGCGGGACCTGGAGCAGCGCCCCCCCGCCGATCCCCAAGGCCGCGAAGGTGACGAAGAGCAGCAGCGCCGGGTGGGCCGCCAGATCGCCCATCAGCAGGCGGGCGCTCTGCTGGGTGATCGCCAGCAGGCCCAGCACCAGCATCAACGACAAGGCCAGGCCCATCAGGCCAGCCTCCATCGCCCCGGTCGCCAGGGCGCCGCTCGACAGCCCCAGCAGCAGCACCGGCACGAGGCCGAGCCACCGCTGACGCCCCCGGATGCGTTGAAAGCTGGTCCACAGCCAGCGTCCGGCGTGCGCCCAGGCCACCCCAAAGCAGCCCAGGCTGATCAGCACGCCCCAGTCGAAGTGCTGCAGATCGGGATCATCCACCACCAGCCAGGCGAAGAGCGCCACCGGCGCCGAGGCCCAGACCGCCCCCACCTTCTGCCGCGGGTGGTCGGGCGCAAGTTGGGCGCTCCAGCGCGGGATCAGTTGGGCCGACTGGCTCACCATCACCGCTACGATGCCGCCCACCAGCACAAAGATGGCCAGCGCGGCCGCCGGAGCCTGGGCGATGGCGGGTAGACAGATCCCGAGCCCCACCAGCAGGCCCAGCAGCGAGAGCGGCCGCCCCACCCCTGGCCGATCGGGCAGCACCCCGCCGCCGATCAACAACAGCAGCGCCGAGAGGCTGGTGATCGCGATCGCGACCCACGAGGTGGTGCCCGCCGCCCCCAACACCGTATTCGGCGCGTCCACCAACGTGGCCGCCAGCATCGGGATCGGCGCCAGGGTGGTGAGCAGCCCTTGGAGCACCCAGGCCATCGGCGGGATGCGCGCCGGGCCGCTCTCGGGTGGAGGAGGAGCCACGAGTCGGAGGGAGCGCCGCATGGTCGCGCCCGCCTATACGCCCTTTCCGAGCACCGTTCGACCGCCGAGGTAGGGCTGCAGGGCGGCAGGCACGGCGAGACGGGCGTCGGCGGTCTGGTGGTTCTCGACGAGGTTCACCAGGATGCGCGGGGTCGCCACGGCGGTGTTGTTGAGCGTGTGAACAAACTGCACCTTGCCATCCGACCCGCGGTAGCGAAGGTTGGCGCGGCGGGCCTGCCACTCGTGCAGGCTGGAGCAGCTGTGGGTCTCCCGGTACTTGCCGAGGCTGGGCACCCAGGTCTCCACATCGTTCATGTTGACCTTGCCAAAGCCCATGTCGCCAGTGCAGCACTCGACCACCTGGTAGGGCAGCTCGAGCTTCTGGAGGACCTGCTCGGAGATGCCCAGCAGGATCTGGTGCCAACGCGCCGACTCCTCGGGATCGTTGCGACAGATGACGTACTGTTCAACCTTGGTGAACTGATGCACCCGCAGCAAGCCACGCACGTCGCGCCCGGCTGAGCCGGCCTCGCGGCGGAAGCAGGGGCTGTAGCCCGCGTAGAGGATCGGCAGCTTTGCCTCGTCGAGCAGCTCGCCTTTGTGCAGGCTGGTCAGGATCACCTCGGCGGTGCCGGCGAGGTAGAGGTCGTCCTTGGCCAGGTGGTAGACGTCTTCGCGGCCAAAGGGGAAGTGCCCCGTGCCAAACAGAGCCCCCTCCCGCGCCATCGAAGGCACGGTGATCGGCGTAAAGCCGTGCTCGACGAGGAGGTCCATCACCATCATGTGGATGGCCATCTCCACCCGAACCATGTCGCCGGTCAGGGCGAAGGTGCGGCTGCCACAAACCTCGGTGACCCGGTCGAACTCGGCCCAGCCGTTGATGCCCATGATCTCGACGTGATCGCGGATCGGGAAGTCGAAGACCCGCGGCGTGCCCACCACCTTGACGATGGGGTTGGCGTCGGAGTCGGGGCCCACCGGCACATTGGGGCCGGGGATGTTGGGCGTGAGCCACATCAACTCGGCGAGGCGGGCCTCGGCCTCCTTCAGCGCCACGCCGATGGCGTCGATCTCCTCGCGCACGGCCCGGCTGCGCTCCTGGGCAGCGGCCTTCTCGTCGGCCGGCAGCTTGCCAAAGCTCTTGGCGAGGCGGTTGCGCTCTTCTTGCAAGGCCTGCGAGCGCTTGCCCAAGGCCAGAACCTCCTGGTCGACGGCGAGCAGGGCGTCGAGGTCGAGCGGCGAGCCCTTGTCTACGATGGCCTTGCGGACGAGATCGACGTTTTTGCGGATGAACTGGATGGCGAGCATGGGCTCTCTCAAGAAGGGCGCCCGCACTATCCAACGCTTAGGTTGAATGCCAGCGAATGGAGCCGCGACGGGCCCCGTCGCCCGCACGCCACGGCGAGGCCTTTGATGTACCGTTTGTTGCTGTGCGCCCTCCTCCTGCCGGGCTGCGCCGACCTGAGCGCCGCCAAGCCCTTCACCTCCACCTACTTCGTCAAGGTGAACACCCCGCCGGAGGAGGTCAGCGCCACGGTCGACGCCCTGCGAGAGGAGCTCGACCTGGATGTGATTCACGTCTACGACAACGTCACCACCGGCTTTTCTGTCGTGCTGCCCGACATCTTCGTGCCCGAACTGGAGGAGATCGCCTGGATCGATGAGATCGTGCTGGACGAAGGCGGCGCCGGCGTCGACCCCGGCGAGCCCGACCCCGAGATCACGGTGGGCGCGTCCGAGATCCCCGACGGCGTGGCCCGCATCGGCGGCCCCTTTCTGCTGCAGACCGACTTTGGCGGGCTGCGGGTCGCGGTGATCGACACCGGCGTGGACAGCAGCCACCCCGACCTCAATGTCGTTCACCACGAAGACATCGTGGCCGCCCACACCGGCGACGACGCCGACGGGGGCGATCCGATCGGCCATGGCACCCACGTGGCCGGCACCATCGGCGCCCGGGCCGACGGCGTGGGCGTGGTGGGCGTGGCCCCCGGCGTGGAGATCGTCGACGTGCGCGTGCTCGGCAGCGATGGCACCGGCTACATGACCGATATCCTGGCCGGCATCGAGTACGTGGCCGACCACCCCGACATCCGCGTGGTCAACCTCTCGCTCGGCGGGCCGGCCGGCGGCGGGCTGGACGACGAAGTTGACGCGGCGCTGGCCAACCTCGAAGCGTCGGGCGTGTTGCTCGCGATCGCGGCCGGCAACGACGGTCGCAACGTCTCCAACACCGTCCCGGCCGGCCTCGACCGCGGGGTGGTGGTCTCGGCCTACAGCCACCGCGGCGGTGAAGACCGCGGCTTCGCCAGCTTCAGCAATTTCGGCGAGGCGGTCGACGTGACGGCGCCCGGCGTGGGCATCCTCTCCACCTGGCCGGGCGGCGGCTACGCGGCGCTGGACGGCACCTCGATGGCCACCCCCCATGTGGCCGGCCTCGCCGCGGTCCTGCTCTCGGAGGAGCCCGAGCTCGACGCGACCGAGGCCCGCCGTCGGATCGTCAACACCGCCGAGGGCGATCTGTTCGGCGCCAACAGCAAACACGACGAGCCCATGGTAGACCTCCAGGCCGCCCTCGACAACTGAGGGCCCCCTGGAGCCCCCGATGCCGATCGCCTTCTGGTCTGTCTTCGCCGCCTTTTGTCTGGTCTACCTCGCCAAGGTGCCCGTGGGGATCGCCCAGAACGCCCTCGGCCGCTACGACAACCGCAACCCGCGCGAGCAGCAGGCCCGCCTGGAGGGCTGGGGCAAGCGGGCCCACGCTGCCCACCTCAACTCCTTCGAGGGCTTCGCCGCCTTCGCCGCGGCGGTGGCGCTCAACCACCTCGCCGGCGGAGACGCGGCGCTCGCCGGAAAGCTCGGCGTGGCCTATGTGATCTCCCGGGTGATCTACATCGGGCTGTACATCGCCGACGTGCACCTTGTGCGCTCGGTGGTCTGGGCGGCGGGGATGGGCTGTATCGTCGGGCTCTTTGTGTCACCTGCCCTGAATTGACCCCCACCCAGGGCGGCGGCCGGTGCAGGTCGCTTTTCCGACGAGAGAGACGCCCGCCTCCATCGCGCCCGGGTCCGACCGTCTGAACAGACCCTGCTCCCGCGAACCGGCCTCTGCGACGCCCCTTCGGCTCCGCTCAGTCCGGGTGGGCCGCCAGCTCTGCGGCGTTGCGGGCCTGGGCGCGCTGGTAGGCGGGCCGGGCGTTGAGTCGGGCGACATAGTCCACCAAGGCCGGCTTGCCTTCGAGCATGTTGAAGGCGAGCATGTACCGCACAGTGCCGCCGAAGATGGCGTCGGCCATCGAGAAGCGCTCGCCCAACAGGTAGGGCCCCGCGCCGATCGCCGACTCCATCGCCGCCACCATCGCCTCGTGGCTGCCCCAGCCCGCCGCTCCCTCGCGGAAGGCCCAACTGGCGGCCCGCGCCATCGAGCCCGGCTCGATCACCGAGGGCGCGAAGAGCGACCAGCGCAGGTAGCTGCCCCGGGCCGGATCGTCGGTGGCCGGAGCCAGCCCGCCCAGGCCGTAGCGATCAGCGAGGTAGAGGCCGATGGCGGCGGACTCGGTCACCACCACCCCATCGTCCACGATCACCGGCAGCTTGCCCATGGGGTTGAGGGCCAGCATCGCCGGGGTCTTGTGCTCGCCCTTCTGGAGGGACAGGTGCACGAGGGTGTAGGGAACGCCGAGCTCTTCGAGCATCCAGACGACGTTGGCGGCGCGGGTGTGGCTGTGGTGGTAGAGGACGATCGACATGGGGGCTCCGGGCTGGGTGGACAGACGCGGCCCCGTATCCTGGGGCCACCCGCTCCGGGTCCACCCAAACGGCCCTCGGTCAAGGACTGACCGCCATTTCTACGCGGGCGGCTCAGCCAGCCAGGGCCGCGCGAAGGGCCGCCTCCAGGGCCGCCGGGTCGCCCTCGACGCGCACGCGCTTGTTGCGGCCCTTCTCGCCGGCCACGAGCTGCAGCCGGCTCGGCGCCACGCCAAAGACCTTGCCCGCCAGAAAGCGCAGGATCGCCTTGTTGGCCTCGCCGTCCACGGGCTTCGCGCAGACGCGCAGGCGCGGCACGCCCTCGACGAGGCCGGCGAAGGCGTCGGCGCTGGCGCCCGGGCTGGCCCGCAGGGGGAACTCGATCCAGTCCGGGCCGCGGCGCAGCTCCACGCCTCAGTTCTCGGTGATCGCGTCGGGCGACCAGAGCGCGCCCTCAACCGCCGCGGCGAGCTCGGCGCTGTCGGGCGCCACCATCGGCGAGAAGCGGGCCACCACCTTGCCGTCGCGGCCCACCAGGAACTTTTCGAAGTTCCACTGGATGTCGGGGCCCTCGCCCACCAGGAAGCGGTAGAGCGCGCTGCGGCCTTCGCCGTTGACCTCCTGCTTCTCCAGCAGGGGGAAGGTCACGCCAAAGGCGGTCTCGCAGAAGGTGGCGATCTCGGTGGCCGTGCCCGGCTCCTGGGCGCCGAACTGGTTGCAGGGCACGCCCACCACCACGAGGCCGTCGGCGGCGCGGGCGTCAGCGACGGCCTGCAAGCCGGCGTACTGCGGGGTCAGGCCGCACTGGCTGGCCACGTTGACAAAGAGCACCACCTTGTTGTCGAAGGTGCCAGCCGGCAGGGCGCCGCCATCGAGGGCGACGAGATCAGGGATCATCGGGGCTCCGTGAAAGATCCCGGCGGTGAGCCCCTCTTGGCGCAGCCAGCCCGGAACAGACGAGAAGGAGCGCCGCATAACCTGCTGAGCCGAAGCGAGAACCGGGATAGCCCCCCCGCCCCACTGGAGGACCCATGGCGGGTGTGCTGGAGGCTGTCCGCGAGAGCTGCCCCGAGGGCCTTTGGGCCCGCGGCGTGACCTTGGCCCGCGACGGCGCGGTTCACGGTCTCTCGGCCGACGCCGACGAGATCAAGCTGCGGGTGCTGATCCCCGGCGCCCCGCGCACCTTCGGCGTGAGCCTCTTCCCCAAGGCCGCGGCCTGGGAGTGCGACTGCGACAGCCCCCACGACGCCTGCGCCCACGCCGCCGCCGCCGTCATCGCCTGGTCTGAGGCCAACAAGCGCGGCGCCCCCTTGCCCACTGTCGGCCGCGGCACCGGCGGCGGGCCCGGCCGGGCGCCCGCCACCGTGCGCTACCTCTTGAAGAAGGTCGAGCGCGGCGTGCGGATCGACCGGGTGCTGGTGCGCATGGGCGACGAGGAGCCGGTGAAGGGCTCGCTGAAGGGCCGCGGCGCGGTCCCGGGCCTGCTCGCCACCGAGGCCGACCTCGACGTGGAGGAGGCCGTGGGCACCCACTGGGGCCTCACCGCCCCCCGCGAGCTGCTCCCCCGGCTGCTCTCCGCCCTGGCCGGCGTCTCCGACCTGCGCCTCGACGGCGCCCCCATCAAGGCCCGCGGCGAGCCGGTCTACCCCGTCGCCGTGGTCGACGATGATCCCGATGACAAGCGCGGCTTCCGCCTGCGCCTCGCCCGCGACCCGGCGATCACCGAGGTCCTCGGCCCCGGCCTGGTGCGCTGCGGCGAGGTGCTGCGCCCCGTGTCGAGCGGCGACCTCAGCCCCGAGGCCCGCCTGCCCTTCGAGAAGCCCGGCGGCGTGCGCTACCGCGCCGATGAGGTCGGCAAGCTCGTCGGCGAGATCCTGCCCCTGCTCACCCGCAAGAAGGCCAAGCTCGACATCCGCACCACCCGCCTGCCCACCGCCGGCGACTGGCGCCCCCGCATCGTGATGTTGACCGCCGCCGACGGCGAGCGGCTCAAGGTGGTCGCCCGCCTCGTCTATGGCGATCCCCCCGTCGCGCGGGTCGAGCGCGGAGAGCTGGTGCTGCTGGGCAAGACCGTGCCCATCCGCGACGAGCGCCTGGAAAAGCAGCTCAAAGAAGACCTCGGCCGCGAGCACCAGATCCCCGTCGACCTCGAAAAGGAGCTCTTCGGCGAGCGCGCCGTCGCCTTCGTCGATCAGCTCAGCAAGCTCAAGGTCACCCTGGAGGGCGAGGGCTGGCAGCGCTTCCGCCGCCTGCCGGCCATCACCCCCACCGTGCGCACCGACGGCGCCAAGGTCGACATCGACTTCGGCGGCGCCGACCCCCAGCGCGTCGTCGAGGCCTGGCTCTCCGGCGAGCGCCTGATCCCCCTCGCCGGCGGCTACGCCCCGCTGCCCACCGACTGGCTGGCCCGCTACGGCCACCTGATCGCCGACCTCCTCTCAGCCCGCCAGGCCGACGGCACCGTCGCCCGCCACGCCCGCCTCGATCTGGCCCGCCTCGCCGCCGCCCTCGACCAGCCCGCCCCGCCCGAGCTCGACGCCCTGCGCGCCCTGGCCGGCGGCTTCGCCGGCATCCCCCAGGCCCCGCTCCCCGCCGACCTCAACGCCGAGCTGCGCCCTTACCAGCAGCAGGGCGTGGACTGGCTCAGCTTCCTGCGCATCGCCGGCGTCGGCGGCGTGCTGGCCGACGACATGGGCCTCGGAAAGACGCTCCAGGCCCTCGCCATCTTGAAGGGCCGCACCCTCGTCGTGGCCCCCACCAGCGTGCTGCCCAACTGGGAGACCGAGGCCCGCAAGTTCCGCCCCGGCCTGCGGGTCGCCGTCTACCACGGCGCCGGCCGCGCCCTCGACAAGAACGCCGATCTGACCCTCACCACCTACGGCCTGCTGCGCCTCGACGCCGACCTCCTCGCCGCCGAGCGCTGGGACACCGCCATCTTGGACGAGGCCCAGGCCATCAAGAACCCCGACTCCCAGGTCGCCCGCGCCGCCTACCGCCTCAACGCCGCCCTGCGCCTCGCGCTGACCGGCACGCCGGTCGAGAACCGCCTCGACGAGCTGTGGAGCCAGCTCCACTTCACCAACCCCGGCCTGCTCGGCGGCCGCAAGGACTTCGCCGAACGCTACGAAAAGCCGATTCAGCAGGGCGAGTCCCGGGTCGCCGAGCGCCTGCGCCAGCGCATCAAGCCCTTTCTGCTGCGCCGCCTCAAGACCGAGGTCGCCCGCGACCTGCCCCCGCGCACCGACATGGTGCTGCACTGCGAGCTCTCCGCCGAGGAGCGCAAGACCTACGACGCCGTGCGCGCCGCCACCCGCGAGACCGTCCTGCGCGAGCTCGGCCAGGGCGGCAATGTGCTTCAGGCCCTCGAGGCCCTGCTCCGCCTGCGCCAGGCCGCCTGCCACCGGGCCCTCGTGCCCGGCCAGAGTGCGGAGACCTCGGCCAAGGTCGAGCTGCTGATCGAGACCCTCGACGCCTGCGTGGCCGAGGGCCACAAGGCCCTGGTCTTCTCCCAGTGGACCGGCCTGCTCGACCTCGTCGAGCCCGCCCTGCGCAAGGCCGGCATCCCCTTCGTGCGCCTCGACGGCAGCACCCGCGACCGCGGCGCCGTCGTCGAGCGCTTCCAGTCCGAGAGCGGCCCGCCCGTCTTCCTCATCTCGCTCAAGGCCGGCGGCACCGGCCTCAACCTCACCGCCGCCGACCACGTCTTCCTCCTCGACCCCTGGTGGAACCCCGCCGTCGAGGAGCAGGCCGCCGACCGCGCCCACCGCATCGGCCAGGACAAGCCGGTGATGGTCTACCGCCTCGTCAGCACCGACACCGTAGAGGAGCGCATCTTGAAGCTCCAAGACCGCAAGCGCGCCATCGCCGAGGCCGCCCTGGGCGGCGGGGGCGGCGCCGCGGCCGGCATCACCCGCGACGACCTGATGGCCCTGCTGGCCTGAGCCCCCCCCCTGCCTGACGGTCGACAACCGTCAGGCCGTCAGCCTCCGCCACCCGGTAAATCCCTGTTTTTCCATTGGCACGCGCCGTGCAAAGGGCTCCACCACGACCCGCCGCTCCCCCGGGTCGCCCTGGAGCCCCCCATGCTGTCGATCCGCACCACCGCTCTCTCCCTGCTCCTCACCGCCCTCGGCTGCGCCTCGGCCCCCGAAGGCGACGACACCGGCGCCATCCCCTTCGCCGCCCTGCCCGCCGCCCCCGAGGCCGAGATCGACGTCACCGACGAGGCCCCCGCGGCCGAGGCGCCCGCCCCCGTCGAGCCCCCCGCCGACGCCGACGCCGACGGCTACAGCGACTGGACCGAAGAGACCCTGGGCAGCGACGCCGCCGACCCCCTGAGCCTCCCCACGGGCGGCCGCCCCGGCGAGTGGGCCCCCTGCCTCTACGCCGCCCCCTACCAGGGCCACCACTTCGCCCCCGAGGCCTACCCGCCCGGCACCTGGAGCGAGGCCGCCGGCGGCCCGGAGTGCGCCTGCGCCTTTCGGGTGGTCAGCCCCGAGGCCTTCGCCGTCGGCGCCCTCACCCTGATGGCGCCCAGCGACGTCCTGCTCACCGAAGGCTGGCGCTCCACCGGCACGCCGATGGCCGCTGCGCTGATGACCCCCTGGAGCGAGGAGGCCCCCGACTACGCCCCCACCGTCGGCATCGGCGAGGACCGCACCGGCGAAGAGCGCCCCCTGTGGCAGGTCGAGGCCGCCTGGGCCGGCGAAGGCGAAGCCGACGCGCTCTACGCCGCCTACCTGCCCCTCATCAACGCCGCCGGCGAGCCCCGCGAGACCTGCGCCGGCATGGCGGTCTCGGCGGAGGCCCCGGCCAACGGCGTCTTCCTGCGCGTCGAGCTCGGAACCTGAGCCCTACTCCACCTGCAGGTTCAAAACCTCCCAGGCCATGCCGCCGCGGCGGTCGCGCATCACGGTGATCACCACCCCCTGCCAGGCCTGGTCGGGGGCGGTCCAGAGCACCTCGGAGTAGGGGTGCAGGCTGAAGGGCTGATCGAACTCCCCGCCCTCGGTGTACCAGGTGAAGTAGGGCTCCTCGGTGCGGGTCTCCACCGTGCCCTCTGAGGTGGTGAAGTCGTAGTCCTCGATGGCGCCCTCGGGCAGTTGGGGCGTGAGCTTGTAGGTCTTGCCGGCCTCCACCACCGTCACCTCGCTCGCGGCCGTGAGCAGCACCTCGTCGCCGAGGTCCTTGCCATCGGCATTCGAGAGGCGCAGGCCCACGCCGTCGAGGGCTGGGTTGTGATTGGGGGTGTCGGCGAGGCTGATCGGCACGCGCTTGTAGGCCAGCTCAACGTCCTCGTCGCCCTCGGCCCCCACCGGCACCGCCGAGAGGTTGATGAGCGCGCTCACCCCCTCCTTGGCGCCGATCTCGTCGAGGCCATCGAGGGCATCGGCCGGTGCAATCCAGGCCGGCGGCAAGAAGGGCTCCACGCCGATCAGGCCGGCCGCCTGGGCCGCGGCGAAGAGCTCGGCCAGCTCCTCAGGGCTCATGGTGTTCGGATCGGCCTCGCCCAGGCTCTCGAAGAGCGCGGGATCGACCTGGCAGCCGTAGTTGTCGCTGGCCTGGGGCAGGCAGGCGAACCAGACCACCGACTCCATCGTCTCGCCGGCCGGCAGGTAGACCAGGGAGTCGAAGGTGACCGCGTCGCCCGGCCGCGGCTCCGCCGGCTCGGCCCGCACGCCCAGCACGCGCAGCCGGTCGAGCTGCCAGCTCTGGGAGAGCCCGTTGTCGCCGCAGGCAAGGAGGAGGAGGGGCAGGAAGTAGCGCATGACCGCACCCATCAGAAGGTGAACTGGGCCGAGAAGCCCGGCGAGGGGATGAAGGGCAGCCCGCTCACATAGGTGCTCTCGGTGTAGTCGTAGTTGTATTGGACCTGCTCCGGATTTTCACCATGCACCACGTTGAGCAGGTCGAGGAAGGTCTCGAGCTGCCAGCGCTTGAAGGTGAAGAGCTTCGACGTGCGCAGGTCCAGGGCGAGGTAGGGCGGCAGCCGCTCGGAGTTGGGGTCGCCCGTGGAGAAGGAGCTGTAGCTGTCCAGATCGAGATCGTAGACCCCGCTCGCCTGGGGCGTGTAGGGGTTGCCGGTCACGTACTGGAACTTGCCGCTCACCTCAAAGTTGCGCGGCAGGCGGTAGCCGGCCAGGGCGACGAGGATGTGCGTCTGGTCGAAGTCAAAGGGCACCCAAGCCTCTTCGTCTTCGGGGGTGTCGTTGCGCTCGGACTTCGACAGCGTGTAGCTGACCCAGCCAAAGAGCTTGTCGACGAGCTGGTGGCGGGCCAGCACTTCAAGGCCGTAGATGCGGCCGATGCCCTCGTTGACGTAGAGGGGGTCGTTCTCGATGTCTTGCAGGTCGGGGTTCTGGATGATCAGCCGGTCGAGCTTCTTGTAGAAGGAGGTCACGTCCAAGGTCATGGCCTGGCCGAACTTCTGCTCCAGGCCCACCTCGCTCGACCAGGCCCGCTCAAAGCCGGTGGTGAGCTCGCCCTCCTCGGCGCCGAATTCCTGGCCCTGGGGCGGCTGCTGGTGCAGGCCGGTGCCAAACTTGAGCGCCGTGGCCGGCGTGAGCCCCGCCCGCACCGAGACGCGCGGATCGAGCGCGGTGGTGGCCTCTTCGGTGCTGATCGCCAGCACGTTGAGGCGCAGCCCCGTGTTGATCAGCAGGCGCTCTTTGTCGGCCAGGGGGCGCCACTTGACGTCGACGAAGGGGTCGGGCTGGGTCAACATGCCCGCCACCGAGGTCTGGTAGGACTCGCGCTCTTGGAGCGGATCGGTCTGGGTGAAGGAGTCCGGCGTGAAGGGCAGCTCAAAGGCGATGTTGTAGTAGGTGGTCTCAAAGTTGAGGCCCGGCGTGATCGCCAGCGACTCGCTGGGGACGTAGGGCGCCTCGGCCCGCAGGCCGACGTGACAGAAGAGCTGATCGAGCTTGAAGGCCTGGCCAAAGCCGAAGTTGATCTTGTCCCAGCCGATCGCCGGCTGCAGCACAAAGGACAGCTCCTCGTTGACGGTGTGCTCCCAGCGCACGATCTGGCGGTGGGTCTCGTAGGAGACGCTCACATCGCCCTGGGCGTCTTGATCGGTGCCCAATGCAAAGTCATCGGGGGCGCCGAAGATGAGCACATCCTGAAAGCCGAGGATGGTCGCTGAGACCTGGTTGCTGCCTTCCTTCAGCTCGGCCACCTTGAGCTGGTAGTCATACCAGCGGGGCTTGAGCGAAAAGCCGGTGTCGCCCGTGAAGATGGGGATCAGGGCGTCGATGTAGGAGCGCCGGGCGCCCGCGGCGATGCCAATGTCTTTGTTTTTGCCCACCCGACCTTCGTAGAAGGCGCCACTGTCCAGGGCGTCGGTGCGCCAGGTGAGCTTGCCCTGCTCGGGGAAGACGGTCTTGGTGCGCACATCGATCACGCCGCCAGTGCTCTCGCCGTAGCGCACGCCATAGGAGCCGGGCAGGTAGTCCACCGCGCTGATCAGATCGGCGTTGATGATTGAACGGTAGCCGCCGAGGTGGAAGATCAGCGGCACCTCGACCCCGTCGACGTACACATTGCTGTCTTCGGGGTTGGCGCCGCGAATCACCAGCAGGCCGGTGCCAAAGGGGGCCCGCGCCGCGCCGGGGAGGTTTTGAATCACGCGCACTGGATCGCCGAAGGTGCCCGGGATGCGGCGCACCTCCTCCACCGAGATCGTGCGGCGGGTGACCTCGGGCGGGCGCGGCTTCTCGTAGAGGCCGACGGTCTCGTTCTCTTTGTAATTGAGATTGCGAATCCACAGCTTCGCGTCGCTGACCTCGCCGGTCACCACCTCGACCTTCTGCTCCAGGCGCGCATAGCCGGGCCAGTTGACCGTGATCTTCGCCTCGCCCACCGCCACCCCGCGGCAGGACCAGCGGCCCTCGGCCGAGCTGAGGCTCGTACAGCTCTGGCCATCGGCGCCCACTGCGAGGATCTCGACCCCGCCGAGCGGCACGCGGGTGCCCATCTCGATCAGGGTGCCCTCCAGGTTCACCGGCGCCTCGACCACCGGCAGCGGCTCGGCCGGCACGGCGTTCTCGACGGTGGCGCTGTCGAGCACGAAGCCGTAGTCGAACTCGATGGCCACCGGCACCGGCCCGGTGGCGTCGGCCGCGGGCTTGAAGCGGAACTGCGTGGCAGCGCCCACCGCCGCGGCGTCCAACTCGGGGTGCAGGGGCCGAAGCACCTCCACCTTGGTGACCGCCCCCGTGGCGTCGACCTCGATGAGGAGGCCGACCGCACCTTGCACCCCGGCGCCCTTGGGCCCTTCGGGGTAGGGCGCCTGAATGAAGTCGATCAGCTCGGGGTTGGCGAGCAGGGGCAGCGGCTCACTCGCCGCGGGCGCCGGGGCCCCCTGGGCGAAGGCCGGGCCAGCGGCGAGCAAGGCGAGGAGGGCGAGCGTGTTCATGGGGGATTCATAACCATTTCAGCGCGGCGGCGCCCAGGGAGGGAGGCCCGCCGGGGAGGGCCAGGAACACAAAACACCAGGGCTTTGCATGTGCGTCACCGCGCCGCGCCCTCAGGCGTCGCCGCCCTGGGTGACCCAGCGCAGCAGGTCGGGCAGGGCCTTCAAGGCGCGCACGTTGAAGATGCCCTCGGGCGCCCCCATGCCGCCCACCACCAGCTCGATGTCATCGGGCAGGTGGTCGCGCAGGGTCTCGACATGCCAGCGGGTCTCGGGCGGTGCCGCCGCCGACACACTCAAGAAGACGGCGTTGGCGTGGGTCTGGCGCGCGCACTCCACAAGGTCGGCCAGCGGCGTCTCTCCACCCAGGAAGATGAGTCGCCAGCCGTAGAGCGACAAGATGCTGGCCGCCATGTGCAGGCCGAGCCCGTGCCGCTCTCCGGGGAGCAGCGCGCAGATGCCCACGTTGCCGCGCGAGGGCTCACTCATCGGCCGCCAGATGTCGGTGAGGAAGTCGCGCAGGCGCTCGGTGGCGAAGTGCTCTTGAAAGGGGTGCAGTTCGCCGGCGTGCCAGGCCTCGCCCACCTCGCGCAGGAAGGGGGCCGCCCGCTCGTGAACGAAGCCAAAGAGGCCGAGCCGGCCGAGTTCGGTGCGGAAGCCAGTCATCAGCGCCTCTTCGTCGAGGGCGCGGGAGGCGTTGAGCCAGAGAGTCAGAAAGTCGGTGGAGCGCGAGGCCGGCGAGGCCGCGGGCCCGGGGACATGGGAGCCCAGCATCTCGATCAGGCGATCGGGGCTGGCGGTGAGCACCTGGGCGGCGCGCAGGCCCTTGTCCATCGCGAGGCGCACCAGCTTGAGGTACTCGACCTCATTGGGCGGGTAGAGGCGCTGGCCGGTGTCGGTGCGCCGGGCCTGGGGGCGGCCGTAGCGGCGCTCCCAGGTTCGGATCGTGTTCACCGGAATGGCGGTGGCCTGGGACAAGGCACCGATGTTGAGCCAAAGCTCATCTACGCTCTCGATTTTGTCGACGTCGCTCATCGGGGGTCCTTGGGGTGACTCAAGGTGCATAACCCGTTCAAAACGTTGTCCAGCGCGTACTCACGCCGATTCAGCGTTGCATGGCGTAGGGAACATCGATCGGCGCGGCGTCTCCGGAGTATTGGAAGTGCCACCACTCGGTGGGGTAGGGCACAAAACCTTCCACTTTCATCGCGCCGGCGAGGCGCAGGCGGTTCTCCAGGGCCAGCCCGCTGGCGTTGCGGGTGTGGCTCTCCGTCGTGAAGGCGTCGAAGGGGGTGCCCATCTCCACCGGCACGCCGCCGCGGGTGAGCGTGAGATCCACCGCCACCCCGCGGTTGTGCATGGAGCGGGCGGCGATGTAGCCCTCGGCGATGAGGTGCTGCTGGTGCGTCTGCTCGGTCCAGGCCACCATCGCCCGGCTGGCGCGCTCGGGGCGGTAGGCGTCGTAGATGAGCAGGCCGTAGCCCTCGGCCGAGAGCGCCGCCGCGACGCGGACGAGGGCCTGGGCCGGGGCATCGCGCAGCCAGGCCCCAGCCGCCTCGTAGCCGGGCAGGGGGGCGCCGGTGAAGTTGTCGGGCGTGGCGTAGGCGATCTGAAAGGCGAGGCCCGGGAGGCCGCGCAGATCGGTGAAGCCGGCTGGCGGCGGCGCGACGCGGGCCTCGGCGGCCTCGGCGGCGACGGTCCACAAGGGGAGGATCACGGGGGCTCCTGGCGCCACAGGGGGCCCGCCGCCCTAACGCGGCGGCGCTCCGGCCCGGCAGGCAGACCCGATTGCCTCTACAGACACTTGGTGAGAAAGGGCTCCACGCCGAGCTCCACGCGCAGCGGCACCGTGGCGGAGAGCGAGGGGATGGCCACCGTGCCCTCGATCACCGTCGCGGCCACCACGGCATCGAGGCTGGCGGGCACGCCCTCTTCGGCGGCGCCGGTGTCGATCTCCACGGGGCCGCCCTCGCTCACCCAGGTGAAGTCGATCTGGAGCGCCCCGCGGCTGTCGGCCTGAAGCGGCGCCGGCAGCCAGCCATGGGCGCAGTCGGTCTCCAAAAAGACCTCTTCGCCGACCCGCAGCAGCCAGTGCTCGCCGCCCCAGACTCCGGCCGGGATGGTGATGGGGTCGGCGTCGCTGTCGGCGTCACTGTCGGCGTCACTGTCGGCGTCGGCATCCACGTCGGCGTCGCCCTCCCCGGCGGTGTCGGGATCGGCGTCTTTGTCGGCGGGCTGGCACCCGAGCCAGAGCATCCACAGGGTCCACATGAGGCCACCTCTACACGAGGACGTAGCCGACTAGCGCCCGGGCGCCTTCTTCGCGGCCTCGGCAGCCTTGGCCTCTTTCGCGGCCTTCGCCGCTTTGCTGCCCGGGGTCACGGTGAGGCCGGCCTGCCACTTGGCGAAGCCGCCGTCGCCGTCGTCGGCGAGGACGGTCACCTTGTAGTCGCCGCCGGGCTCATCCTCGGAGCCGACGTAGCGGAGCGTGCCGGTGGTGGCGTCGATGGTCATGCCGGCCGGCGCCCCTTCGAGCTTGAAGGTGAGCGCGTCGCCATCGGGGTCCTCGGCGGTGACCTTGAGGCCGTCGAGGGACTTCGCCTGGCGGGGGTCGAGGGTGAAGACCGGCGCGCTGTTGGCCACGGTGATCGGGTCGCTCTGCTTCTCCACGATCTGCTCGTTGGCCGAGGCGGTGATCTTCACCGAGATCAGGTCGCCCTTCTTGAACTCGCCCATCGAGAGCTTCTCGGTGGTGTCGGTGAGCAGCTTCTGCTCGCCCTTCATCCACAGGTAGTCGACGTCTACCTTGTCGCCGTCGGGATCATCGGCGGTGACGGTCACCTTGAGGGTGTCCTTGATGGTGGGGTGCTTGGGCTCGATGTTGATGTTGGCGATGCGCGGGGGGCGGTCGACAGCGGCGGCGGGGGCCTCCTCTTCGACGACCTCGGCGGGAGGGGGGGGGGTTGGGGCGGGCGCCGGAGGCTTGGGGGGCTCGCTGGCGCAGGCGAGGGCGAAGAGCAGGGGGCTGAGGGTGCGCATCGGGGGCTCCAGGGTGGGCCGAGTCTACTCCGGGCGGCGGGGCGGCGGACCTCCGTCGACGACGGTCGACAACCGTCAGGCGGATGGGGTTGATGGGGTTGAATTTCCATTGGCATGGGACTTGCATCGAGGCTGGGCAGGGTGCAGCCGGCGAAAAGTCGGCCTGACACCCGAACCCGATGCTTCACAGTCGGGTTAGCTCCCCCCTACGCAACCTCGGTTGGAGACACCATGTTCCGCGCTCGCTTCTCCCTCAGCCCGCTCTGCTCCCTCGCCTTGCTGGCCACGATGGCTTGCAACCCCAAGTCGGGGGGCGGTGAGACCACCAACTCTGGGACCGAGACGGTCCCCTCGGGGAAGGACACCTCGGCGCCTTCGGGGGATGAGGGGGGCGAGCCGGTGGACACCAACGCGGGTGGGGACGGGGGCGGTGAGACGGGGGTGCCGGTGGACACGGGTGTCGTGGACACCGGCGTGGTGGTAGACACGGGGGGAGGTGGCGACACGGGGACGCCCTGGGTCGACACCGATGGGGATGGGCTGTCGGATGCGGAAGAGGAGGTGGCGGGGTCGGATCCGACCTTGGTGGACACCGATCGGGATGGGATCGATGATCGGACCGAGGTGACGAATGGTACGAATCCAAACTCCTATGACACGGATGGCGATGGGTACGGGGACTATTCGGACACCTATGGAACGGGAGGAGATCCTCTGCTGGACACGGCCTGGCCGGAGGAGGTTGGGCTGAATGAGGAAGCCTTGTGTGGAGATGGGGTGGAGGTCACGGCGAACACGTTTGGAAGCTCGCAGTACTATCCAAATAGAAAATACGTAACCTCCGTTGGCGGCCCCGAATGCGAATGCACCTTCAAGATAATTCACCCTGAACCCGTTGAGCTCACCGGCGTGACGGTCTGGTTTCCCCTCTCCAGCCACGAGTCCACTGCACCCTGGGTTACGGGCGCAGGTACCGAACGGTACCCGAGAGCGGTTTCCTTGGTCTCGGTTCCCAGCGCATTCACCCCGGGAAGCGATCTCTTCGATGCGACGGTGTCAGGGCTGGAAGTGGCGGCCAGCGCTCCGCTGGGCTCCCTCACGGCCGAGGATCACTGGTTCGCCTTCTACTCTGACCCGACGGTGTCTGACTTTGGCGCCTTCGGCCTGGGGGCCGCCCCCGGCTCTCCGATTGACATCTCCGGTTCGTACACTGTTCGAATCGCAACCACCAATGGCTCTCGCGACGATATGGCGACCACCTTCGGCGCCACGTACTGCGATGTACTCTCGACTGCCCCAACCCCCCTGCGCTTCCGCATCAACTACGGGTACCCCACCATTCCTCCAGCCTGGCCCGCCGCCGCTCGCTGCACCCCCGGCAGCACCGCCCTCACCCAGTTCACCCTGCTCGACCTCCCCGGTGGCCGCACTGGCCTCTTCCCGATCTCCGGCGCCGGGCGCTTCGCCGGCTCCGACCTCGTCACCCTTCGTGTGACCGACTGGCGCGGCGCCGACCGCCTCGACGTCACCCTGCCCAGCGGCGGCCGCAAAGTCCTCACGCCATCCCGCCCCACCTTCGAAGTTCCACAAGGTATCGCCCTCGAAGAAATGCAGCTCAAGGCTCGCCGTACCACGACGGGCCTGTACCTAAATCCCCAAATCGAGGTCCTCCACCGCTGCGGCAATGATACCCCGGCCACCCCCATCGACACGACCTACGGCCTGAGCCCCGCGCAACTCACCCAACTGCTCCAACTCGCTACCCAGGGCGCCGTAACCACCGAGTCCCTCGGACTCAGCGCCCTCAGCCCCAGTGCCGTTCCGCTGGCCGTTCAGCTCCAGGTGCCCGCTCAGGGCGATCTCGGCAATGCCCTGCTCTTCGTCCCCGGCTTCACGCCTCTGTTCAGCGCCCCCATCAGTCGTCAGGCCGACGGCCGCTGGGCCCTGCGCTTCACCCGCCCCGGTCTCGACCTCGACCTGCGCTTCCGCATTCAGCCCAACGGTCTCGCCATCACCCTGATCTCCGGTCAGGTGCAACTGCCGCTCGGCCCGCTCACCCTCTCCCCCCTCACCCTCAACCTGCCGGTGTCCAATGGCCAGCGCTAACCCTTTGCTCTCGCTCATCCTGCTGGCCGGCTGCCTCACCAACGAGGACCTCTACAACCAGCGCCGCGCCCTGCTCACCGATCAGGACGGCGACGGCGTCACCGAAGAGCAGGGCGACTGCGACGACAACGACGCCAACCGCTTCCCCGGCGCGCCAGAGCTCTGCGACGGCGAGGACGACGACTGCGACACCGTCATCGACGAAGATGGCGTCGACACCTTCTGGTACACCGACATCGACGGTGACACCTTCGGAGACCCCCTCTCCGAGGTCGAGTCCTGCCAGCCCCCCGGCGACAGCTATGTCCAGGACAAGGCCGACTGCAACGATCGCGACCCCGCCATTCATCCCGGCATCGAGGAGACCTGCGACGGCGTCGACGAGGACTGCGACGGCGCCATTGACGACAACCCCATCGACCCCACCACGTGGCACCTCGATCAGGACGACGACGGCTACGGCTCGCCCGATGAGACCACCCAGGCCTGCGCCGCCCCAACACCCGCCTGGCTGGCCGACGGCAGCGACTGCGACGACACCAACCCCGACGTCTTCCCAGACGCCCCGGAGCTGTGCGACAGCCTGGACAATGACTGCGATGGCACCACGGATGACCCGCCCCTGACCGGACCCAACACCTATTACCCCGATGTAGACGGTGATGGCGTGGGCGACAGCGCCTCGACCCTCGCCGCCTGCACGCCCACCGAGGGCTATGTCGAAGTCCCCGGCGACTGCGACGACACCGACCCCGACGTCTTTCCCGGCCATGCCGAAGACTGCAACGACGGAAAGAACAACGACTGCTCCACCACCGAGACGGTCTGCGTCTGGCCTGCCTCCATCGACATGACCGACCATGTGGTGATTAGCGCCAAGACCGCCCTGGAGATGGTGGGCCGACAGGGAGATTCCGCCGACGTTGACGGCGACGGCGACCTTGACCTCGTGGTCGCCGTGCCTGGCGCATACAACTCCACATCGGGCCAGCGCCCCGGACAGCTGTCCATCTTCAGCAGTCCAATCACCACATCCGGAGACTATTCGACGTCGTCACAGTACATCCAGGGCCCAAGCAACGGCTCTGACTTCGGCTACGGTCTTGCCATCGAAGACATCAACGCCGATGGATACGAGGACTTGATCGTTGGGTCCCCGAGACACGACCAAGGCTCGAAGAGTGAAGCAGGACAAGTGAACATCATCTTCGGACCGGAAATTGCCTCGGGCTCCATCAACAGCCTCACCGACAAGACGCTGAAGGGTACCGCGTCGACCATGTACCTGGCAACCGGTGCCTTTGCGGTCGGCGACACAAACGGAAATGGCACGACCGACTTCGTGGTTGGGAGTCACTTCCAGAGTGTGAGCCCCTACACGGTATCCGGGGGGCACTACCTGTTCACCAGCCCACCTGCAGTCTTGAGCGGCGATGTCACAAGCCTGGCTGCCGCTTCTTTCTCGGGCAGGGAGAGCTTCGAATACTTCGGCGGTACGTTTTCCGGTGGCGATGTCAACGGTGATGGACTCGATGACATCCTCACCGGTACCGACTCCGGCACCGTTGTAGGAGGCGGATACGGCGAAGCCTACCTCTTCTATGGCCCCGTCAGCGGAGCCCACACGGGCTTGACCGCCGATGTGCTGATGACCGGCGAATACCCCGGCGGTAACACCGCGGTGACGAGTTCTATCATCGGCGACACCAATGGAGACGGCTACGAAGACCTCGTGGTCAATGCGCCCCAGGCCGGCTACGGCGCTGCCTACTTCGTCTTTGGCAGCCCTTCGCTCATCGACATGGGTCTACAAGACGCGGGACTTAAAATCCGAGGAGAGGACAGTGAGCGGAAATTCGCCCACTATGTCTCCCCGCTCGGTGACTTGAACCAGGACGGTGACCTCGACATCGGCTTCTCCTGCTATGTGTCCAACGACGAAAACGCGACGGAGATCCTCCTCTTCTGGGGGCCCTTCACCCCTTCAGGGACCACCCTCCAAGCCTTCGCCGATGCCGATGTCGTCCTCGAAGATGAGAACTACAACACCGCCCAGGAAGCAATCAAGAACGTAGGAGACCTCAACGGCGACACTGTCCCGGACCTCTTCGTTGGCGGCGACCTCTACGGCGGAGGTGACTCCACCACCGGCTTCTACGGCGTCGGCTACCTCATCTCCGGCGTCGGCATCTGAGGGTCCGCCCTCGCCAGCGGCGCGCCCAAGCGCGGCCGCGACGAGGCCAACGCGCTCCGCGCGCACCCCACCCGTAAACAGTCGCCCCAACCCCACATCCGCCCTCGCAGCACGGGCCCCAAGGCCCTCGCTGCGCTAAGCAGCCGCATGGCCCTCGACCGCTCCATCTCCGCCGTCCTCGACCGCCGCCTGCAGAACGAGCGCGGCGCCACCTTTCGCCAGGGCGGCCTGCCCGTCTGCTTCCTCTACCCCAGCCCCTACCGCGCCGCGATGAGCTCGCTTGGCTACCAGTGGATCCTGCGGGTGCTCTCCGACAACGGCTTCTCGGTCGAGCGGGCCATGCTCCCCGACGACGTCGCCGCCTGGCAGAAGAGCCGCCACCCCCTGGTGACGATGGAGACCCGCACCCCGGTCGGGCACTTTCCGGTTGTCGCGGTCTCGCTCGCCTATGAGCTGGAGCTGGCCGGCCTGATCGAGGCCCTCACCCTCTCGGGCATCCCACCCCGGCGCGAAGACCGCGGCCCCGGCGACCCCCTGATCCTGCTCGGTGGACCGCTCACCTTTAGCAATCCCCTCCCCGCCGCCCCCTTCGTCGACGCCATGCTGCTCGGCGAGGCCGAAGAGACCGTCGTCCCCGCCCTGCGTGCCGCCTTTGACAGCGATCGCAGCGGCTTTCTCCGCGCCGTCGCCGCCCTGCCCGGCGGCTATGTGCCCGAGCTCCACGGCGCCCGCCTCCCCGCCGTCGCCAAGGCCACCGACGCCCTGCTGCCCGCCCGGGGGCCCATCCTCGCCCCCGAGGCCGAGCTGTCCGACATGTTCCTGATCGAGGGCGAGCGCGGCTGCCACCGGCAGTGCACCTTCTGTGTCATGCGCCGCTCCACCAACGGCGGAATGCGCCTCGTCACCCGCGACGCCCTGCTGGGCTTCATCCCCGAGGAGGCGAAGCGCGTCGGCCTCGTCGGCGCCGCCATCTCCGACCACCCCGAGCTGCCCAGCCTGCTCGCCGCCATCGTGGAGAGCGGGCGCGAGGTTGGGGTGAGCAGCCTGCGGGCCGACCGCGTCGCGCTCAAGCCCGACATCCCACGCCTGCTGCGGGCCGGCGGCTACGCCACCCTCACCGTCGCCAGCGACGCCGCCAGCCAGCGCCTGCGCCGCAGCATGGCCAAGGGCACCACCGAGGCCCACCTGCTCGCCTGCGCCGAGGCCGCCCGACTGTACAAGTACAAGGTGCTCAAGGTCTACATGATGGTCGGCGTGCCCGACGAGACCGACGCCGACATCGACGAGCTGATCCGCTTCACCCAGGAGCTCGCCCGCATCCACCCCGTCGCGCTGGGCATCGCCCCCTTTGTGCCCAAGCGCAACACGCCGCTCGACGGCGCCGCCTTCGCCGGCATCAAGGTCGTAGAGGACCGCCTCTCCCGGCTCACCGCCGGCCTGCGCGGCAAGGCCGAGGTGCGGCCCACCTCGGCGCGCTGGGCCTGGGTGGAGGCGAAGCTGGCCCAGGGCGGCCCGGCGATGGGCGAGGCCGTGCGGGCCGCCGTGGAGGCCGGCGGCAGCTTCAGCGCCTGGAAGCGGGCGCTCACCGCGGTGGATCCATCCACCGACGCCCCCTGGCGCGCCGAGGCCGTCCCCGCCTAGGACGCCGCCATGCCCATCCTGCCGCGCTGGGCCCCCGGGCCGCTCTTTGTGGTCCTCGCCCTGCTGCTGGGCGGCTACGACGGCTTGCACAGCGATCTTGCCATCCAGCGCGCCCTCGTCGCCATCCGCCTCTGGCCCCACGGCTGGCCCGACGACCTCGTCATGGACCACGCCGGCGCCCACCCCGGCCTCCTCCCCGATCTGCTCGCCCTGGCCGTGGAGGCCTTCGGGCCCGCCGCCCTGCCCGGCCTCGAGCTGGCGCTCTACCTGGGCGTCCTGGGGCTCAGCGGCGCCCTCCTCGGGGCCCTGGCCCGCGCCCTGTCGCGGCCCGTGTTGCCCCTGCTCCTCCTCTGCGCGCTGCCCGTGGCCCTCCTCGGCGAGGGGCGCCTGCTGCACCCCGCCCTCATCGCCCGCACCCTCGCCCTGCCGCTGTGGCTCGGCGCGTTGCTGTACCTGGTCCGCGGAGAGGGGCCCCGCGCCGGCCTCCTCGCCGGGCTCACCCTCGCCGTTCACCCCGCCAGCGGCCTGGGCCCCGCCCTCGGCGTGCTGGCCCTGGCGCCCCGCGCCCTCCCCGCCCTCGCGCTCGGCGCCGCCCCCCTCCTGCCCTGGGCCTTGCTGGGCGCCGAGCCCGCCGCGCCGCTGGAGCTGCTGCGCCTCCGCCTTGGCCACCACCTCGATCCCCGCGACTGGGCCGCCGTTGGCTGGCTCACCCTCGGCGCCTCGGTGCTGGCCTGGCAGCGCGGCGGCGGGCCCGCCGCCTCGCCGCGACTGAGCCGGTTCTTTCACCTTCAGCTTCTGTTCATCGCGCTCTGCGCGGGCGGCGCCTTCACTGGGGTGGCGCCGCTGGCGCGCCTGCACGGCGCCTACGCCGCCAACGGCCTGTGGGTGCTGGGCGCCCTGTCGATCAGTCGCTGGCCTCGCCTCGCGCTCAGCGGCGGCCTGCTCTTGAGCCTGTTGGGGCCCCTGCCGGGCGGCGACTGGGCCTTTCGCCTCTCCCCACCCCTCTCCCCGCCGGTCGACCAGCGACCGACCCCCCGGCTGGAGGCCGACCCCTGGCGTCGGGTGCGCGACGGCGAGCCGCTGTGGCTCACGCTGAAGGACGGCGGCGAGATCGCCGGCGGCGCCCCCTTCGCCGCGCGCTGGTCGGCCCGCCTCGTCGCGGTCTGTGGCCCTCAGGTGCTCGATCCGGTGCGCCCCGGGGCCGAGCGACAGGGCTGGCGACGGGTGGCCGCGCGCTGCCCCGCCACCCTGCGGCGGCCCTGACCGCCCCTCGACCCGGCGGGCACAGGCTGCCGAGCCCTCGGTGAAGGCACCGATGTCTCCAGGGCTCTCGGATGTGGCTCGCCACTGCCCTTTCACGCAGGCTGTGACACCGCCCAAGCCGATCCATCACAAACGAGGGCCGGCCGGACCGCGGCCCGCCCAGCCTCAACCGCGCCAGACATCCATGGTCAGCCTGACCTCCTCCTCCGCGCAGGCCGACACCGAGATCGACACCGCCTCGCCGGTGAAGCAGCCCGTGCCGAGCTCCTCGCCGGTGAGCGTCCAGCGCCCCGGCTCCACGGGCACCGAGAAGCGGCCGTCCGCCTCGCTACGCAGCTCCAGATCCGGGGTTCCGCCCGCGGTGCCGCCCGAAAACAGATAGACCGCCGCCCCCTCCATCGGCACCGGATCGCCCTCGACGTTGGCGTTCCAGACCTGCCCAATCAGGAGTCCATCGCCGCTCTCGCAGGTGGCCTCCACGCTCTCTCCGCTGTCATCGACCTTGTCCGCGCAGGCCACCAGCACCAAAAGCCCCAACCCTCGCATTGCACACCTCTCAGTTCGGTCGCGGGTGCTGGGCGGACCACTCCCACCAGCCCCCATCGTGGTGCGCACAGGGCCGCCCCGCCGCCGTGAGCAGGGCCCAGGCCATCGCCGAGCGCACCCCACCCGTGCAGGTGGTGTAGACGGTGCCCGTTGTGGGCGGCAGCGGCCCGCGGAGCAGGCTGCGCCAGGGGTGGTGGACGGCGCCGGGGATGTGCCCGCCATAGGCCTCGCCGTAGCGCCGGGCCCCCTCGTACTCATCGGCCTCGCGCACATCCCAGATGAGGGCGCCCGGCGCGCGAAGGTCGGCGAGGCTGGCGCGCACGGCCGGGCGCGGACGAGCCACGAAGCGCCCCGGCGCCGGGCTGCGCGGGAGCCAGCTCCAGGGCCCCGGCCAGGCCGCCGCCCCGCCGCGCAGGATGTGAACAGAGGGATGCCCCAGGTAGACGAGGTCCCAGGCCACCCGGCCCTCCTCGCCCCAGGCCGCATCCCAGTCCCCCACCACCAGCACCGACCGCTCCTCATCCACTCCTGCCGCCGCGAAGGCGGCCGCTGCGGCGCGCTCCTCTCCCAATCGCCCGCTGGTCGGCCCACCGTCCACGCCCACCCGCCAACTCAGTCGCTGGCTCCCCGGGAGCTGGCCCAGGGCCAGGGACTTGAGCCCCCGGGTGTCGAGGACCACGGCCCCGCGGGCGAGCAGGGCCGCCGCCTCACCGGCGTCGACGAAGAGGCCGCTCATGGGCCGCCCACCACCAGGGCCGGCAGGGGCGCGGTCCAGCCGTCGCCAGCGCGATCCACCCGCAGGGCCGAGCTCATCGCCCAGGCGGTGACCCCCGGGTAGACCGGCGCCATCGCCCGGCTGCCCCGGGCGATGAGGACATAGACCGCGTCCTCCTCTCCGGCGAGGGCAAAGACGAGTTGGGCCCGCAGGGCCTCGGTGGCGTCGGGGTCGATGGCCTGGGTCTCCACCACCTCGCCGTCGCGCAGCAGGTCGACCGCCTCGACGCTCACCCAGGAGGGCGCCCAGACCTCCACCGACAGGGAGGGCTCACCTGTAAACAGTCCACCCGGCGCCCGCTGGCCGTCGATCGTCGCCTCGACAAAGGGCCCGCGGCTCACCACCGTGGCCCGCGCCGCCAGGGCCTGCACCAGGGTGGCGTTGGTGAGGGCGGCGGGGGAGTCGACCCCGGAGAAGAGCCAGGTGACGCTCTCGCCGGGGCCGTCGGTGTGGCTGTGGCTGTCGGAGACCCCCACCGGCGTCGGCCAGAGGCCCCGGGCGGTCAGGTCCAGGTAGAAGGGGAGGTAGTCGGTGTAATTTCCTCCGTTCAGCACTTCCACCGCGTCGAAGTCTTCTGTCCAGTGGGCCTCGGAGGCCACCTGACCGGTGCCCACATCGTAGCCGGCGTTGCCGAACATGCCGCTGGAGCCCTCGGGGTGATTGACCTGAATGATGCCCGGCTCGCCCAGCAGTCGCTCGCGCATCTGGGCAAAGAGGGTGGGCGTATCCCAACTGTTCTCGTACCAGGGGGGCGCCCCCTGATTGGGCAGGTTGGGCTGGGTTTTCAGCGGGTACAAGTTGAAGTGACCGCGCATCACCGTGCTCACCTCGTCGGCGATGACGCTGCGCAGTACCTCTTCGAGGCCCAGCGGTGCGATCAGCGCGCCGTAGTCGGCCACATTGTCGTGATCCGTGCCGAAGTGAACCTGCACCCCATGGGCCGCCGCGACGATCAGGCGGTCTTCCATCGGGATCTTCGAGTCATTGGAGGGGCCGCCGTGGGCGTGGGGATCGATCGCCAGGGCCCCCGCCGGCGCCACCACGCGGGCCAGCGGCGCTGCGATGCGCTGCTGGCCGCCGCTCTCGACGGTGACCTCGGCGGAGAAGGCCTCGTAGCGGTAGCCCCGGTGCACCACCACCCGGTAGGCCCCCGGCTCCACCGCCAGCGATCCCTGGCCGTCGCGCAAGAAGAGCAGCCCCGCCGCACCCCCCGGCCGCCCCGGCGCCAGGCCCGCCCTCGCCGCGACCGGATCCCCGCCGAGGAAGTCCGCCCGCGCCACCGCCGGCAGGCCGTCGCCGACGTCGATCTCCAGCCGCCCCGGCGGGGTCAGGCTGTGGGTCATCGAAGCGCCCGCTGGCGCCGCGTCGGACAGGCCATAGCCTTCGGCGAAGGCGATGGGATCAGCGCCCTCGACGAGGGTGACCGCCACCGCAGCGTCGACCGTGTCGGCGGCGTAGGGGGCGCTCCAGCCTGCGCCGGCCGGCAGGTCGACGTCGATGGCATGGCCCCGCCCGCTGGCCACCACCGTCTCCACGAGGCCCGCCGGCACCTGGGCCGACCAGGCCCCCGCCGCGTCGGTCTGGGCCAGGGTCACCGGCCGCCCCTCGCCGTCGAGCAGGGTCAGTCGCGCGCCGGCCAGGGGCGCCCCGCCGGCCTCCACCACCCCGCCCACCGACTCGGTGTCCACGCCCCGGGCCCGATACCAGGCGTCCGTCAAGGTAGACAGACTCGGCCCCACCCCAAAGAAGCGCCGAAAGCTGACCGTGTCGCCGGGGCCCAGGGTGGCGCTCGGCTGAAAGCCCGCCATCACCGGCCCCACCGCCGACAGCACGGTGGCCGCCGCCGAGGGCGGAAAGGTCTCTTCGCTCAAGAGCGCGAAGGCGACCTCGTTCTTCCAGCCCACTGCCCCAAACCAGCCGCCGTCCGCCTCGCCCTCGTCGTAAAGGCCGCGCCCCGGGTCCCAGTTGTCGGCCCCGTCCTGGGCGAAGAAGCCGATGTCGCCGAGGAGCAGGGTGGAGGTGTCGCCCATCCAGGTGAGCGTGGTCTCCACCTCCAGCAGCACCGAGCCCGGCGCCAGCGTGTAGCGCGTGGTGGCGACCAGCTCGATGTCGGCGACGAAGTCGGGCTTCTCCAAGGCGCCGGTGAGCAGGCTCATCGGCTCGCCATGGCTGGTGACCTCCACCACCGCGGCCTCGCCGATACCGCCGGGGTGAACCACGGTGATGGCGTCGGCGGCGAGGATGCGGCCCAGGCCCACCATCACGGTGAACTCGTCGACGATGTCGCGCCCGGGCTGGCCGGCGGGGCGCACGATGTCGGCGTCGATCAGGCCGCCGCCCTGTCGGATGTAGTAGGCCCCCTCGCGCAGCCCCTGCAGGACAAACTGTGCACGATCATTGTAGATCTTAAAATCCCCCACCTGCCCCTCGGCGGCGAGGCCGCCAAAGAGGGCCGCCTCGTCGGTGATGACGCCCGCGCGGGCCTCGTCGGGCCCAAGGGGAGAGACCAGGTCCACCGCATCCCCGCCTGGAATCGGCTGGGAGCTCGGGAAGTCGGCGGTGCGCGGCGCGGGGGAGCAGGCGAGGAGCAGGGGCAGCCACATGCCCCCAGTCTACACTACCAGCCGCCCTGGATGCGGCTCATGAAGGTGTAGGGGTAGCCCACCTCAAAGGCGCTGGCCTCGTCCAAGACCTTGCGCTGGGCCTCGCTGAGCACGAGCTCGGCGGCGCCAAGGTTCTCATCGACCTGGGCCAGGGTGCGGGCGCCAAAGATGACGCTGCTCACCGCCGGGCGGGTCAGCACCCAGGCCAGGGCCACCGCCGCCTGCGAGGCGCCCACCTCGGCCGACACCGCGTCGAGGGCGTCGAGGATCCGCCAGGCGCGCGGGTTGTCGAAGCCCTTGAGCCGGCTCTCCCACTGGGCGAGGCGGCTGCCCTCGGCCGGCGGCTGGCCCTTGCGGTACTTGCCCGAGAGGAAGCCGCCCGCCAGCGGCGACCAGGGGATCACGCCGAGCCCCCACTGGCTCGCCAGGGGCAGGTGCTCCCGGTCGAGGGCCCGCTCGATCAGGCTGTACTCCATTTGCAGCGACACAAAGCGCGCCAGACGCCGGTCGCGGCTGGTCCACAGGCTGTCGACGAGGCGGTAGGCCGCGTAATTGCTGGCGCCGATGTAGAGGATCTTGCCCTGGCGCTGCAGATCGTCGAGGGCCCGGAGGGTCTCTTCTTCGGGGGTGTCCAGATCCTGCATGTGGATCTGATACAGATCGATGCGGTCGGTCTGCAGGCGCCGCAGGCTGGCCTCACAGGCCGCCATGATGCGCCGGCGCGAGGCCCCGGTGCCGAGGGGGCCTGGCCCCATCCGAAAGCGGAACTTGGTGGCCAGCACCACCTCATCGCGGCGCCCCGTGCGGGCGAACCAGGCGCCGATCACCCGCTCAGACAGGCCGTCCTGGCCGTAGACATCGGCGGTGTCGACGAAGTTGATGCCCGCCGCCAGGGCGCGCTCGAGGATGGCGTGGGCCGTGTCTTCCGAGCAGCTCACCTGATGCATGAACGAGCGCTCATCGGCTTCGCCGAAGGTCATCGCCCCCAGACACAGCTCGGAGACCTGCAACCCGCTCTGACCCAGCCTTCTGTACCGCATCGTGCACCTCGCCGGCCGCGCATAACGCCAGGAGCCGCTGAAGCGTACAAAGCCAGGGCGCCTCGCAAGAAGGGGGCGTGGCAGGCCAGTCCATCACGCCAACCAAAGCCCCAAACGGAGCCGCAGCCAGCGGATGTCTTGGGTACACCCCAGACCCCGAGGCGCCCTGACGCGGCCCTCCTATAAGGTCTGTCATGAAATGTCAAACCGTGTCAATCCGCCCGGCGGGCTGTCACAGCTACCAGCCCGTGACCCGCAGCTCCCCGTAGAGCCCCTCATCGCCATTCTCAAGGAGGGTCGGCGCGAGGGCGCCGCTCCAGCGCCCCGGCAGGTCGATCCCGGCCTGGCGCTTCTTGGGGGTGGGCGCCTTGGGCGGCGGACGCTGGGCCTCCACCACCGCGCCGCCGATCAAGCCCACCGTGCTGCCGACCACCGCCCCCATCGCCACCGCGTCGCCCTTCGGCGAGGCCAGAGCGACCCCGAGGGCGCCGATCGTGGCGCCGCCGACCCCCACAAGCTGAGGCAGGGCCGTGCGGCGCGGGTCGAGGCCCACCGAGGGCCGCAGCGCCGCCGCCCCCCCGAGGAGGAAGGCATCCGCGGTGAGCGTCCCCGCGAGCAGCACCGCGCGCCCCGACTGGCCCAGCGCCACCGGCACCAGCGAGCCATACCAGGCCCCCCAGCCCGCCGCCGTGCCCAAAAAGATCATGTCCTCGCGCGCCGGCGACCAGGAGGCCGCCCCCGCCGTGAGGCCCACCCCCACCGCCGAGCCCAGGCCCAGCATCAGGCCCGGCACCTGCGGGCCACCCTCGATCACGTCGTACTGCCGCAGGATCCCGCCCAAGGCCAGCCCTTCGCCCAGCGCCAGCGCCGTCCCCACGCCGATCATCGACCGATCGCCCTCGTCAAAGACCAGCTCAGGCCCCGCCACCGCGCCGGCCGCCGCGCCGAGGAGCCCCACGCCGAGCGTGGTGCCGGCCGTGACCGCCCCATCGGCCTGCACCAGCAGCGGCACCGCCGCGCCCGCCCCCTTGCCGAGCGCCGAGCCCCAGAGGGCCAGCGCCGTCGTGCTCGCCTCCATCGGCGCCACCTGGCTCAAGCCCAGACCGAGGGCCGCGCCCGCGTGGATGCCCACCCGCTGCGCGCCCAACTGCGCCCGGCCATCCAGCACCTCGGGCAGCAGCAGGCCCGTCCACAGGCCCTCCATCCCGCCCAGGCCGGCCACCAGGAGATCGTCGCGGCTGATGTCCCAGGCCTCGCGGCTCCACCCGGCGAGGCCGATCCCCACAGCTCCGCCGGCCAGCCCCGCCCCGGCCCGGGCCCGCGCCCAGCGGTCGACCGACTTGCAGGCCTCGCCAAAGGTCAGCTCCACGCCGGTCTCATCGTAGGGGTAGCAGTACGAAGAGAAGCCCGGATCGCGGTTGTGGACGAGGTCGGCGACGCCCACGCCCACCTGACCGAGCAGGTAGGCGGACAAATCGGACTCGGCCACATCGGAGACCGAGGGCCGGTAGCGCGCCGCGACATAGCCCGAGCCGGCGCCCAGCCCGACGCCGAGCACCCGGTACAGGGCGCCCACGTCGCGGCGATCGTCCTGCCGGCCGGTCACATAGGGGGCGGTGGAGCTGTGACCAAAGGTGGCCTGGGTGAGCAGCCCCGCCGCGCTGAGGCCAAGCCCGACGTTGCTGGCGTAGCGCAGGCCTTGGCCCGCCTCGATGGGCTTGGACAGCGCGAAGAAGGCCCCCGAACCCAGGCCCACCACCGTGCCGCCGATCGCCCCGATTGTGGGCCCGGCCTCGCCCTGGCCCCAACTGCCCACCGCCGAGAGCATCGCCCCGCTGGCCACGCCCGTGCCCACCACCACCGCCGCCGAGCCCAGCCTATCGGCGCCGGTGGAGGGCAGGCCGCCGCGCTCGGCCACCAGGGGCGCAAAGGAGCGCTCCAGCGTGCTGACCGCCTGCCTTCGCAGATCGATCGGCAGGCTCTCGGCGTCGCCGGCCAAGGCCCACAGGGCCTCACCGGCCGCCCGGTCTCCCATCGTGCCCAGCGCCTCGATCGCGGCCTGGCGCACCGAATCCTCCAGGCGCGGGTCGCGCGCCACCCGGGCTGCCAGCTCCACCGCCCCCGGCCGGCCGGGGAGCAGGGCCAGGGCCCCAAGAGCGCCCCGGGCCACGCGCGGATCGCGATCGAGCACCGCGCTTTGCAGCAGCGGGACGGCCTTTCCGTCAGCCGTCTCCACGAGACGGCGGGCGGCGGCCACGCGCTCGGCCTGGGGCTGGCGATCGTCAAAGAGGAGGCTGGCCGCCTCCCAGGCCGCCCGCAGGCGGGCGATCTCCTCGGCCGAGGCCTTGCGGGCCCCCTCCATCGCCAGGAGCTCGGCCCGCAGCGCCTCCACCTGGGGGTCCACCGCGGGGGCCGCCGCAGGAGGCGCCTCCTGGGCCTGCGCCGCTGTGAGCCCGATGATCGCCAGATTCCACATGTGCTGCTCCTGCCTGCGCGGGCCCTATCCCAGATCGGCCGCGCCCTGGCAGGCTCAGCCCAGGAGGCGGAAGCCAAAGACCACCACCGCGGCGAGGCCAAGCCAGGCGACCAGCAGGAGGCCGCCCAACCCGCCCGACCGCCCTCCGCTGCGGAGCAGGGGACGCTGTCCGCGGCGATCGAGCTCGCTCCAGAGATCGACCAGCGCCCTGTCATCGAGCACAAGCCCCTGGATGGGGAGGACCAGCAGCCAGGACTCCTCTGGGCCAGAGGCCATCGTGTGGGTGATGTGCCGGTACCAGCGGCCGGTGGCGAGCTCGGCCCAGGAGAGGCGCAGGGCCTCACCCTGCGCAGGGATGACGACGAGGCCCTCCGAATCGCGCTGGTACCCGATGCCTCGCGCCCGCTCGAGGCGGTGACGGAAGAGCGCGGCCTGCACCGCCTCGACGGCGACAACCAGCGGCCACCCCGCGAGGGCCAGCAGCACCGCGCACCCGCTGTACAGGGCCCGGCCCGCAGACCCAAGCGTCGAACCGGATGGGGCGCCGCATCCAAACCTCAAGCGCCCACCCCCGGCGCGCCTCGGGGCGGCGGTCCCATCCCATCGGCGAGGGCCAGGGGGTCGCCGAGGTGCAGCTCCCCCCTCAATACAGGCCTGCGGCGGCGAGTTGGGCCTCCAGCAGGGCGGTGCGGCGGGGAAAGTAGTCGGTCATCAGTCGATCGTACTCGGTCTGCCACTCGACCTCCCGGGTGTAGGGGGTGGAGCGGTTGTGGTCGCCCCACCGGGCCGACTCGGCGAGCAGGGCCTCGTAGATCTCGTCGGCACGCGCCTCGTAGCGGGCGCTGGTCGCCTCGGGAGACAGGGCGCCGCCGGGCCCGAGGTGCAGGGCCGCCCGGGCGGCGTAGCGGGCGCGAAAGTCTGGGTTGGCGCGCAATCGCGTGTACACATGGGAGATCGAGCCGTCTACGTCGATGTTGACGTTGGTGTTGTCGGTGGCCTCCCACAGACTGTACTCCATGTCCCAGACAAAGAAGCGGAAGGGTTCCCCATCGAGGCGGCGCCGCAGGCCGCGCATGTTGTTGGAGGCGAAGCAGCAGGGACCGTCTCGGTTGGTCATGTACTGGTGGATGAGCATGTAGTCAATCAGATCGTCGAGATCGAGCATCTCCTCGACGGCGGCGAGGCCTTCGGCCGTAGACAGATCCGCCTCCGCCCGGGCGAGCAGCTCCAGGTAGGCCTCCATCGTGCCGTCGATCGCCTCGTTGGTGACCGTTCGCCGGTTGATGGCGTCGTATTCATCGGCATCCCCGCCGAAGTAGCGCGCGCCGAAGTCGGCCTCGGGCCGCTCCACGAGGTTGTAGAAGCCCCAGTACAGGCCATTCAGGTAGACATGGGCGAAGGTGGCGTGGCCATCGGCCTTCCCCATGTCGCGGGCGGTGTCGCGGGCGAAGGCATCGTGCAGGTACTGGCCCTGGGCCGGGTCGCGAAAGTCGAGCCAGGTCTTGCTGCCCCCAGCCCGCAGCACCACGCTGTCAAAGCGGTCGACCGCCGCGTCGGGAAAGAGGGGGTAGCGGAGGTTTCCCTTGCCATAGTCCTTGGAGAACTCCAGGCGCAGGGAGTGTTTGGGCGTCACCGAGTGCGCCCGCCAGCCATAGCCGTGCACGCGCATCCCGCAGGTCTCGGCGAAGCCGAAGCCGCCCTCGGGCAGCAGCCACTCCACGCTCACCCCCCGCTCCCACTCGGCCCCGCGCTCGGCGCTGTTCTCGTAGAGGCCGGCGGGGCCGAAGAGGGCGGCGGGATCGGCCACGATGGAGAGCGTGGGGATCGCGCGCAGGGCGGCGACCATGGCTGTGGGGTCGGGGTCGACGATCTCCGGGTCCATCTCGTAGTCGGCGGCGACGGGCCCTTCGCTGACCCCATCCCAGGTGGCGGGCCAGCCGGCGGGGGCGGCGGGCTGGCGGATGACCTGGTCGAGGCGCAGGTAGCTGTGGGTGGCGACCGGGCTGGTGGCGGCGCCCTCCTGAACGAGGATCGCGCGCAGCAGCGCCGTCTCGGTGAGGCGCAGGGTGAGGGTCGGCGGACCCTCGGTGGCCGGGACCACGATCCCATGGTCGACGGTGGGGAGGCTGCCATCGGTGGTGTAGACGAGGGTGGCCCCGGGGGTGGCCCCGCTGAGGGTGAGGTCGAGGTCGCCCTCGTAGAGGCCCCGGGGCGGATCGAAGGCCGGGGCCTCGAGGATCGCGGTGTAGCCTTGGCCATTGGGGGCGCCGGGGGTGGAGGTGGCGAAGAAGGCCGGCGCGCCCACCGTGATCCACTGGGCCTCGATCTGCAGCCCAAGGAGCAGATCGTCCTCGTCCACGGTGGAGACGAGGGCGGCGAGCGTGTTCTCGCCGATCTGCAGGGTCGTGGGCGACAGCGCGAGGGGCGCAGCGACGAGGCCATCGTGGGCCTCGCCCGCCGTGCCGACCTCCGCCGCCAGGGCGCCGTTGAGCCAGAGCTGGAGCTGATCGTCGACCTGGGCAGTGGCGACGAGGCGGCTTGGCAGGGAGTCGAGGGTGAAGGTCGCGCGCAGGCCGATCGGCGCGCCGCTGACCTCGGTCTCGATGGACTCGGCGTAGGGGGTGGCCCGGGACCCGGTGGCGACCAACTCGCCGAGGGAGAGCCACTCGGTGCCGGCGTAGGCGGCCTTCTCGACCCGCAGGCGGCTGCCCGTGACGATCGGATCCAGGTTCAGATCGAGGAAGTCGCCCGGGCTGGTGGGGCGGTCGCCCGCCGCCACCGGGTTCAAGGTCGCCGAGGCGTAGCGAAGGGAGCCATCGGCGCCGACCACGCTCACGTCGATGTTGTAGAGGCGCTCGGGGCAGCAGCCCACCCGGTTTTGCAGGCGGATGGCGCTGAGCGAGACCGGGCCGCCCAGGTCGACCTCCAGCCAGGGGTTCAGGTCGCCATCGCCGGTGTGGGAGAAGGTGAGCGGATCGCCGTCCACGGCCTGCGCGCCGGTGAAGCCGTAGCCATCGGAGGACTGGGTGGTGGGCGCCCCCAGCGCCGCGTTGACCGGGTCGCCGCCGCCTTCCTCGCCGTCGTAGCCGATGGGCAAGGTGGCGGCGGCCCAGGTGGCGACCGAGGTGGCTGGATCGGCGAAGTCGGCGGCGGGATCGGCCATCCAGCGCACCGCGCTGCCCGGCCCCACGAGGGGGGCGGCGGTGACCGGCTCGGCGGGGCCATAGCTCTGATCGGGGCCCAGGGGCGGGGCCTCCAGGCGGTCGACCAGGGCGCCGGTGGCGTCGCGCAGGACCACGACCTCGCCCCCTCCGGCGTCGAGCCGAAAGTCGGCGTGGCGCTCGCCCGCCGGCCCGCCGCTGCCCTTGCCCGAGGCGAAGACGAGCAGGAAGGCGCCGGCATCGAGGGTCTCGGCGCCGAAGGTGTAGGCCGCGGCGCCCTCTTCGAGGGTGAAGCCGGTGAGGTCGATGGCAGTGGGGCCTGGATTGTACAGCTCCACCCAATCGCTGGCCTCGCCGTCGCCGTCCTCCAGGGCCTCGTCGCAGTCGCTCATCAGCTCGGAGATGCGGAGCTTCAGGCTTGGAAGCTCGGGGGGCGCGCCGGAGTCGTCGGTGTCGGCGGAGTCCACCGGCGGAGCGCTGTCGGGCTCCACCGCGCTGTCGGGCGACCCGCCCTTCTCCGGCCCGAGGGGGCTTTGACAGGCCAGCAAGAGGAAGAGGAGGGCCATCACTGCTCCAAGACGCCCATCGCGCGGCGCAGGGTGAAGGGTACCGGCGGCGCGGGCCCCTGTCACGGCGCCGGCGCGGGGTGCCGCCCACAAAGGGAGACCCTCCTGGGCCTGCGCCCCGTCACTTGACCCTGAACTTGAAAATCATTATCAATATGCGGCCACCCCGGACCCCCCATGCGCGCCGCCCTCCTCTGCCTCGCCCTCCTCGCCTGCGACAAGTCCGGCGGAGACAGCGGCGATCCGCTCGCTGGGCTCATCCTCGTCGAGGAGGATCCGCCTGACAGCCCGCTCGCCGGCCTCGACGAAGACTGGGCCGAGCGCTTCGCCCTGGGCGACGCCGCCTTCGAGGTCGCCTTCCGCGAGAGCCAGGGCCTGGGCCCGGCCTACATTCGCGCCTCCTGCGCCTCCTGCCACGTCGACGACGCCCGGGGCCCCGGCATCGTCCGCAAGATGACCATCCCCAACGATCCCGCCGCCGACGCCGCCCTGCTCCCCCACGGCCACACCGAGCGGCCCTATGTCGCCGGCGGCGCCGTCACCCCCCTGCTCCCCCCCGACGACGATCGGCTGCTGATCTCGGTGCGCTCGCCGCCGGCCGTCTTTGGCCGCGGCTGGATGGAGGCGGTCAGCGATCAGACCCTGCGCGACCTCGCCGCCGCCCAGGCCGCCCGTGGCCGGGTGAGCGGGCGGGTGAACGAGGTGCCCTGCGACGTGGCCAACAACCCCACCAGCCGCTTCCCAACCTGCACAGAGGGCGAGACGGTGGTGGGCCGCTTCGGGCTCAAGGCCCGCATTCCCACCCTCGACGCCTTCACCGCCGACGCGCTCCAAGGCGACATGGCGATCACCAGCCCCCTGCGCCCCACCGAGCTGCCCAACCCCGACGGCCTCACCGATGATCACAAGGCCGGCGTGGACGTCGACGCCGAGACCGTCAACCTGATCGCCGACTACATGCGGCTCATCGACCTGCCCTCCCGCGAGGATGTCGACGGAATCGAGCTCTTCACCGAGGCCGGCTGCGCCGACTGCCATGTGCCAGCCCTGCCCACCCGCGCCGACTGGCCGCTCCACGCCCAGGCCGGGGTGGAGGCGCCACTGTTCAGCGACCTGCTGCTGCACGACATGGGTGAGGCCGCCAGCGACGGCCTCACCGATCACGGCGCCGGCCCCCAGGAGTGGCGCACCGCCCCCCTCCTCGGCCTGCGCCACCTGCGCAGCTACCTGCACGACGGCAGCGCCCCCACCGTCGAAGACGCCATCCTCGCCCACGGCGGCGAGGCGGCGCCCAGCCTTGAACAGTTTCAGTCCCTCTCCAGCGCCGACCGGGCCACCCTGCTCGCCTTTGTGGAGTCCCTGTGATCCTCGCCCTGCTGCTCCTCGCCTGCAAGAACGACAATGACAAGGCCACCGACCCTGAGGTCGCCGCCATCCTCGAGGTGAAGGCCATCACCGCCGAGGAGCTCGACAACCTCGCCGCCGCCGCCCGCGACATCCAGTCGGCGGCCCCGGCGGCCGGCTGGGGCGCCGCCGACGCCGTCGCGATGGAGGCCCCCTGGCGCGAGGCTCGCGACGCCTACGAGCGGGTCGAGGGCGCCATCGCCGTGCTCTTCCCCGAGCTCGACGCCGCCACCGACGAGCGCTACGACGGCTTTCTGGCCGAGGGCGCCGACGACAACCTCTTCGATGACGAAGGCGTGATCGGCGTTCACGCCATCGAGCGCATCGTCTGGGCCGACCGCCACCCCGCCCATGTGGTCGCCTTTGAGTCGGCGCTGCCCGGCTACCTGCCCGCCGCCTTTCCCACCTCCGAGGCCGAGGCCAGCCTCTTCAAGAGCGCGCTGTGCCAGCGCCTCGTCGACGACACCGCCGACATGGCGACCCAGTTTGAGCCCCTCGCACTCGACTCCGCCGCCGCCTTCCGCGGGGTGATCGGCTCAATGGCCGAGCAGTACGAGAAGGTCAACCTCGCCCAGACCGGCGAAGACGAGTCGCGCTACGCCCAGCACACCCTGGGCGACATGCGGGCCAACCTGGAAGGCGGCCGGGCGCTCTACCTCGCCTTTGAGCCCTGGCTCCTGGCCGAGGGCGGCGACGACCTCCACGCCGAGATCCTCGACGGCTTCGACCGCGTGGAGGCCGGCTACGACGCCATCGCCGGCGACGCCATCCCCGCCGTGCCCGAGGCCTGGGACCCCACCAACCCCACGGCAGAAGATCTGGCCACCCCCTACGGTCAACTCTGGACCCTCCTCTCCACCGAGGCCGATCCGACGATCGCCGGCAGCCTCGTCGAGCGCATGTCCGCCGCCGCCGATCGGCTCTCGATCCCCCAGCTCCCGGGCTAGTCTGTGTCGCTCTTCCTCCTCCTCTTTGCCTGCCTCGATCACGACCCCATCCCGGGCGCCGAGGAGCAGTTTGTGGCGATGCAGACTGACTTCTCGGGCTTCACCGGCTGGCCCGACTACGCGATCGAGCCCGAAGACTCCGGCCACCCCGAGGGGGCGCGCACCGTCTACATCAGCGAGGAGCCCCCCGAGGGCGCCACCGCATTTCCGGTGGGCACGATGATCGTCAAGGTGATCGAAGGCGCCGACATTCACGCCATGGCCAAGCGCGGCGGCGGCTTTAACGCCGAGGGGGCGCTGGGCTGGGAGTGGTTTGAGCTGGTGATGGACGGCAGCGAGCCGGTGATCCGCTGGCGCGGCGCCGAGCCCCCCGACGGCGAGACCTACGGCGCCCTGCCCGGCGTCGAAGAGGACTCGGCGGCCCCCCTCGGCAACTGTGACGCCTGCCACAGCGCCGTGTCGGCCAATGACTTTGTTCATGTGGTGGGTCTCTGATGGGAGACCTCCCTGCGGTTCACGCCGAGGCCCCGGCCACGGTGATCGGCGGCTACGGCCAGCTCCAGGCCCGCTACCTCGGCGTGGGCCCCGATCCCGACTGGACCGGCGAGGCCACCCTGCGCCGCCTCGTCGTCTACGTCAGCCACGACTTCTCCGACGCCGGCGCGCCGATCCGCTCCACCGTCGAGCTGGAGTGGGAGAACGCCATCGCCGGCGACGGACAGCCCGGCACCGCCGAGGTCGAGCAGGCCTTCCTCTCCGCCCGGCTCAAGGGCGAGGCCTTGCAGCTCCAGGGCGGCCTGCTGCTGGTGCCCTTCGGGCTCTCCAACCACCACCACGAGCCCCCCACCTTTCTCTCCGTTGATCGGCCCAGCACCGAGCAGATCGTCATCCCCACCACCTGGCGCGAGCTGGGGGTGGGCATCACCGGCCGCGCCGGCCCCCTGCGCTACGAGCTCGACGCGCTCACCGCCCTCGACCCGGCCGCCCTCTCCGACGCCGGTCTGGCCAACGCCCGCAGCTCCGGCGCCAACAGCCCCGCCCTCGCCGGCGCCCTGGCCGGCCGCCTCGAGGCCGAGCCCGTGCTGGGGCTGCTCCTCGGCCTCTCGGGCTACGCCAGCGACATGGGGCCCGCCCGCCCCTGGTTCGACGCCGCGGGCGAGCGCCTCGACCTCAGCCTGCCGCTGCTCGGCGCCGCCCTCGACCTGCGCTGGCGCGGCGCCGGGTTCGAGGCCCGGGCCCTGGGGGCCCGCTTCTGGCTGCCCGAGTCCGACGATCTGATCACCGCCCTCAAAGAAGACGGCAGCCCTTATTTTCTGCCCAATGCCGCCCCGGTCGCCAGCCAGATGAGCGGGGCCTACGCCGAGTTGGGCTGGAATGTGCTGCACTTCGCCTCCACCAGCCAGGAGCTGGTGCCCTTCGCCCGCCTGGAGGCCTATGACACCCAGGAGCGGGTGCCGGAGGGCACCACGGCCAACCCCCTGCGCGCGGTGAAGGAGGGCACCTACGGGCTGTGCTACCGCCCCATCCCCGCCATCGCGGTTAAGGCCGATGTCCAGCTCCGCGACCGCCGCTACGGCGACGACGAGCTGCAGGGCAACGCCGGCCTCGGCTTTCTGTTTTAGGAACCCCCCATGCTCGCCCTGCTCTTTGCCCTCTGTTTGCCGGCTCAGGCCTATGTCTACTGGACCCCCGAGGCCCTGGTGGCCGACATGCTGCCCGGCGAGACGCCCATCCGCGTTGACTTCACCCCCGACGCCGCTGCCAAGGCCCGCCTGGAGGCCACGCTGGGCTACCCGCTGCCCCGGGCCAGCTACCCGGTCTATGCCGGCGCCGCGGCGGGCGTGATCTTGGACGATCAGCGCGGACAGCACGAGCCCATCGACTTTGGCGTGCTGATCGATCGGCAGGTGACCGTGCGGCGGGTGGAGATCCTGGTCTACCGCGAGGCCTATGGCGACGCGGTCAAGGGACAGGCCTTTCGTAAACAGTTCGTCGGGCTCGGCCTCGCAGCACCCCTGCGCCCCGGGAGAGACATCCGCATCGTCTCGGGCGCCACCATCTCCACCCGCTCGATCGCCGTGGGGGTCAAGCGGGCCCTGGCCTTGATGGCCGAATACTGGAAGCAGGCGTCATGAGGGAATTTGCCCACAAGGGCAGCGTGCTCCGCCACCTCGACCGCGGCGGAAAGGTCGTCTATACCGCCTTCCTCGTCTCGGTGTTCTGCGGACTGGTCACGGCCGCCTTCTTGCACGGCGACAGCATGGGCGCCTCCTCTGCCGCCGCCGCAGCCTACTGGCGGGGCGACGAAGCGCAGATGATCTACCCCAAGAGCGACCGGCAGTTGCTGGAGCTCACCCACTTCCATCTGTTCACCGAGCCGATGATCTGGCTGGTCGTCGCGCACCTGTATCGACTGGGCCGCGGACAAGCCCTGGTGAGCGTGGTCACCCTGATCTGTATGGCCCTGCAGATCGCAACACCCTGGGCGATCGCCAAAGGCAGCGCCGCCTTCGGCATCCTGGCCCTGCCGGCTACGGCCGGCCTGCTGCTGGGCCTGCTCTGGATGATCGGCGCCAGCCTGCGAGAGATGTGGTGGCCGCCTTCTTCTTCGCCCTCCTAGTCGGGCTCGCCCAGGCCAGCCTCACCCGCGAGAGCCGCCTCGCCATGGGCACGGTCGTGGGCATCACCCTGATCGACGCGCCGCCCGGGGCGGCCGACGCCGCCTACGCCGCCATCGAAGCGGGCGAAGCGGCGCTCTCGGAATGGCGCCCCGACAGCCTCTCCGCGCGGTTGGGCAACGGCGAGGCCCTGACCTTGCCCGCAGCGGCGGCGTCGCTCTTTGTCTTCGCCGAGGCCCTGCGCGCGGGCAGCGGCGGGCTCTTCAACCTCGGCTGGCGCAGCCGGGCCCGCCTCGTGGCGGAGGGCTCCCAGTGGCGATCGAGCGGCCCCCTCGACCTCGGCGGCCTGCTCAAGGGCTACCTCGTCGACGAGGCCGCCGCGGCCCTCCGCGCAGCCGGCGCCCAGCGCTTCATCGTCGACGCCGCCGGCGATCTGTACGCGTCGGGGGACGGGCCCCAGGGCCGGGGATGGTGGGTGACGGTGGAGGGGCCGAAGGGCCCGGTGGCGCGGGTGCGACTGATCGATCAGGCGCTGTCCACCTCGGGTGACCATCAGCAGCCTGGCCACATCCACCGCGGAGACACCGGCGCGCCGGTCACGGGCGACCGGTTGGTGAGCGTGGTGGCACCCAAGGGCCTCGTCGCCGATGGGCTCGCCACCGCTCTCTTCGCCGGAGCCCCCCTCACGCTGGCCTCAGAGTGGGGGGCGGCGGCCTGGGTCTCCCAGGACGGTGCGACACAGACCGTCGGCCCAGCCCGCACCTTCCGGCGGCCCTGAGCGCCCGCTGGCTCTCCCGGAAGCTATCTTTACAATCCGTGCGCATAAAAGAGGAAGGCCGACCCCGCACCGGCCCCGCCCGCGCTGTCGCCCGGCGCCGCCAGCAGGATGTCGACGTAGCCGTTGCCGTCGAAGTCGGCGCCCGGGCCGATGTAGTCGCAGGCGTCGTCGCCCGAGGAGTCGGGCTCGAAGCGGGCGGCGGCGGCGCTGGCCGACAGGGAGCCTGACAGGGGCATCGTGAACAGATACAGCGCCCCGGCGTTGGCCGTGCCGCCCCCGGCGGCCCCCACGAGGAGGTCGACGAGACCGTCGCCATCCACGTCTCCCGCCGCTTCGACGTCGGTGCCAAAGCGATCCCCGGTGAGGGTGCCGGCGATGGAGACGGCGGCGGCGCTGGCCGGCGTGGAGGTGCTGGCCGGCAGGCTGGTGAAGATGTAGACCACGCCCACATCGGCGCTGGTCCCGCGGTTGTAGGCCCGCACGCCCAGCGCGAGGTCGTCGGTGCCGTCTCCGTTCATGTCGCCCGGAATGGCGAGGCCAGAGCCAAGGTAATCGGCGCTGGCGGCGCCGGTGAGCACGCTGGTGGCGGCGGTGGTGATCGTCTGGGTGCCGGTGAGCCCGCTCTCCACGATGTAGGCCACCCCGGGTGCGGTGGTGGAGACGCCGTCGCCGGCCACCACCAGCTCGTCGAGGCCGTCGCCGTCGAGGTCGCCGGCGGCCACCTCCTCCCCCAGCTCTTCGCCGGTGGCGCTGCCCTGCAGGATCAGGGTCGACACACCGAGATCGAGCACACCATAGACCGGCCCGGCCACCACATAGGCGGCCCCGCGGGCCACACCGCCGACATAGGTGCCCGAGGCGCCGATCAGCACGTCGGTGAGCCCATCGCCGGTGTAGTCGTCGATCTCGCCCAGGGCCGAGCCCACCTTGGAGGAGCCGGTCTGCCCCAGCAGGATGCCGTCGGCGGTGCCGACATCCACGCTGCCGGAGAGGCCGCCGCCGCCGTAGAAGAGGTAGGCGGCGCCCCAATTGCTGCCGCCCCGATCGGCGCCGCTGGCGGCGATCCACAGCTCACCGTAGAGGTCACCGTCCAGGTCTCCGCCCGCGTCGACGGTCCAGCCCAGGGCGTCGCCGGCGTCTTCGCCCACGAAGGTCACCGCCGCCGCCGTGTCGAGGCTGGCGCTGCCGGTGGGCCCGCCGTCGACCAGGTAGGCCACGCCCGCCGCCGCGGCGCCGCTCGGGTCTGCCCCAGAGGCGCCGATCAGGGCCTCGCCGAAGCCGTCGCCGTCGAAGTCGGCCACGCCAGCCGCCGAGATCGCCGCCGCGTCGCCGGCCGCCGCGCCGACCAGTTGGGCGCCGTCGGTGACGAGGCCGGTGTAGACCCCGCTCAGCGCGCAGGTGTTGTCGCTGCCATCGCAGTCATTGTCGAGCAGGTCGTCGCAGACCTCGGCGAGGCCGGGGGCGGCCAGGGTGGTGCTGTCGTCGCAGTCGCGGCCGCTCGCCACATAGCCGGTGGGTGCCGTGCACTGGGTGGCCGAGACGGCGGGATCGCCGTAGCCATCGCCATCGCCGTCGGCATACCAGGTGGGGGCGTCGACCGCGCTGGCCTCGTCGGTGGACCCGTCGCAGTCGTCGTCGACGAGGTTGCAGCGCTCGGGCGCGCTGGGGCTGATGGTGTCGTCGCCATCGTCGCAGTCATCGGCCAGGGCGGCATAGCCGCTCGGCGCGGCGCACTGAACGAGGGTGGCCCCCGCGGGGTCGCCATGCCCGTCCAGGTCGACGTCGCGGGTCCAGGTGGCGGCGTCTACGGCGTCGTCTTCGTCCACGTCGCCCAGGCAGTCGTCGTCGCGGCCGTTGCACAGCTCACTGGCGCCCGGATGAACGGTCACCTCGGTCTCATCACAGTCGCCGGCCTGGGGCGCGTAGCCCGCCGGCTCGTCGCAGGCGATCACCGTGTCGGTGTCGACGCCGTAGCGGTCGGCGTCGGCGTCGCGGTAGAAGGTGGCGGCGTCGACCGCCTCGGCCTCGTCCACCTCGCCGTCGCAGTCGTTGTCGGCTTCGTCGCACCACTCCAGGGCGCCGGGGTTGGTGGACGGCTCGGAATCGTCACAGTCCTGGTCATCCGAGACAAAGCCATCGGGGGCGCTGCAGGCCGCCTCGGCGGCAGTCGGATCGCCAAAGCCATCGCCATCGACGTCGGGCCAGTAGGTCTCGCCGTCGACGGGGGATTCGTCTACCGTTTCATCACAGTCCTGGTCGACCCCGTCACAGACCTCCTCCACGCCGGGGTGAATGGCGGCATCGCCGTCGTCGCAGTCGTCGCCGCCCAGCAGGGCGGTGGTGAAGCCGTCGCCGTCGGCGTCGGGCTCAACCACGACGAAGGAGAGCGGGGCCTCGGCGGTGGCCCCCGCCGCGTCGGTGACCTCGACCTCCAGCGTGTAGTCGCCGACCTCGGGCGAATCCCAGGTGAACTTCAGCTCGCCATCGGGCTCCAGTTGGGCGGGTGGTATGACCCCCGCGGGCAGGCCAGACCAGGAGAGGGAGAGGTCTTCGGGGTCTTCGTCGGGGTCGCTGGCCTGCAGCTCGAAGGAGAGGGGGGCGCCGGCCGCCACGACGGCGCCCTCGGCGGGGCTTTGCCAGGCGGCAAGGGGGGTGCCATTGGGCAGCACGCTCACCGTGAGGGCATCTTCGCCGCTCGCGGCGTCGGGATCGATCACCTCCACCGACAGCTCCACCTCGCCGGCGGGCAGGCCGTCCTCGACCCGGTAGATCGCCTGGCTGCCTTGAAACGACAGCTCGCCGAGCAGCAGGCCGCCGGGGTTCACCCGCCAGTAGTAGTCCAGCTCCTCCAGGGCCGCCTCGTCTTCGACGTCGACCCAAAGCTCGACCGGCGCGCCTTCGAAGAGCACGTCGCCGGGCCCGGGAGCGACGATCACCACGCCCGGGGGGCTGTTGCGCTTGCCGAGGGTGGCGTCGCTGCAGCCAAGCAGCAGCGCGAGGAGGGGGAACCAGCGGGAGGGGTGCGTTGCCATGCAGATCCTCGGGCCTGCGCGAGCCGCCAGCGCCGCCACCACCCTAGCACCGCGGCCCGGCCGCCGCCATCGGCCCGATCGGCGGCGGGCCTTTGCCGAACCCATGTCTGTGTCGGATCACCAGCTCCGACCCTGACAGGGCGGCAGCCAGGTCTCCGGCGCCCCGGCCGCGGCGTCGCCGTGCACAAAGGCGAGCCAGTCGGTAGCCCCGCCACGCCGGGGCTGAACCATCGCCGGCAGAGACAGACAAAGGGACTGAGCCCAGTCCTGCAGGGCGGGCAGGCCGTCAAAGCGCAGCAGGGCGGTGCCGGGCTCGCTCCAGAGGGGGCTTGGGCCCGGCAGGCCTCCGGGGGCCTCGGTCAGGCTGAGGTAGAAGCGGGTCTGCGGCAGGTCGGCCGGCGCCTTGAGCCAGGCTTCGTCGGGCAGGCCGCCGAGGAGCAGCGCGAGGCCGATGCCCTCGGGGAGGGCGTGGCGCTCGGGGGCGAGGTTGAGGGTCTCCACCGCGATCGGCCCGGGTGGCGGGTCGGCGGCGAGGTCGGCGGCGATGGCCTCGCTGAGAACTGCGGTGCGGCCAAGCACATCGGAGACGGCGGGCAGCGGAAAGGCCGGGGCACGGGCGAGGCCGACCAGCACAATGCCGGCGAGGGCGGCTCCCCAGCGGGCCGGCAGGGCGGCGACGAGCAGGCCCGCCTCGACGGCGACCAGCACCCAGAGCGGACGGGTGTGGTAGCCGTGCAGGTAGCGGATCGTGGTGGCGAGCCCCAACAGCGAGAGGGCCGAGAGAGCCACCAGCAGGCTGTGGCGGGCCTTGGGGCCGAGCCGATCGGCGCCGGGACGCAGCAGGGACAGCAGACCCAGGACCGGCGCCACAAAGAGCAGGCCGCTCGCGAGGCCGTACTCGCCGGAGAGCTCGACGCCGAGCCCTCCCCAGAGGTCCTCCCAGCGCTCCGGCGCCCGCCCGCGGTCGCGCAGAAAGCCGAGCAGGCCGCCGGCGTGGTCGGCCGAGGCCGCCCAGTCGCGCAGGAGCTGCGGCAGGGCGAGGCCGGCGGCGAGGCCGAGGGGAGGCAGCAGGGCCCACCGCGCCGTTGGGGCGGCCCGCAGGCCGAGGGCGGCCAGCCCCACCGCGGCCGGCACGAAGGCGAGGCTGTGCGGGTGCACCATCACGAGGAGGGGCGCCAGGGCGAGACCCCAGAAGGGCGCGCGCAGGGCCGCCGCCGAGAGGCCGAGCACCAGCAGCGGCGTGTCGAAGGTCTTGAAGCCCGACAGGAAGGTGTCGAGCAGCCCCGGCGACAGAGCCAGGGCGCCGCCGGCCAGCAAGGGCCCCGCGCGGCTGCCACCCTGGCTGCGCACCAGGGCGTAGGCCAGCGGGGCGGATAGCGCCGCCACCAGGGCACGCCGCACGAAGACCGCGGTGAGGCTGCTGGCGCCGAGGAGGCTCGGGAACTGCACCCAGGCCATCGCCCAGCCGGACTCGGGGAAGGGGGCCGGCGGCATCGCGTCGCGGCCGGTGGTGATCAGGGCGGCGCGCAGGAAGGGGGCCAGGGCGTCGTGGTCGGCGCTGGCGGCCTCGATGAAGCGCAGCCGCAGGGCCGAGGCCAGCGCGAAGAGGCCGAGGGCAAGCAGCAGATCGAGGAGGCGGTCGCGGGTCACGCGGCATCCTACCACCGCCGGGCCGACGAGCTTCGGGCGGCTCGACCGGCCCCCGGGCTTGCGCTACCCGGAAAGCCCGCGGAGCGACCCATGAAGAACCATGCACCCACCTGGACCCGGCGTCTGATGGTTGGCCTGGGGCTGGCCCTGGCCGGCTCGGCCCTGGCCGCCGACGGCTGGCAGTCCTTTGGCCAGCGACCGAGCGAGGCCGACAAGGCCGCCTTTGTGGGCTCTCCCCAGTGGCAGGGGGGTGATTTTGTCAATCCCCAGCCAGTGATCTCTCACATGCTGCGCTCCTTCACCGGCATGGCCAGCGCCAGCCGCGACGCCTCGCCCAAGATCGAGATCCCCGTGGTGCGGGGCGACGGCAGTCTCTTTCGCCGCCCGCCCGACAGCGGGCTGCGGGTGACCTGGTTTGGCCACTCCAGCATCCTCGTGGAGATCGATGGCCAGCGGGTCCTCCTCGATCCGGTCTGGGGCGAGCGGGTGTCGCCCTTCACCTGGATCGGCCCCAAGCGATGGTACGCGCCGCCGGTGGCCATCGAGCAGCTCCCCGATGTAGACGCCATCCTGCTCTCGCACGATCACTACGATCACCTCGATCTGCCCAGCATCCTCGCCTTGCTGCGCACCCGCGCCCGCTTCGTGGTGCCCCTCGGCTTGGGCGCCCACCTGCGCGCCTGGGGGGTGCCGCCCGAGCGACTGACCGAGCTGGACTGGTGGGGCTCCACCACCACGCCGGGGGGACTGACCCTCACCTGCACGCCGGCCCGCCACGCCTCGGGGCGGGTGAACCCCCAGTCGAATGACACGCTCTGGGCCGGCTGGTCGATGGCCGGGCCTGACCACCGGGTCTGGTACTCGGGCGACACGGGCCTCTTTCCGGCGATGCGGGAGATCGGCGCGCGGCTGGGGCCCTTCGACCTCACGCTGATCGAGTCGGGGGCCTACAACCAGGCCTGGCCCGACTGGCACCTCGGCCCCGAGCAGACCGTGCGCGCCCACCAGCTCGTGCGGGGCGCGGTGCTGGTGCCGGTGCACTGGGGTCTGTTCAACCTGGCCATGCACGCCTGGACCGAGCCGGCCGAGCGGGTGCTGGCCGCGGCGGCCACCGAGGGCGTGACCGTCTTCATCCCCAAGCCCGGCCAGAGCGTAGAGCCCGCCGCCCTGCCGCCCTTGGAGCGCTGGTGGCCGAGCCTGCCCTGGACCCCCGCCGCCCAGGACCCGATCGTCTCCAGCCAGATGGACTGAGTCAGTCGGCCCGACGGCGCCGCAAGCCGAGCAGCCCGAGGAGGCCGACCAGCGCGGCGCCGAGGCCGGCGGAGGGCGCGGTGGCGCAGCCGCCCTTGGGCTCCGTGACCGTGTCGGGATCGTCCACTGCGCCATCGGCGCCGCCGTCACTGCCATCCGTCTCCTCGCCCGCGGGCTCCTCCTCGGCGGTGGCGCAGGTCTCCAGGCACTCGGTGCCATCACCCGCGACGGCAAAGCTGGTGACGGTGGCCTCGGTGCGGCCGCTCTCGTAGAGGGAGAGCTCGCCGGTGGCCTGCTCGGGGGTGTAGCGAAAGCGCAGGCGGGTGATGAAGGTGTCGTAGGGGTTGGCGGTGGCGAAGCCGAGCGCCTCCACGTCTCCCTCTTCAAGGGCGCTGGTGCAGGGATTGCACTGGTTGAAGCGGTCGGCGAACTCGACGAGGTAAGAGGCGGCGCCGTCGTTCTCGGCCTCCGAGGCGGCCCAGGACTCGGTGAATTGGGCCTCGTACCAGGCCGAGAAGTCGGCCTCGGCCCCGCTGTCCATGATGCAGGCGTCTGCCATCTGCATGGCCGGGTAATTGCTTATGCCCACCTCGCCGCCTTCGCTGCTGGTGACTGTGTAGATCACCATGTCCTGCACGCCCGGCGAATTGAGCGTGGCCAGACGGATGGGGATCGAGAACAGCTCAGAGCGGTAGGCGATCTGCAGGGGGGCGAGGGGGCTGCCGTCGGCCAGAGCGGCCTCGGGGGCGACCTTGGCGGCGAGGAAGAAGACGCCCTGATCGATGTACTCCTGCACCATCGGGCCGGCGCCCTCGGGGAGCTGGTAGCCATTGGCGTTGAGCCAGTCGATCAGCGCATCGGACTCCTCGGCGCTGAGGATGACCACCTCGTAGTCGCCGACGAGGTAGCTCGCCTCTACCACCACCTCGCCGGTGCCGCCCTCCTCCTCGCCGCCCCCTCCATCGTTCCCCCCAGCGGAGCTGTCGGAGGTCTGACAGGGTGAACGGACGAAGCGCGGGGCCGTGTAGGCGTCGAGGCGGGCGAAGAGGGCGCCATCGAGGGTGCGCACCTGCTCCTGGGCCAACACCTCGGGCACGGGCAGCACCAGGGCGAAGTCCTGGGGGTCGCCGGCCGGGTTGATGCTCACCGAGAAGGTGGTGAGGTCGCCCTGGCGGGCGATGGCGATCTGGGCGGTGTCGAAGGAGAGTTGGGAGGGCGTGCCGGGCACCACCGTGGGGCAGGCGAGGGCGGCGGGGAGAAGGAGGCTAGCAAGAAGCAGCATCGGAGGCTCCAGGTTGTGGCCAGGATGCCACAGCCCGCCGCGCTCCGCGGACTTTTCCATAGGGTGATGACAAGTCTATGGATGACTCTTGACGTGCCCACAGGGGGTGCTCGACCCACCCCACAGATCCCGCCGATCACGCAGGACCCATCGGGCTCCTAGCCTTGCACCGACAGCGAGAGGTAGAGCGAGCTGCGCCCGATCCCCGGCTGTCGCACAATCGCCGGGGCATGACCAAGGTCAAGCACCAGCGCGCCCCGGCCGCAGTGTGCCCCCACCAGGGCCCCCAGCCCGTAGGCGCGCTGGCCATCGAAGGCGGCGAGGTCGACGATCGGGGCCACCCGCAGGCCCCAGTCTTCGGCCTGGGGGCGGCCGACCGAGGCGCCGATGCGCAGGGCGGCGTAGTCCTCCACCCACCACTCCCCCCAGCCGGCCCCGGCCAGCGGCACCACATGGGGGTTGAGGCCGCCGAGCCGGGTCGTCGTGCGGTCGGTCTGGCCCTCGGCGAGGCCGGCCGAGAGGCGCAGGTGGGGGCCGATCCGGCGGTCGGTCGGCTGGTAGCGGGCCTCGCCGACGAGGTGGGGGGCGCTTTGGGGGCCCTCCTGGCTGAGGCCGGCCCGGCCCCACAGGTGGAGGGCCTCGCTGCGGTAGAGCCCGCCGATGAGCTCGGCCTGGGCGATGTTCCGGGGCTCGGGGGGCGCTGCCGTGGAGCCTTCCACCGCCGAAAAGCGCCAGCGGCGCAGGGACAGGGTGCCCCCCAGGTAGAGGCCTGCTGGCAGGTAGCGCTGGGCGCCGACCTCGCCGCCGAGGGTGCTGGCGAAGAGGGCCGCCTCGGGGGCTGGGGCGCCGTCTCTCCAGGGCCAGGCCAGCAGGCCCGCCCCCGCCAACTGGCCGCCGAGCTCGGCCCAGCCTTTGCCCTGGGGGCGCTCCGCCTCGGCCCGGGCCAGGAGGGTGTCGGTGTACCAGCCCAGCCGGGCCCGGGGCCCGCCGAGGGAGAGGGTGAGCTCCCCGTGGGGATCGGCGTTGATCTGTCCGCCCACGGCGGCCAGACAGGTGATCGTCGCCGCTGCGCAGCCGCTCATGGGGGGCTCCATCGAAAGAAAGTGAAGGCGCCGCCACCCTTCCAGCCGAGCTCGGCGCTGATGCCGGCGCCGTCTTCGCCGCGCACCACCCGGCGCAGGCGGGGCGCACAGTGGCTGCGGGCCTGGGGGCCCTGCTCGATGGCGATCCAGCGCCGGCCCATCTTGTGGGCCACGGCGGCGGTGGTGCCCGAGCCGGCGTAGGCGTCGAGCACGAGGTCGCCGGGCCGGGTGGACAGCGCCAGGATGCGGGCGATCAGCCGCTCGGGCTTCTTTCCGTTGGGAAAGGGGCAGCCACCCTCCTTGTTGAGGTTGATGGTGCTGATGTCGGTCCACAGATCGCCGATGTGCTCCTCGACATGGTCGGCCAAGAAGAGCATCTGTTTTCCCTCCCACCAGATGTAGGCCACCCCTTTGGGCGAGGTCACCCGGGCCAGAGGCCCCGGAAAGGAGAGCCCGCGCAAAAACGGATTGTTGGTGCGGTAGACCACCCGGTGGCGCTCCTCCATCTGAAAGGCCGCCACCGCCTCGGGGCGGGTGGAGCGGCCCAGAGCGCGCAGGTGCTCGACGATCGGCACGATGCGCCAGGCCTCCACGGGATCGTCGGGATTTTCAATCACCTTGGCGTAGTAGCTGCGGTAGCGGCTGAGCTTGTCTTCGGGCTTCATCACCCGCAGCGACTGAAGGCGGGCCGCTGGCGAGCGGCCATACACCAGGATGTACTCCTTCACTTTGGGCAGTCGGTGGTCGACATGGCTCATCTTCAGGCCCGACAGCTCGCTCATCTTCACCACGATCTGGTTGATGCGCTGCTCGCGGCCAAAGACCTCGTCGCAGAGCACCTGGAGGTAGGCCATCTCGCGATCGTCGATCTGCACAAAGAGCAGCCCGTCGGCGGCGAGCAGCGTGCGCAGCAGGTGCAGGCGGCGGCGCAGGCCGTCGAGCCAGGCGCCGTGGGCGGCGCTGTCTTCGTAGTGGGCCGAGATGGCGCTGCGGGTGTTGTAGGGCGGATCGATGTAGACGCAGCGCACGCTCCCGGGCTGGCGCAGGGCGAGGAGGGCCAGCACGGCGAGGTTGTCGCCCTCGATGAGCTGGTTGTCGCCCCCCGCACCCTCCGAGAGCGCAGGCTCTTCTGTGAGCACGCCGGCAGGCGCCTCGGGGGGGATCGGGCCCTTGCCGGGCCAGCTCAACGCGACCGCTGTCATCCGGGCTCCGCCGCAGGTGCGAGGGCTCTATCGCGAAACTTTTGCCTTGACGGTGCCGGGGGGCCCGATAGTCCCGCCGCGCGAGAGCGAGTCAACCCCGCGGCTGCTGAACCCGGCGTGTCAACTCCCCTCCTTCGCCGGCCCGCGCGCCTGGCGGCAGGTGCTCTCCATGTCCCAATCTCTCAAGCGGGCCCTCCGCGCCTTGGCGCGCCAGGGGCTCGACGTCGACTATGTCGACGGTGTGTATACGGTTCGTCAGCCCGCGCTGCCGCAGGCGCCGGCGGCCGAGATCCTCCTCCCGGCCTCCTTGCCCCTCGAAGGCAAGGCCCTGGCCCAGCTCGCCGCAGTGGCGGCCCTCCACCACCCGGGGGGCGGGCGCATGCGCTGTGTCTGCGCCACGCCGGACTTCCATCCGGGCGATGGCGGCGTGCCGATCGGCACGGTGGCGGCCAGCGACTCGCTGGTGGTGCCAGGCCTCGTGGGCGGCGACATCAACTGTGGCATGCGCCTGCATGTCACCGATCTCACGGTGGATCGCTTCCTCGCCGGCAAGCCGGCCCTGGTGGCGGCCCTGCGGGGCGACTACCTGCTGGGCACCCGCGACATCGCCCTGCGCGGCGCTGCGATGGAGGCCACCCTGCGCGACGGCCTGCCGGGCTTCTGGGAGGAGGGCGCCCGCCATCCGATCGGGCGCCTCGCGCGCATCGACTGGGGTCGACTGGGCCAGGAGCTGGACCGGGTCTTTGAAAACGGTCATCTGGGCACGGGCGACGTCGAGATCCTGCCCGCCGCCCTGCGCGAAGCCGAGGCCACCGTTCGCGAAGACGGGCTCGGCACCATCGGCCGCGGCAACCACTTCGTGGAGGTGCAGGTGGTCGAGGAGATCGTCGACCGGGCCCGGGCCTGGGAGTGGGGGGTTAAGGTGGGCCAGGTCGCCCTGATGATCCACTCGGGCTCGCGCATGGTGGGCAAGGCGGTGGGCGCCCTGTGGGCCGATCGGGCCCGCGAGGCCTGGCCCCAGATGGCCCGCTTTCCGGCGAGCCGCATCTTTCCGATCTGTTTACGCGAGCGCCCCGAGCTGGCGGAGGCCTACCTCTCGGCCGAGGCGGCGGCCAGCCACTACGCCTTCCTCAACCGTGCCCTGCTGGCCGAGCTCTTCCGCGGGCGGCTCGCCGAGGTCTATGGCGAGGTCGACGCGCCGCTGGTCTACGACGTGCCGCACAACCTCACCCTGCGCGAGGGCGACAACGTGGTGGCCCGCAAGGGCGCCACGCCGGCCCGCCCGGGGCAGCCGGTGCTGATCCCGGGCTCGATGGGCACCAGCTCCTTCCTGCTGGTGGGCAAGGGCGCGCCCCGGCTGCTCTCCTCGGCCTCCCACGGGGCCGGGCGGTCGCGCAGCCGGATGGACATGGCCCACCTCGACCGCGATCAGCTCGGCCTGCAGGGGGTGGAGTGCCACACCCTGCGCGACGAGCGGATCATCGAGGAGGCGCCGGCTGGCTACAAGCCGATCCACGACGTCATCGACGCCCAGGTGGCGGCGGGCGGCGTGGAGGTGGTGGCCCGGCTGCGGCCATTGATGACCTTCAAGGGTTGAGGGTGGGGGCCCGTCACGGTAAGACGGAATTCCCATGATGGATGCCCATGCGCGCCCTTGCCCTGCTCCTCCTCGCCGCCTGCTCCAGCCCCTTCTCCGAGAAGACCAGCCTGGGCGGAGGGAGCGAGGGGGCCTGCCAGCCGGGGCCGGAGGCCTGTGATGGCCTCGACAATGACTGCGACGGCCTCGTCGATGAGTCCGACGCCATCGACGCCGTCGCGGTCTTCGCCGACAGCGACGGCGATGGCTTTGGCGATCCGACACAGTCCACCCTGGCCTGCGGACCCACGACAGGCTGGGTGACCGACGCCACCGACTGCGACGATCAGCGGGCCGAGGTCTCGCCTGAGGGCGTGGAGGTCTGTGACCCCGAAGCCCGCGACGAGGACTGCGACGGCATCATGGACGATGACGACGACTCCGTCGACGCCGCCTCGCTCATCGAGTTCTTCGCCGACGCCGACGCCGACGGCTTTGGCGACGCCTTCAACCCGGCCTTTTCGTGTTCGGCCCCCGATGGCTTTGTGTCGGACCCCACCGACTGCGATGACCTGCGGGCCGACATCCACCCCGCGGCGACCGAGCTCTGCGACGCGCTCGACACCGACGAGGACTGCGATGGCCTCGCCGATGACGCCGACGACACGGCCGACCCTACCACCGCGTCGACCTGGTATGCCGACCTCGACGGCGACGGCTTTGGCGACCCCGCCGCGCCCCTGCTCGCCTGCGACCTGCCCGCCGCCGCCGCCGCGGGGGCGAGCGACTGTGATGATGGCGATGGCGCCGTCTTTCCCGGCGCCACCGAGGTCTGCAACGGCGTCGACGACAACTGCGACAGCACGCTGGACCCCAGCAGCCCGCCCTCCTGCGTCAACACGGGCTCCCTCTCGCTCTCCGAGGGCGGCGGGCTCTACCCGATCACGGCCTCGGGCTTTGTGCTCTACGACGAGGACACCTGGGCCACCACCGACGCGCTGATCACCGCGCTCGGCACCAAGATGACCCCGGTGACGCTCACCGACGTGATGGGCAACCTCAACCGAGACGGCGATCCGGTGAGCGCCAGCACAATGAGCCGGGCGACCGGCTTTGTCTGGGGCTTCGACTGGAATTCCGACGACAATACCAGCTCAGTCTGGTGGCCCCAGGGGGTGTCGGGCTCCTTTGACGCCGATCCCAGCGGGCTCAAGGACGGCTTCGACATTGTGCTGGTCTCCTGGCACTACGAGCCCTCGGGCAGCGAGGATGACCGCGGGGTGCGCATCAGCTTCGCCGATGTCTCCTCCACCTCGGATGTCAACTACCGCAACGTGCTGCTGGTCAAGCCGAGCGGCAGCAGCAGCGCCCCCTCCTATGGGATTGTCAGTGTTCACGCGGGCGGCATCGCCTGGGTGGGCGACTACCTCTATGTGGCCGACACCAGCTACGGGCTGCGCGTCTTCGACACCCGCCGCATCCTGCAGGTCAACAGCTACGCCACCGAGATCGGCTGCGACAGCGCCGGTGACTGTTCAGCCTACGGCTATGAATATGTGCTGCCCCAGGTCTCCCGCTACCGCCTGCCCGACTGCGGCTGCGACACCAAGTTCTCCTTTGTCGGCCTCGATCAGAGCACCAGCCCGCCTTCGCTGCTCACCGGAGAGTACGAATCCAGCAGCATCGCTGGCAAGCTGGTGCGCTGGCCGCTCGATGCAAGCACCGGGCTGCTGGCGGGCGGGGCGTTTACCACCGCCACCGAGGCCTACGTCGCCCAGCAAGACCGGATGCAGGGCGCGGCCTCCTACGATGGCGAGACCTGGCTCTCCTGCAGCAGCCAGTCGGGCTCCTACGGCAAGCTCTACCACGTCAACACCAGCGGCTCGACGGGCTACACCTGGACCTACGGCCCCGAGGACCTCGCCATCGAGCCCCTCACCGGCCGGATGTGGTCGGCCACCGAGTTCGCCTCGTCGCGCTACGCCTTCGCCATCGATCTGTCAGACGTCGGCGGCTAAGGGCTGGAGCGCAGGCGGGCCCGGGCCGACTCGGCGGCGAAGGCCTGGACGGCACTCACGCTCAGTTGGGCGCTGGCCGGCTCGGGGCCCTGGTCATAGCTTCGGGCCAAACAGTCGCTGACGCCGGCGGCGCCGAAGGGCTGAGGGCGCTCGACGAGGAGCAGGCCCAACTCTCCGACGAGGCCGCTGTCGGCGAACTCGGCGGGCAGGGGCAGCCCGGGACTGTTCACGTCGATGCTGCGCGACCAGCCCGGGTCGGGGGTGACGACCCGCACGGCGGCGCCGGTGTCAGACCGGCGCAGGATCAGGGCGATGTAGGCATTGGGGGCGAAACAGTCGATGTAGCCGGCGGGCGGCACCACCTCGTGGGCGTGGATGCGCTCGGGGGTGCGGTAGCCGGCGTGGGCGATCAGGGGGTCGTTGAGACCGTAGCGGTCGATCACCGGCAGAGGAAACAGAAACCAGGCCGCCCCGGCGGTGCCCAGATCGATCACCGGCCAGTCCTGCCACAGCGGGGCCGGATCGCGCTGGAGCTCGATGTGGGCGGCGCCATCGACCGAACGCGCCGCGACCACCACCCCACCCTGGGCGAGGCCACCCTGGGCGATGCGGGCGGGATCGGGGTAGCGCCGGGCCTGCAGCGCGCCCAGCACGGCGTGTTCGGCGTGCCGCAAGGCGATCATCCGGGGGATCAGCCAGGCCTGGTGGGCGTCCCAGGCGGCGACCCAGGGGCCGAGGGCCGGAAGATGGGGCGCCATCGGCTCGATCAGCGCGTGGGTCAGCGCGCGGGTGGACAGATCCCGGGTCTGGAGGTGGTGGATCCAGGGGATCGGCCAGGAGAGGGCCAGGGCGAGGCCCCCCACCAGCAGCCCCTGACGCGGCAGCGCAAACAGACGGGGCAGGGCGGCGACGAGGCCGGCCCAGCCGAGCCAGATCAGGGGCAGGAAGATGCGGTGCTCAAAGTGATCGCCCCCGACGCGCAGCACATAGTAGGCCTGGTGCGCCCCCACGGCGCCCACCACGAGGAGCAGGCCGGCCGGCAGCGACCGGCCGACGCGCAGCGCGGCCAGGCCGATGGGCAGCGGCCAGAGGAAGGCGGCGTACTCCAGCGCGAAGTAGGCGAGGTGGCGCAGGCCGGCCTCGGGCCACCCGGCGCCGACCTTGGCGAAGTAGGGATTGGGCACCCAGGCCCCGTAGGTGAGCTTGCGCCAGAGCAGGTGGGCCCCGACGAGCAGCCCGGCCAGCAGGCTCGCGGGGAGCCGGCGGTCGCGCAGGGCGCGCAGGGCGATCCACAGGGCGGTGGCCCCGAAGAAGAGCAGGCCGTCGGGCCGGGCGAGGCTCATCAGGGCGGCGTAGCCGGCCAAGGCGCCGCGGCGGTCGTCGAGGGCGGCGACGGCCCAGCGGGCGAGCAGCAGCATCCACAGGGCGGTCTCCAGCCCCGAGCTGGCCCAGGCGAAGACCGTTCGGTTGGTGAGCGGCAGGGCCAGCAGCAGGGCCAGCAGGGCGAGGCGATGCGGCGTATAGGACACCGGCAGCGGCAGGCGCATCGCGAAGCGACCCACCGACCAGGCCGTCGCGGCCGTACACATCAGCGAGAGGACCGGCGCAGACTGGGGCGGCGACGCGCCGGTCAGCGTTTGCACGGCGTCGAGGATCAGCAGCCAAAGGAAGCTGCTGTAGCCCTCCACCGCCGGGAAAGGCGGCGGGTTCCAGGTGTAGCCCCAGCCGGCCTGGCGGGCGGCGACGTAGCGAAAGGCGATGTAGGCGTCGTCGCAGAGGAAGTGAAAGGCCGCCCAGCCGGCGAGCAGCAGCAGCCCGGCGCCGATCCACAGGGCCACCTCGACCCCGCGGGGCGCAGCGGAGAGCCCCGTCGGCGCGATCGACACGGCGGGGCGGGCCTACGGCGCGGCGGCGTCGGCCGCGCTGGGGGCGACCTTGGCGAAGCAGGCGACGATGGCGGCGTCGGAGACGTCGCTGGGGTTGTCGCAGGGGTGCTCGACCTTGATGTCGCCGCGGCCGCGGCTGGCGAACTGGATCCAGGGCCGCAGGGCCGGGTCGTCGTGCTCGGGCGGCAGGCGGTCGGGGGCCACCTTGCCCTTGAAGCCCATCCGCAGCGTGTTGCTGTCGGAGCCGGCGTAGCGGCCGCGCTCGATCATCCGCTGGCCCAGACACTGGTTCCACTCGTTGCTGGCCTGCCAGGAGCGGAAGTTGAGGTCGAGCACGGTGAAGAGCTTCTGGAAGGGCGGCTCCAGGCGCCAGGGCACGGCGGCCGGCAGCCCGGTCGAGGCGGCCAGGGCGTCTTTCTGGAGAAAGACCGTCAGCATGCCAGCGAGGATGAGGGCGGCCTGCCGGTCGCGCACCACATAGCCGGCGTCGCCCTTGGACTCGGCCTCGTAGGCGTAGAGCTTGCGCGCCACGCCGGCGTTGACATCGGCCTCGGAGACATAGCGGGGGGCCGAGAGCGACAGGTCGGTGGGCTGCACGGCGACCGCGGTGTAGAGCCGAGCGGCGATGCGCTGGCAGGCTACGTCTTCGCGCAGGTCGGCGTCCCAAAGCTCGGGCTGGAGCAGGGTGTCGGCGCCGAGGCGGATGACCCGGGCGTTGGGGTGGCCCTCTTCGGTGACCACGCTGCGGGCGGCGTAGCGGTCGGGCAGGATGCCCTTGCCTTCTTCGGCCAGGGCGGCGCGCTGCTGGGGGGCGAGCGGCGTGGTGCGCATCGGGCCAAAGGCCAGCTCGGCGATGCGGCGGTCGGCCTGGGTGCGGCTCAGCTCCATCGAGAAGCCGATGAGCTGGGCGCGGCTCTTCAGCTTCTTGATCGGGCCCTCGATGTCGGCCTCGGTCCACTGCTGGTTGAGGAGCTGGGGCCAGGGGCGGCTGTCGACCGAGAGCACCGTGGTGGCCGCGACGCCGGCGGCCTTGCCCAGGCCCATCGCCAGCTCCAAGGCGGTGAGCAGGCCCAGGCGGTCGCCCCAGGCGCCGTCCATCATCCAGCCCTTGCCGGTCTTGCTGTTGGGATCGTGCTCGTTGAGGACCGGCCACAAGGCGCCGGGCACCGCCCCCGAGGCGAAGACCGCCAGGGCCGCCGAGCCCTCGCCCTTGCAGTCCATGCGGTCGCAGGTGAGCGGCAGACGCAGGCCATCGATCACCCGGCTGGCATTGGGCACCCACAGCGCGCCCTTGTCGTTTTGGTACACCGACAAGGAGCTGCGGGCGCCGCCACCGTAGGCGTCGTCCATCACCCGGATCTGCCGCTTGGGCTTGCCGGCGAGCAGGGCCTTGGTGTCCATGTCTTCGCGCTGGGCGGCGAGCTGATCTTCGCGCAGGTGCAGCGGATCGACCTTCTGACTCAGCAGGTTGAGCAGCAACATGCTGGCGCCCGACACGGTGGACCAAGCGTCGACCTCGTCGAAGAGCGAGCGCTCCTGGCCTTGGATGAGGAGCATGGCGTCGAGGCCGATCAGCACGCCCTCGGTGTAGAAGGCGGCCCGGTAGCCGCCGCCGTTGGCCGCCACCACGAGCGGCACCCGCCCGATGTCGCGCTGAAGCTGGAGCGAGCTGCCCCAGGTGGTGATTGGGTTGCGCCAGGGCTCGCCGGCCGGGGCGGGGGGGCTGGCCGCCAGCTCCACGCCGGCCGCCGGGTAGGCCGCCTCCAAGAAGCGCAGCGAGACGGTGTGCTCGACCGCAGGCAGCGCGGGAGCCGGCGGCGCGGGAGCCGGCGGTTCTTCGGTGAGGGCGAAGAGCAGGGGGATCAGGGAGACAGGCACAGCGGCGTCCATGGGGGCGCTCCGGCCATCGGGCCGCGAGCACCCAGCGAGAGAGGGCGTAGCCAGGGGCCTTCACCGCGTCGACCGGGCTGCCTTTGGGTGTACCCTGCCTCCCATCGGCCGAAACCCTTCGTAAAACCTACACCCCCGCCGCTTGGGAGGCCCCGTGTCTGCCGCTGATCCCTTTGAAGACACCCTGCGCGCCGAGCTGGCCCGCGCGGTGGCGCTGAAGTCGCAAGCGATGGCCGCGCTGATCGTGCTGGGCACCGTGCCGGTGGTGGCCGGCGTGCTGATCAAGGGGCAAGGCCTCGTGCAGATCGTGGAAGGGCCGCAGGTGATGGTGGCCTTCTTTTTGCTGGTGGTGGCCTTCTTCGCGGTGGAGCTGGCGGCCGGTCGACACATCCGCCGGTGCCTCGACGCGGGGGTGCCCTTGTCGCCGAAGCTCGGCCTGCAGCTCGTCACCGTGGAAGCCTTGATGCCGACGATCGGGCTCGGCCTCATCGCCGCCTTCCTCGGCGGGGCGCCGGCCTTGACCGCGCCCCAGGTGCTGCTCTACGCCTTGATGACCGTGGCCAGCGCCCTGCACCTCGATCCCCGGCTCTGCTTGTGGTCAGGCGCCCTCTCGGCGGCCGGGTACGCGGCCCTCTCCGGCTTTCTGCTCTCCACCGGGCGGGTGGACATGGCCCTGGAGGCCGAGCCCGTCACCCACCTGATGCGCGGCACCTACCTCTTCGCCACCGGGGTGGCGGCGGCCCTGCTGGCCTGGCAGGTGCGGGTGCGCGTGGGGGTGGCGGTGCGGGCGGCTCTCGATCACAGCCGCGTGGTGGGCATCTTCGGCCGCTACCTGCACGAAGACGTGGTGGACCGGCTGATCAACGCCCCCGACGGCCTGCGCCTGGGGGGCCAGCGGCGCATGCTCACGGTGATGATGACGGACCTGCGCGGCTTCTCGGCCCTCTCCGAGCGAAACCCGCCGGAGCGGGTGATGAGCCTGCTCAACCACTACTTTGGACGGATGATCCCGCTGATCCTCGAAGAGGGCGGCACCATCGATGAGATCCTCGGCGACGCCATCGTGGTGCTCTGGAACGCGCCCCTCGATCAGCCCGACCACGCCACGCGGGCCCTGCGCTGCGCCCTGCGCTTGCAGGTGGAGATGGAGACGGTGAACGCCTGGGCCGCGGCCGAGGGCCTGCCGGCCTTGGAGATGGGGGTGGGCCTGCACAGCGGCGAGGCGGTGGTGGGCAACATCGGGGCGCCCCAACGGCAGAAGTACGGCGTGGTGGGCACCACCATCAACCTCGCCGCCCGGGTGGAGTCGGCCACGGTGGGGGGCGAGGTGCTGGCGACCCTGGCGGTGATCGCGCAGGTGGAGGCCAGCGCGCTGCACATCGCCGAGCGCCGCAGCCTGCGGCCCAAGGGCGCCTCAGAGCCCCTGGAGGTGGCCTCGGTGCAGGGTCTCGGCGACCTGCGCCTGCCGGCGCGCGACGAGGCCCTGGTTGCAGTGGCGCCGCGGGCGGTCACGCTCTTTTTGTTCAAGGGCAAGGAGCTCGATCCCGAGCCCATCGTCGCCGAGCTGGTGGCCTTGGGGCCCCAGGCGGTGGCTGTGCGCTGCGCGGCCCCCCTCGACGGCCAGAGCGACGTGCTGCTGCGCATCGAGCCCGGGGTCGAAGCCGCCGCGCGGGTCCGTCCACGGCCCGACGGGGCGCTGCTGCGTCTGACCTCGGCCGAGTCAGCCCGGCAGGTCCACAAGGCCCTGGCCTCACCGTAGCGGATCGGCGCCGCTGCGGTACACTACCAGCCCGCTCCACGCCGAGGACCCCATGCGCCGCCACGCCCTGCTCGCCCTGCTCGCCCTCTCCTGCGCCGACGAAAAGGAGCCCGCCACGGAGGGCGGCGGCGACGACGGCGCCACCGTCGACGACACCGCCAGCACCGGCGGCGACGACACCGGCGGCGGCGACGACACCGGCGAGCCCGACCCCGATCCGATCGACCCCTGTGTGGCCCTCGGCCTGGAGGCCCGCGACTTCGACGCGACCGCGCCCAGCGCCTACCAGCGCCGCCAGCCCGCCGGCGACTTCAGCGTGCCGCTCACCGACGGCACCACCTGGACCCTGTCCGAGCAGTGGAGCGGCTGCGACGTCTACGCCTTCGTTCCCAACTGGTTTGAGATCAGCCCCCTGGACAACCGCTCCTTCTGGGAGACCGACCTCGAAGACCTCGTCGACGCCAGCCCCAAGAACGCCCACTACTTCTTTGTGGTCGGCCAGGCGGTCTTTGGCTCGGCCGAAGAAGAGGCGAGCGCCATGGCCGCCCGCATCGACGCGCTGCTGCTCGAGCTCGACGAGGAGGACCGCGCCTGGTGGAGCGACCGCCTGCACGTGGTTGACGGCACCCCGGCCGCCTACGACGGCCTCGTCTCGGAGATGTTCCAGACCGATGTGGGGGTCTTTGGGTGGACGATCGATCGCGATCAACAGATCCGCGGCATGGGCTACATGGCCGATGTCACCGCCTACGATCGCGCCCTGGCCGACGCCGGCGAGTGGCCTTACGAGATGCGGCTCTTCCCCGTCTCCCACGAGGTCAAGTACCTCAACTTCGAGCACGAGCGCGCCGCCCGCCTCGACGCCCAGGGCGCCACCCTGGTGCCCGTCTTCGGCGGCGACGTGGTGGCCGAGTATGTCGACGGCGCCATGGTGCTGCCCGACGCCGCCACGATGGCCACCTTCGACTCGCTGGAGATCGAGGTCATCATGGAGTGCCCCAACAAGGACTCCTATGAGATCAACAATTGCGGCGCCTGGGACTACCTCGCCTACCTCTGGCTCTACGACGAGGCCACCGAGTCCTACGTCGAGATGGGCCGCTTCATCACCAGCTACCACCGCGAGAACCACTGGGTGGTCGATGGCACCCACGCGCTGGCCTGGCTGCAAGACGGCGGCACCCGGCAGGTTCGTTTTCTCTGGGCGCCGCCCTGGAACACCCAGCCGACCGGCGTGACCCTCCAGCTCCGCCTCTTCAACCAGGGCAAGGGCATGGCCCCGCGCGAGGCCGTGCCTCTGTTCACGGGCGGCGCCTTCAACACCGCCTACAACGACCGCACCCCGGTTGAGGTGGCAGTGCCGGCCGACGCCGCCAAGGTCGAGCTGCGGGCGATCATCACCGGTCATGGCATGGAGGCCAACAACTGCGCCGAGTTCTGCAAGCACGGCCACCACTTCACCGTCGGCAGCACCACCGCCAGCCTGGAATTCGACGAGGCCGGCACCAACCGCGGCTGCGAGAAGACCGCCGACAGCGGCACCATGCCCAATCAGGCCGGCACCTGGTGGTATGGCCGCGGCGGCTGGTGCCCCGGTCGTGAGGTGGAGCCCTTCATCTACGACTTCAGCGCCGAGGCCGCGGCCGGCAGCACCGTGAGCGTCTCCTACGCGGCCACCCTCGACGGCGGCGCCCCCATCGACGGGGCCGGCAACATCGAGATGCGGAGCTGGGCGGTCATCTACAAGTAGCGGCCGCCCAGGCTCCCCGCGGGCTTAGAGCGCCGTCGCGCTGGCGGTGGCGCCGGTGCTGACCAGCCCGGCCTTGTCGACGGCGCACACCCGAAAGGCGTGGGTGGCGCCTGCGGCGAGGCCGGTGAGGCTGGCGCTGGTGCCGGTGGTGGTGGTGAGCAGCGTACCGGCCGAGCAGGAGGTCGGCGCCGTCGCCCCGGCGGCGTAGACCACCTTGTACCCAGACAGACCGCTGCCCGCGTCGGAGAAGCCGGTCCAGGACAGACCGATGGCGCCGGTGGTCGCCGTGGCGCTGGCGGTGCCGTTGGTGGGCTTGGTGACATCGACGAAGATGCTGTCGGTGACCGGGCTGCTCATCGCCGTGCCGTAGCTGTCGCGGTACCAGACATAGACGGTGCGGGCGCCGCCGCCGGCCAAGGTCCAGCTCATCGTCGAGCCCATCGTCTTCCAGGTGGAGCAGGTGGTGGAGTTGGAGACACAGACCGCCGACACGGCGGTGTCATCGGTGGCCGAGAAGCCCAGGGTGACGGTCTTGCTGGCGGCGTAGGTGTCGCCATTGTTGATGGTGACGGTGCCGGTGGGGGCGTTGTACTCCGGGGCCGGGGTGAAGGTGGCGGTGGCGCCGGTGGAGAGCAGCCCGGCGCTGTCGTAGGCGCAGACACGCACGCTGTAGGCGGTGCCGTTGGTGAGGCCGGTGATGGTGGTGCTGGTGTCGGTGCCGGCGTAGTGGGTAGTGCCGGTGGTACAGGCGGTGGGAGCGGTGGTGCCAGCCTTTCCGACGACCTTGTAGGAGGCGAGCCCGCTGCCCGCGTCGGAGAAGCCGCTCCAGGACAGCGCGCCGCCGCCGCTGGCCCCGGTCGCCGCCACCGTGCCATTGGTCGGCTTGGTGGTGTCGACGGTGATCGTGTCGGTCACCGGGGTGCTGGTGGTGTTTCCATGGCTGTCTTGAAACCAGGCGTAGACGGTGCGCGCGCCGCCACCGGAGAGGGTCCAGGTCACCGACGAGGCGTAGGTCTTCCAGGTGGTGCAAGTGCTCGTATTGGACAGACAGATCTTGCTCACCGCGCTGGCGTCGGTGGCCGAGGGGTTGATCGTCACCGCCGTGGAGGTGGCGTACACGGCGTCGGCGTTGATGGTGACCGCACCGCCGGTGGGCGCATCGTACTCGGTGCGGGCCTGGATCAAGCCCGTGGCACCGGTGGACAGATTGCCCGCGGCGTCGGTGGCGCAGACCCGGAACCGGTAGGTGGTGCCCGCGGTGAGGCCGGTGATGAGCGCGCTGGTGTCGGCGCCGCTGTACCAGGCGGTGCCCGTGGTGCAGTTCGTCGGGGCCGACGTGCCGGTGGAGGCCACCACCGTGTAGCTGGAGACGCCGCTGGTGTCGGAGAAGCCGGTCCAGGAGACCGTGACCCCCGAGGCGCCCCCCGCCGCCGTGGCGGTGCCGTTGGTGGGCTTGGTGATGTCGTAGACGATCGAGTCGGTGATGGCTCCGCTGGTGTTGCCGGCGGCGTCGCGCAGCGACACCGTCACGGTGCGGGTTCCGGCGGTGGAGGTCAGCGTCCAGGCGCTGGTGGTGGCGAAGGGCACCCAGTTTGTGCAGGTGCTGCTGTTGGAGACACACATCTCCGTGACCGCGGTGTCGTCGCTGCCGGTGAGGGTGAGCGTGACGGCGGTGCTGTTGGTGGCGCTGGCGCCGCTGTTGATCGAGACAGTACCGGTGGGCGCGGTGGTGTCGATGGTGGAGGCGGCCACCATCGCGCTCACGTCGATGCGCGGGCTGCTGATGCCGTTGCGGGCGTCGGTGACCGTGTCGCCGGTGGCAGACAGTCGGGCGAGGCGCTCGGTCGGCGTCTCCGAGGGAAAGGCATGGGCGGCGACCGCGATGGCGCCGGCGACATGGGGAGTGGCCTGCGACGTGCCGCCCATCGTGATGCCCGCGGCGGTGATCAAGGCGCCCGGCGCGAGCAGATCGACCTGGGCGCTGGAATTGGAGAAGCAGGTGACCTTGTCAGCGGCGGTGCTGCTGTCGGAGCAGGTGGACCAGGAGACCCCGCCCATGTTGGTGTCGTAGACGGCCCCCACGCTGACCGCCTCGGTGATGCAGGAGGGGCTGGCGATGGAGTCGGAGTAGCCGTTGTTTCCGGTGGCGATGGCCGAGAGCACGCCCGCGGCCTTGGCCGCCGCGACCGGGGTGGTGAGCGCGTCGGTGTCGCAGGCGCTCGTGTAGCGCCCGCCGCCCAGGCTGAGGTTGGCGGCGACGATGTTGTAGCTGGCCTGGTTGGCGACGATCCAGCTCATCGCGGTGATGAGATCGCTGGTGTAGGCGTAGCCATCGGCGCGGAAGACATCGAGGGCGATGATGTCGGTCTCGGGCGCCACGCCGAGCACGATGCCGGCGACGTTGGTGCCATGGTAGCTGCCGGTGTCGCGCGAGGAATCGCTGGGGGCGATGTCGGCGGCGTAGACCACCGAACAGCTCGACCCGGCCGCCGAGCAGGAGCCGAAGGCCGAGCGGGTGAAGTCCACGCCGGTGTCGAGGACGGCCACCGCCGTGCCGGCGCCGGTGAAGCCGGCGGTCTGGGTGGCCGGCTGGCTGATCAGGCCGAGCGACTGGGTGAGGGCGTGATCGTAGCGCTGCTCGCGCCAAAGGCCCACCACCCGGCTGTCCTTGCGCAGGGCCCGCAGGGTGCGCGGATCGCCCACCCGCACGAAGGCCATCGAGAAGCGATTCCAGCGCTTGAGCGGGGCGGCGCCGTCGTGATCGAGGAGCAGGTTGTCGACCAGCTCGTCGGGGCCCAGGATGACGCCCTCGGCCCCATCATCGGCCAGCTCGACGATGAGGTCGACGTAGCCATCCTCGGCCAGGGCCTCGGCGAAGCCATCGGGATCGAGGGCCCCGCTGTCTTCCTCGCCGGGGGCCGCGCAGGCCGCCACGCCCAGAACCACGCCCACCATCCACGCCGACGTGCGACCCAACATCTCAACTCCCAAGAGCGCCGGGCGCCGGCCCGTGTCGCTGTTGGGAGGGGCTACGGACCCCGCCCCGCGTGCCAGTAGCCCCCGATCCCGCCTCGGGGGCCCAAGATCAGCGCCTCACTCGGCGATCGGCGGGCAGGTGCCGGCCTCCAGGCAGGCGGCGAAGCCGAGCACGCGCGGGCCCTCCACCATCGGCGAGGGCTGAGGCCGCCAGCCGCGGACGAGGCGATCCCGCAGGAGGCGGGCGGCGCAGGGCCGCCGATCGTAGCGGGCGACCGCCCGCACCACGCCCAGTCAGGTGGTGTCGAAGACCAGCCAGCCATCGCCCTCGCCGACGAGGACATCGAGACTGTACTCGTCCTGGGCGATCACATCATCGACGTTGTAGCCCGCGCGCAACACGGCTTCGAGGGTGCGCCGTGAGGTTGGGTCCATGGTCCCGGACTATCCCTCGGCCTCGGTGTCTTCGGTGAAAGGCGGGTGACGCAACCCCTCGACCGGTCCAACCAGCTCGCCCACAGCGTGGGCGTTGAGGCGGTCGACGAAGGCCTGCCGGGCCTCGTAGAGCACACCCTTCAGCCGACAGCCAGGCAGCAAGGTGCAGTCGCCGTCGGGAGCGAAGCAGCGGACGAGGTCCATATTGGGCTCGAGCTTCACCACCAGATCACCCAGCCGCAGGGTGCCGAGGTCGACGCCCAGCGTGAGCCCGCCATTGCGGCCCCGCTGTGAGCGCACAACCCCGGCGTGAACGAGGCTCTGGGCCACCTTTGCGAGGTGGTGCTCAGAGACCCGCAGGCTGCTCGCGGCCTCTACCACCGTGATGGCCCCCGTCGGGCTGCGGGCGAGGAGAAGCAGAAGGCGGAGCGCATAGTCGGTGTGGAGCGTGAGCTGCATCTGTCGGCCTATCCAGCCGGCGCCGTGCAGCCCGCAGGGGCGCACGGGCAGCTTTATTTCGGCATGTACAACTCCACTTTAATATGGTATTTAGAATGCTGTTTCAAGGAGCCCCTATGTCCACCGCCGCCCTGCTTCGCGCCAGCCTCAACACCATCCTCGACGCCCACCCCGAGATCACGCCGCACTTCTACGCTCGCCTCTGGGCCCGCCACCCGGAGCTCCGGCCGATGTTCAGCCGGTCAAGCCCGGAGCATCAGGCCCGGATGCTGCAAGACGCCATCGTCGCCGCGGTGGACCACGCTGAAGACGCGGTTTGGCTGCAGTCGGCCTTGGGCGCAATGGGCCGGCGGCACCTCGACTATGGCGTCACCGCGCCGATGTACGATCAGGTCGGCGCCGTTCTGCTCGACACGCTGGCCGCCCTCGCCGGTCCGGCCTGGACGCCGGAGGTGGCTGCCGCCTGGGCCGACACCTATGGCGCGCTGGCCGGCATCATGATCACCGCCGCCGAGGAGGCATCCATGACGCCGTCTTGACCGCTGGTGACAGACGGTGACACAACCCGCAGGGCCCCTCCGGTACCTTTGAATACATGCGGCGCGCCCCCCCCCACCTCTTTTGGGCCCTCGTGGCCTGCGGCAACGTCCAGCCGATCCCCGGCGCCACCGGCGTGCTGGAAGACGACGCTGTGGCGCAGGCCGCGGCCTGGCAGGCACCGGCCGGCTGGGTCGACGGCGGCGTGATGGCCTGCGACGCCGCCCGGGAGCCCTCCTGGGTCGAGCAGGGCCGGCGACTCGGTCAGCCGCTCTACACCGACACCTTCATCGTCGAACAGTCGGCAGTGGTGCTGGGCGATGGCGACCGCTTCGTGCAGGTCGAGGGCCTCGGCGTGGCGGTTGAACGCACCCTCGACGGCGAGGCCCGGGCCATCCCGGCGCCCTGGCCGATCACGCGGGTGGCGGCGATGGACCTGCGGGAGGACGGCCAGCGCGACCTGATCCTGCTGGGTCAGGGTCTGCAGGTGGTCTGGGACGCCGACAGCCCCAATGAGCGCATCGAGCTCCTGGCCCAGGGCGAGCCCTTCTCCGTCTTTCGCGCCGCCGTGCCCGGCGACCTCGATGGCGACGGCGATCTCGACCTCTTCGCCCTGGTGGCGGGCGGAGAGACCAGCGGCCACAGCGAAGGGCTGCTCTGGCGCAACGAAGATGGCGACCTGATCGGGCCCGAGCCGGTTTGGGACCGCGCGGATCCGCGCTGGGGCAACCCCTTCTCGGTGCGGATGATGGACTTCACGGGCGACGCGGCGCCCGACCTCTACGTCTGCAATGACTTCGGCCCCGAGCAGGGCGGCAACTGGCTTCTCGCCAACGATGGCCGCGGCGGCTTCACGCCCGAGGCCGCCCCCGGGCTGGAGCTGGCCACCTACTGCATGGGCACCTCGGTGGGCGACGCCAACGCCGACGGCGCCCTCGACCTCTACCTCGGGGCGATCGAGTCGCACTTCCTCCTCGAGAAGGCCGGCAGCGGCTACGTCGAGGCCGAGGCCGCGGCCCGACTGCCCGGCTTTTTGCCCCACCAGATGGTGTGGGGCTCGCAGATGATCGACCTCGACAACGACGGCGCGGTCGACATCCTGGCCGCCACCAGCGACTTCACGGTGCCCAAGGCCGAGGCCTTCCCCCTCTGGGCGATGATGGGCCAGGGCGACGGCACCTTCGTGGAGTCGGGCGCCGCCCTGGGGCTGCCCCAGGCTGGCTACACCCGCGCCCTGGTCGCCCGCGACCTCAACGAAGATGGGCTCCCCGACCTCTTCGTCACCGGCTTCGACGCCACGCCCCGCCTCTACCTCTCCGAGGGCTGCACCGACGGCAGCTTCGTGGTGGTGGAGGCCCCCGAGGGGTCGGTGGTCGAGGTGGAGGCCGATGGGCAGGTCTTCGCCGCCCTGGTCACCGGGCGGCCTGGCTTCTCCGCCTCGATGCGCCCCGAGGCCCACATCGGCCTCGGCGCCGTCGAGGTCATCGACCGCCTCACCCTGCGGCCAAGCTGGGGCCCGCCGGTGGTGCTGGAAGGGCCGATGGCCCCCCGCCGCCACCTGCGCTGGGACCCTTAGGCCGGGCTCTCAAAGTCGATGGCGTCGTCGGGATCGGCCGCCCCGGGCGCACCGGCCACCCCCGGCGGCAGATCCCAGAGGGTTGGCTCGGAGAGCTCCACCACGCCGAGCGGCTCGCCCGACGCGTCTTCGACGGAGACGGTCTCCCAGCTCACCGGCCCGCCGTCGAGCTCCTTGAGGAAGGACAGCGCCTCGTTGGCGTCGCGGGCGACCACCACGGCTTCGCGCAGGTAGGGCTGACCCGACGGGCCGCCCTGCACCGAGCCCCACCACCGCAGGGCGTTCGGGACCTCCAAGGCCCGCAGGCCGCGCAGCTCGCTCAAGGTCCAGGGCTCGGGGTAGACCCGCAGGGCTTCGAGCAGCAGCCCCTCGCGCTCGGAGTCGAGGTGCAGGCGGGCCAGCCAGCCGTGGATGCGGGTGATCAGGGCCGGCGGCAGGGGCTGGCTGAGCAGGCCGCGCCCCACCGAGCGGGCCTCCCCGGCGCGCCCGAGCTCGACGAGGCAGGTGAGGCGGCCGATGGTGGCCTGCTGGCGGGGGGTCACCGGCGGACGGGGCGCCTCGGGATCGGCGCCCCCCTCTTCGATCACAGCGAGCTGCTCGGCCTCGTGGAAGGCATCGAGGGCTTCGAGGTGGCGCCGCTGGCGGGCGATCAGCGTGGCGAGCTGCAGCCAGCCGGTGGGCGAAGGGCGCAGGATCAGCGCGTGGCGAAAGGCGCGCTCGGCGTCTTCGAGGTCGTCGACGCCGATCAGGCAGGCGCCCAGCAGCATCCACATCTCTTCGATCTTCGGGTGGCGGGAGACGCCAGCGCGCAGCACCTCGATGGCCTTGTCGGGGCGGTCGAGGGCCCAGAGCGCGCGGGCGCGGGCCTCCCAGGCGAAGGGGTGGTCTTCTTCTTCGGCCAGCTCACGGGAGCGCTCCAGGGCGCCCTCCCAGTCCTGGGCTGCGAGGGCCTCTTCACAGGCCTCGACCTTGCGCTGGACCTTCGCCTTGCGCGGCTCGAAGATCGATTGAACACGGTCCCAGAAGTTTGGCTCAGCCACAGGACACCCGCGTGGTTTTGTGCATCGCGCTGGCGCCCTGGGACTCCGCCGCAGACGGCCCTACACGATGCCCCGGCACATAACGAAGGCGCAGGACTTGAGCCAAGAAGACGCCGCCTCGACCGTCGCGAAGCCCAAAGAGACGCGCCCTGCCCGGAGGGTCTCTCCGACGGCAGGGCGCGTGGGTGCGGGACCGCGCGTCGCGCGGTTGGGGTCAGGGACCGACGGTTCCAGGCGGGATGATCCCCAGCGGCGAGCTGGCCAGCCCACCGGCGCGGATTTGAGTGCGAACACGACTGGTGCTGGTGGCACCGCCCTTGTTGTTCTGAGCCTTCATTGAGGCCTCCTGCTTCGAGCCCCCTCATCATCGTCCAGGAGGAGCCGTTCTGTATCGAGCAGGAGCACTTTATTATTTTCAATTTGTGGAACGATGTTGCTCAATCTCGAACAATCACGCCAGCCCCAAGACGCAGGAAGGCCCTGCCGAAGCAGGGCCCTCTGCCTCCCCCGCGCCGCTCAGGCGACCGAGGCGGCCAGCACCGTCGCGTCGACGCCGCGATCTCCGGCCACCACCCGCACCACGGTGCCCGGCGCCCAGACGGCCTTGCGCAGGACGCCGAGCGCATAGACTTTCCCCTCCAGGCGGGCGAGGCTGCTGAGCGCGCCCACCTCCTCGTCGCCCAGCATCACCACAGCGCCCTGGGGCGGGATGGCGTCTTCGGCGAGCAGGAGGCGGCAGAGCCGCTTCTGGATGGAGCCGCGGATGTCGACCCGGTTCAAGACCTCCTGGCCGACGTAGCAGCCCTTGTCGAAGGCGCAGACCTCCTTGTCGAGGTTGAGCTCGTGGACCAGCGTCTTTTCGGTGCCATCCTCGGGCCAGGCGGCGAGCCCCTGCACCACCCGCAGGGCGTCGAGGCTGGCCCGGCCGATCGGCGCGGCCCCGGCGGCGATCAGGGCGCCCCAGACCTCCGGCAAGACGGCCCGCGGAACGAGGAGGTCGAAGCCGCCGAGCCCGCTGCGGTCGCGGCGCATCACGCGGATGCTGGCCTGCTCACCGGGGACCACGGCGTGATCGTGATCCTGGGCCGGCACGGGCAAGCCGAGGCGGCCCAGGAGGTTGGCCGCCTCGGGGCCCTGCACGCTGAGCAGGGTGCACTCCCCGGGGAGCCCGCCCACCTCGATGTCATCGAGGGTGAGGTACATCTCGTACTGCTGCTCGAAGGCCGCGCGGGTGAGGCCTTCGAGCACCAGCAGGGCGCTGTCGTCGCTGAGCCAGTACAGGTCGGTGAGCGCGCGCACCCGACCGCGGTCGTCGCACATCGCGTGGCGGTTGCCCTGACCCACCTGCAGCTTGCGGGTGTTGTTGGTGAACATCCCGTTGGTCCAGCGGCGGACGTCGGCGTGGGTGAGCACGGCGTGCTCGACCTGACAGAGGTCGATGAGGCCGACGCCTGCGCGGGCAGCGGCCACCTCGGCGTCGATCGAGCTGAAGTGCGAGACCACCATCCACGCGCCGTGGACCTCCATCACGGCGTTGCGCGCGAGGTGGGCTGCGAAGAGGGGGGTCTTGTTCATCCCTTCTTTCCGTTCCGCGGCAGCAGCACGGTCTCGTCGCCGTCCTGCTGATCGATCCAGTCATCGTCGGGGACGATGGTGGCGCCCGCGGCGAGGGGCTTGTTCACGGCCGAGAGGTTGACGCTGCGGGCAAAGCCGCTGGGGGGCCCCGCCGGCGTGGTGGGCGCCTCGCCAAAGCCGGGATCGGCGTCGGGGGGCGGCAGCATGGTGGCGTCGGGCACCGGCGGCGGGCCCGTGCGAGCCGGCGCCGTGCGGGGCATGGGCGGCGGACCCCCGGGCGCAGCGACGGGCATCGGCGGCGGACCCCCGGCCGGCAGAGGGGGCGGCGGCGCGCCGGCAGGAGCGGCGGTGGCGGGCAGGGGATCGGCCTGCAGGGCGCGGGGGGCCTCTTCGACCGCGGCGGCGGACTCATCGGTCGGGCTCTTCTTCTTGCGGAGGAAGACGACGACGGCGCCGACCAGGACAAGGGCGACGAACAGGCAGCAGAGCAGCCCGCAGACGGGTCCGGCGAAGGTCATGAGGGTGGAAGATTCGTCCATGCGGTAGGCCTCAACCAGTAAAGGCGCCATTCCCACCCAGCGAGGTACCCTGAACCTACCGCGGGGGCGCCGCGGCTGTGTATCATGCCGCACGCTCAACGGGTGCCTCTTGCCAACGCTCCTCGCCGCCTCCCTCGCCGATCCTCGCCTGCTCGTCGGCCTCGCCGGCGTCGCCCTCGCCGCGGCGGGCTCACGCTTCTACCGGGTGGCGGTCATCGCGCCGGGCTTCGCCATCGGCGCCATCGGCGCCGCCGAACTGCTCGGCCAGGCCAGCTTTACGATGCGCACGGCCGCGATGGTGGGGGCCGGCCTGGTGCTGGGGCTGCTCTTCCACTTCGTCGAGCGCGCCGCCATCCTGCTCACCGGCCTCGTGGTGGGCGCTGTGGGCACCTGGCTCTTCAGCAAGGGCGTCCACAGCCTGCCGATGTGGGCGCCAGCGGCGGGCGGCCTGGGCGGGCTGCTCTTCTTTCCCACCCTCTACAACCGCCTGCTGCCCTTCACCACGGCGCTGATGGGCGCGCTCTGCATCGCCTGGGCCGCCGGAAAGGTCGACAGCGCCCTCTTCATCGGCGGGATCACCTTCGCGGGGCTGGTGATCCAGTCGATCGGCGGCAAGTCCAGCTAGGGCCCGCTACTCGGCGGCGACGACGGTGCAGTCCCCCTCCATCGCCCCGATGCCCTGGGCCTCGTAGGGGGAGGGCTCGCCAAACTGGCCTGCCATCGCCCAATCCAGGCCGAAGGTGAAGAGGTCGTTGGTGATGGTGTGGCCGCGGCTGTGCAGGCAGCGCACCACAAAGCTCTGGTCGGCGACCAGGGCGGCCTGCAGGCTGTCGGTGGCGGCGGTGAAGTCGACCAGCGTGAGGCTGGGATTGGGCCAGGCGTCGCTCTCGCCGCCCGAGGTGAGCAGCACGGGGATCTCCCAGGCCGGCGTGCCATAGGTCGAGAGCGGCCCGGGGAGCGCGGCGTTCTCGACGTTGGCGCCGCCGGAGAACTCCACCACCGCCGACAGCGTGTCGGCCCGGGCGCCGAGCAGCACCGTCTCGAAGAGGGCGCCCCCCGAAAAGCCCATGGAGGCCATCCGGGCCGGGTCGGCGCCCACCTCGGTGACAAGGCAGCTGCGCAGGTCATCGAAGAGGATGAGGTCGAGCTCATCCTGGCCGAAGACCTCCCACATGTAAAAGGAGAAGCTGTAGATCTCCATCACCCGCGAGTCGGGCAGCACGAAGATGGCGCCGAGCTCCTGGGCGAGGTCCTCGACGCCGAGGCTGCTCGCGGTGAGCTCGCCGGGCCCGCGGGAGCCGCCGCTGTTGCTGAGGCCGTGCCAGAAGAAGATGACCGGCGCGTTGGCCGGCAGGGGGTCGGGCAGGGCGACGGTGACGGTGCGCTCGATGCCCCCCGAGAGGAAGGTGGAGGTGCCGGGCGTGCTGAGGTCGGGGCAGGGCCCGCTGGGGGTGGCGAGGTCGGCCAGCACGGGGCCGTCGGGCTCGCCGTCGCCCCCGCCGCCCGCCGTGTCGTCGGTGGCGGCGTCGCCCTCGTCCTTGCCACAGGCGAGCAGCGCGAGGAGGAGCAGCGCCGCCGGCCTCATGGCTTCACCCAGTCGACCTTGATGGCCCGCACATTGCCCTTGATCGGGTCGCCGGAGAAGCGGCCGAAGGTCCAGGTGGTGCCAGCATCGACGTTCTCGGCGGCATCGGGGCTGGCCTCAAAGTCGGGGTCGGAGCGCCGGGCGTTGAAGGCGTCGAGGGTGTCGAGGTCGGGGGCGCGGACGGCCGGCAGCCCGCCTTCAGACTTGTAGGACTTCTCCTTGGTGATGCGAAAGCAGCGCCAGGGCTTCTCTTCCCAGCCGGTCTCCACGCCGGTGGTCATCAGGGTCACGCGGGTGCCCTGGGGGCCGGCGATGGCGATGGACTGGATGTCAAAGCCCTCCAGGCTGTCGCCCTGCTGGCCGCCCACGGGGAAGATCTGCACGTGCTTGCGCGTGCCCGAAAAGTTGATCCCCGAGAAGGCGAAGATGTCGCAGCGGATCTTCGGGGCGATGTCCCAACGCATGGAAGAGCTCCAGGGGCCCAGGGAACGGGAGCGCGCCCCGGCCGGCCGACAGTGTACCGCATCTGCGCGCAGGGGGGCGATTCCAACCGCAGGTCGGCCCGACCCCTCCCTTTTTCAGGCAGCCCCGCGTACCCGAGGTGGAAGGCTCAAGAGATCGCCCCCCCATCCGATTCGGGCCCCAGCACTGAATCAGGAAGGTAAACCATGGCGGCTTCAGCGAGCTTTTTGCACAGCATGCGCACCCGGCTGCTGTTTTCAATCCTCGGCATTGGGCTGCTGCCCCTCGGCATCACCGCAGCGGTCTCCATCAACAACATGGAGCGCAGCACCGAGGCGCAGGTGGGCGCCAGCCTGGGGGCCAACGCCCACCAGTTGGGCGAGATGCTCGATCGGCTCTACTACGAGCGATTTGGCGATGTCACCGCCTGGGCCGGCAGTCCGGTCGCCCGCTCCACGCCCCAACTGGTCACGAGCTGGATGAACGAGCTGATGCCCTCGTACAACATGTACCAGGGCATGATCCTCACCGATGAGACCGGCAAGGTGATCGCGGTGAACACCGTCGACTACCAGGGCCGGGGCATCGATCCGAGCGGGCTCATCGGGCGCTCCCTCAACTCCGAAGCCTGGTTTCAGTCGGTGTCCACCGGTCGCACCCCCCGGGGGCAGGTCTTCATGGCCGATGTCGCCCAGGTGCCCTTGTCCAGCAGCTTTGGCGCCGGTGAAGACCTCACCGTCGCCTTCGCCGCTGGCGTGTACGATGAAAACGGAAAGCTGGTGCGGGTCTGGTGCAACCTGATCTCCAAGGACCGCACCCTCGGCTCGTTGGTCGGTGACTACGCCGAGAACATGAGCGAGTCCAACATTCCGGTCACGGTGCAGATCATCAACAAAGAGGGCTTGCTGCTGGAGAGCACCGACAACACCGGCATCCTGAAGACCAACCTCGTCGACGCCGGCTTCGCCACCGCCCGCAAGGCCACCGCCGGGGTTGGCCAGGGCTTCCTCATCGATCGTGACCCGACAACCGACAAGGAGGAGGTGAACGGCTACGCCCAGCACGAGGGCTTCCTCACCTACCCCGGCCTCGGCTGGAGCGTGCTGATGCGCGAAGACATGGCCCATGTCGACGCGGTGGTGAACGAGGTCACCCGCATCACCTGGGGGGCGCTGGCCGCCTCGGCCCTGGCCATCTCGGCGATCGGCTTTTTCCTGTCGCGGCGCATCGCCGGCCCCGTGGAGGCCGCCGCCACCGCCGTCGAGAAGATGGGCGAGGGCGACTTCTCCCAGCGGGTCGACGCTGTCGGCCAGGACGAGCTGGCCCGCCTGGGCAAGGCGCTCAACGCCACCATCGGCCAGATCGGCTCGGCGATGGAGGCCCGAAAGCAGGCCACCAAGGTGCAGGCCATCGTCGACAATTCGCCGGCCCCCGTGATCCTCGTCGGGGCCGACATGGTCATCTCCTACCTCAACCCAGCCGCCCAACACACGCTGCGGCGGGTGGAGTCGGCCCTGCGGGTGGCCTCGCACAACCTCGTGGGCCAGTCGATCGACGCCCTGCCCCTGCCCGAAGAGCTGCGCAGCCGCCTCTCCTCGGCCTCGCGCCTGCCCTACCAGACCGAGGGCATCGTGGGCAGCGAGGTGCTGAGCATCCACGCCTACCCCATCCTCGACGCCAGCGGGGCCTTCACCGGGCCGGCCCTGGCCTTTGAGATCGTCACCGAAGAAGTGCGGCTGCGCCAGCGCGACGTCACCGTTAAGGCGGCCTTTGGCCGCGTACAGTTGGCGCTCCAGCGCATCGCGAAGGGCGACATCAACGAGCACATCACCGAGTCCTTCGGCGACGAGCTCGACCCGATGCGCGACAACGTCAACCGCATCACCGCCACCCTGCAGACCTTCCGCGACGAATTGCGCAAGCTGGCCGAGGCCGGCGTGAAGGGCGACCTCACCAAGCGGGCCGACATCAGCACCTTCCAGGGCGACTACCGCCTGATCGGCGAGCAGGTCAACGCCATGCTCGAAGCGATGGTGGTGCCGGTGAGCCGGGTGCGCGAGGCCCTGCGCCTCGTCGCCAGCGGCGACCTCACCGCCAACGTGCAGGGCGACTTCCAGGGCGACCACGCCCTGCTCAAGGACGCGCTCAACGAGACGGTGATGGGCCTGCGCATGATGGTGGAGAACATCCAGCAGGTCACCATGCAGATCGGCGCCGGCTCGGCGGTGTTGACCCAGACCAGCCAGAGCCTGTCGACGGGCGCCACCTCCCAGGCCAGCGCCGTCGAGGAGATCAGCGCCAGCGCCACCGAGATCGCCGCCCAGACCCGCAACAACGCCACCAAGGCCGCCAGGGCCTCGGAGATGGCGCTGAAGACGCGCCAGGCCGCCATCACCGGCAAGGACCAGATGAGCCAGATGGTCACCGCCATGTCGGAGATCGATCAGGCCAGCCAGAACATCAACAAGATCATCCGCGTGATCGACGAGATCGCCTTCCAAACCAACCTGCTGGCGCTCAACGCCGCGGTGGAGGCCGCCCGGGCCGGCGTTCATGGCAAGGGCTTCGCCGTGGTCGCCGACGAGGTGCGCAACCTCGCCGCCCGCAGCGCCGGCGCCGCCAAGGAGACCGCCGAGATCATCGATCGCTCGCTGCGCAAGGTCGAGTTGGGCACCCAGATGGCCCACCGCACCTCCGGCCACCTCGACGACATCGTGGTGAGCGTGAACGAAGCGGCCACCCTGGTCTCCGACATCGCCGCCGCCAGCTCTGAACAGTCCACCGCCATCGATCAGGTCGAGGGCGCGCTCAACCAGGTCACCAGCGTCACCCAGCAGAACACCACCAACGCCGGCGACTGCGCCAGCGCATCGGAGGAGCTGGCCGCCCAGGTCGACACCCTGCGCAACCTGCTGGCCGAGTTCCGCCTGGGTCGCGAACGGGCCCACGAGGGCCGCGGCAATCACGAGGGCCGCGGCGCCCACGAGGGCCGCAGCCGACCCGGCCTTGGCGGACCCGCTCCCCGCCGCTCCGCCGCCGGCAACGAAGGCCGGGGCGGGCGCTATGTGCCGCCGCCGATCGACGAGGCCGACTTCGGCCGCTACTGAGCCGCCGGCTTGCGGTGGGGCAAAAAGGGCAACACCAGCAAGAACACAAGGCCAAAGGCCGCGTCGGCCGCCAGGGTCTGGGGCAGGGTCAGTCCCCAGCCACCCTTGTCGGCCGGCGTGAGCGCCTGGCCCTGCCACCAGTACGAGTACATCGTGACGAGGTTGAGCAGCGCCATGCTGGCGGTGAACTGGGTGGCGGCGATGCGGGGCTCGGCGATGTCCATGTAGAGCGCGCTGCGCACGCCGTACATCAGGCCCATGAACACGGCGAAGACGTTGCCGCCGATCCACCAGTCGGTGATCAGCCCCTCGGCCCGGGGCCAGACTCCGTTCACCGCCTCGGGGGCCACCATCCAGCCCGCCTCCTGAAACCGCCAGGCCAGCCAGAGGGTCGGCAGGGCCATCCCCGCGCAGAAGACCGCGAGGGCGCGCCGCCGGCCGAAGAGATCGGAGAGCGCCCCGCCGGCCACGCAGGAGATCGCAAAGATGAGCGAGCCCACCGTGTTGAGCGTGGCGATCTCATTGTCGGTCATGCCCAGGGTGGGCGTGATCACGTTGGAGACTGTCAGCGACAGCGCCATCGCGCCGGCAGGCAGCAGCGAGAGCACGAGGCCGAGAAAGCCGATGCGGGTGGTGAAGAAGACCCGTAGGACCGTGCGCAGGTAGTCGCCGATCTCCCGCAGCACCAGGGCCACGCCGCCCTGGGGCTCGGCCTTGGGGTCGACCGCCTCACGGACAAAGCCCACCATCATCGCCATGATGCCGACAAAGACGGCCGGCACGAGGAGCGAGGCCGCGCCGAAGCCGGCCACGCCCTTCAAGAACATGACCCCGCTGCCGCCGATGGCCATGCCGATCTGCGCGCCGGCGAACATCAGTCCGTTGGCCCGGCCGCGCTCTTCTTCGGTGAGGGTGGTGACCGCCATCGCGTCGATCGCCACGTCCTGGGCGGCGGCGAAGGCGTTGTGGCAGAGCAGCAGCGTGGTGAACAGTCCAAGGCCGATGACCTCGCCCTCGGCCGTGACCTCCTTGGGGAAGAAGGCCATCGCCAGCAGCAGGGTGGCCATCATGCCCACCTGGGCGGCGATCACCCACTGGCTGCGCCGGCCGAAGCGCCGGCTGTAGAGGTTGTCGACCACCGGGCCAAAGGCCCACTTCCAGGCCCAGGGGGCCATGATCGTGGCGGCGAAGGTGCCCATCACCTCGGCGCTGGCGCCCATGCGCTTGAGCTCGAGCGCGACGGCGGCGGTGGCGAAGCCCTGGGGCAGGCCCTCGCCAAGGTAGAGCAGGGTGAAGGCGGTGAGCCGCCCACGGGAGGTGGCGAGGAGGTTGAAGCGCGGCATGGGGCTCCTGGGTGGGCCCAGCCTACACGAGGCGGGTGTGTGGGGGGTGGGCCGACCGGCCCCGAGGGGCGAACTGCCGGGTCGCGATGCACGGGTCTGTCGCAGGGGCCTCCGCCGGAGGGCTCACTCCGAGCGGCGCCGCCGGAGGGTCTGGGCCAGCGCCTGCCTTGACCAACCGTGGAGCGGCTCTCCACCCATCTGGGACTGAAGGCGGCCCCCGCTAAGGCGAGCTCCGCCAGTCGCCAAAAACCCAGCGTCGCCAGCCGGGCCTTCACCACCTTGTTCTCCCGATGGCGCCACCTGAACAGTCCCCCCACCGCCGCCCCAAACAAGCCCCTTACAAAGTTCCCCAGTCCCCCGCCACCATTCCCGCGCGACCCCGTTGCAAGTCGGATACGCTCGCCGCGACCGCGCCCCGGGCGCGAAGGAGGCCGGGTGCGCCACCGAGGGACCAGCAGGCAGCAGGCATGGAGGACCCCAGGGCTCCTCGTCGGCGGGGCGCTCGCAGCGACCGCCCTGCTCATCGCCCCTGCGACGATCGCGCGGCCCCCCGGGCCCGCCACCTTCTGCGAGGCCTACCCCGAGGCCCCGGACTGCGCGGCCGGCGAGGTGGCCTGCACCACCTGCCACGCCACGCCGCCCAGCCTCAACGTCTATGGCCAGGACGTCGCCGCGGCGCTGCTCCCCGGCGAGCCGCGCCCCCTGTCCGACGCCGACTTCGAGGCCTGGCTGGGCGAGGCCCTGGTGGCGGTCGAAGGCCTCGACTCCGACGGCGATGGCTACGACAACGGCGTGGAGATCGCCCAGGGCTCTTCGCCCGCCTCGGCCCAAAGCCGGCCCGTGGCCGAAGACTGCACCGACGAGGACGATGACGGCTGGAACCTCTGCGGCTACGACGCCGACTACGCCTTCAAGAAGGTGATGCTCGACTTCTGCGGCCGCTCGCCCTCCTACGCCGAGCGGGAGGCCTTTCGCACGGCCGGAAACAAGCGGGAGCGCCTGCACGAGACGCTCGACACCTGCCTCAACGCCGAGTTCTGGCGGGGTGTGGGCGGGCGGGTGTGGAACCTCGCCAACGCCAAGATCGGGCCCCTGCAGGCCATCAAGTCCGGCACCGACGTGGGGCCCATCCCGCTGGCCGACTACGATGACGACTACGCCTACTTCGTCTGGACCCAGACCGACGGCCGCGACGCCCGCCTCGTGCTCACCGGGCAGACCTTTGTGGCGGCCACCATCCGCGACGGCGTGACCGCCTACGAGGAGTGGGACCGCGACCCGCGCGAAGATCAGGCCCTGCGCGGCTTCGATCGCTACCAGGCGGTGACGGCCGACCGCCGGGCGGGGCTGCTCACCCACCGCTGGTTCTTGATGAGCAACACGATGTTTACGGCGATCCCGCGCACCACCGCGGCGCAGGCCTACCGGGCCTTCCTGGGCTTCGACCTCGCCCGGCTCGAAGGGCTGAGCCCGGTCGCCGGCGAGCCGGTGGACTACGACGTGAAGGGCGTGGGCGCCGAGGGCTGCGCCGCCTGCCACTCCACCCTCGACCCCCTGGCCTACCCCTTCTCGCGCTACGAGGGCATCGGCGGCGGCGACGTGGACGCCTACAGCTACGCGCCGCGCCGGCTCCAGGGCTTTGTCGACACCGACGGCGAGGGCGTGGCCGACACCCCCGAGGCCGGCATGCTCTTTGGCCAGCCGGTGGCAGACCTGCTGGAGTGGGCCCAGGTGGCGGCCAATTCCGAGGCCTTCCGGCGCGCGACCGTGCGCGACTACTGGCAGATGCTGCTGGGCGAGCCGGTGCGGCCCCTCGAGCAGGCCGAGTTCGCCGAGCTGACCGAGCGCTTCGGCGCCACCCACAACCACTCGGTCGAAGCGATGCTCCACGACCTCATCGACACAGGAGCCTACGGTGCACCTTGAACGCTGGGTATTGGGTGCGGCGCTGCTCGCCGGCTGCGCCGAGGAGCCGACCTCGGTGAGCCGCAAGGCCCGCGTGGTCGCCAAGTCGGGCGACGTCTGGGCGCGGGATCTCGCCGCCGGATTGGGACTGCCGGCCTGGTCGCTCTGCAGCGAGCTCGGCACCTACGACTGTGTCGACGAGGTCCACCTCGTCACCCTGGGCGGGGTCGAGCCCGAGGTCCTGGGCGTGGATCAGCCCCTGCCCAACGCCTCGGTCAGCGCGCCGATCGCGGTCGACCGGGTCGCCACGGCGGCCTGCGCCGAGCGGTGGAAGCTCGACAAGGCCGGGCCCGCCGTGGTCTTCGGCCCGATCCTGGAGCGCGACTGGAAAAAGGACCGCGAGGCCGTCAGTCAGTCGCTCATTCGCCGCTTGCTGAGCCGCGACCCCACCGAGGCCGAGCTGGAAGCGCTGGAAGACCTCTACGACAGCCTCGACGGCGTCTCCCGCGAGGCCGAGCGCACCCATGACTGGGGTGTCGGCGCCTGCGTCGTCGTCGCCACCTCCACCGAAGCCCTCTTCTACTGAGCGGTGCCCCATGACCACCTCCCGCCGCTCCCTCCTCCGCCAGCTCGCCGCCTTCACCGGCGTCGGCGCCGGCGCCTCGCTCCTTCGCCCGAAGGCCCTGGCCAAAGAGGCCGACAAGACCCGCTTTTTGATCGTACTGTCGGCCAGCGGCGGCGGGTCGATCATCGACGGACCCCTCTGTATTCGGGCCAGCGAGTCGGCGACGCCCGACACGCTCAACACCTTCCCCGATGAGGTGGTCACCACCTGGAGCGACTCGCCCTTTCGGGCGGCCGACTTCTCCGACAACGCGCTGGGGCCGATCCCGGCGGGCTTCACGGTGCGCCCGTCGGAGATCCTGGGCGTGCGGCGCAAAAACCTGATGGTGGCAACCCTCACGGGCACCAGCGTCAACCACCAGATCGCCCAGCGCCGCTCGATCACCGGCAATGAGGCCTGGAAGGGCCGCACCCTCCAAGAGATCGTGGCCTGGCAGTTTGGCAAGGCGGCGCCGGTGCCCAATGTGCACCTGCTGGCCGGCACCGGCTACAATGACAATGGCACCGACGACGCCGTGCCAGCGGCGGCGCGCCGTCAGATCGTGGCCGATCCGCGCACCTGGCCGCTCTCTCTCGATGGCAGCAAGGGCGTAGACGGCGGGCTCAGCCCCAAGGTGCTCGACGCGGTGCGCAAGAACCGCAACGAGAGCTTTGAGCCAGCCACGCGCTTCGCCCAGATCTTCCGCGATTCGCCCCGCTTGCAGGAGTGGGCCGAGCTGCGGGGCTCGCGCCAGGAGAAGATCGAGGCCTTGGATCTGATCACCCGGCTGATGATCACGCCCAACTCCGCCGACTTCCCGCTCTCCGACTATGGGCTCGCCACCTCGCCCTCCGCCGACGCTGTGCGCGCCGTCTTTCCCGACTTCGCCACCGATCCGCTGCAGGCCCAGGCAGCGATGGCCTTCCTGCTGCTCAAATACCGGGTCTCGGTGACAGTGACCCTGGGGCCGAGCTTCTCCTTTGTCTACAAGGAGGGAGCCTCGGCCGCCGCCGGCCTGCCCGACGACTCGGTCTTGAACCCGCCCCTCGCCTTTGACTTCTCCCACCAGGCCCACCGCGCCGGGCAGGCGGTGGTGTGGAGCCGGCTCTACAGCATCGTCGACGGGCTGATCACCCTGCTCTCCAACGAGGACTTTGGCGACGGCACCACGCTGTGGGATCGGTCGATGATCTATGTCGCGACGGAATTCGGCCGGGCCAAGACCCGGCCGGCGGGGGCCAGCGACTGGGGCACCGGCCATCACCTGAACAATGGCGTGGCGGTCTTCTCGCCCCTCGTGCCGGGCGACACGCTGCTGGGCGGCGTGGACCCCGACACCGGCCTCACCTATGGCTTCGACCCCGTCTCCGGCGACCCCGATCCGACGCGGGAGATGGCCGAGGCGGAGATCTATAGCGGCCTCCTCGGGGCCCTCGGCGTGGACACCACCGACAGCGGCCTGCCCGATGTGCCGGCCATGAGGCAAACATGAGGGGATGGCTCCTGCTCCTGGGGCTCGCCGCCTGCAAGGGCCCGGTCGACGCTGACTTCGATGGCTTCACGGCCGAAGAGGACTGCGACGACCACGACCCCTATGTGTACCCCGGCGCGCCCGACAGCCCCGAGGATGGCGTGGACGGCGACTGTGTCGGCGGAGACGCCACCCTGGACTATCCAGGGGCCTGGACGATCACCGATCTGCGGGCCTCCTACTCGGGGGTGGAGATCTTTGTACCAGGCACCGCCACCGGGGCCCTGGAGCTGGCCGCCGATCGCAGCGCGGCGGTGCAGTTCTCGGCGACCCTCTCCGAGGTCGTCGCCGGCTACGAGATCGGCATCGAGCTGGCGATGGCCGGCGACTGGTCGGCCCTGGCAGACCCCTCCGACCTCACGCTCTACGCCGAGGGGGGCATCGCGCTCGGCGACACCTATTCGGAGACCGTCCACGTTGCCTGGGACTGCACGCAGCAGGGCGAGGCGATGGCCTGCGGCGGCGAGCTGAAGGCGGTGGGCGGCAGCCTCGACGCCGAGGTGGCGCTGGAGCGGGCCGACTGATCGCCGCTCTGGGGGCGACCGGGCGCCGGCAGACGAAGGGGCGGCCGGTGCAGGGCCGGCCCAGGAGCCGATCGGTGCACAGGCCCCGGGCCCCCTCCGGTTGCACGGAGCATCCACAGGGGTACACTCGGCGCGGAGCAACCGCCATGACCCCGCTCGACCTCAGCCGCTGTGACAAGATCAGCGGGATCGCCTTCGGCTACGATGCCCATGTGGGCTGCACCGCCGAGGAGCGCGCCACCCCCCAACGCATCGAGATCGACTTCGATCTCTTCACCGACTGGCGCGCCGCCGCCGCGATCGATCGCATCGACGCTCCGGGCGTGCTCGACTACGCGCGGGTCAACGACGACCTGCTCGCCCTGCTCGCCAGCCGCGAGTGGCACCTGATCGAGACCATCGCCGAACAGAGCGCCCGGGCGATCTGCCAGGGCTACGCCGTGCAGGCCGTGCGGGTGCGGGTCGTGAAGGGCCCCACCTACCTGCCCAATGTGCGGGCGGTCTCAGCCGAGTGCTGGCGGAGCCCCGCCGACTACGCCCCATGAAGGTGATCACCAACAACGCGATCTCGCTCGACGGCAAGATCGCGGCGGTAGACCGCGGCTTCTCGACGCTGGGCAGCGAAGAAGACCTGCGCACGATGGAGGTCTTGCGGGCGGGGGTCGACGCGATCTTCGTGGGGGGCCACACCTTTCGCTGCTGGCCCTACCCCTCCACCGACGCCCCAGGGGCGCCCCCGCGTGACAAGCCGCTGATCAACGCGATCCTCACGCGCCGGGGGCTCTTTGGCGACGGGGCGCCGGCCGATCCCGACTGGGCCTCCCGCTGGGTGGGGGCGCCGACGCGGCCGCTGCTCTTTGGGCCCGAGGGCCTCGACGTGCAGGCCCACGCCGCCGCCCTGGGGGGCGAGGTCTTCACCACCCTCGACCCCAACCCGGCCTGGGTGCTCGCCGAGCTGGCGGCCCAGGGGGTGCAGCGCGTGCTGGTGGAGGGGGGCGGCGACCTGCTGGCCCAACTGCTGGCCCAGGACCTCGTCGACGAGGTCAATGTCACCCTCTGTCCTCTGTTATTGGGCGGCGTCAAGGCCCCCACCCTGCTCGATGGGCCGGGCTTTTCGGTGGACGACGCGCGCCGCCTGCAGCTCATCGACCTGCGGCGGGCGGGCGACGAGCTCTTCTTGCGCTACGCCGTGATTCGGCGCAAAACCGCTTAAAGCGGCCCGCCCACCTGGCCGAGGAGCTTGTCGCAGCGGGCCTTCTCGTCGCCAGCAAGGCGCGGGCAGCCGCGGCTCAGCAGGGCGCGGGCCTGGGGGATCTGCCCGTCAGCGGCCAGCTTGGAGCCGAGCCAGAGCTGATCGTAGGGCTTGACGGCGGCGGCCGTGGCCAGGGGTACCGCGTGGCCCCAGTCCTTGGCGTTGCCATAGAGCTGGATGGCGAGGCTCGTGGCGGCGCTGGCCAGCTCGGCGTTGTCGGCGGGTGGGCGCTCGGCGATGGGGGCGACGAGGCGCAGGGCGGCCTCGGGGGTGCCGGCGTTCTTGTGCAGCAGGGCGTGGTTGTAGCGGGTGGTGGCCGGCACCTTGTCGGCGCCGCCGACCTTGGCGAGCAGGGCGTCGGCCCGGGCGGCGTCGCCCTGATCGACGGCGCAGCCGTAGCCGATGATCGAGAGCTTGCCGGCGACCTCGGCGCTGGGCTTGAGATCCGCGATGGCGGCGTCGACCAGGGCGAGGCAGCCGGCGGCGTCGCCGCTCTTGCGGCGGGCGAAGGCGAGGTTGTAGCGGTCGGTCCAGTCGCCCGAGCGGCTCAGCGCCTCCACCGCCTTGGGGCCCAGGGCCTGGGGCGACTGGGTGGCCAGCAGGGCGGCGACCTCGCGCAGGCGGGGGTGGCCGGGCCAGGCCTGGAGCCCGCCCTCCAGGGCCGGGGTGACCTGGGCGGCCTTGCCCTGGGCGAGCAGCAGGCGGGCACGGGCGCCGACCAGGGCCGGGTGGGGGCCCATCTGCTTGTCGAGGGCGGCGAGGCGGGCCTCGGCGCTGGGGTCTTTGGCCTCGATCAGCAGCTTCACCAGCTCGCCAGCGCCGTCGGCGAGCTGATCGGCGAAGGCCGCGGCGTCGGAGGCGCGCAGGATGCCGCTCACGGCGCCGTTGCCGTGCACATCGACGTAGGTGGCGCCGGAGAGGGCGGCCTCGAAGTCGGCGCGGGCGCCGGCCTTGTCACCCAGCTCCTGGCGGGCGCGGGCGCGCAGCACGCGGGCGTCGGCCTGCTGGGAGCGGGCCTCCAGGAGGGGGTCCAGGAGCGCGAGGGTGCCAGCGTAGTCGCCCTCGTTGAAGCGGTCGACGGCCTGGGACTGCAGGACCAGGGTGTTGAGGCCGAGCCGGCTGGCCATGTCGCCGACGGTGGCGGCGTAGCCGGCTCCGCCGTCGACGCGGCTCATGGCTCCAGCGAGGAGATCGAGGGTGCCGGCGCGCTTGCAGGCCTCCAGGCGGCTGGCGGCGGTGGCGCTGTCGCCGGTCTCGGCGGCGAGTTGCACCTCGAAGCAGGCGATCACCGGGTCGGGCAGGGCGGCTTTGGCGGCGGCGAGGTCGGCCTGGGCGGCGCGGTGGTCGCCGACCCGCAGCAGGGCCTGCTGCAGGACGGCGTGGGCGTCGATCGAGGCGGGGTCGGCGGTAACCGCCAGCTCGGCGGCCTTGCGGGCGCGGCCGAAGTCCTGGAGCACGAAGCTGGCGCTCGACACGCCGACGAGCAGCTCCACCTGGCCGGGGTAGCTGCCGAGCGCGGTCTCCAGCTCGGAGAGGGCCTCGGGGGCCTTGCCCGCGCGCAGCAAGGCCATGGCGAGGCCGTGACGGGCCATCCCGCAGGAGGGGTCGCGGCTGAGCACGGCGCGGAAGCCCTGGGTGGCGCCATTGAGGTCGGAGCCGCCCAGCGCGACGATGGCGTGGCTGTAGGCCTTGAGGTCGCTGGGCTGGGGCTCCCAGCCGGCGTGGGCGAGAGAGAGCGAGAGGAGGAAGGGGAGCATCGGGGCCTCGCTGCGGGGGGCGCCCGGGTCAGACATCAGGGGTGCTGTCCGGGTTCGCTGCCTGCGGGGCTCTACAGCCGGCTTGGGGTGGGGGCAAGGCCAAGGCGCACGGCGGGAGGGGTCGCAGGGGGCTCCGCGAAGGCCGTCCATCGCGGGTCAATGCGAAAGGGACCCGTTACCGCCCACCCCACTGCAGGGCCACCGCCCCCCAGGCGTAGGAGACCCCCGCGCTGGCCAGCACCACGCGGCTCCCCGCCCGAACTCGGCCCTGCTCCACCGCCCGCTGCAGCGAGAAGATCGGGTCCAATTGCCCCATATGCCCCGTGTCGGAGAGGTAGATCGACTGTTCACTCGTCAGTCCCATCTCCCGCAGCACGGCCTCGTGGGCCGACCGCTTCATGTGCAGCAGACCCAGGTAGTCCACCGCCGCAAAGCCGGCCTCGGCCGCTGCCTCGCGGATCACCGCCATAAAATTGGGGTGCGAGCGGGCCGCCAGCCGGGCCTTCATGCCCTCGACGTCGAAGACATCGAGCATCACCGCCCCCGTGCCCAGGTGTTCGGCCCGCAGCGGGGCCACCGTGCCGCCGGCGTACACGTGGACATCGTCGGCGAAGTCGCCATCGGAGCGCAGGGCGTGGCCGAGCAGCAGGTTCTCCGTCATGTCGCGCCGCAGCAGGAGGGCGCCCCCCGCCGCCGCGAGGCTGTACATGAAGCTCACCCGCGGGTTCTTGTAGTCGATGAGGTCGCTGTTGCGGTAGCCACCGGCGAGAAGCACGGTGCGCACCCGCTTGTCGGTGGCCATCAGCCCGCGGGCCAGGGCCAGGGCCGACAGCGTGGTGCAGCAGCGCTGGGCCACGTCCACCGCCCAGGCCCGCCGGGCGCCGATGAGCTGCTGGATCTTGATGCCCGAGACCATCAGCGGGTGCTCTTTGTGCTCCTCGCTGATCGAGAGGATGACGTCGATCTCGTCGGCCTCCACGCCGGCCTTGCGCAGGGCGTCCTGGGCGGCCCAGGCCCCCATCGCCGCGGTGTGATCGTCGGGGCCGGGGATCGGCTTGCTCTCCACGCCAAAGCGCTCGCGCACGATGGCCTCGGGGATGCCGGTGGCGACGGCCAGATCGGCGGCGCTCATGCGCGGGGTGGGGAGATAGGTGCCGGTGGCCAGCACGCCGACCTGGGCCATGGGGGCCTCCTGAAGATTGCTGCAACGCACACCGATATTGCGATGCAGCAAGCCTGTCCAGCCGTCGCCCGCCGCACCCTCAGCCGACCGGAGAGGCCTCCGGGGGGATCCGGGCAGGCGGCAGGCGGGGGAGCCAGAGGCTCATCACGATGCCGGGGCCGCCGGCCTGCGGAGCGGCAAAGAGCCCGCCCCGATCGCACACCACGAGGGTCTTGATGATGCGCAGGCCCAGCCCCAAGCCAGGGCGGTTGGCCCCGCGTGGGGCCGGGGGCTGGCTGAGGTCGAGGCTGGCGCGGATGTCGGCCAGGGCGCGATCGCGGGCCTCGCCGTCGAGCCCCTGGTCTTCGACATGGAGGGTGATGTACCAAGGGCTGGCCCGCTCGGCCCTCAGACAGAGCCGGCGGCAACCGCCGTGGTGCAGGCCGTTGGCCATCAGGTTGGCCAGGATTGGGGCGTGGTAGGCGCCCACACAGACCTCCTCGTCGACCAGCGAGCGCTCGACCAGGGCGGCGTCACCCTCGACGAGGCCGCGGAGTTGGGCCTCCGCCTGGTCCACCAGCGCAGGAAGACGAACCGGCTGTGGATTCGGGGACTCCCGAAAGGCCGATGTCAACTGGCTGATCAACGCCACCAGCGCGAGGGCCGCCCGCTGCACCTCGTCGATCGGGCCCGCCAGCGCCCGCCGCAGCCCGTCGTCGGAGTGGCCCTCGGCCAGCAGCTCCTGGCTGAGCTCGGCCGCCGAGACCATCGCTTGCACCTGGTTGCGGGCGTCGTGCAGCACAATCGAGACCCGGGCCCCAACCTGCAGGATCGGCCCCGCCTGCTCCATCACCGCGCGCTCGGCCTGGAGCAGGGCGAGGTGGCGCTGGGTCTCCTCCTGGGCGCGCCGCACCTCGGCCATCGCCCGCTGCTGGCCGACCTGCACCCACAGAAAGAGCACCAGGAGCAGCTCGGTGAGCAGCCAGAGGCTGGCGACCAGCACCACCATCGGTGGGTGGGCATCCACCGCGGCGAGGAGCCCCGGCCCGCCGATGCCATCCACCAGCAGGAGCAAAGCAAAGAAGCTCGGGATCAGCAGCAGGTAGAAGGGCCGCAGGTAGGACACACCAAAGACCGGCGCGTCCTGGTGCAGCGTCATCACCAGAAAGATCAGGCTGATGATGCCCACCGGAAGCGGACAGATCCAGGCCAGCCACAGCGCCCAGGTGCCCTGCACAAGGCTGCCCCACCGAAAGTGCCGGCGCAGCCCGACGAGGTCACCCTTCAGGATCGAGCGCCGGTCGATCCAGGGCACGACGATGGACAGGCCCGCCAGCATCCAGGCAAAGCCCCACCAGGCGCCGCTCCAGGCAGGGGCCATGGAGCCCAGCCACAGGGGGAGGAGCTGCGCGAGGCCAGTCGCGCCGAGGACCGCCAGGGCGAAGGCGTAGAGGTGCGGCCGCTCGTAGGCGGCCCGGAGCGCCACGAGGCGCTGCGCTGCTGGGAGAAGCCCCTCATCTTCCATTCGACCTCAGCCCTCTGCGGATGCACGTAGCCCCGTCACGTTGCGCCAGTCAAAGGGAGCCCCCGCTTCAAAGGCCGGCAACCGGGGCCAGTCGGCGCGCAGGGCTGCCTCGGCCTCGGCGAGGCGGGCGCGGGCACCCACAACCCCCTCCTGCGCCTCGCTGGCCAGCTCCCAGAGGGTGGCGAGCGAGCGCCCCCAGCCTTCGACCGCGAGGCGGGGCGCCGGGGCGGCGCCGTGGCGGAGCCAGAGCGGCAGCGCATAGAGGAGGCCCTGGGGGCCGGCCACCGCCGCAGCCCGCCCGGGATCGCCCCGCTCCAGACCTTGACCCAGCGTGAGCGCCGACAGCACCTCCATCAGGCGACCGATCGCATAGGGCACATGGGGGCTCAGCGGCCCCACCTGCAGATGAAGGCCATGCAGCAGGGCCCCCAACAACAGCGGCGGCGTCGCCATCACCAGGGGGCGCGGCTGGCTGCCATAGGCCGGGCCGCTGCGCCGCCCCCGGGCGATGTCTTCGGCCTCGTCGGCAAGGTTATCGGTGATGTCGAAGAGCAAAGACAGACCATCCAGAAAGACCCCGCAGCGGCGGCACAGGGCGCTCGAGAGCCCCAGGGCGAGGCCAAGGCGGAAGACCTGGCGCCCGAAGGAGGTGCGACGCCCCTCCTGTTGACGCTGGGCGTCGGCTTCCTGGGCCATCGTGGCCAGCACATCACAGAGGCGGGGCGGCAGGCTGGGGGCGCACCACCGGGCCACCGCCGGGCTCCACAGCGAGCCCTCCCGACCCGCGCCCTCAGGGCGTGACATAGTTGACAGGGCCATCGTGCTGAACGCTGTCGTTCAGCTCCTCCACCGCGGCCAGCAGCAGGGTGCGCATGCCCCCCTCGCCCACCCCCGGCGCCAGCGCACCGAGCGCCGCGCTGGTGGCGTCGATGTTCTTGACGGCGAAGAGCCCATCGGGCTGCTGGTGGATCACCCCCGATCCCAGGGCCGCCACGAGGTTGTAGAGGTGGGGGCCGATCTCCCGGGCATCGGGGGTAGACCGCAGGGCGTCGGCCTCTGCATGCGCAGCGGTGCCCTCCCTCTCCGAAGACGGCGACGAGATGGAGCTCGACATCGGCGTACCTCCTGCTTCGAGCCCTCGGGCCCAAAGGATTGGCGGGTGGACCCAGGACGACGACCCCGCCTCCAACAGGCCTGCGCAGAGGGGAGGAGGGCCGTCTTCGACAATCCAACCGGGGATCATCTCCTCCCCGCAGTCGTGAATTGCCGCTGCGACCAAGGTATCGGCGACTTCCTCACGATGCCAATCGAATTCTCAATGGATGCACAGCGATACCCTCACCATTTTGCCCCCCCCTTTGGGGGCTCGGCGCCGCCCCACCCGGCGGCCGGCGGTGGGCAGGGGGGTCCAGATCGGATAGCCGCGGCGGCCGCTTGGGGTGCCCGATGACGTCCAGCCACACGCTCACCGACAAGAGTCTCAGCCTGGAGGCCCGCGAGAGCGGCCTGTTCGCCGAGGCCCGCGCCCCCTTCGCCGAGCCGGGGGCGGTCCCGCGCTACGCCGCCGATCGCAGCGTCACCATCGAGCAGCTCACCCTGCAGGCCACCGTCGATCCGCGCTGCCAGCGCTACGAGGCCACCGCCACCCTGCGCCTCGCCGCGATCGGCGCCGCCTTCCCCGCCGTGGTGCGCCTCGACTTTGGCGAGGCCACCCTGCTGTCGCTCACCGTGGACGGGGCCCAGGCCCGCTTCCTGCACGCCGACGACAGCCTGCGGCTCTTCGATCTGGCCGGCCGCAGCGCGGTCCTCACGGTCTCCTACCGCGCACAGCCGCGCCGGGGCCTCTACTTCACGGGGCCCACCGCCGCCGAGCCCGCGCGCCGACCGATGGCCTGGACCCAGTGCCAGGACGAAGACGGCCACTTCCTCTTCCCTTGCATCGACCAGCCCGGCGTCAAGCAGCCGGTCTGCGTGGAGATGAGCGCGCCGTCGGGCTTTACGGTGGTGGGCAACGGCCGCCTCCTCGCCCGGGGCCCCGCCGCCGAGCCGGGCTTTGACGCCTGGCGCTGGGAGGAGCGCCAGCCGATCCCCGTCTACCTGCTCACCTTCGTCGTCGCCGAGCTGGACGTGATGGAGGAGGCCGCCGGTGCGGTGCCCCTGCGCTACCTCACCCCCCGCGGCAGCGACGAGGCGGCGGTGCGGCGCGGCTTTCACAAGACCCCGCAGATGGTGGCCCTCTTCGTCGAGCGCTACGGCCCCTACCCCTGGCCTCGCTACGATCAGGTGGTGGTGCACGACTTCATCTTCGGCGGCATGGAGAACGCCGGGGCCACCACGCTCATCGACACGGTGCTCACCGACGAGCGCGCCGCCCTGGACTGGGACTCCGACGATCTCATCGCCCACGAGCTGGCCCACCAGTGGTTTGGCGATCTGGTGACCTGCCAGGACTGGAGCCAGGGCTGGCTCAACGAGGGCTGGGCCACCTACTCGGAATACGTCTGGAATGAGGTCGATCGCGGCGCCGACGAGGCGGCCTACGCCCTCTTTGGGCACCAGGGCGCCTACCTCGACGAGGACAGCGGCTCGTACCGCCGGCCGATCATCAGCTACCGCTACCGCAGCCCGATCGACGTCTTCGACCGCCACCTCTACGAGAAGGGCGCCCTGGTGCTGCACACCCTGCGCACCCTGCTCGGCGACACCGACTTCTTCGGCGCCGCCCGCGCCTACCTCGCCCGCCACGCCTACGGCGCCGTCCACACCCGGCACCTGCAGCGGGCCTACGAAGACCACACCGGCCGCACCCTCGACGGCTTCTTCCAGTCGATGGTGGAGAGCCCCGGCCACCCCACCTGGACGGTCACCCTGGCCGCCGAGGCCGGGCTGCTCAGCGTCACCGTTGATCAGACCCAGTCGGGGGAGGGCGTGCCCGAGGCCTACGATCTGCCCCTGAGCCTGCGTCTGGTCACCGCGGCCGGCGAGCGCCGCCTCACCCTGCCCGTGCGCGAGCGCCGCCGCACCTTCGCCCTGCCGATCGAGGGCGAGTTGCTCGGCGTGGAGGTCGATCCCGGCTTTCGCCTGCTCTGCGACCTGACGCTCAAGGGGCCGCGCAGCCTGCTTCTGCGCTCGCTCCGCGAAGATGGCGTGGTGGGGCGCATCCGCGCCGCCCGGGCCCTGGCCGCCGAGGGCTCGCCCGCCGCAATCAGCGCCCTCGCCGAGGCCCTGCGGGCCGACGCCTTCTGGGGGGTTCGGGTTGAGATCGCCGCCCTGCTCGGCGAGAACGGAAAGGCCGCCGCCCGCGCCGCCCTGATCGGCGCCCTCGCCGAGCTCCACCCCAAGGCCCGCCGCGCGGTGGTGAGCGCGCTGGGCGCCTGCCGCACCCCCGAGGTCGAGGCCGCCCTGATCGCCTTTGTCGAGGCCGGCGACCCGAGTCTGCACGTCAGCGGCGAGGCCGCCAAGGCGCTGGGTCGCCTGCGGGTGGGCGGCGCGGTGGAGCGCCTCTCCGCGCTGGCCGCCCTGACCTCCTGGGCGGAGGTGCTCTGCGTCCACGCGCTGCAAGGCCTCGGCTTCACCCAGGACCCGGCCGCCCTCCCTGTCCTGCTCGGCTGGATCGGCGAGACCAAAGGCGTGCGCGCCCGGGCCGCTGCAGCGAGCGCGCTCGGCCGCCTCGCCGATGAGGTGGAGTCCACCCGCCGCGCCGCCGTCGACGCCCTGATGGGCCTCGCCGCCGAGGGGCCCTTCCGGGTGCGCCTCGCCGCCATCAACGCCCTGGGGGTGGCCAAAGACCCGCGGGCCGGCGCGCTGCTGGCGCGCATCCACGAGGCCCGCGAAGACGGTCGGCTCGCCCGGCGCGCCTTCGACGCCAGCCGCAAGATCAGCGCTGGCAAGGGCCCCGCCGACGCAGTGCGCGCCTTGCAGGCAGAAGTCGACAAGCTCAAGGAGGCGGCCAAGGCCAGCGCCGACCGGCTGGATCGCCTCGAGCGCACGCCCTGATCTGTGCTACTCTCCCCCTTCGAGGGGCCTCTGGCCCTGAACAAAGGGAGGGAGAGTGGATCCAACCGTCATCGCGCCCTTGCTGCGCAGCGGCTGGCAGGGCGACGCCGCCGCTTGGGGCGCCCTGTGTCATCGCGACGTAAAAGCCCTGCTGCAGAAGGTCTGCCGGGCCCGACAGAGCGCCGCACACAGCGCAGAGGAGCTCGCGCAGGCCGTGCTGGCGCGCCTGATCCAGCGGGCCATGAACCAGGGGGGCCTCGCCGTGGCGGGCGAAGTGAGCTCGCCGGAGGGCCTGCTGCGGCGGATCTTTGACAACCTGATCAAAGACGAGCTGCGCCACAACCACCGCCACGAAAACAAGCACGATCCCCTCGACGAAGACCTCGACGCCGACGAGCGCTCCGGCCGGCCGCTCGTCTCGGAGGGCCCGGCCCCCGACGCCCCCCTCGATCAGCGCCGGGCGATCTCTGCTGTGGTGCAGCATGCCCTCGACCTCAAGCCCAACTACCGCATCGGCGTGCTGATGGTGCACCTCCCCGAGCAGATCGTGCCGCCGCACCTGCGCGAGATGGGCCCCCGCGACCTCTACCCCAACGCCGCCGTGGCCTGGGACCGCCTGCACGCCGCCCGCCCCCTCGACGACGACGATCCCGAGCGCCGCGCCCAGGGCACCTTCATCCTGTGGGGCGGCGATCACCCCGATCTGATCACCTTCCGCACCACCGACAGCGAACTCTTCGAGACCAAGCGCGGCCTGCTGCAGAAGTGGTGCAAGCGCGGAGAGCTCTCTCTGAAGACGGCCCTGTCCGCCGCGGCGACCTCGCCCCGTCTCTCCGGGGAACCCCCCACCGCGGAGCGCCCATGACCTCCTCTCCCCTCACCCGCGCCCAACTCCGCGCCGAGCTCGACGCCCACGGACCCGGCCTCCTCAGCGACCCCCAGGGCCTCGACGCCGAGGCCGCCGGCCTCGCCCTGTCGGCCGCCGGCCTGCTCACCGACGAGACCGTCGGCTCCGACCTCCGACGCGCGCTGCGTCGCAGCATCCTCGCCGCACGGCCCTGGCGTCGGCCCCTCACCCTGCCGGGCGCCGGCCTCCTCCACGCCGTCCGCGTCGGCGGCCTCGCGGCCCTCACCGGCGACGAGGCCCCCGTCGAGGCGCAGCTCGACGCCCTCTACGCCGATCCCGCCGCCTTCCTCGCCGAGACCGATGCCGCCACGCCGCTCTCCAACGAGCTGCGCCTCGACGCGGAGCACCCGGCCCAGCGCTACCTCGACGACCTCGCCGCCGCCCCGCGTATGAACGAGCCCCTCGACCTGCGCGGCGCCTATGCCCGGGCCCGGCCGGCCCACCTCTCCTTCTGGAACCAGCTGGTGGCCCGCTTCGCGCGCGTCAGCGCCCTCTTCGATCTGCAGGCCGCCAACCAGGGCCTCGCCCTGGCGGCCGACGGCGAGGATGCCGATGAGGGCGTGGCCATCGGAGCGGTCGGCGAGGCCGAGCTGTCGGTGGTGCTGCGCCGCGGCGTCTTCCTGCTCTGCTGGGACGGGGCCGACGCCCCCGACGAGGCCCTCTTTGATGGCGCGCCCCTGACCCCCGATTCCGGCCCTGGCGGCGTGACGGCCTTCCGCCTGCCCCGCGACCACGACGGACAGGTGGAGCTGCGCTGGAAGGACGGCCGCCAGCACATCGTGGTGCAGTCATGAGCCCCGAGGAGAGCTGGCGCCGCCGCTGGGCCCCGGGGGCCTTCGCCGCCCGCCGCACCGATCAGCCACGCTGCGTCCGCCGCGACGACGCCGCCCGCCTCGCCTACGCGCCCCAGGTCGGCGAGGCCCGCTTCCCCGTGCTGCACAGCAGCAAGGGAGTGGAGGGCCTGCTGCTGCCCATCTCCGTCCGCGGAGAGGAGCCGCTGGCCGAGCCCCTCGTGGCCCGCCTGCGCGCCGAGGCCGCCCGCCTCGCCGGCCGGGAGGACCCGGGCCCCCTGCCCGAGCGCCTCTACCTGCACAAGCCGCCCGACCTCGTGGTGGAGGGCCAGAGCCTCGATCTGGCCGGCCTCGTCGCCCTCCTGAGCGCCCTGCTGGGTCGCCAACCGGCGGCCGGCCTCTGCTTCAGCGCCCGGGTCGACGGCGGCGCCCTGGGCGCGGTCGACGGGCTCGAGACCAAGGCGCGGGTGGTGGCCACCGAGGCGCCGGGCAGCCGCTTGATCGGGCCCGATGCCGCATTGCAGCAGGCGCTCGATCTGGCCCTCGGGCCCGGCTGGTCGGCGGAGCTGCACAGCGCGCTCGGGGTCTCGCACACCGCCCGCGACCGCGAGGCCCTGGAGGAGGCGCTGGCCCGACGCTGGTCTTCGGTGGGGCGCCTCGCCCGCGCCGGCTCCCTGGCCGACCGCTGGCGCCAGGGGGTCTTCGCCTCGCACAAGGGCCTGCCAGAGGCGGCAGCCCACCTGCAGGCCGCGCGCCTGCTCGTCGGAGAGGCCGATCCGGCCTGGCTCGACGCCGAGCTGGTGGCCTTCCTCGCCGGGGCCCGCTTGGACCAGGGGGCCACCGAGGAGGCCCGCGCCCTGGCCCAAGAGGCGCTCCAGCAGCTCGAACAGAGCCCCCACCGCGATCGGCGCTGGCGCCAGGTGGCCACCCAGGTGTCGGGCACCCTGCGGCGGATCCTGCACGCCGCCGGCGACCTCGACCGTGCCATCGCCCTTCAAGAGGCCTGGGGCCTGCATCAGGCCGCCCTCCCCGAAGAGGAGGCGCGCTGTCGGCTCGATCTGGCCCACCTCCGGCGCTCCCAGGGAGACGCTGCTGCGGCGCAGCAATCCCTGATGCGCGCCCGGGCCGCCCTGCCCGAGGCCCGCGACGCCGACCGGCCGAGCACCGCCCGCTTCCTGGCCCTCCAAGAGAGCCGCCTGGGCCTGCGCCCCCTCCAGCGCCCGCGGCTGGAGGCCTTTCCAACCGGCTTCCTCGACGCCGCCGAGCAGGCCGAGCTGCGCATCGCCGATGGGTCGGCCGAGGCCTTCTGGGGCTGGCTGCCCCTGCGCCCGGCCGACGGCTTCGATCTGGCCCTGGCCACCTTGCTGGGCGAGGGGGTCGAGCGCCTGGGGCCGCCCCCCGACCTCGAGCAGCGGCGAGCGGCGCTAAGCCTCACCCCCCTCCACGCAGCGGCCCTCGGCGGGCCGGGCTGGCGGCGGGTGGCGCCCTACTGAGCACCCACGCTGCAACGCAGCAGGGCTCAGATCGCCGCGGCGGCGGCCAGGGCGGCGTCAGCGGCCTTGCGGGCGGCCTCGGCGGCGGACTGGGCGGCGGAGGCCTCGGCGCCGGCCTTGTCGGCGGCGGCCTGGGCGCCGACGAGGGCGGCCTCGGCGGCGGCCTTGTCCTTCTTCTTGGCGGCAGCGGCCTTGGCCTTGGCCTCGGTCAGCGCGGCGTCGAGGCCCTTGTGGGCGGCCACCTTCTTGCTGGCCTCGATCTGGGCCACGGCGGCGGCGGCCTCGGCTTCCTTGGCCCGAGCCTCGGCGGCGGCCTTGGCCTGGGCGCGGGCGGCGGTGGCCTGGGCCTCCACGACCCCTTCGAGCGTGGTGAGGCCCTTTTCGAAGTCGGCGCCGATGACCTTGCTGGCCTTCTTGGCGAAGAGCAGGCGGCTGACCGGGCCCATCTTGCCGGCCATCTCCCAGGTGACGACCGTGCCGCCCGCGCCCGGGGTGAGGGTGAGGCGGCCCTGGCCGCTGACCTTGTCGGAGCGGCCAAAGGTGAGGTCGAAGGCGTAGGGGGCAGCCGGCGGGGTGGCCGTCCAGGTCATCGAGCCCTGCTTGACCTTGGGGCCGTCCCAGGCCATCCGGTGGCCGACCGCGCCGGCCGCGCCGGCGTAGGTCCACTGGGCCTCGGGGTCCATCGCCTTGCCCCAGGCGCTCCAGTCCTTCCAGGTCTCGAAGTTGCCGACCACCGCCTGGATCTGATCGGGGGTGGCCTCGATCGTGCGGGTGGCGACGGCGTGGTAGCCCTTGATCTCGGCGAGATCATCGGCCAGGACGGCAGAAGAGAGGAGCGAAGCAGCAAATACCAGCATGGATTCACCTCGGCGGCGCCTCTAAGGCCAGGACTCCGCAGGATCAAGGCGCCGATCGCCCCCCGCTTGACGTAGACTTGACCGATGCGCCCGGTCTTGACCCTCCTTGTCTTTGCCTGCCAGCCCGCGCCGCCCCCCGATGGGCCCGCCGGCTCCACCGACAGCGCCGAGGCGCCGCCAGAATGCCCACCCGTGCGCTTTGTCCGCACCGACGCCTTTGAAAAGGAGTCGCTGCCCACCTGGGACCCGGGCGACCGCATCGCGCCGGGGGTGGCCATCGGCGATCTCAACGGCGACGGCTGGCCCGACCTGCTGATGGCCTATGGGGCCGGCTCCCCCCTCTACCTCAACGACGGCGCCGGCCGCTTTGTGCCGGGCCCCACCGATCTCCTCGACGGCGGGCCCCTTCCCGGGGCGGGGGCTGTGGCCCTGGCCGACCTCGACGGCGACGGCGACCTCGACGCCTACCTCGGCCGGCGGGATGGCAGCGACCTGCTGCTCTACAACCAGGGCGACCTGAAATTCGAGGCCATCGAGCTGGAGGACAGCCACTACCGCCCCTGGACCGGCTCCTTCGGCGACCTCGACAATGACGGCGACCTGGATCTGTTCATCGGAACCTTCGACGGCGAGTTTCTGCCCGACAACATCATCGCCGGCCAGATCGAGGGCGACGGCATGTCGGTCCACCTCCAAGACGACCAGGGGCGCTTTCACAAGCGCTACGACGCCGTTCCCGCCGACTCCCTGCCCTCCCTCACCCTGCAGCCCACCCTGCTCGACGCCGATCAGGATGGCGATCTCGACGTCTACGTCGCCAATGACTTTGGCCCCTACGTGGTGCCCAATCACCTGCTGATCAACGATGGCACCGGCCGCTTCACCCGAAAGGCCGACTGCGACTGCGAGATCCCGATGTACGCCATGGGGGCCGGCGCCGGCGACAGCAATGGCGACGGCCTGCCGGATCTGTACATCTCCAACGTCGGCCGCCCGGTGCTGCTCAACGGGCAAGGCGACGGCACCTTCTACGACGCCTCCCTGGCCTCGGGGGCGGGCATCCCGCCCACCTCCTCCAACATGACCAGTTGGGGCACCGCCTTCGCCGACCTCACCCTGGACGGCTGCGAGGACATGGTGATCGTCTACGGTCGACTGACCGACGAGTTCGACATCACCAGCCTGGAGACCACCGAGGGCGACTGGGTCGACGGCGACGTGCAGAACGCCGTGCTGCTGGCCGGCGACTGCGAGGGTGGCTTTGTGCGCCACGACGAGGCCGGCTTCACCGAGCCCGGCCGCTCCCGGGCTGTGGCGGTGGGCGATCTCAACCGCGACGGCCGCCCCGATCTCGTCACGGCCGGCAAGCACTTTCTGCACACCTGGCTCTCCACCGGGGGCTGCCCGGCGGTCACCGTCACCCTCGACGGCGGGCCGGGCGACCCCCAGGGCCACGGCGCCACCGTCATCGCCCGCCGGGGCGATCACAAACAGACCCGCTGGATGCTGCCGGCCACCACCGCCAGCTCCTCGCAGCACCTGCTCTTCTTCTACGGCGCCGATGGCTTCGATCAGATCGAGGTGCTCTGGTTGGGGGGCGGCAGCACGACCGAGGTTGACATCCCGCCCGGGGCGAGCCTGACCCTTCGCCGTTAGGCTCGGCTGTACCCCTGGAGCGCCGATGCCCCTCCGTCTGGTCCTGCTCCTGTCGCTCCTTGGCTGCGCCCACAAAAACCCGCCCGTCACCCGCGAGATCCGCTGGGACAGCCCAAAGACACAGGCCCTCGCCCGCCGGGCCTGCTACGACTGCCACAGCAATGAGACAGTCTGGCCCTGGTACGCCGCGGTGCCGGTTGTCTCCACCCTGGTGCGCAAAGACGTGGAGCGGGGGCGCGAACAGATGAACTTCTCCACCTGGGATCAGCCCCAGGACGAAGCCGACGACGCCCCCGAAGAGCTGGCCGAAGGCGAAATGCCGCTGCCGCTCTACCTGCGCTTTCACGAAGAGGCGCAGCTCAGCGCGGCCGAGAAACGGGCGCTGATCGCCGGCCTGCGGGCCACCCTCGCCGCCGACCCGCCCCGGGGAGGCGAGGGCGACGAGGACGACGAAGACGACGAAGACGACGACGAAGACGAGGCAGAAGAAGAGGACGACGACGACGGCGGACACGGCCGGGGTCGGGGTCGCGGGCGCGGCGGCGACGACGACTGATCAGGGCGGTAGCGGCGCGCTTGGAGCCGCCGCAGCGGGGGCGAGCGGGGCGTCGATCGGCCGGGAGAGCAGGTAGGCGAGCCCGATGATGATGCCGAAGCCCACGGCGAAGTCCACCTTCGGGTTGGCCAGGGCCGGCCGCAGCCGCATCCGCAGGGGGGCGCTGGCCTTCACCGACGCCGGGGCGGAGGGGCTCGGCTGCACCGGCAGCGTCTCGCTCACCTGGGCCGCAAGTTGGGGCAGCGGCCGGCTGACGGGGCCAGAGACGTGCCCATCGACCTCAATCGCCTCCACGGCCTCGCGCATGGCCTGGGCGCTGGGAAAGCGGTCCTCGGGCCGGGGCCGGGTGGCCCGCTGCAGGATGGCCACCAGCGCGGCGGGGATGGCGCGCCAGCGCGCCTCCTCGGCGACGAAGAGGTCGATGGGGCTCTGGCCGGTGTACAGATGGAAGAGCGTGCTGCCCACGCCATAGATGTCGGCCCCCACGCCGACGAGACGCGCGTCAAGGCGCTGCTCGGGGGCCATATAGGCCATCGAGCCCATGAACATGCCGGTGCGCGTCACGCGGCCCTCGTCGCGGGTGAGCAGGGCGATGCCGAAGTCGGCGAGGCGCACATGGCCCTGGCGATCGAGGAGCAGGTTCTGGGGCTTGATGTCGCGGTGGATGATGCCGGCGGCGTGGGCAGCGGCGAGCACGTCGAGCAGCTCGATGGCCACGCGGCGCAGCTCGCCCATGCGAAAGGGCCCCGAGGTGGCGAGGCGCTGGGCCAGGGTGCCGCCGTCGATCAGCTCCATCACGACGTAGTCGTGGCCGCCCTCCAGCCCCACGTCGAAGACCCGCACCACGCCGGGGTGATCGATCAGCGCCATCGCGCGGGCCTCCGAGGCCATCCGCGCCCGAACCTCGGCGGAGACCTCCTCGGCCTTGTTGTGCAGCACCTTGATCGCCCGCTCCACCGAGAGCCGCCGATCCATCGCCCGGTAGACCGTGGCGGTGGCCCCCTGCCCCATCGGGGCCAGCAGGCTGTACCGCCCGGCGAGCTCGGTCGGCAGCCCCATCTCCATCAGCGTGCGCCCCCAGCGCCCCCGACCAGCTCCACATCGAGGATGCCGGGGCGCAGGCGGGTCCAGCCCGCCCGCTTCTCGATGATGCCGCCGGCGAGGCCCAATTTGGAGAGGTCCTTGCGCAGGCGGTGGATCAACACCTGCAGCGAGGCCCCGCCCCGCGGCGTGGAGGCCTTGCCCCACAGGCGCCGGGAGAGCCGCTCATCGTCGGCCCAGCCGGCCTCGGAGAGGGCGACGCCGCGCTTGACATCGAGGTCGAGCTGCTCGGCCAGCAGGTAGAGCAGGATCACGCGGGTGGCGGCCTGGAAGGTGCCGCGCACCGCCCCCGCTGGGTCGCGCACCTCGGTGGTGGGGCCGGCCCGCGAGGCGAGGTCGACGCGCAGGCCCCAGCGGCCCTCCACCCGGGTGGCGGTGGTCTCGCCCCAGGCCTCGCCGCCGTCGACGAGGTGAAAACAGTGCTCGCCCACCTGAAAGGACTCGCCGAAAGACGGCGCGGTGAGCACCTCGTCGCCGTCGTGTATCTCGGCGCCGCCCTCGACCAGGCGCAGGTAGTAGGGGCCCTCGGGCAGCTCCAGCCCGGCCAGCTCGCCCAGGTCGACGCCCTCCTGCACCGCGAAGCAGCGGCTCTGGACGGCGCTCCACAGCCAGGCCGGCGGCGCCACGGCGACCGGCGGCGCCTCGATGAGCACGCGAATGCGCACATCGGGGCCCAGGCGCAGCTCGGCGCCATGCTCCAGGGCGGTGGGGGCGCCCTCCAACCGCTTTTCGCCCAGGAAGGTGCCGTTGCGGCTGCCCAGGTCGTGGGCGTTCACCCGACCGCCGGTGGACTGGATGAGCAGGTGGTGGCCGGAGATGGTGGAGTCCATCACCACTACGTCGTTGTCGGGGGCCCGGCCGACCCGAATCACGGCAGCCCCCGGGGACAACAACCGGCTGGCGCCGTCAGGGAGCAGGATCTCAAGCGAGAGGTTCACAGATACCTCCAAGGTGGGCTGATCCCCTGCCCTTCACAGGAGCAGCCGGGAGCGGGCGTGGGCGTAGGCTCGCTCATAGAGGAGGGCGGCGCGGTCCCAACTCCAGTCGGCACGCATGCCCGTCTGCTGTAGGGCTCGCCACGAATTGGGGTGCTCTCGGTAGGTGAGCAGAGCAAAGGAGACCGCGCGGACCAGCGCATCGGCGGAGAAAGGCGCAAAGGCCCAGCCCGTGCCCGTCCCCCGACTGGGATCGAAGGTGGTGACGGTGTCGGCGAGCCCTCCGGTTGCATGGACAATGGGGATCGTGCCATAGCGCATGGAGTACATCTGGTTGAGCCCGCAGGGCTCAAAGCGGCTGGGCATCAAGAAGAGGTCGGCGCCAGCCTCCATGCGGTGGGCGAGGCCCTCATCAAAGGTGATGCGCGCCGCCACGCGGCCCGGGGCGGCCCGCTCCAAGGCCCGCAGGCCGTTGGCCAGGGCCTCTGACCCGCTGCCGAGCACGGCGAGCTGCACATCCTGGCGAAGCAGGCGGGGGGCCGCCTCGAGGATGAGGTCGATGCCCTTCTGGTGATCGAGGCGGGCCACGACGCTGAGCAGCGGCACTTCGGGGCGGCGCTGGAGGCCCAATTCCGCCTGGAGCGCGGCCTTGGTGATCGCCTTGCCGCTGAGGTCGTCGGCCGAGAAGCGGGCCGGCAGGTGGGGATCGGTGGCGGGGTCCCACTCGGGGCCGATGCCGTTCAAGATGCCAAAGAGGTCGCCGCGGCGGGCCCGAAACATCGGCTCGAGGCCAAAGCCCTGGTCGTGGAGCAGCTCCTTGGCGTAGGTGGGGCTGACGGTGGTGATCACATCGGCCGTGGCGAGCCCCGCCTTCAAGCAGTGCAGGCGGCCGCCATACTCCGCCGTGCTCCACCAGCGGCGGGGAATGTCGAGCTGGTCGAGCTCATCGAGGCCATAGGCCCCATGATGGCCGGCGTTGTGCACCGAGAGCAGGGTGGCGGCGCGGGTGAAGCGGTTGGCCGGCCGGTACACGGCCTGCAGAAAAAGCGGCAGCAGGGCGGTGTGCCAGTCGTTGCAGTGAAAGACGAGGTCGTCTTCGTTGGCGGGGGCGCCGCCCAAGGGCAGGGTGGCCAGATCGAGGGCCGCCCGGCACAGCAGCGAGAAGCGGAAGAGGTTGTCGCCGTAGACGCCGCTCTTGTCGCCATAGATGCCCGGCCGGTGAAAGCTCGGGTGGTCGACAAAGACCGTGTGAACGCCCGCAGCGTTGTTGTGAAAGAGCCGCACCTCGTGCATGGCGCCAAAGAGGTGGATGTGGCGCCGCACGCCGGTGTCCCAGGCGTCGGCGTAGTCCTTGTAGCGGGGGGTCACCACCAGCACGCGGTGGCCCCGACGGGCCAGGGCGCGGGGCAGGGCGCCGCAGACATCGCCCAGCCCGCCGGTCTTCGACCAGGGCGCAACCTCGGCCGCCACGAGACAGATGTTCATCCAGGCTCCAGGAGTAAGGCGCCGCCAGCCTACCAGCCGCCGCTGCCCAGGAAGAGCAGGGCCTCGCCCTGGGCCGAACCATACTGGTTTGCGCCGAGGAAGAGGTCAAAGAAGTCGTCGCCGTCTACATCGCCAGCGAGGGAGACGCCATTGCCGGTGGCGCTGGCCGCCGATCCGGCGACGATGCCGTCGGCGGCCGACAGGCTGAGGCTGCCGCTGATCGGGCCGTAGAGCAGGTAGACCGCCCCATCGCCGCCGCTCACCCCCGGCGCGCCGATGGCCACGTCGAGCTCGCCGTCGCCGTTGACGTCGCCCAAGCCGGCGAGGCTGGTGCCGGCCAGATCGCCGCTCGCGCTGCCCTGCAGGCCGTAGCCGAGGCTGGCGAGCCCGCCGCTCGAGAGGGGCCCGGGCAGCCAGTAGGCGAGGCCGGCCCCGCCGTGTTTGGGCGCGCCGACGAGCAGATCGCCATAGCCATCGCCATTGGTGTCGCCCGGGGCGGCGACGGCGTTGCCCGCCGCGTCACCGGCCACGGCGCCGAGCAGGGTGTGGGTGGCGGCGGAGAGGCTGGTAGTGCCGCTGCTGAGGCTGTCGACCACATAAACGGCCCCGGCGTTGGAGCCGGCGCTGTCTTCGGCCTGGGCGCCGATCACCAGCTCGCCGATGCCGTCACCGTCGAGGTCCTCAGCGATGGCCACCGCGTAGCCCACCGCGTCGTTGCCGCTGGTGGCGGTGAGCTTGGCGCTGGCCGCCGAGAGGTCCAGCGTGCTGCCGCGGGCGCCCCAGTGGACGTAGACGGCCCCGGCGGTGATGCCGCCGGCGTCTTCGCCCTCGGCGCCGATGACGAGGTCGGCCTGGCCGTCGCCGTTGAGGTCGCCGATGGCCAGGGCGCAGCCGGCGGAGTCGGTGGCGTCCTCGCCGACGAGGGTGGTGTCGGCGGCCGAGAGGGCGAGGCTGCCGCTCAGCGGCCCGTAGAGCAGGTAGGCGGCGCCGGCCCCCGAGCCCCCGCTGTCTTCGTCGGGGGCGCCGATGAGCAGGTCTTCGAGGCCGTCGCCGTCCACATCGCCCACCGCCAAGGCCTCCCCGGCGTGGTCGCTGGCGGTGAGCCCGAAGAGGGCGGCGGTGGCGGCGGTGGCGGAGAGGCTGAGCGTGCCGCGGGTGTCGGCGGCGTAGACGAAGACGGCCCCGGCGCTCGAGATCGCGCCCGACTCTTCGTAGGAGACGCCGACGATAAGCTCGTCCTGGCCGTCGCCGTCGAGATCGCCGAGGGCCACGGCCTCGCCGGCCTGATCGAAGCTGCCGGCGCCGCGCAGGCGGGCGTCGGCGGCGGTGACCGCGAGCGCGCCGGTGAGCAGGCAGCCGTCGTCGGTGCCCTCGCAGTTGTCGTCCTGGTCGTTGTCGCAGACCTCGGGGGCGCCGGGGTTCACGCCGGGCTGGCTGTCGTCGCAGTCGGTGTCGAGGCGGGCGTAGCCGGTGGGGGCTTCGCAGGCGGTGAGGCTGGCGCCGGGGACGCCGTAGCCATCGAGGTCGGCGTCGAGGTGCCAGGTGAGGGCGTCGGCGGCGTCGGCCTCGTCGACGTCGCCGTCGCAGTCGTTGTCCAGGTCGTCGCAGACCTCGGTGCCGCCGGGGTAGGCGGCGGCGGCGGCATCATCGCAGTCAGTGCCGTCGGCGGTGGCGCCGGCGGGCAGGCCGCAGGCGAGGATGGCCGCGGCGGGGTCGCCGTAGCCGTCGCGGTCGCCGTCGGTGTACCAGGTGCTGGCGTCGATGGCCTCCTCGTCGATGTCGCCGTCGCAGTCGTCGTCTTCGCCGTCGCAGCGCTCGAGATCTACGGGGCTGCGGTCGGGGTCGGCGTCGTCGCAGTCGAGCGCGTTGGTGACGGCCCCGGCGGGGAGCGCGCAGGCGCGCAGGGCGCCGTCGGGGTCGCCATAGGCGTCGGCGTCGGCGTCGGCGTAGAAGGTCTCAGCGTCGATCGAATCCTCGTCGATCTCGCCGTCGCAGTCCTGGTCGAGCTCGTCGCAGGTCTCCGGCGCGCCGGGGTAGGCCTCGGGGTTGAGGTCGTCGCAGTCGCCGCCCTCGGCGATGTGGTCGGCGGGGGCCTCGCAGGCGAGGGTGAGGCCGGCCTCGTCGCCAAAGGTGTCGCCGTCGAGGTCGGGGTACCAGGGGCTGGCGTCTATGGCGTCGTCGTCGATCTGGCCGTCGCAGTCCTGGTCGAGGCCGTCGCAGGTCTCGGCGGCGCCGGGGTTGATGAAGCGGCTGCTGTCGTCACAGTCGCCGCCGATGGGCACCGAGCCGTCGGGGCCGAGGCAGGCGGTGACCGGGTTGGCGGCGTCGCCGTAGCCGTCGACGTCTTCGTCGGGGTACCACACCCAGGCGTCGGGGGAATCCTCGTCGATCTGGCCGTCGCAGTCGTCATCGATCTGGTTGCAGCGCTCGATGGCCTGGGGGTTCACGGCGGGGTCGCGATCGTCACAGTCCTCGGCGCTGTCAAAGCCGTCCTGGTCGTTGTCGGAGTCGATCACGCCGATGGGGCCGGTGTCATCGATGATTTCACCGCTCTTGTCGCCCATACAGGCCACCAGCAAGGCCAGGGCGGCGGCAGAGATGGACGGGCGCGGCACGTTCGGCTCCAGTTGTCGCAAACCGCTAACCCGGCGTTGCGCGCACCGACCTTATCGAAGGTCAGACTGGCTCGGGGCCAATTCCGCGCGCAGCTCGCTCTCCAGGGCCCGGGCCTCGGCCACCCAGGCGGGGCGGCGCTCGGTGCGCAGGGCGAGGTCGAGGGCGTCGCGGCGGAGCAGGCGCATGCCAGGCAGGGTGGTTCGCAGCAGGGCCTCGCGGACGGCGTCGGCGGCGCGCGGGTCTTCGAGGGTGACCAGCACGGCGGCGGCGTCGAGGGCGGCGCGGGCGGCGGGCACGGGCAAGGGGGCGGGCGGCCGGTAGACGACCTGGACGGCCAGCTCGGCGGCGCGCGGCGGCTCGACGAGGAGCAGGGCCTGGGCCCGGGCGGCGGCCTGCTGGGCGACGGGGTCTTCGAGGGCCGGGCGGTCGGGGTCGGGGAGGTCGCGGACGAGGGCGAGGGCCTCCTCGGCGAGGCCGCCGTGGCAGAGCGCCCGGGCCACCCGGAGTTGGGCGATCAGCAGCGCGCCGGTGGGGGCCTCGCCCAAGGCACGGAGCTGGCCGGCGGCTTCGCGGGCGAGCTGGCGGGCCTGGCCGCCCTGGCTGCGCCGTTGGTGGATCTCAGCGCGCACGGCGAGGGCGTGGATCAGCGGGACCGGCCACTCCTGCTGGCGGAAGATGCGCTCGGCCTCGGCGCCGTGGTCGTGGGCATCGGCGAGGCGGCCGTCGGCGAGGGCCAGATCGGCCACCACGGCGAGCACGCTGCCGAGCGGCCCGCTGGCGCCGCCTTCGCGCAGGCGGTCTTCGACGCTCTCGAGGAGGGCGCGGGCCCCGGGCACGTCGCCGGTGCAGCGGGCCACCAGGGCGCGGCCGAGGATGCCCTTGGCCAGGATCTGCGCGCTGCCGGTGTCGCGGCCCAGGCCTTCGAGGCGGCGGTAGAGGCCCTCGGCGGCGGCCAGCTCGCCGCTGGACATGCGGGCGGTGGCCAGGGCCTCGGTGACCCGCGGCCAGAGCGGATCGCCGGGGGGCAGGGTGCGGCTCGCGGCTTCGAGGGCGCCGATCGAGGCGGCCCCTTCGCCCAGGCTGGCGCGCACGAGGCCGATGCCGGCGCGGGCCCGGGCCACGGCGTCGGCGTCGCCCGACTCGCTGGCGCAGGCGAGGGCGCGCTCCCAACTGGAGAGGGCCGCCGACAGCTCGCCGTTGCGCTCCTCGGCCTCGCCGTGCAGGGCCCAGCGCAGGGCGTTGTGGCGGCGGGCCTCCTCGGGGGGGAGTTGGGCGCGCAGGGCGGCCTCGTCGGCGCGCAGGAGCAGGCGTTGGGCCTGATCCACCCGATCGGCCCGCAGGCGGCGGCGGGCGCCGTCGAGCAGCAGGGGGAGGGCCTCGGCGGGCAGGTCGCCGGCCAGGAGGTGCTCGGCGATGAGGTCGTTGGCGGCCCCGGCGCGGCGGCGGCTGCGGCGCTTGAGCGCGCTGGCGGCGGCGCGGTGCAGGGCGATCTGCTCGGCGGGATCGATGAAGCTGGCGAAGAGGTCCTGGGCGGCGGGGCGCTCGATGGCGTAGAGCTCTGATACACCCTCCACCCGCTGGGTGACGAGTTGGGCGCCGAGGAGCAGCGTCAGCGCGTGCTCGATGGTGCCCACGTCGAGGCCGGCGGTGTCGGCGAGCAGATCGGCGGTGACCTCCACGCCGAGCACCACCAGCGCGTTGTAGACGCGGCGCACGTCGGGATCGAAGGGGGCGAGGCGGGCAGCCTCCCGGTCGCGACGGGCCACGGGAACGGGCAGGGGGTCGCTGCGCAGGGCGTCGATGGTTCGCAGGGGGCGGAGGGCGCCGTTGGCCTCGGGGGCCAGCCAGCCGGCCTCGACGAGGGTGGCGATCTGGGCCACCACGGCGCCGGGGTTGCCGCCCAGCTCCTCAAAGAGACGACCGCCGAGCACGAGGCCGGCGGCGCCGGTGAGGCCCTGATCGCGCACCACGGCGATGGTGGCCTTGCGATCGAGCAGGGGCAGGCGCAGGATCTCCGGGCTGATGCCCGTAGCGGCGCCGCTGGCGAAGGCGGCGATGGGGCCGTCGAGGCGGCGCAGGCTGGCGATGAGCAGCAGGGGGTCGCCCTCCACGCCGACGGCCTCGCGCACGAGGCGGGTCAGCGCGGCGGCGTCGGCGGGCGGCAGCTCGTCCCAGTCGTCGATCACCAGGGTCCAGGGTCGGGCGCGCACCCGCAGGGCGAGGCGGGCGATGGCGGGGGCGGCCTCGACGCCGAGGCCGGTGGGGGTCTGGGCGGCGAGCTGGTCGAGGGGCAGGGGGGTGCGGGCCTGGGCGTAGGCGAGGTCGAAGCCGGCGGCGCGGGCGGTGTCCACCAGTTCCTGGCACAGGGCGCTGCGGCCGCTGCCAGCCTCGCCCTGGATCAGCACCAGGCCGCCGCCGCCGGTGCGCAGGGTCTCCAGGCGGGCGAGGAGCTGGGCGATCTCGGTGTGGCGGCCCACCACCGCGGGGCGCTGGCTGCGCTCGTCGGCGTCGAGGGCGACCAGCACCTGGCGGGCGTTGGGGTAGCGCTGGGCGGCGTCCTTGCGGAGCAGGCGCATGGCGATGCGCTCGAGCCGGGGGGGCACCCGGGGGTCGATCTCGCTGGGCGGGCGCGGGTCCTGGGTGAGGTGGCGCGAGAGGTAGCCGGCGATGTTGTCGGCGATGATCGGCCGCTCGCCGGTGAGCAGGAGGTAGAGCACCGCGCCGAGGCTGTACAGATCGGCCCGGGCGTCGATGGCCTCGGCCATGATCTGCTCGGGGGCCATAAAGGCGATGGTGCCGACGAGGCGGCCGGCCATCGTGAGCTTGGTGCTGTAGATGCCGCCCTGGCTCTTCACCACGCCGAAGTCGGTGAGCTTGGCCTTGCCCTCGGCGGTGATGAGGATGTTGCCGGGCTTGAGGTCGCGGTGGATGAGGCCGCGGTCGTGTACATAGGCCAGCGCCTCGCAGAGCCCGCGCAGGATGCGCTCGGCGGCAACGAAGCGATCGGGGGGCGGCTGGGCGCGCCACTGTTCGAGGAGGGTGCCCAGATCGGTGCCCTCGACCAGCTCCATCGCGATCCAGGGGTAGGCGCCGTGGCGGCCGTACTCGTACACCCGCACGATGCCGGGGTGGTGCAGCTCTTTGAGGGTGAGGAACTCGCGGCGAAAGCGGCGCTCTTCGTCGGTCTCGGCCTTGCCGGGGTGCAGGATCTTCACGGCGGCGAGGCCGTGGCGGGGGCTGCTGGCCTTGTAGACGGTGGCCATGCCGCCCACGCCGATCGGCTCGATCAGCCGGTAGGGGCCGAGGGTGTCACCGGGCAGCGGGGGGGCGAGGGGGGTCGGGGCCATGGGCCGTGAGTCTACCGCTCTCTGGCCACGCCGTGGATGGAAAGGAAGGTCTCGGCGTCCTCCCGGTCGAGGTTGGCGGCCAGCGAGCGCGAGAGCGCGTCGGCCACCCGGGCGTGACGGCTGGCCACGGCCTCGTCACTGGCCACCCGGGCGGCGAGGAGGCGGGCGCGCAAGGCGTAGAAGCGGTAGCCGCAGGCGTCGGCGAGGCGCAGGGCGTCTTCGGCGAGCTGCAGGGCGACGGCGCGCTCGCCCAGCTCCTCGCGCACCCGGGCGATGTTGAGCTGCAGACGGGCCTGCTGGTAGGGCCAGGCTCGCAGCTCGGACTGGGCGATGGTGGCGAGGTCGGCGCGGGCGGCCTCGGGCTCGCCGCGGGCGACGTGGATGCGGGCCCGCCAGGCCAGCACCAGGGGGCCAAAGCCCTCGGTGTCGTACAGGGCCATCGTGGGCAGGGTGCTCTCGATGATCTCCGAGGCGCGATCGAGCTCTCCGGCGTTCATCAGCGCGCGAAGGAGCATCACCTGGGCGGTCAGGGCCTCTTCGGGGTTGTTGAGGCTCTGCTGGGTGCGCAGGGCTTCTTCGGCGTTCTCGATGGCCTCGGCGATGCGGCCCTGATCGGCGAGCAGCATGGCCCGGTAGCGCAGGCCGAGGCCCATGCCGTAGGGGTGGCCCACCTCGCGGGCGTGGGCGATGGCGCGCTCGGCCAGCTCCATGCCCTTGCGGATGTTGCCGGTGAGGTGGAAGACCTCGACGAGGTTGGTGCGGGCCACGCTCAGGCGGTCCATCAGGCCGTGGCGCTCGGAGACCTCGATGGCAGCCTCGAAGTGGCGGCGGGCGTCGGCGCTGGCCCCGCGGCAGAGGGCGACGAGGCCGAGCCCGTTGTAGCCGAGGGCGAGGCCGCGCTCGTCTTCGAGGGCCTCGCTGTTGGCCAGGGCGGTGACGAAGCACTCGTGGGCGGTCTCCAGATCGCCGCGGGCCCAGTGCAGGGCGCCGCGCTCGTAGAGGGGCACCAGGGCGAGGCGCTTGTCGCCGGTCTTGTCGGCCAGCTTGAGGGCGCGCTGGAGCCAGGCCTCGGCTTCTTCGAAGCGCTGCAGGCGGCGGATCTGCACGGCCAGCTCGGCGGCGATGCGCGAGCGCAGGCGGTCGTCGTCGATGCCCTGGGCGAGGTCGTGGGCGGCGTGGGCCTCGGACTCCCCCTCGGCCCAGCGGCCGAGGTGAAAGAGGGCCTGGGCGCGCTGCAAGCGCAGCTCGGCGAGGCGGTGATCGGCCTCGTCGATGGCGATCTGCTCGCGGGCGTCGGGCTCCAGCGACAGGGCCCGGTCGAGCAGCGAGAGGGCCTCGGCGATGAAGGTGCGGGTGGCCAGCTTCTCGGCGGCCCGCATCAGGTAGGTCAGCGCCTTGGCGGGGCGCTCGCCGGCCTCGAAGTGGTGGGCGAGGTTCTCGACGACGGCGCCGGTCGCGTAGCGGAACTGGCGCTCGAGGTGGTTGCCGAGCGCCCGGTGCAGGTCGGCCCGCACGTCGTCGCTCATCTGGGACTGGATGACGTCGCGGCCGCGGTTGCGGGCCAGCTCAAAGCGCTCCACGCAGCCCGCCCCCTGCTCGATCAGCAGGTCGGCCCGCGACAGGGCCTCGACCCCGGCCAGCACGGCGTCTTCGTGCAGGCCGGTGACGGCGATCAGCGCGTCGAGATCGAGCTCCTGGCGGGCGACGGCCAGCACCTCGGCCACCCGACGGGCGGCGGGCGGCAGGGGCAGCAGGCGCTCGATCAGGGCGTGGCGCACCGAACTGGGCACCGGCAGGGGCCGCTCCTGCAGCTCTTCGGGGGCCAGGGTGAGGGTGGCCTTGCGGCCCGGACGCGCGGCGAGCACGCCCTCGGTGCGCAGGCCGCGGATCATCTCGGCGATGAGGAAGGGGTTGCCGTCGCCCTCGCGGTGCAGGCGCTCGGCCAGAACCCGCACATCTTCGCTGTCTTCGACGGTGCTAAGCAGCAGCTCCTCGACGGCGGCGGCGGGCAGGGGGCCCAGCGTGATGCGCTCGGGCAGGATGCCGGTGGACTCGCCGCCCACGAGCGAGCTGAGCGGATCGGACTCGCCGGGGATGGCGCGGCTGATCACGAAGAGCAGCGGGGCCTGGGCGGCGCCGACGAGGTTGCGGATCAGGTACTCGGTGAGCTCGATGGTGGGCCGATCGGCCTGATCCAGGGCCTCCAGCAAGAAGACCCGCGGCCCGGCCCGGCCGATCAGCTCGGCCATCGCCGCCATCACGGCCCAGCGCTCCACCCGCTCGGGGCGGGCCGGGTTGGGATGGAAGGCGGCCTGCAGGGCCGGCGAGGGGCGGCCGCCGGCGGCGGTGACCAGCTCGGTGTAGGTGCCGCGAAAGGCGGAGAAGGCGGGCTGACCGGGGTCCTGGCTGCGGGCGCGGCTGAAGGGCAGGCCCATCGAGCGCGCGGTCAGCGCCACCTCCTCAGCAAGGCGGGCGCGGCCCATCCCGGGGTGCCCTTCGATGATCACGACGCCGCCGCGCCGCCAGCTCCCGCCCTCGGCGTCGCCGGCGAGGCGGGCCAGGGCGTCGCGGATCTGGGCGACCTCGGCGGTGCGGCCCACCAGCGGCGCAGCGGGCCCGCCAGCGCTGGGGGCGGGCGCCACGCCGAGGGCGTGGAGGAGGTGGGCGGCGCTGGAGAAGCGGTCGGCCGGGTCTTTTTCGAGGAGCCGGACGCAGACCTCGTCGAGGGTGGTGGGGATGGTGGGCACCAGCTCGCGGGGGGGCCGCACCGCCCGGTGGAGGTGCTTGTCCATGTAGCCGGCCAGCGTGCGGGCGTTGAAGGGCCGCCGGCCGGTCAGCATCAGGTAGAGCACCGCGCCCAGCGCGTAGAGATCGGCCCGCCCGTCGACCTTGCCGCCCTGGATCTGCTCCGGCGCGATGTAGGCGGCGGTGCCCACCACCTCGCCGTCGGTGGTGCGCTCGGCGCCGGGCTCCTTCACCACGCCGAAGTCCATCAGCCGCACGCTGCCGTCGGGCAGCAGCATGATGTTGCCGGGGGTGACGTCGCGGTGCACCAGCCCGCGGCGGTGGATGTCGTCGAGGGCGCTGGCAACCTGCACCAGCACGGACTCAGCGCGGGCGAAGCGCTCGGCGGTGCCGAGCTCGCGCCACTCTTCGACGGCGTCTTTGAGCACCACCCCGCTGAGCCGCTCCATCACGAGGTAGGGCAGCTCGTTCCAGCTGCCGATCTCGTAGACCTTGAGCACGCCGGGGTGGTCGATCCGGGAGAGGGTGCGGTACTCGCGGCGAAAGCGACGGGCGACGGCCTCGCCCTGGGCCCGGGGCAGCATCAGCTTGAGCGCGCGGGCCTCGCCGGTGGCCTCGTGCTGCACGTCGAGCACCACCGCCATGCCGCCGCGGCCCAATTCACCGAGCACACGCCAGGCGTTGATCTGCTGTCCAGGTGCGGGAATTGCGGTGCTCAAGGCTGGTCAGTGCCGTTGCCGGATAGTAGTCCACAATCGGGGAGCGCGCCGGGACCCTCTTCGGCCCGGGTAGACCGCGCGACACCCGCCCTATACTCAATCGGGGGCCGGGCCGCGCTGGGCCCGCTTCCTTTTCCCCTCTCCCTGGCCGCGGGCTGGGTGAACCCAGGAACCACCATGCGTCTTGAAGCCTCCGCGCGCACCGATCTGGGGCCCGTCCGCCAAAACAACGAAGACAACTTCCTCGTCGACCAGGAGGCCGGCCTCTTTGTGGTGGCCGACGGCATGGGCGGCCACGCCTCGGGCGAGGTCGCGAGCGAGATCGCGGTCAACACCATGCGCGACGTGCTGCTGGGCGCCGACGATCCCGACGAGACCCGCCTGGAGCGCGCCGCCGCCGAGGGCGACGACGCCATCCGCGAGCGCCTGCGCTACGCGATGAACCAGGCCAGCCACCGCATCCGCCGCGCGGCCATCGCCAACGCCATGCACGGCGGCATGGGCACCACCCTGGCGGTGCTGCTGATCGAAAACAACGTCGCCCACATCGGCCATGTGGGCGACAGCCGCATCTACCTCTACCGCGAGGGCCGCATCCACCGCCTCACGCGCGACCACACCGTCGTGCAGCAGGAGGTCGACGCCGGCCGGCTCACGCCGGAGCTGGCGCGGGTGGTGCCGCACAAGAACATCCTTACCCAGTCGGTGGGCTTCCACGGCCCGGTCGACCCCGACACCGCCACCCGCCCCATCAAGGCGGGCGACATCTTCCTGCTCTGCAGCGATGGCCTGACCGACGCCCTCGACGACCCGGATCTGGCCCGCATCTGCAAAGAGACGCCGGTCGACGAGCTCTCCGAGGTGCTGGTCAACCAGTCCCTGGAGGGCGGCACCGAAGACAACGTCACCGTGATCGTGGTGAACGTCGTCGGCTGAGGCGGGGGCCGCCCCCGGGCGGCCTAGTTCGGCGCGCCAGGGGGTGGGCCAGCGGCCTCGCCCTCAAAGAGGCTGGGCACGTCTTCGGCGAGCTGGCCGGTGGGGCCGCGCAGCAGCTTGATGAGGCCGCGGGTGTGCTCGCTCGTGGCGTACCAGTCGCCGTCGGGGCCCGCCTGCTGAAAGCGCAGGGTCTCGGCTTTGCCGGCCTCGGTGACGAGGGTGAGCGCAAAGCGCTCTTCCAAGGTGGCGGGGGTGTCGTCGGGGCCGGCGTAGGCGGTGCCCTTGAGCTTCAAGGCCTGGTCCATCCAGGTCTTGAGCTGGGCGCTGCCCTCGGTCTGGCCGGCGCGAACCCAGCGGGCCTTGGCGGTGTCCACCGCGTTCTCCTGCACCAGCTCAAGCTTCTTGCCCCCGGCGTCGGCGATGGTGGCCTTGGCGATCTTCTCGGGGGTGAGCGAGGTGAGGGTGCGGTCGGGCAGGCGGGTGCGGGCGTACTTGAGCGGCCGGATGGTCTCGTCGTCGACGAGGTACAGCTCGCCGGTCGTGGCGTCGCGGGCGTAGCGGTCGCGGCTGCCGTAGGCCTCCCCACCGAGCTCCAGCTTGGTGGTGCGGCCCTTGCGCGTGATCTCGATGAACTCCTTGGGGGCGTCCATGCCGATGGTGGCGAGCTTGTCGGGCTCCACCGCCTCGAGCTTTCGGATGGCCAGCAGGGGGCTCAGGCTCTCGATCAGCTTGTCGCCGGCCTCGCCCACCTTGAAGACGCTGGTGGTCTCGACCTTCTCGGGGGTCTCCGGCACGGGCGGGGTGGGCTCGGCGCCGGCTTCGGGGCCGGCGGGCTTGGGGCCGTGGTCTTTGTGTTTGTCTTCGACCTTGGTGTAGGTCACCCAGAGGTAGCGGCCCTGGGCGTCGACCTTGCTCTCGACCACCGCCTTGTCGTTTTCGCCGATCCAGACGATCTTCTCAAGGGTGTCCTTCTCGCCTTCGAGCAGCACCACCTTCTCGCCCAGCTCAGGCTGGGGGTCAGCGGTGTAGTGCGACCAGGAGGCGCCGAGGAGGACGACCAGCAGCCCGCCGTAGACCAGGGCGCTCTTGAAGTGGCTGTTCACGCGGCACCTCCCTTCCGGCGGAGCCGGATGCGCACCAGGGCTCCCAGGAAGATCCCCACGGGGACCAGGAAGCTGGTGGCGACGAACCAGATGCTCTGGCCCTCTTTGGTGTGCTCGATCTTCACGTCTTCTTCGCTGTTGGTGGTGCCGGTGAGGCCCTCTTCACCGAGCAGGTAGGAGATCGCGTCGATCACGAACTGGAAGTTGGCCTTGGTGGGATCAAGGGGCAGGGCGATGTCGCTGGCCCAGCCGGCGTCGGCGACGACGATGGCCCGGTACTCGGTGGCCGGATCGATCTTTTTGTCGTCCTTCTTCTCGTCCTTCTTCTCGTCGTCGGCCGGCGCCGCGATCGGGGCGCCGGTGATGGGCCCGGTGGCGGTGATGGCGACGTTCCAGGTCTTTCGCTTCTCGGCGGCCTCGTCAAAGGTGAGGTTGGTGTTGGCGTCGCCGAAGGTCTCAGGCAGCGAGCGCACCGTCACCGTGCGCTTTCCCGGCGCGTCGGCCACCTCTTCGAGCGCCGTGGCGGTGGGCGTGATGAAGTAGAGCACCTTGCTGTTGCGCGACAGGGTCGTGACCGAGTCGTGGGTGCTGTACTTGTTGGTGAAGACATTGGCCCGGTCGACCAGCTTCTGGGTGGCCGGGATGAAGTTGGAGTCGTTGGCCAGGGTGATGGTGGGGTCGTAGGAGAGCCCCATCGGCCCCAGCAGGCCGGCCATGTCGGGGCCGCCCGGCTCCAGGCCGACGAGCAGCCGCCCGCCGCGGGCGCGGTAGCGGTCCAGCGCCGCCAGCTCTTCGGGCAAAAACGCGGTGGTGGGCCCGAGAACAAAGACGATGTCGGCGTCTTCGGGCACCTCGTTGGCGAGCCCCTGGGTGAGGCCCAACTCCTTCACCTTGTAGTTCATCGCGTCGAGGATCTGCTTCAGGTTGGCGTTCTTCTGGCTGGCGTCGCGGTCGGAGCCGGTCCAGAAGAGCTCGCCATGGCCGACGGTGAAGTAGGCGGTGCGCTTGCCGCGGGCGACCTTGAGCAGGCTCTCGCGGAACTCGCCGTCGAGCTTCTTCAGCTTGGAGCGGGCGCCGTCGAAGTCAGCGCCGATCTTGAGCCGCTCGATCTGCCGGTCGTCGCCCTCGCCGCGCACGATCACGATGAAGCCGTTGTCGCGGACCTTCAGATCCTTGGACAGCTCGGGCTCCAGCGCGTGATCGACGTACTGCACCGTGAGGTTGCCGGTGGGGAGCTGATCGAAGTAGGCCCGCAGCTCTTGCACCACATCGCCGCCCGCCGGAAAGAACAGGTAGGCGATGACGGGCTGGTCGAGGCTCTCGACGAAATTGACCGTGGCCGTGCCCGGGGTGGCGGTCTTGAAGTAGCCAAAGTCCCAGCGCTTGTTCAGCTCGGCGCCCAGGTAGTTGGCCGGAAAGATCAGGGCGATGGCCAGGGCCAGCGAGAGCCCGGCGCCCGCGGCATCGGCCACGCGCTTGCCGGGCTTGCCCTCGGGAGAGACCGCCAGCACGCGATCGACGAAGAGGAAGGGCAGGGTGCCAGCCAACCAGATCACCAGCCAGGCGACCTCGATGATGGCGCCGTAGCGCTTCTCGGCCTTCTCGTCGGCGAGGCCCAGCGCGCCCACCACCGTGTCGGTGCCGAGAGCGTAGACGACGAGGCTGAAGAGCCCAACGCCGCCCCAGATCAGGGCCTGGCGGTGGGCCGAGCGCTGGTCTTCGGTGCCGGCGCCGATCGCCCGGGCCGCCGAGATGAGGCCGCCCAGCACCAGCAGCAGGCCCGATCCGTCAAAGACCTGGCGCCAGACGCTCTCGCCGCCGAACACGCGCTCGCCCACAAAGACGAGCACCATGCCCAGCAGGTACAGGATCGCAGCGGGCCTCATGTCCACCTCCGGGCGGTCATCGCGCGGGTGGCGGCGAGCAGGAAGACGAACATCATGGACAGATGAAACACGATGTCCTCGGTGTTGATGCGGCCGCGCATGAAGGGCTGGTAGTGCCGATCCCAGAGCGCCGCGTAGGCCAGCACATCGCTGATCGGCGGGCTGGTGACCTTGGCCAGCCACCAGGCCAGCACGAAGAAGCCGGTGAACAGACCCCCCAGCACCGCCGCGAGGAGCTGATTGCGGGAGATCGACGAGGCGAAGGTGCCGATGGCCACAGCGGTGCCGCCGATCAGCACCTCACCGAGGTAGCCGGCGCCGATCTGGCCCCAACTCACCTTGCCGTTGACCATCACCAAGGCCGGCATGTACAGCGTGAGCGCGGTGATCAGCACGAGAAAGCTCATGGCGCCAAAGAACTTGCCGGCCACCACCGCCGCCTCGCTCACCGGCGCCGTCTCCAACAGCACCAGGGTGCCGCTCTGGCGCTCCTCGGCGATGAGGCGCATCGTCAGCAGCAGGCCGGCGATGATCTTGGTGCCGCTCGACCAGAAGAAGAAGGTCTCCAGCACATCGGCCGAGTACTGGGGCTTGGCGGTCAGCGCCAAGGCGTTGAAGAAGAGCCCGTCGAGGATCAGCACCCCGGCGAGCACCACCCAGCCCCACATCGTGTTCACATAGGTCATCAGCTCGCGGCGAGCGATGGTGAGGATGGCGTTCATGCTGCCCCCTCCTGGTTGAGTCCCATGAAGATGTCCTCAAGCTCGCCGCCCATGTCGTCGAGGCGCCGCAGGCCAAGCCCCGCGCTGACGAGGGCCGCGACGACGTTTTCGCGGTGGTCGCCGGTCATCTCCACCAGGAAGACCGGCCGATCGGGGCGGCCGCCCTGGGCCGTGACCGACTTGACGCTGGCCACGCCCTGCAAGGTGCGAACCACCTTCTCGGACTCGCCGGCCACCGTGATGCGGATGACGGAGCCGCCCTGAAAGCGCTCGGAGAGCTGCTCTTCGGTGCCATCGGCGATCAGGCGACCCTTGCGCAGCACCAGGATGCGGTGACAGGTCTCGGAGACCTCGGGCAGGATGTGGCTGCTCACCAGCACGGTGGCCTCATCTCCCAGGCTGCGGATCACCTTGCGCATCTCGACGATCTGCACGGGGTCGAGACCGCTGATCGGCTCGTCCAGGATGACCACCCGCGGCCGGTGGATGATCGCCTGGGCGATGCCGACGCGCTTGCGGTAGCCGTGCGACAGCTCTTCGATGACCCGGTGGGTCTGCCCGGCGAGCTGGCAGCGGGCGATCACCTCGGGCAGCCGGCCATCGAGGTCGCGGCGGGCCATGCCGCGCAGCTCGCCCAGGTAGCGCAGGTAGGAGGTGACGGTCATCTCGGTGTAGAGCGGCGGCGTCTCGGGCAGGAAGCTGATCCGCTGCCGAAAGGAGACCGGCGCCTCGGTGAGATCGACGCCGTCGATCTTCACGGTGCCGGAGCTCGGTTGGAGCAGGCCGGCGATGACCTTGAGCGTGGTGGTCTTGCCGGCGCCGTTGAGACCCAGCACACCCACGACGGTGTTCTCGGCGATGGAGAAGCTCACGTTGTCTACGGCGCGGTGCGATCCGTAGAAGCGGCTGAGCGATTGAACCTCGATCATGGCACTCTCTTCGCCCAGGGCTGGGCGCCAGGCAGGGGTGCAACACCGCGCGCCCGACGCTCTTCCCCTCGGCTGAAAACGGGCCCCGCCGTAAGGAAGGGCCCGCCTCCCGTCAAGGGGCGGCCGCCTGCCGCTCCAGCTCCTCCGCCAGGGCGCGCAGGGCCTGAACGCCCTGGCGGGTGTGGTGGGCAGGGTCGACGGGGTTGTACAGCCTGAAGTTGCCGCGCCAGGTCGACGGGCGCAAGGGCTCGATGCCCGAGCGGGTGCACTCCATCAAGAAGGCCATGGTGCCGTAGCTCTCGTAGAGGTGGTCGAGCTCCATGCCCAGGCCGCGAAAGAAGAAGGCCCAGCGGGCGAGCTGCTTCACCGTGTAGGCGCGCGGGCCCTGGGCCGAGGCCATGATCTGGCCGAGCCGGTGCAGCTCAGCGCGATCGGGGGCCCGCTCCCAGCGGCCGGCCCAGGGGTAGTAGATGTAGCCGCCAAAGGCGTGCAGGCTCACGGCGGCGTGAAAGCGCTGGGCCTTGGCCAGGGCGTCGATCGCAGCCGTCTCGGGCTGGGAGAGCGGCGCCGGGCTCGTGGTGTAGCGATTGGGGATGATGTGCCGCCAGATCGCCTCGCTGCTGCGGTTCACCGCAAAGTCGCGGTTGAGGTCGACGCGGTTGGCGTTGGTGCGGCGGTAGCGATCCTCCCCGGCGGCGAGGTCCCCCTCGACGAGCCTGCGGCCATCGAGGTTCACGATGGGGATCACCCAGGTCTCTACGCCGGGCGGCGGATCCTGGGCGAGGTCTTCGAGGAAGGCCGTCGCCACCTCGGCGCCGATCCACTCCAGCGGGTGGAGCTGGCCAAAGACCAGCATCTTGCGCGCGGCCGGCGGGCCCGCCGGGTTGGTCACCCGAAAGGCCCAGATCGGCTCCCCCTTGACGGTCTGGCCGATGGCGACGGGCTCCACCACGCCCGGGCGCTCCACCACAAAGGGCGCGAGGTCGGCGTGCAGCTCGGCGACGCTGCGCCACAGCGGCTCGGGGTGGGCGGTGACGGCCTGCTGGGAGAGCCAGGCGGCGTAGGCGGCGCGATCGTCGGCCTGCGCGAGGCTGAGGAGCAGCCAGAGCAGGGCGATCATGACCGCCGACGCCTCAGCAGGAGGGCGACGAGGCCGAGCCCCAGGTAGGAGACGGCGCTGTTCCCCGTGGAGCAGCCACAGCCCTCCTTGCCCTCCTCTTCGCCGACCGCGGGCCCATCGCCCTTGTCGAGGCCGTAGAGCGCGGGCAGGGGGGTCTCGTAGTTGCGGGTGTGGGCGGGATCATGGCCAAAGCCGGCCCACTCGACCTTGGAGCCCACCGGCGCCGCCGTGCTCCAGGCGAAGAGGCTGCCCTGGCGCGTGGCCACCACCACGTCGAGGAAGCCGTCGCCATCGACGTCACCGACGGCGGGGCTGGCGAGGATCCACTGGCCGGTGTTCTTCGGCCACCCCTCGGGCTGCAGGCCGTCTTGATCCCAGGCGTGCAGCACAAAGCCCGCCGAGCCGGCGATCACCTCGGCGTCGCCGTCGCCGTTGAGGTCGGCGATGGCCGGATTCATGAAGAACTGGAGGTCTTCCATCACCCGGGGCCAGCCAGGCAGGGGGGTGCCGTCGACCCCGCTCCAGGCGCCGATGCCGTGGTCGAAGGGCGATCGCCGGCCGTCGTAGAGCAGGCCCACCGCGTAGCCGGCGCCGATGCCGCCGCTGACGAGGTCGGGCAGGCCGTCGTTGTCGAGGTCGCCGAAGGAGGAGGAGTTGATCAGCGGCAGCACGCTGGCGTCGTTGACGTTGGTGCCCTCGCCAAAGACATCGGCCGCGGTGCCGGCCTTGAAGAGCTCGGTGCCGTCGGCGCGAAAGACCATCAAATCGCCGGCCAGGGTGTGGGCGGTGACCTCCAGGGTGCCGTCGCCATCGACGTCGGCGAGGGCGGGGCTGCCGGGGATGCCCTCGCCCACATAGGGCAGGGCCTGGGTGTAGGCGCCAAAGAGGCGGATCGGCCAGCCGGGGAGGTGCACGCCATCGGGATCTTCGTCGCCGAGGCCGCTCAGGGCGTAGAGCGGCCCGGTGGTGGCCGACAGGGTCTCGGCCGTGCCGATCACCACGTCGAGGATGCCGTCGCCGTCGAGATCCCCAAGGGCCGGCGAGCCGATGATGCGGCTGCCGCTGCCCTCGTAGCCGGGGAAGACCGCCCGCACCGGCCAGCCCGGCACGGCGCTGCCGTCGGCGGCGAAGGCGTAGACGAGCTGATCCATGCCGCCGATGATGATCTCCAGCGTGCCGTCGCCGCCGAGGTCGCCCAGGGCCGGCGCGCCGAAGAAGCCCTCGTCGTGCAGGTTCTCGGGGTCGGTGGAGGCGGGGGGCGTCATCACAAAGGGGAAGCCGGGCACGGCGCTGCCGTCGGCGCCGATGACGTGCAGCTCGCCGCGGAGTGTACCGATGACGATCTCCATGCGGCCGTCGCCGTCGAGGTCTCCCACCGCCGGCGAGGAGACCAGCGAGGGCGCCCGCGGCCCACCCACCGCGGCGTAGCCCGGGCTGGCGAGGTGGTTGGCGGCGTGCTCCGGGTTGAACTCTTCGAGGAGGCCGAGCTGGACGGGAAAGCCGGGCAGGGCGCTGCCATCGCCGTGGATGGCGTGCAGGTAGCCGTCGGCGTCGGCGAAGACGATGTCGAGCACGCCGTCGTCGTCGAGGTCGGCGAGGTTGGGGCTCGCTTCGAGGCTGGGGCCCACGGTGAGCGGAAAGCCGGGGAGCCAGTCGTCGTCGCGCTGGGCGTAGAAGGCCTTGCGGGCGAGGCCGGAGCGGCCCTCGGTGTCGGTGACGCGCAGGCGCAGGCTGATCACCTTGGCCATCACAGCGTCTTCGCGGTCGACCTGATCCTGGCCCAGCGCCCAGTCGGACATCGGCGCGGCGGGGTCGAAGCCGGGCAGGGTGCTGAGATCGAGGGTGGCGAGCCGGCCCTCCTGGGCGCTGGTGCCGCTGGCAACCTCGATGAGCTCGCTGTCATCGGGCTGATCGCCGATCCCCACCAGCAGGCTCCACGAGGCCACCGCCGAGCGCGGCGCGGCGATGGCGCCATGGATCTCCAAGGTGGGCTGCAGCACGGGGTCGACCACGCCATACCAGGCCGGGCTGCTGATCTCGGCGGTGGGCGGGATCTCGCCGGCCCGCACCGCCAGGACGACGGCGTTGGCCTGCAGACGGCCGTAGCCAAAGTAGCGATCCCAGCCCGGTTTGGAGGGGTAGAAGAGGCTGCCCGGCTCCTGGGACTCCGGCACGTCGATGTCGACGGCGGTGGTGGTGAGGAGCTGGAAGAGCTCGGCGGCGGAGAGGGTGAGGCCGACGTCTCGGGCGGCCGAGATCGCCAGCCCCGCCACGCCCGAGGTGATCGCCGTGGCCCCCGACGAGCAGCCCCCCGAGGGCGCCGAGAGGTCGAGGCGCACGCCGTGGTTGGTGCAGTTGCTGTAGGCCAGGAAGCTGCTCGACTCGGTGGGGTCGTCCTCGTCGGTGGTGATGGCGTGCACGTACAGGGTGCGCTCGCCCGAGCCCGGCGCGTTCGGGTGGTAGGCCGTCTCGTCGGCGGCGCTGGCCACCACAAGCACGCCCTGGTCCCAGGCGTAGGAGATCGCGTCGGCGGCGAGGCTGGGGGCCGAGACCGTACCCAGCGCCTCCTGGATCACGTCGGCGCCCGCGTCAACGGCGTAGAGCACCGCCACGCCGAAGCTGGCGCCATCGGCGACGAAGGAGTCGCCCACGCGCACCGGCAGCACCATGCAGTTGGGGCAGGGCCCGATGCCGCCCCACTCGTCATCGCCGCCAGCCGCCGCCTCGTTGGCCTCGTAGGTGCCGTGGTCGTAGCGGGTGTCGTCGTAGGGGTCGTTGTCGTTCCAGAAGAAGTCCCAACCGGCGATGTCGTCGATGTAGCCGTTGCCATCGGCGTCGCTGCCATCCGAGAAGGCGGCGATGAGGTCGGAGGGGTCGAGGAGGGCATCGGCGGCGTCGACGCCCAGGGTGGGGTCGAGGCGCGGATCGGCGGCGTAGTCGTCGATGTTGAGCACGCCGTCGCCGTTGGCGTCGTAGTCGGCCGCCTCGGCGCCGGCGGCGTCCTGCGGCAGCGGCAGCTCGGCGGCGTTGAGGCGGATCTTGTGAACCAGCCGCTCTTCATCCCACAGGATGCCTGAGTCCAGCACCGCCAGCGTGACGTCGGTGCGGCCCGGCGTGGTGCGCCAGGCAAGATCGGCGCCGATCCCCGAGCCGATCGCCAGCTCGTCAGGGCGCACCGTGGCCTGCCAGGCGGCGGGCACATGGCCGAGCAGGGCCCAGTCCTCGCTGAGGTCGGCCGGGCAGAGGTCGGGGCGATCGGGGGTGCCACACTCCGGCCAGGCGGCCATCGGAAAGGTGGCGTGGGCGAGGGGAAGCAGGCCCAACAGGGCGATCAGGCGCATGGCGGGGCTCTCCGGATTCGCCCCTTGGGTAGCGCCGACCGGCGGAGCCGGCCACGGGTCAACGCCGCACGCTGGAAAGGCGCACCACTCCGGAATCTCTCATGCGTCCCGCCGCCCCCCGAGACGACCCTCATCCTCGCACGAAGGCCGACCCGGTTTCCGGCAGCCCCGAATATTTTTTGTCAACGGCCGGTTCTGGTTGTCGATGCTTCGGATGCCGTGGAATAGTAGCCGCGGCAGACATGAGACCAACACCTCATGCCAACTTGCCTTGGGGTGAGACCCCCAATGGAGGAGCGACAACATGGCACTTCGTACCTGGCAGAGCAGCATCCTCGCGCTCTCTCTCTTCTCGGTCGCCTGCGTGGACAAGACCGGCGACGACTCGGGCGTCGTCTCTGAGTCCGACGCCGATGCCGACAGCGACGCCGACAGCGACGCCGACAGCGACGCCGACGCCGACAGCGACGCCGACGCCGACAGCGACGCCGACGCTGACGCTGACGCCGACTACACCTCCTACGAGGGTGCGGCCAACTTCATGTACGGCTTCTCCACCGACGGCGCCCTCGACTGTGACCTGTACTGGGCCAACAGCGGCACCCCGGTCGACCTCTGTGACGGCTGCGAGTGGGCCTTCGCCATCGACTTCATGTACGACGCCGGCTCCTCCTACGACGGCGCCGACTGCTTCGGCGGTGGCGAGACCGACTGGACCTGGGAGCTGGGCTACTACCCCGAGTACTACGGCAGCTACGGCGCCATGTACTACAACTACTACGGCGAGTGGACCCCGGCTTGGCTGGGCTACTTCGACGGCTCCTACGTGCAGTGGGGCGGCGGCTACTACCAGTACCCCTACTACTACGGCGGCACCTACTACTACTACACCCGTCAGTGGTCGGGCAGCGCCTACGTCGAATAAGACGTTGTGCCCTTCAACCCGGGCCGGTGGCACTCGCCATCGGCCCGGGTTTCGTTTGGGCTTCCGTGCCCAGCGCTTGCCGACAGGCCGCAGCGGTGGCAGGCTGTAGCCAACGGGCCCCTTCGCGCCCGTCCTGGAGCTGTCTTGTCCCCCCCTTCCCCCGCCCTGCTGTCCTTCGCGGCCGCGCTGCTGCTCTCTGGCTGCGGCACCAAGTACTACTACCCCGACACCGGCGGCATCGACGACGACGCGTTCGGCTCCGAGGGCTCCGACGCGGGCAACGGCGGCGAGAGTGACGCCGACGCCGACAGCGATGCGGACTCCGACAGCGACGCCGACAGCGATGCCGACGCCGACAGTGATGCCGACAGCGATGCCGACGCCGACAGCGACGCCGACAGCGATGCCGACAGCGATGCCGACGCGGACGCCGACCTCACCTACGTCGGCCTCGCCCAGTTCATGTACGGCTTCTCCCCCAACCCCAGCGACCTTGACTGCGACCTGTACTGGGACAACTACGGCACCGAGCGCGCGCCCTGCCCGGGCTGTGACTGGGCCTTTGACGTCGACTTCGTCTACGACGCCTCCTCCAGCTACGACGGCGCGGACTGCTTTGGCGGTGGCGCGACCGACTGGACCTGGGGTTTTGGCTACCAGCCCAACTACTACGGCTCCTACGGCGCCATCTACTACGACTACTATGGCGACTGGCAGCCGGCCTTCCTGGCCTACGAGTCGGGGGGCACCGTGTATTGGGGCGGCGGCTACTACCAGTACCCCTACTTCTACGGCGGCACCTACTACTACTACACCCGGCTCTGGCAGGGTGCGGCTGTGGTGTACTGAGGGAGCGCGGCTCCCCCGCGTCGGCCTCAACCGTCGCGGGGGGGAGCGGCCCGCCGCCTAGGGCGTCGCGGGCGTCGCAGGCGTCGCAGGCGGGGCCAGCAGCACCGGGGCTTCGAGATCATCGGTGCTGTCGAGGTTCACGGGCTCGCCCTTCTGCTTGGACTTGAGCTCCTGGGCCTTCTTGGCCAGCACCGCGCCCTCCTCGCGCTTGCCCTGCTTGGCCAGCAGGTTCGCCTGCAGCAGCAGGCCCTCCGGGTTGTTGGGCGCCGCCTCGATCGCCGGGGTCAGCACCTTCTGGGCCTCCTCATAGGCGGCGGCGTTGAAGAGGGCCTGGGCCCAACTCACCCGCGCGGCGTGGTCCTGGGTCCGCAGCTCCACGAGCATCTGCAGCTCGGCGGCGGCGTCGTCCCACTGCTTGTTCTGCATGTACCAGGTCGCCAGCGCGCGCCGGGCCCGGTAGTTCGAGGGCAGGATCTCCAGCTCGGCCTGCAGATGGGTGACCATGCCCTTGGCGTCGCCGCGCTGGGTGGCGTAGCGGGCCAGCAGCTCGTGAACGATGGGCCGGGGCACCTTGTCGCTGAGGCTGCCAAGCAGGTAGGGCTCGGCCTCGCTCTCGCGGTTGAGCCGGGTCATCAGCAGCCCCGCCTGGCCCTGAAGCGAGGCCTCGCCGGGCGACTCCTTGAGCCATTCCAGGGCCTTGTCGAGGCCCTCCTGGTTGCGGTTCAGGCGGGTGAGCGCCATCACCACGCCCTGGCGCCCCTGGGGATCGGTGGGCACCAGGGCCAGGATCGCGTTGAACTCGGCCATCGCCTCTTCATAGCGCTGGAGCTGCATCAGACAGGAGGCGAGGTTGAGGTGCAGCACCGTCGAGGAGGGCTCCAGCTTGAGCGCCTCGCGCAGCACGCCCTCGGCCTCCTCGGCCCGTCCGTTGCGCTGCAGCAGGCGGGCGAGGCCCATGCGCGCTTCGCCCAGGTCGGGCAGCTCCCGCAGGATGTCGCGGTAGATCTGCTCGGCCTCGGCCAGGGTGGCCGGGTTGTTGGCCTTGACCCGCACGCCCTCCAGGCGACGGATCATGTCGATCTGGTCCTTGCCATCGATCTTGCTGTCGAGGCCCTTCAAGCTGGTGGCGCCGGCGCCCACATAGCCGAGGGCCTCGAGCTGCTGGATCACCTCGGGCGCGAGGTCGGCGGCCTGGGAGAGCACCGGCCCCCGCGCGGCGATCTCGTCGAAGGAGGCGGCGAGGCGGTCGGCGTCGGCCTTGCGGGAGGCGTAGAGGTTGGTGGTCTCGCCCGGGTCGGCCACCACGTCAAAGAGGCGCGGGTTGGGGGTCTTCATCAGCTTGAGCGGGCCATGGGCCAGGGCCAGCTCGGGGTGAAAGCCAAAGCGCGTGGAGTTGACGTAGGACTCCATGTAGACGCCCTCGCGCGTCACCGTTCCGCCCTTGATGTAGGGCGAGAGATCGACGCCATCGAGGCCTTCGGGGGTGGAGATCCCCAACATGCCGAGTGCTGTGGGCATCACGTCGACGTTGCCCACGGTGAGGTCGCTCACCACCACCGGGGCCGCCAGCGGCTCGGGCGGCGTGACGATGAAGGGGATCCGCTGGGTCGGATCGAAGAGGAACATGCCGTGGGTGGTCTCGCCATGCTCGTTTTCGCGGGCTTCGCCGTGATCGGCCACCGAGATCCAGCCCACCGGCTGGTTCATCGCCTTGACGCGATCCATCAGGCGGCCGATCTGCTCGTCCATGAAGGCGATCTCGCCGTCATAGGGGCGGCCCTGCAGCTTCGTCGCCCAGGGCTCTGGGGGGCGGTAGGGCTCGTGCGGATCGTAGAAGTGCAGCCACAGCAGAAAGGGCCCCGGCTCCTTCTTGTCGAGCCAGGTGATGGCGTCGTCGACCACCTCGTTGGCCGGCCGCTCCTGGGCCCAGCGCGAGCTGGGGTTCTTCTCGACCGTGTCGAAGTAGTCGTCAAAGCCCTGGTCGAGGTTCCACATCCGCGTGGTGACGAAAGCCGAGACGCTGGCCGCCGTGCCGTAGCCCTTCTCCTTCAGCACCTCGGCCAGGGTGACCGCCGCGTCGGGCAGGATGGCGTCGCCGTTGTTGTGAACGCCGTGGCGCGTGGGGTACAGCCCCGTGAACATCGTCGAGTGCGCCGGCGTCGTCAGCGGGACCGACGAGTAGGTGCGCTCAAAGCGCACGCCACGCTGGGCCAGCGCGTCGAGATTGGGCGTGTGGCCACCCTTGTAGCCATAGGAGCCCAGGCGATCGGCCCGCGTGGTGTCGAGCGTCAGCAGGATCACCGAGGGCGTGGTGACCTCCGCACCCTTCTTCTTTTTCTTCTTGGGCCCAGGGGCGCTGTCCCCACTGCAGGCGGTGAGCAGGGAGAGGAGCAGGAGGCTGCGAATTGCCACGGGATCGACGCTCCGATAGTCCGGCCCGCCAAAGGAGACCCCATGACCACACCCCCCCTTCTTCCAAAAGCGATTCCGGCTCCAGGAGCGACGAAGGGCGGTGGGCTGAGTCTCCTCGCAACGCGCCTCTGCGGCGTCTTGCTGTTGGCGGCCTGGTTGGGAGCCCCGACCTTAACCCAGGCCGCCGACGATGGCGCCCCGACAGGCAGCGCCGAGGCCACGAAGGGCAGCAAAGGCGGCAAGGCGGGGAAAGCAGGCAAGGGCGGCAAGGGAAGCAAGTTCTCCAAGAACGGCAAGGGCGTGAAGGCCGGAAAGGCCGGAAAGAAGGGCAAGGGCAGCAAGATGGGAAAGGCCCGCCGCCACCCCTCCACCCAGGACCCCCGGGCGCCGCTGGCCGCCAAGGCGATCGACGCCCGCCGCTGGTACATGGCGATGAAGCCGCTCAACGAGGCCCTCGCCAAGAACCCCGATGATCTCGAGTCGCGCTCGATGCTCGCCGTGCTGCGGGCGCGCATGGGCTGGTTCAGCGAGGCGGTCAACGAGTTCGGGCTGTCCTGGGGCTCGGACTACTACGAGCGCGAGGGGCTCGGCGCCCACGCCGACACCCTGCGGGCGATCGGCCAGTACGAAGAGGCGGCCGCCCTGCGCCTCGATCGCCTGTGGGTCATCCAAGACGAGGGCGAAGAGGTCGTGAGCCTGCTCGGCGCCTCCGAAGACCTGCGGCTCGGCGGCGATTCATGGGGCGCCATCGATCTCGCCGAGCGGGCGATGGCCCTGCGCCCCCGCTCACCGGTGGTCTACGCGGTGCTGGCCCAGGCCTACCTTGAGCTCGGCGACCTCGACGAGGCTGCCTACTACCTGTGGACCTCCGAGCGGGTGGGCGGCTCGGCCGTGCGCGGCCCCATCGCCGCCTCCGAGCTGGCGATCCGTCAGGGCGACCCCCAAGCCGCCGAGCAGGCCATCGAGGAGCATCGCCGTCAGCGCATCTCAAGCTGGCAGTTTGCCGTTCAAATCAGCGAGGCCCGCCGCCTGCAGGGCAACCCCGCCGAGGCCCTGTGGATGCTGGACCTGCCCCAGTGGGAGCAGCAGGATCACCGGCCAGAGCTGATCATCGCCGAGCTCACCCTGCACGTCGATCTCGGCAACAAGGCCGAGGCGATGGAGCTCTGCCGCACCCTGCGCACCGAGTACCCTGGCAACCACCAGTCCGTCGGCGCCATCGTCTACGCCGAGCAGAAGCTGCACCTCACCTGCGAGCCCCTTTGGCCCAGCGCAGCGCCACGCCGCGATCAGGGCCCGGCCTCGGCGAAGGGCCTGTAGAGCGGATCTCCGACGAAGACCATCATCCAGGCGCCCACCACGGTGCTCTCGTAGGCCGCCTCGCCATAGGTGGCGCCCTGGGTGAGGTACAAAAAGAGCTGGTCGTACTCCGGCATCCCGGCCACATAGGGCTCGTTGACCGCGCCGAAGGTGGCCGTGATGCCGTCTTGCAAGGCGCTGCCTGACCAGGTGCCCGGCGCCCGCAGGTCGCAGGCCGAGCAGGAGTCGAGGTGCCCGCCGATGGCGCCGGTCGCCCAGGTAAAACAGTCGTTGTAATTGTAGTAGCTGTACCAGCCAGCATAGTACAGGGCATCTGGACAGTCCGTAGGGGCGGGCGCCGTGCCGAATTCCTCGCTGTGACCGTCCCATACCACCGGGAAGGTGCCCAGGGCCTCGAAGATCGCGCGGGTCCCCCACATATTCCACTCGCCGCTCTCATAGCTGCCGAATTCATCGGTCGTGGGCGGTGTGTCGCCGCGGTTGCCGTCTACATAAACGATCCCACCCAGGCCGCCCCCATCGCGCAGGGCCTCGGCGTCGAGCGTGCGATCGATCAGGGCGAGCGCCTCTTCGGCGCTGGACCCGTCGATTCGACTGACCAGGTAGACCTCCAAGCCCCGGTCGCGCAGCTCGCCGATCGGCACGAAGGGATCGTAGATCCCGGCCATGCTGTCGCCCTCCTGGTAGGCCGGGTTGTAGCGGGCCTCGGTGAAGCCGGCGGCCCGCTCGCCGAAGAAGAGCAGGGCGTCGAGGCTGGTGACGGTCGGCAGCTCGAGGGCGAAGTCGAGGATCTGTCCGCTCACCTTGTAGGGCACGCCATAGACGGGCACGAGGTAGGTCACCTGGGGGCCGGCGGCGTCGATGCAGGCCTGCACCTCGGCGAGCAAGGCCTGGGCCTCTGCGGCGCTGATCGTGGTGGCATCGCTGGAGACCACGGCGCAGCGCTGATCTTCGCCGAGGACCCGGGCGCTCGCGTAGGCCTCGGCCACCGCTTGGGAGCCCTCCACGGCCGGGTTGCTCAGCACCACCACCCGCCGGGCGAGCGGGTAGCCCACCGTCACGGTCAGGCTCGCCGACTCATCCTGGCAGCCCGGGGCCGAGACCACGGCCTCGATCTGCGCGACCTCATCGAGAAAGACCGCCACATCGGCCGGGATGGACCACTGATCCCCGCTCACCGACCCCAGGCTGACCGAGAACACCGCGCGACCCTCGCCTTCGAGGGAGAGGGTCAGCGTGGAGCCCGGCACCGGGTCGCCCGAAAGGCGCAGCGCCGGATCGAGCCCACAGTCCACCGGCTCCGTCGCCGTGTCGACCGGCGGCCCTCCGCTGTCGACCGGATCGGCGCCGCCTTTGGCAGGAGGGGTGGGGTCGTCGGCGCAGGCCAGAAGGAGGAGCAGGGCGTTCATGGGCCCATCATCCCCGTGGCGGCCCCCGGCGCGCAAGGGCCCGCAGCCGATCGCCCCCCGCGGCGTCGAGGCCCCAGGTGGCGTCCTCCTCCAGGGGGCGGCCCAACAGCCAGGCCTGGGGTACTGGCAAGGAGGCCAGATCCTGGGGGTACAGATCCACCCGCCAGCCCCGGCGCAGGCGGAGGAGACCGGCCGTGCGCGGATCTTCGAGGAGCCCCTGCAGGAGCGCCGCCCGGGGCGACCCGACGCGCGGCGAGACCACCGTCAAGGTGTGGCCGGCGTAGAGCCCGCTGTCATCCACCCAGCAGCGCAGGGCGCCATCGCCGAGGATGCGCTGCACCAGCAACTTCTCGCCGGCGAAGAGCGCCGGTGACTTGGCCCGGTGCATCTCCTCGGGCCGGTAGCGCAAAAAGCGCCGCCGCCCTGCGATCAGATCGGCGGCGTCGACAAAGGGCACCGCACCCGGCTCGGCGACGTCGGTGAGCAGCCGCGCCTTGCCGCCCCCCGGCCCATGACACACCACCCCCGTGTCGATCCAGCACAGCGACCCCAGGGGCGTGGAGGCCGCCGCCACCCGGGCCCAAAGCGCGGCGTCGCCGGCCCGCAGCGCCGGGTCGAGAGGGTGGCCGGGCAGCGCGAGGAGCTCGCTGGCGTCGATGCCTCCGGGGAGGGCGGCCGGGCCCGCTCCCGCACAAAGACCAACCAGAAAGACCCGCACCGCCGCCGCCGGAAAGGCCCGCGGCCCCTCCACGGCCGTCAGCGCGTGGGCCCCGAGCCAGCGCGCCCGCAGGGGCCGGCCGTAGGGCTCAAAGAGCAGCCCCGCCGGCAGCACCAGGCCCAGGCCGCCGCCAGGCCGCAGGCGCTCGGCCGCCAGGGCCGCCACCGCCAGGGCCAGATCGCAGCGCCCCTCGATCCACGGCAGTCGGGCGCGCAGGCGGCGTCGAAGGTCGAGGCTCTGATGGCGCGGGGCCACGAAGGGAGGGTTGCCGACGATCAGATCGGCCTCCTCGACCTCGTCGATGCAGTCGGCCACCCGCACCCGCGCCCGGGGAGCGGCCACCTGGGCCACCGCCGCCGCCGCCGGGTCCAGCTCGGCGCCCGCGGAGACCGCGCCCAGGCCGGCCTCGTCGAGGGCGACCAGCATCGCCCCGCAACCGCAGGTGGGGTCCAGCGCCCGCTCCACCGGCCGCCGGCTGGAGCGAAGGGCGATCGACACCACCTCGCGGGCCATCGCGCGCGGCGTGTCGAAGGTGCCCTCGCGCTGGTGGCTCGCGGGGTCGGTCACGGGGATGGGCCCGCCCGCCGGAAACCAGAAGGCGCCCCCCTCGCGGGTCCGCCACGCCACGTCGATCTCGGCGCGGCCGATCGTCGCCCGGGCCAGGTGACCGGCCTGCTCCACCACCGCCCAGGGGTCGCCGGCCAGCGCCTCGGCCGCCGCCTGGGCCGCCTGCACGCGATCTCCGGCGGCGCTCGCGGCGGAGAGCCAGGCGCCCAGGGCCTTTTCAGAGACCCGCCCCCGCCCCACCGTCTGGCTACATGCTGGTGACGGTGCGGGCCGGCCAGCTGATCTTGGCAAAGTATTCGGTGGTCTCGCCGCTCATCGCCCGGGTGTCCGTCCACACCAGCGCGCCGCCAATGTAGATGTTGACGGTCACATCGTTGCTGCCGCTGTAGTCGGGCGTGCTGCCCGTGTAGTCCACCACCGCCACCGTGTAGGTGCCGCTGGCCGGGCTGGAGATGTTGATGTTCTCGGGGCCGACGCCGGGGATGTCGTCGAGGTCGAGGGTCGGATCGTCGCTGGTGTCGCCCACCACACCCCAGTCCGGCTTGAACCAGGAGCCCGAGGTGCAGTTGGCGAAGTAGCAGTCGGTGTTGGTGAGGCTGTCGTTGATGGTGCCGCCCGGCGCCAGCAAGTGCAGATCCATGTCGTCCTGGTTGTGAACCCAGAACATCTCGATCCAGAGGTCTTCGGTGGGCACCGCGGTGAGCTCGCACTCGGTCGCATCGGAGCTGCGCCCGTCGGAGGTCTTGACCACGAGGCGGCCCACATAGGTGCCAGCGAGGTCGGGGGTGAAGCTGCCGCAGGTGGGCCCAGAGCAGGAGGGCATGCCCACCGAGGAGCCGCTCGGCCGGCTGGCCAGGGTCCAGGTGTAGTCGGTGATGGTGCCGCCCTCGGGATCGTAGGAGTCGGTGCCGTCCCAGCGGGCCGACTCAAAGGGCGGGTGCACCGGATTGGGCGAGACCGAGCACACCGCGATGGGCTTGTCGCCCTCCGAGGTGGTGTTGCCGCTGTCGATCACCGGATCATCGGTGTCTTCGGGGTCGGGGGTGCCCGTCTCTTCGGTGAAGCCGGTCTCATCGGTGGGGCCCGGCCGCTCGGGGTCCTTCTCCAGGGCGACGTTGTAGTCGGATCCGCAGGCGAAGCAGAGGAAGAGGAGCGGCAGGCAGCGGTTCATGGCACCATCCCGAAGGCAGCGCGAGTATGCCCCCAAGATGGCGCCCTGGCAAGCAAAGTCTCTGTGCTGCCCGGTGTCAACTGCGCAACGGCGCGCTTAGAGCGCCGTGACGGTGCGCGCCGGCCAGCTGATGGTGGCGAAGTACTCGGTGGTCTCGCCGCTCATCGCCCGGGTGTCGCTCCACACCAGCGCGCCGCCGATGTAGATGTTGATGGTCACGTCGTTGGCGCCGCTGTAGTCGCCGGTGCTGCCCGTGTAGTCCACCACCACCACGGTGTAGTTGCCGCTGGCCGGGCTGGAGATGTTGATGTTCTCGGGTCCCACGCCGGGGATGTCGTCGAGATCGAGGGTGGGGTTGTCGCTGGTGCCCGCAGCGCCCCACTCCAGGCCACCCCAGGTGCAATTGGCATAATAACAGTCGGTGGTGGAGCTGTTGACGGTGCCGCCCGGCGCCAGGAGGTGCAGGTCCATGTCATCGTCGTTGTGGGCCCAGAACATCTCAATCCACAGATCTTCGGTGGGCACCGCGGTCAGATCACAGTCGGCCGGGTCGGAGGTGCGGCCATCGGCCGTCTTCACGACGAGGCGGCCCGTGTAAGTGCCCGCGAGGTCGGGCGTGAAGCTGCCGCAGACCGGGCCCGAACAGGAGGGCATGCCCACCGAGGAGCCGCTCGGCCGGCTGACCAGCGACCAGGTGTAGGTGGTGATGGTCTGCCCTTCGGGATCGGTGGAGCCACGGCCATCCCACTGGGCCGACTCGAAGGGCGGGTGCACCGGGTTGGGCGCCACCGTACAGGCGGCGATGGGCTTGTCGCCCTCCGAGCTGGTGTTGCCGCTGTCGATCACGGGCTCGTCGGTGTCTTCGGGCTCGGGGCTCGCGGTCTCTTCTTCTTCGGGGGCGGCCGTCTCCTCGGTGGGGCCCGGCCGCTCGGGGTCCTTCTCCAGGGCGACGTTGTAGTCGGAGCCACAGGCCAGGGTGAGCAGGAGGAGGGGGAGCGAGCGCATCATGGCACCATCCGTACAGGGCCGTGGCAGTATGCCCCTCGCACCCGCCGATGGCAAGCGCCGCCTCGGCTTTCTCGGGCTCCTCGCCGTGCAGCCGCGTCGCATCAGCGCCCCTGCGCCTCCCAGGCCGACAAGAGCCCGCCCACCTGCGCATCCAGGGTGAAGCCCTGGCGACGCAGCCAGGCCGGCCCCGCCGCTCCCCGGGCTGCACAGTCCTCCACGGTCAGCGCCGCGAGCAGGCCGGCCAAGGCCGACGGATCGTCGGGAGGGGCCAGCCAGCCCACCTCCGGGCCCAGCAGCTCCGGGATGCCGGAGACCGGCGTGGAGAGGGCCGGCCGCCCGGTCGCCAGGGCCTCCATCAAGACCAGCGGCACGCCGTCCTGATCGCCGTCTGGCGCCCGCCGGCAGGGCAGAACCAGCAGGTGGTGTTGGGCGATCAGCGCCGGCAGCGCCGAGGGCGGCGCGAGGCCGAGGAGGCGCACCCCGGCCGGCGCGGGCCCCTGGCGGTCGGAGACCACGGTCAAGCGTGCGCTGCTGCCGACCTGGGGCCAGGCGGCGAGCAAGGTGTCGAGCCCCTTCTTGGGCACATCCCGCCCCACGAAGAGCGCGCGCAGGGGCCCGGGCGGCGGCGGGCTCGGCCGAAAGCGCCCCAGATCGGGCCCGCAGCGCAGGCGCAGCACCGGTCGATCGGCGAGGCGGGCGGTCAAGGCGGCGGTGTGGTCGGAGACGGCAAAGACGAGGTCGGCCGCCTGCAGCACGGCGCGGGCCGAGGGGCGCGGCTTGTACAGATCCACCGCGTGCACCATCACCGAATAGGGGGTCCCCTCGTCGAGAAAGAGCCCGTGGGCGAGCTCGGCGGCCTCGCCCGCAAAGTGCACATGCAGCCGGTCCACCCCCGATGCCGCCGCCTTCAGGGCGCCGAGGCGATCGGCGTCCTTGTCGCGGCTGTGGGCGGCGACAAAGCGCTCGCCGGCGCTGTCCTCGCGGATCCACCGCCCCCAGGGACGGCGACGGAGGCGTTGGTGCGGCAGGCGGGGGAGGCCGTCGGCCAGCGCCCCATCGGGCCGGTCTCCCAGGCTGAGCAGCCGCACCTCCACCCCGCGGGCGGCGAGGCCGGCGGCCTCTCCGTAGACAAAGGTCTCGGTGAGGGTGGGGTAGTAGCGCAGCAGGTAGGCCACCTTCACCGGCTCACCTCGGCCAGAAAGGCGCTCAATTCCTGGGCGCGCTGGGCCCAGGTCCGCACGGTTGGACGCCGGCGGGGCGCGCTCCAGGCCGTGGTCAGGGCGGCGGCCAGGGCGTCGGCGTCGCCCGGCGGGTAGCCGATGAAGGGCACGCCCATGAGCGCGCTGATCTCCTCGACGCTGGGCAGGCGCGGCGCCACGATCGGCGCGGTGGCGGCGAGGTAGTCCCAGAGCTTGAGCGGGCTCGTGAGCTGGCGGCCAAAGAGGTTGTCGGCCAGCGGCAGCAGGAGCACGCGGGCGCCCTGGAGCCAGGCCGGCACCGCGGTGTAGGGCACCGGATCGACAAAGCGCAGGCCCGGCGGCGGCGGACCCAGCGCGGCCTGCTCCCGGGCGCTGCCGCCGATGAGCTCGATGGGCAGCCCAGCGCGGCGGGCCGCCGCCAGCACCGTCTCGGGCCCCTTGAAGCTGCGCAGCGAGCCCATCACACGGATCACGTCGCGTGGCTCGGCCTCGGCGCCGAGGCGGTCGGGAGCGGTGCCATTGTGCAGGGCCCGGCGGTGGCGCGGCAGGGCCTCGCCATAGGCCTCCTCCCAGGCCCGCAGGGTGCCGCCGCAATTGGCCACCAGCCCGTCCAGATGGGGCAGCAGGCCGGCCTCCAAGGCCCGCACCGGGGCAGAATCCGCGCCGGCCTCGGCGGCGAGGGCGCTGTCGAGCTCATGGGTCTCCAGCACGATGCGGTGCCGCCCGCCGAGCCTCCCCAAGGCCGCGGCGAGGCGGCGCTTGTCGCGGGCGTAGACGAGGCCGGGGGGCCCGGCGGCCCAGCGGGAGAGCCCCCAACGAAACCACAGTCCGGCGAGCCCCGGCTGGGAGACCGGCGCCAGCGCGAGGCGGAGCCCCGGGTGCGGCTCGAGGCCCAGCGCCCCGAGCGCCGCCTCCGGGCTCGCCCCTTCAGGGGCTCGATCGGCGAGGAGCGTGACCTCATGCCCCTCTTCAGCCAGGGCCCGGCACATCTGCAACACCTGGATGGCCTGGGCCCGCAGCCCCGGCAGCCGAGGCCGGTAGAGGTGGAAGATCCTCATCCGAGCGCCGCCCGCAGGGCCGCCACCGCCGCCGCCGGGCCGTGGTGGGCCAACACCCAGGCCCGCGCCAGGGCCCCCGAGGCCGGGTCGCCGAGGAAGGCGCGGATGGCGTTCAGATCGGGGGCATCGGGATCATCGAGCAGCAGGCCCGGGCCGGTAGCCTCGGGCACCCCGCCGGTGAAGCAGCCGATCACCGGCACCCCGGCCGCCGCCGCCTCCAGCAGGCAGAGACCCAGCCCCTCGGCCCCCCGCCCGTCGGGCCCCGCACGCGGCAGCAGGAGCACCGCGCTGGCGCCGATCAGCGCGGCGCGCGCCTCGTCGCGGGGCAGGGCGCCCATCCACTGCACCACACCCCCCAAGGCCCGCAAGGCCCCCGCCGCCGGCCCGTCTCCCACCACCCGCACCGGCCGTCCCAGGGCCCGGCCGATGGCCAGCACCCGGTCTACGCCCTTGCTCGGCAGCAGGCGGGCGATCACCACCAGGGGCCCCTCGGGCGAGGCGGGAGCCGGCGCGGGCGGCGCCTGTAGCGCCATCGGCAACACAAAGACCTCGCCGGAGATGCCGAGCCGGCCGAGCTCATCACCGAGGAAGCGCGAGACTGGAACCCAGGCCCGCGCCGCCGCCGCCACCCGCCGCATGGCCCCCGGCGCCCGCTCCAGTTGGGTCAGGTCGCTGCCCTGGGCCGAGACCAGCAGCGTAGCGCCCAGGATCCGCACCAGCGGCGCGATCCAGGAAACGAGGCGCCAGGTGGCGGCCAGCACCACCACCCCCGGCCCCAGCCGCGGCAGCACCGCCAGCGCCGCCCACAGCCCTTGCCAGCTCCCCCAGGATCGGCCGGCCATGCGGATCACCGGGTAGGGCCGCCCGCGGTCCCAGGCCTCGACCCCAGGGCGCCGCCGGGCCAGCACCGTCACCGCCTCGCCAGACGCCGCCAGGGCCCCGGCCAGATCCTCGGCCCAGGCAGCGATGCCGCCCACCGCCGTGGGAGGAAAGTCCTCGGTGACCAGCAGCCAGCGGCGCATCGGGCCGGGGTAGCCAGGGTGCGGCGGCCCGTCGACCGCCCTTCAGCCCCCGGCCGCCCCGCCCTCAAGGCGCACCAGCACATGAAAGCCCTTGGCGCTGCGGATCGGCGCCGAGACGCCGCCCGGCGGCAGGCCAAAGGCCACCGTCTCAAAGGCCGGGTCGAGCTCGCCGGCGATGAACCAGCCGAGATCGCCGCCGCGCGAGGCGTTGGGCCCCTCCGAGAAGCGCGGCGCCACCGTGCGGATCGGCTCGCCGGCCCGCAGCGCCGCCGCCGCCCCTTCGGCCTGGGTCAAGGCCTCGGCCTCGGTGCGCAGCGCCGCCCCCTCCTCGCTGGTGAAGGGCACGTAGACCTGCCCCAGATGCACCTCAACCAGCTCGGTGCGCTCGATCACATGAAAGCCAAAGGGGGTCTCCAGCACCGCCGAGCGCCCGCCCACCGGCAGGGCGAAGGCCGCCGCCTCAAAGTCGGCCTGCATCGCGCCGCGGGCCACCGCGCCGAGGTCGCCGCCCTGGGCGCCGCTGCCGTCGTCGGAGGCCACCCGGGCCACCGAGGCGAAGTCCTCGCCCCCTTCGATGCGGGCGACCAGCCCATGAATGCGCTCCCAGGCCTCTTCCCGGCTGCGTCGCAGCGAGGCCGGCGCGCCAAAGGCCCCCTGGAAGGCCACCAGGATGTGGCGCGCCCGGATGCGCTGGGGCTCCGCCGACGTGGGCGGCGCCGAGCCCGTTGTCTGGCCCACCGGCGCAGGCGGCAAGGGCGGCAACGCGACCGGCTCAGCGGCGCAGGCGAGGAGGACGACAGCGAGGATCCAGCGAAACGACATCGCCGCCCGCTAACGCGCCAGCCCCAACGACAGAGGGCCCGCCGCGCGCAGCGACGAGCCCCCGGCCACCCAAGCGACGATCAGCCGCCGCAGTCCATGCCCGGCGCGAAGGTGCCGACATCCCACCACTCGTAGGAGGCCATGGTCTGGCTCGCGGTCATGTCGCAGAGCTTGCCGGCGTCCTGGTCGTAGTAGATGACGCGCATCGTGGCGGTGGACTCGCCGTTGCCGTGATCGCTGTAGTAGTGCACCCGCACGTTGTAGGCCTGACCCCAGGTCTCGGTGGTGCTGGTGAAGGTCTCGGGGCCAAAGCCATTGACGTCGTCGATGTCGAGGTCACCCCAGGCCTGCGACAGCGAGTAGTAGGCCACTTCGCTGCCCTGGCTGGTGATGTGGGTGTCGATGTCGGTGTCGTCCTTGTCCCAGGTGAGGATGGTCAGCAGCTCCTGGGCGGGGGGCTCGTCGCGATCGCAGAAGCTGATGGTGTAGCTCTCGCCGGTGCCATCGAGGTTCTCATCGAGGTCGAGCTGCACCACCGAGTAGCCGCCGGTGAGGCTGATCGCCTGGTCGATGGTGCCGCCCGAGATCGGCGTGGCGATGGTGCGGTAGGTCGCTTCGTCGCCCGAGCCGAACTGGATGCGGATGTAGGCCTCGGTGGCGTCGGTGTTGACCGCGGTGCCCTTGACCTGCAGCACGCTCGGGAAGGCGTCGCCGCAATCGACATCGGCGATGGCGCTGGCGGTGCTGGCGTCGCCGTAGATGGTGCCCCCCGACTTGTCGGTGATGGTGTACGCGGTCCAGGAGGCGACCGGGTCTTCGGTGGGGCTCTCACCGATGTCGCCGCCGCCCAGATCACCCTCGGAGGCGTCCTCTTCGGGGGCGTCGGGCTCCGACGAGGGGGTGAAGCAGGAGAGGCGGATCGGCCGCTGCAGCTCGGCGGTGTCGAGGTCGCCGCCGCTGGCCAGGGTGATGGCCGACTCGCTGGTGACCACCTTGGTGTTCTCGTCAAAGCCCGCCACATCGGTGGTGCAGGTGATGGTCTCGTCGGCGCCGGTGACCACCAGCACATAGTAGAGGTCGAGCGGCACGCCCGACATCACGAAGTCGGTGCCGGTGAAGGTGACCTCCAGCGGGGTGCCATCGTCCTGGGTGACCTCGCTGTTGAGCTTGTCGACGTCGACCCGGCCGTAGCAGTCGCTGCTGCCCGACGACGAGCAGTAGGAGGTGTCGAAGGCGTCCTTGTTGTCGCTCCAGGAGTAGAGGTGCATCTCGTAGGCAGCAGGTGCCGTGCCATCCACCACCACCGAGCCAGAGATGCTGACGCTGCCGAGCTTGTCGACGAGCGAGCAGCCCGAGAGGCCCAGAACAACGGCCAAAGAAACGAGCGAGCGGGACATGAGGTCTCCTCCATCAGGGGCGTTCGAAAAACCGGTTGGCGGTGCCGCTCCACACGACGCCCGCCGCGGGGCCGGTTTCGGCTGAGACGGCGCCACCTACAGCTTTATTCGCGGCGCGGCAAGGCAAGCGCCCGATCGCCGCAGGCCGACCGGGGCGATAGGGCCACCCACCCTTGATGTCCCCCCCCTCGCCCACCCTCGCTGCCCCCACCCGCCTCGAAGCGGTGCTGCGCCAGCGCTTTGGCTACCCCGCCTTTCGCGACGGCCAGCGGCCGATCTGCGAGCACGTCGCCGCCGGCAAAGACGCGCTGATCGTCATGCCCACCGGGGCCGGCAAGTCGCTGTGCTACCAGCTTCCCGCCCTGGCCCGCGGCGGCGTCACCCTGGTCGTCTCGCCGCTGCTGGCGCTGATGAAAGACCAGGTGGACGGCCTGCTGGCCAAGGGCATCCGGGCCACCGCCATCAACTCCCAGATCAGCACCGACGAGCGCCGCCGCCGCATGGCCGGCCTGCGAGAAGGTGCCTGGGAGCTGATCTACGTCGCCCCCGAGCGCTTTACCGAGGGCTTTTTAAAGAGCCTCGCCGGGGTCGACCTCCGCCTCTTCGCCATCGATGAGGCCCACTGCCTCTCCCAGTGGGGCCACGACTTTCGCCCCGATTACCTGCGCCTCGGCCGGGTGCGCGAGGCCCTCGGCAACCTGCCCACGGTCGCCCTCACGGCCACCGCCACGCCGCTCGTGCAAGACGACATCGTCGCCACGCTGGGCATCCCCGACTGCCGCCGCTTTGTTCAGGGCTTCGACCGCACCAACCTCTCCCTCGAGGTCATCGAGTGTGTGCGCGCCACCGACAAGCTGCGCATCCTCACCGAGGTCGCCCTGCCCGGGCCCACCCTCGTCTACGCCGCCACCCGCAAGAGCGTGGAGCGCACCGTCACCGAGCTGCGCCAGGCCGGCATCCCCGCCGGGATGTACCACGCCGGCCTCGATCACGCCGACCGCATCGCCGTTCAGGACGAGCTGATGAGCGGGCGGCTCAAGGTGGTGGTGGCCACCAACGCCTTCGGCATGGGCGTCGACAAAGACGACGTGCGCGCCATCGTTCACACCGAGATCCCCGGCACCATCGAGGCCTACTACCAGGAGATCGGCCGCGCCGGCCGCGACGGCAAGCCGAGCCGCGTGGTGCTGCTCTTTCGCGACGAGGACCGCCGCACCCAGGAGTTCTTCATCCGGATGGCCCACCCGCCCGCCGCCCTGGTGCGCGCCGTCTACGATCAGCTCCGTGGCTACGGCAGCAACCCCGTCTGGATCACCGCCGAGCGCCTCGCCGCCGAGGTCGGCGACGTGGGCGGCGAGGCCCCCAATGAGCGCACCGTCACGAGCTGCCTCTACCTCTTGCAGCGCGAGGGCTGGGTCAAGCGCATCCCCCCCTCCGAGCGCGAGGCCTGGGTCACCTTCGCCAGCGGGCCGGCCCTGCGCCCGCCCGAAGGCCTGCGCGGCCGCATCTACGCCTGGCTGCTGGAAGAGCGGGCCGACGGCGCCCAGAGCCACAGCTTTCGCCCCGAGTGGCTCTCCAGCCTCCTGGGCGTCGAGCGCGACGCCCTCACCGCCGCCCTGCGCGGCCTCGAAGAGCGCGGCTACCTCGCCTACGCGCCCCCGGGCGGCAGCGGCGGCATCGCCCTGCTGCGCCCCCACGACCCGCTCACCCTCGATGAGGCCGAGCTGCGCGCCCGCCGCGAGCGCGAGTACAAGAAGCTCGACCAGATGGTGGGCTACGCCCGAGCCGGCTGTCGGCGGCGCTACCTCATCGAGTACTTCGGCCAGCGCGCCCCCTACGACCGCTGCGGCACCTGCGACGCCTGCCGTGAGGGCCGCGCCCTCCTCGCCGGCCCCCGGCCGCTCAGCCCCGACGAAGAGCTGGTGGTGCGCAAGCTCCTCGCCACCCTGGCGCGCATGGGTGCGGCCTTTGGCGCAAAGCTGATCACCCAGGTCGCGCTGGGGGTGCCCGATCCCGCCGTGCTCGCCTGGAAGTTCGAGAAGCTCAGCACCTTCGGCATCCTGCGCGGCTGGACCGACAAGGAGCTCGACCGCCTGATCCTCGCCCTGGGCGCCGCCGGGGCCCTGGAGAGCGCCTACACCACGCGCACCACCGCCGGCGCCGAGCGTTCCTTCAAGACCTGGGCCCTCACCGAGCTTGGCCGCTCCGTGATGCGTCAGCAGGCGCCCGAATTTGTGATGGTCTTCCCCCAGCCCGAGCGCCTCGCCCGCAAGCGCCCCGAGGGCCCGCCCGGCGCCACGCCCCTCGACGCCGACCTGCTCAGCGAGCTCAAGGCCGTGCGCCAACGCCTCGCCAAGGCCGAGGATGTCCCCAGCTATGTCGTGGCCCCCAACAAGACCCTCGAAGACATGGCCCGCCGCCGCCCCACCTCCAAGAGCGCCATGACCGAGGTCTTCGGCATGGGCCCCGAGCGCTTCAAGCGATATGGCTCCGCCTTCCTCGAGGCCGTGCGCGGCTGGACCGGCTGCTGAGCCCCCCGCCGACCCGATGATGGTGTTTTGATGCTGAAGAAGCTGCTCCTGGGGGCCCTGCTCTGCGTCCTCTTCGGACTCGCCCTCGAAGCCAACCTCGGCGGCGACTCCAAGGCCAGCGGCGAGGCCCAGCGCCCGATCGACCCGGCCGGTCGGCGCCTCTTCGTGCTGCTCCTCGACTCCCTCGACGTGCGCGACGCCGAAGCCATGCCCGCCTTCCAGGCCCTCGCCGCCCGCGGCCTGTCGGCCACCGTCGAGCCCTGCCTGGAGCGCATCACCTATGTCTGCGTGAAGGAGGCCCTGACCGGCCGCAGCGCCTTTTCGCTCTTTGGCGTGCTGCGCAATTTCGGCACCGCCTCGGCCGACCCGGGCGCCAACCTCTTCCGCGACGCCCAGGCCGCCGGCCGCTCGGTCGCCCTGATGTCGGCGGGCGACCTCGTCCCCTTCCATGTCGACACGACCGTCTCGATCCAACACAAAGACCGCTACCGCCCCGAAGAGACCGAGCAGGCCCTGGCCTGGGCCCAGACCCACGATCTCACCCTCTACCACTACATCTGGCACGACTCGGTCTCTCACCACGATGAGGTGGGCACCCCCGCCTACAAGGCCAGCCTCGCGGCGATGGACGCCATCGTCCTGCGGATCGCCACCGGCCTGCCCGACGATGTCGATCTCATCATCACCGGCGACCATGGCCACTCCGACGACGGCCGCCACGTCCAGGGCCAGGACATCCCCACCCGCCTCGTCGCCCTGTCGCCGAACATCCAGCCGGGCGTCCTCCCCGACCGTTTTCCCATCTCCGGGGTTCGTTTTCTGGCCGCCGCCAGCACCGGGCTGTGGACCGATCAGATGGACTGGGACCCGGCCTGGACTCGCCTGCTCAGCCCCGGCGTCTCTCCCCAGGCCCGCGCCCTGGTCGAGGCCGGCGCCGCCAGCGACGCCCGCGGCTTTCCCATCGGCCTCGCCCTGGTTGGCGTGGCGATGGTCGCCCTCGCCGGCTGGGCCGCCGGCCCCTGGGCCGCGCTGCTGGTGGGCCTCTTCGGCGTCGGGCTCGGTGTCGGCTTCGAGCCCTGGCTCGACCTGATGCACTTTCCGCGCGGCCACAAGCGGGTGCATGAACAGTGGTGGAAGGTGCCTGCCTACTTCGCCCTGGCCGGCGCCCTCTTTGGCCGCAGCTTCACGCGGATGTGGGCCGGCGCCGCGCTCTCGGTGGTCCTGGGCCTGCTGCTGCTCTATCCGGTGCCCCACCACTACGGCGTCTTGAAGAACACCCCCTGGCTGGGCACGGCCCTGCTGCTCTCGAGCGTCCTGGTGCTGGGATGGCGCAACCGCCTGCCCCTCGGAAAGCTGCTCCTCGCCGTGCTGATGGCCGAGCTGGCCTTCTACGGCTGGTTCGAGCTGCAGGACTTCAAGGTCTTCAACCTGGAGATCACCGACTGGGAGGGCTCGGAGTGGCTGCGTCAGGCGCCGCGCCTGGGCGCTCTGTTTACGGCGCTGCTCGCCGCCGGGGTCCACGCGGCCCTCGATCGCCACGGGCCCTGGCGCGATCGCGCCCTCGCCATGGGCCTGAGCGCGGTCGGCGCCGCCGGGATCATCCGCCTGCCCGACGCCGTCTACATCCTGCCGATGCTCAGCCTCACCGCCGGACTGTTCACCAAGGCCCCCTGGCGCGGGCGCCTGATCGCGATCTCCTTCGCCTGGTTTGTCCCCTTCTGCTACGGCGCCGCCCGCGGCTACGGGCTCTACGGCACCCTCGGCCTGATGGCCATCGGCCTGTGGCTGCTCTCGCTGCGCGCCGACCGGCCGATGGACGAGGCCGCCGCCCGCTGGTGGCAGCTCTCCGCCGCCCTCACCGTGATGGTGGCCGCCTACGCCGGCTTCGCCTGGACCTTCGGCCTGTCGATCGCCGGCATCGACTACACCTTCATGGTCAAGTGGATGCCCGGCCGCTGGCACGAGCGCCTGTGGTGGCTCATCTTCATCGGCACCACCCTAAAGGCGATGGCCCCCGCCCTGATCGGCGCCGAGCTGGCCCGCGGCCTGCTGGGCGCCCGCGCCGAGGCGGTGATCGACGACGTGGCCCGCTACGCCTGGCTGCGCGCCACCGTCGTCTATGTCTTCGCCCTGTCCTGGGTGATCGTCAGCGCCGAGGCCGCCGGCCTGCGCCTCGCCGCCATCGTGCAGGACGGCTTCTACTGGACCTTGATGGGCCTCTTCGCCGTCGGCGCCTTCCGCCTGGGCCGCCCGCGCTCTGCCGCCCCCGCCGCCTGAAGGGCAGCGGCCCCGCAGTCAACGCCACACCCTGCGGACGCAAAACACCTGCGTTAGCCGCAGCCTATTCTCAAATCTGTTGAAATTGTTCCACGCTTGTTGACCTGTTCCACGCTTACCGTTAACCAAAAACTGTCGCGCCTGGACTCTCAACAAACGCCCTGGAGCGTGGCATGGTGACCCCCCTGTTGGCCGCAGTGATCGCCTCAAGCTCCGTGCTTGCCGACGATGGATACACGCTGTTTCGGGGTGAGATTCGCACCATCCCTGCCCTGGCCTTCCTCCCGGTGGGGGGGCCCTCGAAGGTCCAGACAGAGGCCATGAGCAGTTACCTCGTAGGGGGCTCAGCCGGCTTCTTCAACTTTCCGCAGGTGACGATGCTCGATGCGTCGTTGGTAATGGTTGGCGTGCGCTGGTCGGATGTTGTGGGCCAGGGCAGCACCGAGCAAGAGGCCGTGGTCTCCGACATGGTCTACGGACGCATCGGCCCTCGTATGCGCTTTGCCCGGGGGTTGCTGGGCTTTCAGGTCGGCTACGGCGGCATTATCGTCGGAGATGATGAGGCTGGACGCACCCGCCAGCGAGGCGGCATTGATGTCTCCTTCGACCTCCGCCTGCTGCAAACCCACCGATAGCCTGACCACCCGCTACTCCTCGACGATGTCCATGAACAGACCAGCCAGGGCGGCGTGGCCGGCCTCGTTGGGGTGGATGCAGGTGGGGTCGAACCACAGCTCGGCTGCTTCGGGGCCGCGGTAGCACTCGTTGTTGGGGTCATCGGTGTAAAAGCCGTGGCCGCAGAAGTTCTCCAGCATGAAGACCGCGTCCGTCTGGGTCTCCACGGCGGCGGCCACCATCTGCTCGTTCATCGAGACATAGGCCGGGCGCATCGCCGGCTCGGCCGACCAGCCCAGGATCTCCGCCGTCGGGCAGGAGGCCATGTCGCCGGTGCCATCGGTGAACTCGTAGACATTGCCAAAGATCACGTGCACGCCGGCCGGAAAGAGGGTCGCCTCTTGATCGCGCACCCACACCAAGGCCTCGCGCATCAGCTCGGCCGCCGCGTCGACCTCCGCCATCATGTCGGCCTCCGACATCCCGGCCTGCAGATCCTCCACCGCGGCGAACATGTCGTTGCCGCCCATGGTCATCACGATCAAGGTGGGCTTGGGCTGCACCTCGGGAACGCAGGTGAGGAGCTGCTGATCGCTCGGCAGCAGCAGGTCGTCGGTGCGGGCCCCCCAGCGTGAACAGTCCGCCACCTCCAGCCCGCCAAAGCGCGCCTCCAGCGTGCCGGTGAGCAGGGTGCGGTAGTAGCCCTCCTCGGGGGTCGGCGGCGTACCCGCGGTGACCGAGTCGCCCAGAAAGATCACCTTGCCGATGTCGACGATGTCCTGGTGGTTGGTGCCGGCGCAGCGCGTGTTGTAGACCACGCCCATCGACGCATAGTCGGGCACCTCGCCGGCCGAGCCCATGTCCGGCGCGCAGTTCTCGCGCCAGGTCTTTGTGTCATCCCAGGCCCAGGCGACCTCCTCATCGGCCGTGTCTTCGCCTTCCGGCGCGGCGCCGCCGCCCTTCTCCTCGGCGCAGGCCAGCAGACACAGGAGCAACCCCCTCATGCCGCACCCCCGCCCAGTCGGATGTCAAAGGCCGCCGCGAAGCTCCCATCCTCCTGGAGCACCGCCGCGATCTCCAGGTCGTCGGGCTTCTCCTGCAAGGTTCCCTCCACCTCGGCCAGGGCCGGAAAACAGAGCTGGGTGGTGAGCACCCGCGCCCCGCCCACCGTGACGATGCAGTGGATGTGCGGCTGCAGGAACTCGCCGGCTGCGGCACCCGCATAGGCGGGCGGCACCAGGGTGGAAAAACAGAAGCCGCCGTCTTCGCCGGTGGTCACCTGGCCCCGAAAGGGAAAGTCGGGGCGGCTCATGTCGTAGACGCCGGCCTGATCGCAGTGCCAGAGGTCGAGCACCGCGCCGGCGACGCCCGCACAGGCCCCATCGAGCAGCCGCCCGCTCACCCAGAGCACCCGGCCCTCGACCCCATCGATGTTGAAGTCCGCGCGGGCGGGCACGCCGGCCCGGTAGTAGGGCCCCTCGCCGTCGGTGGTGGTTGGGGTGGCGCAGTCGGCGGGCAGGGCCGCCTCCTGGCCCTCGCAGTGGGCGACGGGGGCGGCGCTGTCATCGACCGGCCCATCACCGGTGTCCCCCTCGGGGATATCGTCGGGGCCGCTGTCTTCGGGGAGCCCCCCGGGGATCGGCTTGAGGCCGCCGCAGCCGGTCAGGGCCAGGGCGGAGAGGGCGAGGAGCAGGTCGCGGCGGGCGAGGTCGGTCATGGGGACATTCTACACCGCTGCGCGCGCTGCGCCCGGGTGGAGGGCACCCCGGCCTCAACACGCCGACGTGCGCCCGCTCCCCGCCATGGGGGGTCACCGCGGAGGAGCGCCCGCCTGGCCGAGGGCGCCGCCGCGTGGCTGCAATTGTACCCGCAAGCCCCCCTTCACCCGAACGGTAACCACCGGATCCGGCCGCACCGGATCCGGCCCCGGCGCGATGACGAAGGCCCGCACGACCGCCCCGAGGGCCTGGGCCATCTCCTGCAAGGCCAGTTGGGAGCCGATGCACTGCCGCGGCCCGTTGGCGAAGGGCATCCAGGCCGCCTTGTGGCGCGGCGGCCCACGATCCGGCACAAAGCGCAGCGGTTCATCCCACCAGCGCGGATCGCGGTGGGTGAGGTGCGGCGACAGCGCAAAGCGCGTGCCCGCCGGAAAGACATGACCGTCAAAGGTCTCCTCTTCGAGCGACTGCCGCTCCAGCCACCACACTGGCGGATGCAGGCGGAGCACCTCATCACAGACCCTCCGCAGCAGCGGCGCCCGCCCCAACTCGTCCACCCGCGGCACCGCAGACAGTCCCGCCACCTCAGCAAACAGAGCCTCCTGCACCTCGGGATGCAGCGACAGCTCGTGCAGCGCCCAGGCCAGGGCGTTGCCGGTGGTCTCATGGCCCGCGAAGAGGAAGGTCATGCCCTCATCGCGGAGCTGCCGATCGGCCATCGCGCTGCCATCGCCCTCGTCCCGGGCGCCCATCAGCAGCCCGAACAGATCCACCCCGTCGCCGCCCTGGGCCCGCCGCTGGGCCAGCAGCGCCGCCACCGGCGCCTCGAGGGCCGCCACCGCCCGCCGGTAGCGGATGTGGTTCAAGGTCGGCACCCAGAAGGGCAGCCGCAGCAGGCGGCGCGACTCGGCCAAGGCCGCCTCGGAGACCTCGGTGAAGGTCTCGTACATCAGCCCCAGCGGCAGCCCCTCGGTCGAGCCAAAGACGGTGCGGCAGACCACCCGAAAGGTCAGCTCCATCAAGGCCCGCGAGGCCTCCACGAGGCCACCGGCGGCCCAGCCCTCGAGGGTGCGGGCCGTCTCCTCCTCGATGATCGAGCCCCAGCGCTGAAGATGCTCGCGCCGAAAGGCCGGCTGGATCAGCGTGCGCTGGCGCTGCCACACCGCCCCATTGGCCGTCACCAGCCCCTCACCCAGCAGCGGCCGGAGATCATCGTAGAGCTCCCCCTTCTCAAAGCGCCGGTGGTGCGTGGTCTGCACATAGTGGCTGTGATCGGGGTGGCAGAGCATCACCATCTGCGAGGCGCCAAGGTGAAAGCGGATGACGTCGCCAAACTCGCGGTGCGCCTCGTCGAGGGTGCCGAGGGCATCGGCGTTCATGCGGGCGATGACAACAGGAGCGGAGAGGGGGCCGTAGCCGGGTACGCGCATCCCCCGCCCCTAACCCGCCGCACCGAAGCCCCGGCACCCCGCCGCGCCCTCGCCGGGCGTAGACTCCACCCGGCCACCCTGGAGCCCCCCTGCGCCCCCTGCCGACGCCCCACCTCCCCCACGGGCTGCCCTGATCCATGCCCCTCTCATCCATCACAGACTACCGTCGCCGCTTCCTCGCAAGCACGGTCGACGCCGCCTTCGCGACCCTGTCGCACCTTGGCCGGCGCAGCCCGCTATACCGGCCCCATCGCCTCGGCCTTCGCGTCGAGCGCGACCTGCGCTACGGGCCGCTCCCCGCCCACACCCTGGAGCGCTGGAGCCCGCGGACGGTCGAGGGCGCCCCCGTCGCCATCTACCTGCACGGCGGCGGCTTTCGGGCCATGTCGGCCGCCACCCACTGGGTCATGTCGCAG